>Ga0213822_1001898_pt1 | contig 10775 bp, 13 predicted proteins | sample MC6MC0908MG_FD_179872 | JGI IMG/M metagenome (GOLD analysis project Ga0213822, IMG submission 179872) | Enriched soil aggregate microbial communities from Iowa State University, Ames, United States - MC6-MC0908-MG | ecosystem: Environmental > Terrestrial > Soil > Unclassified | place: USA: Iowa...
GACCATAGGCGTCGTAGCGGAACTTGACGCTGTAACCCATGGCGTCCGTACGCTCGACTAACCGGCCGCTGCGGTTGTAGCGGAACTGCAGGCTTTTTTGCGCAGGGTCGATGTAGCGCGTCAGTTGTAAGCGCTCCATAAACCCCACCGGTCTTAATATGGCTGGCGCGGTCAGCTAGGCGATGCGGGTGAGCAGTTCCACGGCAGCAAGGCCTCGTAATCTTCAACCGATGTCGCCGTTGGCAGGCGTTCCAGTGCGTGGCGCAGCCACGCATAGGGCTCTTGGCCGTTGGCTTTGGCAGTCTCGACCAGGCTGTAAAGTTGAGCACTGGCCGCCGCGCCCTTGGGCGTGTCGCTAAACAGCCAGTTCTTTCTTCCGATCACGAAGGGGCGAATCGCGCGTTCAGCGGCATTGTTGTCTATCGGCAGGTAGCCTTCCTCGTAAGCGCTTCACAAACCCCACCTAACCAAATATGGGCAGCGCACCTAGCTGTGTGTTTGAGGTGTGCAATTCCATGGCAGTAGCGCTTCGTAGCCTTCCAATGAGCACGCCTGCGGCAGGCGTTCCAGTGTGTGGCGCAGCCACGCATAGGGCTCTTGGCCGTTGGCTTTGGCCGTCTCGACCAGGCTGTAAAGTTGCGCGCTGGCCGTCGCCCCTCTGGGCGTGTCACTGAACAACCAGTTCTTTCTGCCGATGACAAACGGGCGGATGGCACGTTCGGCTGTGTTGTTGTCGATCGGCAAATAACCGTGCTCGACGCACTTTCTGTGCTTCAACGAACTTGCGCCGTGCGTGCGCCCAGCAGCCCAATCGCTCCACGCCGTCCTGTGCGGCCAGCGCGTTGTAACCGGCGTAGTCGTCGGTCATGACATAGCCGCGATAGCCATCCAGCAGGCGCACGGGCACCTCCTGCGCTCGGCTGGTGGTGTAGTCGAAAAGGATCACCGGACGATCAGGTGGGCCGCCGGTTTGCACCCACATCCAGGATTGGCTGCTGGGCTCACGACCAGGCTCTTTCAACACCTGCACACGGGTTTCATCACAGTGGATGATCCGACTGCTCAACCGGCTTTCGCGCATCAGATTCAGCAGCGGTTGCAAGTGCTCGCTGCACTGAATCACCCAGCGTGCCAGCGTTTGACGCGGGATATCGATACCGTAGCGCCCCAGCACTTTTTCGAAGCGGTGAAGCGGCAAGCCGTCTACGTATTTGGTGGCCAGCAGCATGGCCAGTACGCTCGGGCTGGCCATGCTTTTCTCGATCATCTGGGCGGGTTTGTCCGCAGTTACGGGCGCTGACTCGCAGTCCCGGCAGCCATACGCCTTGCGAACATGTTTGATGACGCGAATCTGCATCGGGACGATTTCAAGCTATTCGCTGACTTCATCGCCGATGGCATGTTTGCGGCAGCCACAAGCGCAGGTCAGTTCATGCTCAGGCAGTTCGTGGACAACTTCGATACGCGGCAAATCAGCCGGCAGCGGCTTGCGCTTGCCACGGCGTTTGGTCGGCGCAACGACTTCTTCGTCGTCAGCCTCATCCAAGGGCTCGGCCAGGCTTTCCGCTTCGTCGAAGAGTGGCAACTGTGGTGTCGCCGCATCGCCAGTCTGCTCGGTCTTGCGCCCGAACAAGCGCTGGCGCAACAGCGCAACTTCCTCTTCGAGATGAACGATCTTGCCCTTGTCGGACGCGCGCTCGTTGATCATCTGCTCAAGCAGTTGCTTGAGCAGAACAGGATCGTCAGGGAGGTTTTCGGGCATGGAAATCATGCCGCGGATTATACCGAATCAGGCGACGTATCGAGGCGTCAAAACCTGATGCGGACGGTTGCGCCAGAGGTCGAAGCCATCGAGCAGCCAGTTCAGTTCCTGAACGGTCAGGACAATGGCGACGTCAGTCGGATCAGGTGAAGTTTTGAACCGTTCGGACTCCAGGCGTTTGAGCCAGAGGCAGAAGCCGTTGCGTTCCCAATGCAGGATCTTCACGCGGTTGCGCGGCTTGTTGAGGAAGACGAAAAGCACTGGATCGAACACCGCCACCTTGATATCGAGTTCGACCAGCGCGGCCAGGCCATCGATGGATTTTCGAAAGTCGACGGGCTTGGGGTAGAGGTACACTTTTTCGACTTTGGCGTCGGGTCGCATCATGGTCGGCGAGCTCCAGAAAGAAATCGGGAGCACAGGATCGGGGATCAGGTAAGCGCTTTGAATGTGGGGTTCATGGAGCGCTTACGACGCTAACGTACCTGAGGACATGCCTATTCATCTGGTAATGGGCAACTACGCGACACACAAGACCGACAAAGTGAAAGCGTGGTTGGCAGCGCATCCGCGCTACCAGGTGCATCTCACGCCGACTTCGGCATCTTGGTTGAATCTGGTGGAGCGCTTCTTCTCGACGCTGAGCGAGAAGTGGATCAAGCGCCAGGCACACACCAGCGTGAAGGATCTGGAGAAGTCTATTGAGTACTACCTGTCCACTCACAACGCCAATCCTCGACCCTTTCGCTGGCACCGAAAGGCCGATGACATCTTGGCGAGTGTCGGCCGTGCAGCCGAGGCGCTGGACCGAAAAATATGAGTGTTATTTGCGAAACACCACACTAGAATTCTATAACCTAAAAGGACCGCATTGAACACCGCCACCTTGATATCCAATTCGACCAGTGCAACCAGGACATCAATGGTTTTTCGCATATTGACGGACTTGGATGCAGATACTCATTTTTCGACTTTTGCATCAGGCTGTATCACGATTTTTGCATCAGGCTGTATCACGATGAGCTAGATTCATGTGGCTACTCCGTAGTTAGACGTCAAAGTCGCCGTCATACTCTTATAAGTTGCATGGCTGTAAAATTCTTTCGATTGTTATGATTATTTAATAGCGGTCGGTCAGCTCGGGAAGCTATTTCAGTCTTTGCGATAGCATAGTCTGATCGCTTGAGTGGAGTTGTTATGCTGTTGATTGATTGCGCAAATCATCCCTATAGCCGGCGCGCAATATGCGAATTGATTCGATGCAGTTATCCATGTTGTCGAAATTTACCCATATCAATAACTCTTGAAAGAACCAGCGCGCGTCTCCGAATACCATGTTGTCACTCCAGTAGTCGGCTTTTTTACCAAGCCGCTCTTCTAGAATGGAAGGTGTATCATCGAATCTGAGATCAAATGGCAACGGACCTCTCCAAGCCATTGATGTCCCTAAGCGGTCACGGCACATATTGATTCCAGCGAATGAAGGTCGCCCGTCCGAAGCACGTTTTGTTTTGTCGAAATAAAGCGAAAATCCGTAGTGACTTTTTCTTTCAACGATTTCTGATTCCGCTTCATTTGCTAATCGGGCGGGGTCGAAGTCGCGGAAAAGATCCTGGAAGTCTGGGGTGGCGGGAGATTGTCCGAGGAGTTTATAAATCTGGTCTATTGAGGGGTATTCGTAAGGCGGAAAGGGCTCATTCGATGGGGGCATTGAAATTCCCAGGCTTATATCAAAAATCCCCGGCATTTCGGGGGCGTTTATATCTCCGGGTTGATAAGTAAGGCGGATGTGATAGTTGGGAAGCCACCAGGCGTCTCGTTTGTAGGCATGCAATTGTTTGCCCCAGCCAGCTTTTGCTAGCTTTTCGCGGGCTATAGTTCGGTCATCGCTCCAATGTAAGTCAAAGGGTAAGTCATTGTCGGTATATGGACGCATGATGCTAGGAATGCCTGATGTGATGGCTACGTTTGTAAATATCAGCGTGTTGCTTCTGCCATGTGAAGTGACCGGTAAGCCTTCCCAGTAGTTTCGCTCGCTAAAGGAAAACAGCATGCCCAAGGAACTCGCGCGCAGAGTAACTTCATAGGGAGGATGAGCGGGGCGGAGCAGTTGGGGTCTACGCGTTATACCTAGAGATTTCAGCATAGCCTCAACGGCTGGGTCAGAAGTACTCTTGCCGAAAAGCGCTGTTATTTCATGAATTTTCATATGATTGTTAGTCCAAGGGGATTGTCGAAAATTCCTGCAATGGTATTTGTTACTGAACCGGGATCCCAAGGCTGATGCAGCGAATCCCAGTCGCTCCATCATAATCGACTGCGATTTCGACCTCCCCCATCCTCCAAACATCGACATTTTTGGAAAGTCCGAATACCTCAGGCTCTCCGAGATCGGCCGAGAACTTAGTTCTTACTTGATCGCGGCTCATATTGAAGTCCAGTTCATTTGGGAGTGGGCCCCTGTAAAAGGTATCGGTTTCTTGCTGCCATCCCCAGAAAATAACATCCGTGAGCACCCAGGGTCCCTCATCAATGTCGTGGTATGGGATGTCCGCTAACAGTCCAATATCTTTGAATTCCAGCTGTATGCCCAATATGTCATCTGACCAAATTCGCTGGCCTTTGACATCTAATTGGTAGCGATCTAGATCTTGGCTAGAGATTCCTAGTTTGGAAAAAATAAGGTTGAGCTCTGGTGAATTTGAGTCCTTATATATTGCATGTAGGAAATTTTCAGGTGTTGGGTATTGGGTTTTCATGGTTTTAGAGTATTCCTTTCCAAGGGTTCATTGTTCGTTTGCTTTTCACAGTATCTTCGATCAGTCTTCCGAGAAATTCATCATACTGTTTATTTGTGATTTTGCCTATCTCGCTAGTTGCTTTTTGAAGGGCGGTGAGGCAGCGATGGTTCTTGTCACTCCGTCGCATGTTTTCGCGATGATTTCTACTTTCCTCTCTGGAAATCTTTTGCAAGTCGTTGGAGTGGCTTTTGTTGTCAGGGTTGCTGTTCGTAATGCCTCTACGATGAATTTCTTCTGGAACACTAACGGCTTGCCCATGCCGTTCGATTTTTCTTTTTAACGCATCGATTTGACGAGTTGTTAAGCGCTGACGCGATTTTTTGGCCAGCTCCAGTGCACGCTCAACCAAAGCTGCCTTCGGTGGGATATGGTCACGCTCCATTCCTACACTAGCGGCATCGAGGGTCGTCAATTGCCCGTAGGTCCCTTTTTGTCCGCACTCTAGGTTTTTTTTTGCCTTGCTCTTGCCTCCAGAGTTCTTCGGATTGTTGCCTCCGTTTGGTGCGCCGTCTTGAGCTGTTCGCTGAGCGTTTTCCCTCGTCTCTTTGCTGGCTTTCTTCTCGGCGGCTTCCCTGGCCGCTCTGCCCGAGGCTTCCGCTACTTCCTTGGTAGTCTTGGCTGAAGCTTCTGCTACAGCTTTGGCACCATGGCGTCCGACCTTGCCTGCTGTGCCTGCGTAGCCTACAAATGGGATAGCTGAGAGTAACGACAACGCTGCGCCCGCATAGTCACCCCGGGCAAGGCTTATGCCCGCGTTGGCAACATCGGCAAGCTCGCCCACCACAGGAATCAGGCCAACAATATCCAGCCCTAACTGAATACCGTCCAGTACCTGCTCGCCTGTGATGCCCTCTGCCGGTGTCTCGTTTTCCACGTCGGCATTTGAGTCGTTGGCAGACTTACCCATCGCGGGCGTTTCACCGATCACTCGCCCCAGCGTGTTGCCATTGGGCGAGGTGATGGCATTACTGTTTCTTGCAGATGGATAGAGTTCAGTGTAGGTGGGTATGTCCTGCAGGTCAGCAAGCTCTCTCTGAAATGCCTCCTGGCGCAACGCTTCGTATTGTTCTTCGTCGAGTTCAAGGGCTTTGCCCCACTCGTTGGTCCCATCGGCGAAATCAACCAGCACCTTGCCGGTGCCGTCAGTCTGCACGAACATTCGGTCCGGGCCTCCTGAGAGCTTGCGTAGAGGTACTTCCTTTACCTGGACCTGCAGTGTGTCCAGTTGAATGGGCTGTTCACTCATGGCATCAACTCCCATTCATCCAGAACAGGTCGCCATGACGAACCAGGTGACGCCCCTCGGCACGCACGGAACTGCTGTGCTCCAGTGGGTGACACTTGCCCTCGACAGTGCCGCTCTTGATGCCTTTGGCCTTGCCAGCTGCGTCGCCGATGGTCTTGGGTGTAAAGCTACGTTTGTAAACCACAACCGGATGGCCATTGGCGCGTACGCTCTTGGCAACCCCGGTGCTGGTATCGAGCTCTGCGGTAACGGGGTAGGGCACGGGTGGAATACTGCTGCCCATGGGCGTTTTGCAAACATCGGGTGCGATGCTGACGACCGTCCATTTGCCCTGCTGGCGGGCCATTACGTTGTCGGCCATGTCACACCTGCTCTCTATGGCTGCGCTTTGCCCGCCGGATGATGGGAGCGTCAGGGTTGGTCTCAAACCGCGCTTCGAGGACACGGATATCGAGCGACCCTGGTAGGCTGAAGCGGTGGGTCATTGACAGCGTCATGGCATCGGTATCGATACGTAGCGTGTCGGTGAGCATTGGCAACGGGAGCATCACACCGTTGGTCATACGCATAAGTACGAAAGGTCTGTGACCCGGTAACTGGATGTCACAGCGCCCGTCAGCGCTCAACGATGGATCTGTAAGATTGAACAGCGTGATGTGTGCGTCGGGTGCCGGGTAGGTAACCTGTTGGTCGGAGGGGGCGCCGTTCCAGTAAGTGAAGTCGAAGTCTTGCGGCAGACCGGGCCAGTGATTGTCTTGCCAGGTTTGATCATAGGTGCCGGCGAGTGCTAGACGTGGTGACCAAGCTCGGCCGACGACGCCAAAGCCTGCGGGCGTGTAGCCATACCCATTGGCCACATCGGCCATAGCTGATGGATCCAGCGGTCCCGCAAGGTGCCGTGTGCGAACGAGGCGTTCAATGGGATCGTCCAAATGTTCTATTTGGGGGCCCGGTAAGCGCTCGAGGAAGTCGCCGGTCAGCTCGTAATGCAGCTTTCCATGGTGGTGCTCTAGCCATCCACGGCCCAATGGGTTGCTGAAGCAGACTTCGTTGAGTAGAAACTGGGGAGCATCGGGTGCGCACCCATGTTGCGGGTTGGCGATTTGGCTCGTTCCCCCAAAAGCCCGCTCCCAGCGCAGCGGTACGCGGGTGGCGAGTTCTGGTTCGGACAAACGCCAACCTAGTAGCCCATGGCGAAACTCACGCGGGCCGGTGAAGCGAAGTGTTTTGTCCAATAACAGCTGCGGCGTGCGCTGCTCTCTATTACGCCGCCGCACGTCCAGGATATTGGCCTGATGCTCTTGCAGTTCGGCGGCGGTGAGGCAGACACCCGGTGCACGCTTTGGCGGCGCTGGATCAGGGAGTTCGATTCTGGGGCGGGTGGATGTGATGCGTAACCCAGCCTCCCAAGTGAGTGCCGGACGTCCTGCAGGTGCGTGTGAGTGGCCGACTACGATCACATCGCAGCGGGGTTTGAAGGGCGCTAGGTCGCTTTCTTCAAGTACAGAGCTGAAGCCGGGTTCACCATGGTAGGTATCGGCTGTACATAGTCGCAGCGGGTCTTCATCAATGACGATAGCGCGACAGTGTCCTGGCTGATTTTCAATCGGTTCAAGGCGGTAGCCGACCTTCATCGCGATAACCGGATGTTCCTGTCCGTCAGGCGCGAGCGCACTGAAGCACATGACGTCAAACGGCGTCAGGTTGCGAAATTCCATGTTGGGTTACCCCTTCAGTTGATATCGACGTCCTTGCCGTTGATTTGCACAGGCCCTGTGGCACTGAAGTCAAAGTTGCTGCCGTTGATCAGCACGGTGCCGTCGGACTTCATCACCAAAGTGGACTTGCCCACCGTGATGCTGAGTTCGTCACCGGCGGTGATGTTGAACTTGTTGCCGACTATCACCGACTTATGAATCCCAACCTGCTCACTCTGGCTAAGCCCAACGGTGGTGTTCATGGCCGCGCCCACGCTGACCTGGTACCCCGCACCGATGGTCAGGGCTTTGGCCAGACCAATGGTTTCTGCCTTGGCCAGCTTGATGGTTTCGGTCTTGTTGGCGCCGATGGTCACGCTGCGGTTGGCGCCAATGCTGATGGTTTCGTTCTTGCCAACGTCTTCGGTGCGGTGATCGCCGATGGAGACGGTTTCGTTGTGATCAACCCGCTCACTGCGGTCGTTCCCGACGAAGGTGGTTTCGTTGTGCTTCACGACGTTGTTCTGGTCTTTCTCGGCGTGAATGAACACCTCTTGCCGACCCAACTCATCCTCAAAACGCAACTCGTTGAAGCCGGGCCCCTTGTGGGTCTGGCTCTTGATGGTCATTCGGGTCTTGTGATCGGGCAGGTCGTAAGGCGGCAGTTGGTCACCGCAGTAAGTGCGCCCGGTAATCATCGGCTGGTCGGGGTCGCCGTTGACGTACTGGATGATCACGTCCTGACCGATCCGTGGAATGGCCATCGAGCCCCAACTGCCACCCGCCCAGCCTTGGGATACCCGCACCCAGCACGAGCTGAACTCGTTGTTCTGGCTTTCGCGGTCCCAGGGGAAGCTGACCTTGACCCGGCCCCACTCATCGCAATAGATCTCTTCGCCCGGTGGGCCGACAACGGTCGCCATGTGCGGACCGTCGATTCGCGGTTTTTTCAATGGCGCAGGGCGCCATTCGGTCCGACCGGGGACCAGCACTGCGGTCTGCTCGTAGCGCGTGCTTGCATCGGCGCCGGCGGCTTCTTCCTGCAGGCTGGTGAACTGGTGGCCTTTATGGATAACCGTGTTCACCCGCCAATGTGCATTGAGGTCTTCACGCGGGTGACCGGTCAGGGTGAAGCTAAGGCCCGGTTGAAGGCGAACGTCATCACCCTGGACCTCGGCAATACGTACGTCATGGCGCAGTGCTGTGATGCGGTTTTCAGTGAACGGCTTGCCCACGGCATCGCGTTTATAGCGGCCTGGGTAATCGAAGTATTCGTACTCTTTGGACTGATGCTCCAGGAAGGGCCCGGCGGCTCTGTGCTCCTGGCGGTAGGCCGGGTTGGTAAAGGTGTAGTCGCGCTGAACCTGGCGAGCGGTACGCACCTGCTCGCTGTAGCGCAAGCGGCGCAGGCAGGACATGGCTTGATCGCCGCCGCTGTTGGCGTAGTACAGCACGCTGTCAGGACCTACAGGCTCGTTGTCATCGCAGAAGCCTTCGTCTTCATCTTCGGTCTTGATGGCACCATGGCTGATCAGTCCGAAGGACTGCAGCCGATCCGTGATGATCAGCTTGTGCAGTTTTGCACTGTGCGCGAAGCGGTAGACGAAGCCTTCTTCAGCAGCAAGACGGGCGATGAAGGCAAGGTCGGTCTCGCCCGCTTGCACGCAGAATTCGCGGACCTGATGGTCCATGCTGGCGCGTAGTTCGTACTGGTCGATGCCCTGGCGCTTGAGCATCAGCTCGATAATTTGCGGAACGGTCTTGTGCTGGAAGATGCGCCAGTTCGAGCGCAGCCTTGCGCGGGCCAGTTGCGGTTCGACCAAGGCGTGATAGTAAGTGCGGTAGAAGCCGCTCTCGCCCTGGCTGAAGCTGCTGACAAGGCCGTGCACGTACCGTACCGGGCGCTCTCCGTCCAAGATGGTGAAGAGCACGGGTTTGTCGAGCAAATGGCCGAAGTCGATATCGTTTTCGAAGCTGACCAGTTTCAGCTCCAGTTCAAAGGGGATGCTGATGCCCTCTCGGAATTCGAATGACACCACTTCGAATTGAGCATCGGCCACGAGGGGCTGAAAACTGTAACGCAGATCGGATTGGCGCATATGAAGTCCTTGTCCGGCCGACTCACGGCTTTGAAAGCCGGGCAGGAAAGAACCCGCCCGGCAAGCACGGCTAGATCAAACCGCTGTTTCTAAGGGTTTGCGCCAGTCATCGATGGCAGAGGTGTTCGCGACCTTGTGCTCCCAGCTGATCGCGCGGTAAGTCATCGAGACTTCGACGAGCTGCGTGTAGTTGGCGTTCTCCTGGTTCTGCGCGTGCGGCAGTACGGTGGTAATGTCAACGATGCGACCGTCCACCAGCTCGGTGGTGAAGAAGTGCTCTTGTGTCCCTTCAACTGATGTCCGATACCAGCGGATAGTCGACATGGGTAAATTTTCCCCTGACACCAACGCTTGGTACATGAGGGGAACTGCTTTATTCAATGCGCAGGTAAATTTGAAAGGTTTATGGACCCTCTGGCCAGAAGTTTGCCCACTCTGCGGGTCCGTAGGTACTGTTACCTGATGCTTGATTTCTTGTATGAGGATTTCATTTTCATGGCCTTCTACATAAACATTCCCTACCGAATCGGCGGTGTTCGCATTTGCAGTGATCAAGCCTTGTGTGGTGCCTTCAATGACTATATAGGCGGGTGTTGGCATGGCAGTTTCTCCTGCGTCCATGTGGATAAAACACGCGCACCCAAAGGTGGCGTGGCCATCGGAAACGATGGGCTTGTCAGCGAGGTAACACCCTCGCTAATTCGTTGAATTCAGTTGTGCCGGTTTCTGCTTCTACTGCTGCAAAATGCCGTTGAGCGATTCCAGTACTTCGGTGGTTATCAGGTGCAGCCGGTAGCTGTAGATCCCGTAAGCCACCGCCATGGCAAAGGCGGAAATCACCAAGGGGCTCCACCAGGGCCATTGCCGGTTCATGCGGAAGTTATGCGGGGCCACGTTGGTGTAGGGATCGCCGACCGATTCCGGCACGGGGCCGCGCAGTTCGCGGATGATCCCGTGCAATTGGTGTATCAGCCCGTTCAGTGACTCTTCGCCTTTCGGCGCGATGGCGTACTTGCCCTTCAGGCCCAGGCACAGCGCGAAGTACATGAACTCAAGCACGTCTTGATAGCGCTCGGGCTCCTGCATCAGGCGCGAGAGCACAGTGAAGATTTTCTCCCCACCCCAGGTTTCGTCGTGGAAGATGCTGAGCAGAGGTTCCTGACTCCAGCA
>Ga0213822_1001899_pt1 | contig 10771 bp, 10 predicted proteins | sample MC6MC0908MG_FD_179872 | JGI IMG/M metagenome (GOLD analysis project Ga0213822, IMG submission 179872) | Enriched soil aggregate microbial communities from Iowa State University, Ames, United States - MC6-MC0908-MG | ecosystem: Environmental > Terrestrial > Soil > Unclassified | place: USA: Iowa...
GCTCACCGCTGCCACACAACAAAACGCGGGTCGCGGTGGGCGACAATGGGGTTCCGATACGGGTCATCTGAAGGTCCTCAAACAGGAGCGGATCATCGGGGGGCGCGCGCCGGGCGAGCTTCCCATGGGGAGAAAGCGCGGCATTTTACATGAACAGCGGGGTTTGGCTTCAGGTGGCGACGGTTTGCTTGCGCAAACGCCAGGCCATGATCAGCCAGACGACCGTGACCCCGGCGAATTTCGAGGCCAGGGCGGTGATCACCACGCCTGGCGTCAGGGCATCGATCAGGCCGAAGAAAATGAAGGTGTCGAGGGGAATGCTCAGGGCCGAACTGATCCACAGCCGATCATGGAGCGGGCGCTTGGTGATCGTGAACACCAGCCAGTCGATGCACTCGGACACGGCGAATGCCGTGGCGCTGGCCAGGGCGATGGTCGGGTCCGAAGTGACGTAGGACAACACCAGCGCCACCAGCATCGCCACGATGGCGCCATGGCCGAAACGGGTCTGGACCATGTCCCGCAGGATGAACACCAGCCCGCCCCAGGCCGACCAGATGATGTCCAGGTGCGGCGCGGCGGAAAACGCGAAGTTGATCAGCACGACGCTGGCGATGTAAGCGATCAGGAAGAGCATGGGGTACCTGGTGAAATGTCTTGCGAATCATTAAGAACAGCGATATCCCCGTGGCGAGGGAGCTTGCTCCCGCTGGGCTCTGTAGGAGCTGCCGAAGGCTGCGATCTTTTGATCTTTCGCTTGGGACTCAAGTGTTTGGGGAAAGATCGCAGCCTCGTTGCACTCGACAGCTCCTACAATGCATTCCAGCGGGAGCAAGCTCCCTCGCCACGGGGTTCTGTGTTGTGCAGAGGGACAGGGTAGTTCAGCCGCCGCCAGTACCTCAATCTTCCTCACTACCCTCCGCCTTCCAATACCCCACGGCCTTGACCAAATCCTGGTCCAACCCTTTCTCCTCCAGCAACACCTTGCGAATCTGCCGCGACACCTTGCTCTCGGTCGCGACCCAGGCGTACAGCTTGCCGCCGGGCATTTCCAGCTGTTGCACGGTTCGCAGCAGGTTGTCCTGGCGGCCTTCGCGCAATACCCAGATCACCTGGACCTGCGCCGGGCTCTGGAGGATCTGCTGTTCGGCGCCGTTTTCCACTTCAACCACCACCAGGGCCCGTCGGTTCGGCGCCAGGCCTTCGAGGCGGCGGGCGATGGCGGGCAGGGCGGTTTCGTCGCCGACCAGCAGGTAGCTGTCGAAGATGTCCGGCACGATCATCGAGCCCCGGGGCCCAGCGATATTGAGGTATTGCCCGGGTTCGGCCTGGGCCGCCCAGGTCGAGGCCGGGCCGTCGCCGTGGAGCACGAAATCGATGTCCAGCTCCAAGGTGTCCAGGTCATAGCGGCGTGGCGTGTAGTCGCGCATCTCGGGCATCGGGCCCTGGGCCTTGCCCGCGCTGGGGTTGAAGTTATCCAGGGCGGCCTGTTCCTCGGCGTTCTGCGGGAACAGCAATTTCACATGGTCATCCGTGCCCAGGCTGGCGAACCCGGCCAGTTCCGGCCCGCCGAGGGTGATGCGGCGCATGCGTGGGGTCAGGTCCACCACCCGCAACACTTGCAGGCGGCGACGCTTGATCTCGTGGCTGACGCGGTGAATGGTGTTTGGATCGTGTTCAGTCATTGCTTGACTCCGAAACTGAGGGACGGGCAGGGCCGTCGACGATGGCTTTGACGGTGTCGTTGAGCAGGCCGCTTACCCGCAGGATTTCTTCCGGGCTCCAGCGGCCTTGATGCATCTGTAGCGCATCACGCAGGTGACCCACCGCTTCGTGGATCTCGGCAGGCCGATCCTGGTCACGCAGGGTGCGCTTGCTGGTTTCGATGCGCATCCGCACGCCATCCAGCGCTTCGGCCTGGTCTTGAAGGAATAGACGTCCGGCATCGGTCGCGCTGTAACACTTTTTTCCACCCTTGGCGTCGCCGCTGATCATCTTACCCATTTCAAGGTGGGTCAGGGTCGGGTAGATCACGCCGGGGCTGGGGCTGTAGGCACCGTCGAACATGGACTCGATCTGCCGGATCAGCTCGTAGCCGTGGCAAGGTTTCTCGGCAATCAGGGCCAGCAACAGCAATTTCAAGTCACCGGCGACGAAAACCCGTGGGCCGCGACTGCCGCGCTCGCGACCGGGCGAACGTCGTTCGAAGCCATCCTGACGACCCTGTTCATGAGTGGAAGGGGAATAAAGGACTGTCATGTTTTTGCTCTCTGTTGCGCATAAATAGAACCGAGATATATCTTTGACTTCAGATATATCTTCGCTTATATAGATATATCTTGAAATGAAGATATATCTTGGTTTGGTCCTACAAGAAGTGAAGTATGACCTTACCTGAATCCCTTAAGTTTGCGGGACGAAACTGGGTGGGTGTCAGGAAGTATTAACCGTAACTAGTGGGAATGTGGGAATGCTCTTACATTAAAAGTTACGTTTTATCGAAAATTGCGTATTTTTCTCTGTGTTGTATGTTCGCTTTACTACAAGGCTATGCGAACTTTCCTGCTTATTTTTAATTAAAGAGCGACGATCATGCACCGGCGTTGAAAGGGGCACGCCAAGCTGTATTTGGCCTGCAACTTCAGCCCTTCCCTCTTTATTGCTATGAACAGGTGTTAACAATGCTCATGAAAATCGTAACCGCAGCTTCCCTGACCGCCGCGGCCCTGAGTTCTTCGCTGGCGTTCGCTCTGGATGATGCGCGTTCCTCCATCCACATCACGGCGAACATTCCGACCCAGCAGTTCCACGTGCAGCCACGTGACGCGAACTGGGGTAAGGATGAAACCATGACCTACAACACCGTCAGCGGCACCCTGACGTCGCTGCGTCAGACCTACGACGTGAAGAACACCGAAGGTTCGGTCAACGCCTACATCGAAGGCGGCCCGGCTTCGCTGTACAACGGCAGCGATGCCATCGCCCTGACCACCGCCTTCAACGGCGTCACCCTGACCGCCATGTCCCAGGAAGTGGTGGACGACGCGACCTCCACCCCAGGCACCCAGGCTGAGATGACCATCACCCCGGCCAAGCCTCTGGCTACCCAGAACGGCGTATACACCGCTGACATGACCGTCATCTTCGACGCCGTGCCGCGCCCGTAATGCCCTCTGCCGCCCGGTGAGTTCCACCTCGTCCCCGGGCAGCGCGACAGGCCTGCCGGCGCTCCCCAGCCGGCAGGCCTGTACCTGGAATGCCTTGATAGCTCGCTGATAATGAGAGTCCCGTTGATGTTTTCGATGACACCCATCGCAGGTGCGCTCGCGCTATTGTTGTGCGCCAATGCATTGGCCGCGCCAACTGCACCCGGTACGACACCCACGAGCCTGCTGTCCCAGGCCAAGGGGTTACCGGCGGAGTTTGAAGCCCACTTCTTCGATGTGCCGCTCGCGGTTCGTATTGAACTCAATCAACAGTATCTCGGCGAGGCCATGGTGGTCTTGACGCGAGATGATCGTATTACCCTGCTCGAGTTCACCGAAACCCAGGAAAGTTCGATCAAAGCTGTCGAACGCGAGCAATGGGAACAACGCCTCAAGCAGGGCATCACGCTCGGCGCTTGTGAGACCAATTGTTCGGCGGGGTTGCTGGCCGTGCATTACAGTCTCGAGAATTCATTGGTGTCGATCCTGACCCAAGACGTCGAGCGCTCGACCGAGCCCCGGCGTTTTTACGACCAGCCCAAAGAGGGCAGCTTCGGTCTTATCTTCAATAACCAACTCAATCTCAATGGTGGCCAGGAACAGGACACGGGGGGGCGCTATGGCCTCAACGCCAGTTCCAGCGTGGGCAACTGGAGCCAGTCCCTGGACCTTCAGCTCTCGCGTCTTGGCGGGCCGGACGACAAGATTTACCACGCCGTCCACGAGCTCTATACCCAACGAGAGTTGGAAGGACAATTTTTCCGCCTGGGTTATTTCACGCCCAGCTCCGATGGCCTGAACCGTCAGATCCGTTCGTTCGGCGCCAACCCGGACACGGCGCTGGGGGTGATGTTCGGCAGTTCCGACAGCCTGGTCGTCGATAATCCCAAGCCCAGCGTCTATCCCATTTATGTCACCGCCAGCCGCCAGGCGTCGGTGGAGATTTATCGCAGCGGCCTGTTGATCAACACCCAGGCCGTCAGCGCCGGCTTGCAGAGCCTGGACACCCGGCCATTGCCTGGCGGTATCTACGAAGTGGAAGTCCGGCTGATCGAGGACGGGCAAACCACCGCCACCAGCCAGGAACTGGTCTACAAACCCAGCAATTGGAGCAGCACGGAAGATCGCTGGCGCTACAACCTGTTCGCTGGGCGCGAAACCCGGTTGTGGAGCAACTGGGACGACCAGCCCTCGGGTTTCACCACGGCGGGCCTCGGCGTCAATTACCTGCTGCACCCACGGGTGATCCTGGGGGGCTCTATGCGCCAGGTGCAGGACAAACTGCAAGTGGGCACTTCGGTGGACTGGACGCTGGCCAGCAGTACCAGCTTGTACGCCAATGTCTACCAGACCGAACAGTACGGCAATGGCATGGACTTGCAGGGCATGTACAGCTACGGCAGTGGCAGCGTCGTGGCCAGCCACAACCGCAGCTGGCTGGACACCCGCAACACCTACGAGACCCTGCCGGACGGCACCCGTATCCGCCAGCGCAACGTGTACGTCGGCCACACCAGCAACTCGTCGCTGTCGGTCAATCATCGCTTGAGCAACAAGACCTCCATCAACGGACGACTGGCCTACAGCGAAGGCAATGTCCAGGGCACGGGCCTGGACCTGGGCTGGACCCAGCGCGCCAAGCTGCGTGGCAGCGATGCCAACTGGCGGTTGTCGGTGTTCGACCGCCCTGGCTCTTCGAGCACCAACGACCGGCGTAATCGCGGCGTGGACCTGAGCCTCAGCGTGGCCTTGGGCGGCCCGGGCGAATACTGGTCGGGCAGCATTGGCACCCGCACCTCCCGCGAAGGCGACCGGGACAACAATGCCTCGCTGACCTATCGCCGCGACCTCCAGGACCACGTGTTGCAAAGCGTCTCCGCCACGGCGCTGGCCGATACCTATGGCGTGGGCCTGTCCGGCCTCGCCAGCTTCAGTACCGACTCGCTCTACGGCGATGGTTTCATCCAGCGCTCGTCCTACAACGACAACCTCACCGGCGGCCTGAACCTGAGCAGCACGGTGGCCGTGGGCGGCCAGAAAGCCGCCTTCACCGGGGTGCCGCAAGGTCGCGGTGCAGGGATGATCGTCGACGTGGAGACCGACCTGGACAACATCGTCCTGCGCGCCGACGACCTGACTGGCGGCAGCACCACGTTGCACCCGGGCCGTAACTTCGTGCCGATCACCGCTTATAAAAACAGCATGGTCACCTTCGACTTCGAGGGCGTCCATCCGCCAGCGGCGAGCATCGAGCCGGCCCGCACCCGCTATCACTTGAACAAGGGCGGTGTGGACTACCGCAAGGTCAGCGTGATGAAAACCGTGACCGTGCTCGGCCGCCTGCTGGACGAACAGGGCCAGCCGCTCAAGGGCCATCACGTGATCAACCACGCCAGCCGCGGCGTCAGCGAGGTGGACGGGTTCTTCTCCATGGAGATGAATGCCGCGTCCCCGACCCTGGAAGTGCGCTACGGCAACGAGTTGTTCTGCCGCTTCCGTCTCGACCCGGAAACCGCCAGTGAGGAAGGCGACGTGTTGATGATCGGCGACCTGCGCTGCACCCCGGACAGCCTGGCCGATAGCACGTTGGCCGCGGCTGACCCGGCGAAGCAGCGTTCATGAGCTGTAGGAGCAAGGCTTGCCCGCGATGAACGATAACACCAACTCACCAGGAGAGCGGGGTGCCTGCATCGCGGGCAAGCCTTGCTCCCACGGTGAAGTTTTCCCCAACTTGCAAGGATTCGCATTGATGTATGAGGTTGTATAGATGAAACCTTTTTCGGTAGCCGTGCGCAGCGTGGTTTCGGTGTTGTTGTTTGCCTGCGTGCCGGTGGCCAATGCTGTGAGTCGGGATATCAGCGCGATATTCAGGCCTGATGCTTCGAAGCCCCAGGAGAATACGTTCCTCAATACCACGCCGGTCAGTGGTTATTGCGCAACGCGTCCGGATGACTGCCTGAAGTCCAAGATGTTCAGTCTTCGACTACCCGTTACTTCTAGTTCGGCTGCCCCTATTCAAGCCAGTCATGGTGACGTCCGGCAAGGTGCAATGTTCAAGGTGCCTGTTGACTGGCGCCCAGTACAGGTCACTCATAGCGTAACGGGTGAAACTGAAGTGGTTGAAATGCGCTTTTCCGGAATCGGCTCCAGGTACCGGATTCCAGGTGGGGCGGTCAATCTGGTAGGTGGCGGGGTGAACCCTCTTACCGCCCACCAGCGGTTATGGCGAGGCTCCTCTTGGGTGAATGCCCCCTCGCCATGTGGAAACACTGGTGTTGGCCTCGTCAGCGATCCGGATTACGAATTTTTTTGGAAAACTCCGCGCGAAGGGATCTGTGCCAAGCAGGCCCTTTATTCGATTCCTGACATGCGTTACACCCACCTGGATTTCGCCTACGAGCTGCGAACTCCTAATCCATTGAAAATGTCGTCTGGTCAATACACCGGGTCGCTGACGTATGGCATCGGGCCGGGCCAGGATCTCGACCTGGGCGATGTCATGATCCCTAATGATTCAGTGATTACCTTCAACTTCAAACTCGACGTCGAGCACACCCTCAAGGTTGAAGTCCCTCCCGGCGGCAACCGCGTGGAACTGGTCCCCCAGGACGGTTGGCAAGCATGGCTAAACAGCGGGCGCAAACCGACGCGGCTGTTCCGCGACCAGCGTTTCCATATCTCCGCCTCTTCCCGTTTCAAGATGGGGCTGGAATGCCAGCACATCAGCGGCAATACCTGCGCGATCACCGAGACCGGCACCGGCCATGCCGTACCGGTGGACGTCAGCGTGACCCTGCCCGATGGCTTGACGGACGCCGGTGGTCAACCGGTCAACCGTCGCCGATTGCTGCGCGATGGCAGTGGCACCGAGTTGTTCCAGCCGGGCTTATATGTCGACCGCAGGTTGGGAATGCTGCACTTCGAGGTCGGCCGTAGCAGCGTCGAAGAGATGCTGGATGGCGGCGCCACGCGCTATAGCGGCGATGTCACGGTGATCTGGGATTCGGAAGTTTAAGGGCATGGATTGTCCAGCCTGAGGCGAAAGGACGGTGAGGTATCGATGAAACATTTACCGATGGCAGTGCGGAGTGTGGTTTCAGGGGTGTTGTTGGCGTGCGCCTCGACGGCCAGTGCCGCGAGCAAGGATATCACTGCAGTCTACAGGCCGGATCCTTCGAAGCCCAATGACAACACCTTCCTCAACACTACGCCACCCTCGGGGTATTGCCAGCTTTATGCAGCGCTCTGTGAAAGGGAGAAAATCTACAGTGTGCAATTCCTGCTCAAGGCCCACTCGAACGCACCCATCCAGCCGGGACACAGCGATTCCCGGCAGGGGGCGATGTTCCACGTGCCTGCCACCTGGCGTCCGGCGCAGGTGATCAATATGGGGACCGGTGAAACGGAAATCGTCCAAGTACGCATAGCCGGCATAGGCTCGTACTACCAGCTCCCTATCAGCGTAATCGACCTGGTCGGTGGGGGTGTGGATATGGGAACCGCCCATTCGAAGCTTTGGGGCGGTTCTCCCTGGAAGTATGCCCCTTCGCCCTGTCAATCCTCGGGGCACTCGGGTCTGAATACCCTCGTCTACATATTCTTCTGGAAGACTCCGGTCGAAGGGGTGTGTACCAAAAGGGCCAGTTACCTGATTCCCAGCATGACTTACCACGGCTTGAACTTTGCCTATGAGCTGCGCACACCCAATCCATTGAAAATGTCGTCCGGTCAATACATCGGTTCTGTGTCCTATGGCGTTGGCCCGGGGCAAGACCTGGACATGGGCGACGTCATGATCCCCGATGACTCGGTGCTCACACTCAATTTCAAACTGGATGTGGAGCATGCCCTCAAGGTGGAAGTACCCCCTGGCGGTAACCGGGTCGAGCTGGTGCCCCCGGAAGGCTGGCAGGCCTGGCTGAACAGCGGGAGCAAACCGACGCGGCTGTTTCGTGACCAGAGGTTCCATATCTCAACGTCCTCGCGTTTCAAGATGGCAATCGAATGCCAGGCTGTCAGCGGCAATACCTGTGCGATTTCTGAAACCGGCACCGGCCACGCTGTCCCGGTGAACGTCAGCGTCACCCTGCCCGAGGGGCTGACGGATGCCGGCGGACAACCTGTCAACCGTCGCCCATTGTTGCGCGACGGCAGCGGCACCGAGCTGTTCCAACCGGGTTTTTACCTCGACCGCAAAGCCGGAACGCTGCACTTCGAGGTCGGCCGGAGCAGCGTCGAGGAGATGCTGGATTCGGGTGCAAAAGCCTACAGCGGCAACGTCACGGTGGTCTGGGATTCGGAAGTTTAAACGGCCTGTCGGCCAGGATTTTTTAGTGAGTTGCGTGAAATGCATGAGGTTGGAAAAGCGATGAAACATCTATTGGCATGGGTTGGACTCTATCTGTTTTGCGGCGTGGCCCAGGCCGGTCCGCAGATCGGCGTCGGGGTGGTCTACGACTATCTGGACGGCAACAAGACCACCTACATGAAGCGGATCTTCAACGGCGGCACGTCCACGGCGTTCGTCAAGGTCAACATCCTGGAGATTATCTATAACGAGGACGGCAGCTACCAGGAAGTGCCGTTGCAGAACCAGGCCAGTGCCCAGGCCAAGGACGGGTTGATGGCCAGCCCGGCGCGGCTGATCGTGCCGGCCAACGGGGTGCAGGGCACGCGCTTGCTGTTCATGGGCAACCGCGACAAGGAACGGTACTTCCGTGTGCGCTTCGTGCCGGTGGTGCCGGAGGCCGAAGACGAGTTCGCCATCAGCAAGGAGGAGCGCGAGGAATACAAGAAGGAGCGCGTCGGGGCGGGGGTCAAGGTGCTGGCGGGCTACGGCACGGTGTTTTTCGTACGGCCCAAGGACACCCGCTTCGAGACCGTGATCGATGACAGCGCCAATCGCTACCAGATACGCAATAACGGCAACAGCGTGCTGGTGATCGATGAGTTCAAGGACTGCGAAGCGAAGAAAGAGAACGAGTGCCGGCCCACCACCAAGCACCACATCATGGCCGGCCGGACGTTCTCGTTCGACAAGGAGGCGGGGCGCGAATATCGCTTCACGCTGATCGAAGGCAGCGAGCAGAAAAACGTCGAGATCAAAGGTTGACGGTCGCCGTCGCCGAACCGTCGTTGACGCCACAGGTAATCAAATATGTTCAAGACACTGGTACGCCCCCTCGCACTGAGCGCCCTTATGTTGCCCTGGGTCCAGGCCTGGGGCGCGGTCGAACGGGAAACCTTCGAGGTCTACGTGACCATCCCCACCGCCGACTTTCATGTGGTGCCCCTCGACCCGCAACTGGTCCAGCGCGAACAGCGCCTGCCCTTCAGCACCATCACCGGCGAGCTCAGCCCGTTGCGGGCCACCTACGAGGTGAAGAACAGCAACGGTGCCATCGGTGCCCGCCTGGGGGAAGAAGCGTACCTGTCCAATGGACGTGAGCGCATCGATCTGCGGGTGACCTTCAACGGTGTCGCACTGACCCTGGATTCGGCCCCGGTGGTCACGGCCACCGAAGCCCGGCCCGGACGCCAGGTGCCGCTGGAAATTGCCGCCATCAGGCCCGATGACGATTACAAGCCGGGGGATTACTACGGCACGGTGCACATGGTGTTCGACGCCACGGCGCCGTAGCAATCGCGAACCCTGCGGCAAAGATCATTTGAACCAGCACTCCTGTGGCGAGGGAGCTTGCTCCCGCTCGGCTGCGCAGCAGACGCAACCAATCCAGAGGCCGACAGTGTTTCAGGGAAGAGCGGGGGCGGCTGCGCCACCCAGCGGGAGCAAGCTCCCTCACCACGGGGGTGGTGTTGGGTCAGTGACGGTGGGGGCAAGTTTGCTCCTGCGCTTTTTATTACTACAAAAAGGTATCAAGCATGTTCAAGAAAGTTTTGTCCGTTACTGCTTTGGGGGCTGCTGCGCTAAGTTCGTCGCTGGTACTGGGCGCCGATGACGCACGTTCATCGATCCATATCGAGGCGAACATTCCGACCCAGCAATTCCACGTGCAGCCACGGGATCCGGAGTTTGGCAAGGATGAATACATGCATTACAACCCGGTGACCTACCAGCTCACCTCTTTGCGCCATACCTATGATGTGAAGAACACCGACGGTTCGGTCCACGCCTACCTCGAGAATGCCAACCAGACAGGTGCCATCCATCTGAGCAACGGTGTGGATCATGTGACCCTGAGGGCGATATTCAACGGCGTGCCTCTGGACAGCCGACCCCAGGAAGTCGTGGACGATGCCGCGTCCACACCGGGTACCCAGGCTGAGATGCGTGTCGTCGTTGCGAACCAGCCCACTCGCCCACTCTCTCCTGGCATGTACAACGCTGACTTCACCATGATTTTTGACGCGGTGCCTCGGGTCAACCCCTGATTTTGTGGTGTGTGTTGCCTGTAACAGCGGGACGCAGGCAGCACTCTCGCATTTCCATAACCATAAAAAGAATTTCAACCATGTTCGAAAAAATTGTATCCATCGCTGCCCTGGGCATTGTAGCCCTGGGTTCTTCGCTGGCGTGGGCTGGCGATGACGCGCGTTCATCGATC
>Ga0213822_1001904_pt1 | contig 10737 bp, 9 predicted proteins | sample MC6MC0908MG_FD_179872 | JGI IMG/M metagenome (GOLD analysis project Ga0213822, IMG submission 179872) | Enriched soil aggregate microbial communities from Iowa State University, Ames, United States - MC6-MC0908-MG | ecosystem: Environmental > Terrestrial > Soil > Unclassified | place: USA: Iowa...
GAAGAACTTCTAAAACTGCAAAAAGAAAGCGTCGTACGCATTTCAAACTATCTGTACCTGGTATGGTAGCTTGCCCAAACTGTGGTGAAGCAAAATTATCACACCGTGTTTGCAAAGCTTGCGGACAATACAAAGGTAAAGAAGTAGTAAGCAAATAATACAGTGTTTGCTCACTTAAAAGGCTAGTAGAGAGACCATGGCTCTTTACTAGTCTTTTTGTTAGTTCAAAAAGACGGAATCTTTCGTCAATGACGAAAAGATATATAGTACTATAATAATTGTATGATACAATCTATCCAATGGGACAAAGGGGGAAATAGTATGGCTTATATAATTGATAACAAAGAAGGTATCATGACTTTTACGATTAATCGAGAGGAAAAGAGAAATGCTGTCAACGATGAGGTTATGGATGGTCTTCAAGAAGTCATTACATATATTCGGAATCATGATGATGTGCGTTTTTTAGTCGTGACGGGTACGGGGGATAAATCATTTTGCTCGGGTGGAGATTTATCTGAATTCCATTCGCTTGAAACTGAGGATGAGGCGTTTGGGATGTTAGGTAAGATGGGCGAAATACTATATGACCTTGCAACATTGCCTGTGCCGACGATTGCATTGATAAATGGAACAGCAGTTGGTGGAGGCTGTGAGATTGCGACAGCTTGCGATTTTCGTCTAGTGGCAAGTCATGCGAAGTGTGGTTTTATACAAGGGACATTAGCAATAACGAGCGGCTGGGGTGGCGGCACGTACTTATTCGAACGAGGGTTACGCCATGATCGTGCGATGAAGATGCTGGTCGATGCGAAGCCTTATCCAGCGCAATTACTATATGAAATTGGTTGGGCAATGCGTGTTTTTGAAGGTTCAAAAGAAGAGGCGTTGAATGATTTTATTGAACATATGCGTAAAATTCATCCTTCTGTTCATAAGGCCTATAAAGAAATTGAGCTTCGTAAGTGGCGTGAGCGTAATATGTATGAGCGTGTTATGGAGGAAGTTCGAACATGTGCAAAATTGTGGGAAAGTGAAGCTCATCACGAGGCAGTTGCTAATTTCCTAACAAAGAAGAACAATAAATAATGTATAACGACAGTGATTATAGCAAAACCTAATCGCTGTCTTTTTTAACATCAAGGCGAAATTGATTTCGGTGATTCTATTTTGCTCGCTCATGCATATAGTAGTAAAAAATGCGAGGGTGATAGATTATGGAATTAAAAAAAAGAAAAGATCAATGGACAAAGGAAGACGATGAAAGATTAGCAGAAATTGTGTTGCATAATGTGCAAAATGGCAAAACGCAGCTAGAAGCTTTTGAATTGGCAGCTGTTGAACTAGGTCGTACAAAACAAGCATGTGGTTTCCGTTGGAATAAAACGTTGCGTGGTCAATATAGTCAGTCACTACTAGCTGTACGCAATCAACCGCAACAATCTATGCGTAGCCATTTGAAATTGGCATTGACAAGTTTTGATGAATTAACAGAGGCCTATCAAAGTCTTGAGATGAGGCACCGTGAATTACAAAATGAGCATGAAAAACTAGTGAAGTGGTTGCAACAAGGATATTCTTTAATGAAAGATTAAAATGAGGTAGCAACTATTGAAAGTTAAAAGTGCTGTAGAGTAAGTTACTTAGAAAGAGTTTAAACTTGAATGAAAACATAATCCTACGCTAAGTGTTTCGACAATTATTTATCCCGCATTGACTGACCATAAAAGCTTGATTGGTGTATAATAAAAGAACCTGCATAGGAGGTGCCTTAGAAATAAATCTAAGGCACCTCCTTCTGTAGAGAGGGCAAAGACAGTGACAGTCACGATCGTTTATGATAGGGCTGTTTAGTAGGGTGTTCTTTTATTTAGTGTGTCTATTTGTAAATGTGGGAGGTGTAGAGTGTTGTGAATGTAGCGATTATTGGTGCTGGGGCTGTAGGACAGTTAACGGCAAGTTTTTTAGTTGAGTCTGGTATCTCTGTGACATTGGTGGCAAGAAGGCAAGGACAAGCGGATGAACTTAATGCAAAGTATTTAACACGAGTGAATGTTGATGGAACGAAAACGGTTCAAAAGGTTGCTTCAACTACGAAAATAGAAGAGTTGCAACAGCATGATTTAATAGTAATTGCGGTTAAATATGGTCAATTACAAAAGCTTTATGAACAATTGTCTTCATTACCAAGTTCAGTACCGTTGCTGTTTATGCAAAATGGTTTAGCGCATTTCGATGAAGCACTACGTTTACCGCAAAAAAATATAGCTTTTTGTGCTGTGTCATTTGGTGCTCAAATGATAAATCAGTCAACCGTACGACATAGAGGTGTAGGGGCTTGTAAAATCGCGATAGAGCGAGGGAGTAGTGATGCATTTAACGAGTTGTTGCAACTTGGAAATTCTTTTTATCCAGTTGAATTGGTTGTTAATGCTGAACAAATGCTATTTGAGAAAGCTGTATTCAATTGCTTGATTAATCCATTAACGGCTGTTTTACAAGTGAAGAATGGAGAGCTAGTAACGAATAAGCAAGCATTTTTATTAATGCAAACTATCTATCGAGAGTTAACAGCTGCTTTTGAAGGTCTAGAACAAGCTATACCTTTTTTGGGAGTGATAGACTTATGTGAAAAAACAGCGAGTAATACATCCTCTATGTTAGCGGATCGGATGCAAGGAAGAAAAAGTGAAATTGACACGATTGTTGGAGTGATACTAGAAAAAGCTCTAGCGGGCGGTCATAATTTGCCTACTTTACGTACTTTATATCACCAAGTACTTGCAATAGAGGAGAGCGGTGAAAGACGTTGAAAGATTTTTTACATATTGTTATTAGTGTCGTTATTTTTTGTCCAATCCTCCTGTTTATGATTGTCTATTTAATTAGTCGAAAGGTTAAATTTCGAGGCACTCATGCTTTTGGCGCAGCATCGGACGTGACGACATTGTGTTTGTTTTTTTCAGTACCACTAGCGATTGATGTACTATGGAATATTAATGTTAGCGCTCTGTTAGTAACGCTAGCGATAATGATGGCAATGGTTTTTACATATATTGATTGGCGAACAAAAAAAGAGATTGAAGTGAAATCGCTACTTAGGAAAATTTGGCGCTTTCAATTTTTAGTACTAAGTACGGCGTATATTGTTGTTTGTATAATAGGTGTTATTCAATCTGTAATTGAATATTTACAGGCTGTCTAAGCATTTTCTTTTCATGTTGAAGCCATAAGCGTTAAAATGATAGCATTATAAATTGTTTTTAGTAATAACTCTATATGTGCAAAAAATATTAAATAAATTCCAATGTACTTTAGCGTTTGATAACATACTAAGGGTAAATCGCATAATAGTAAATATTATAAGAATTTATTTCAAATTTGCTTGTTAAGAGGCTTATCACCAAAAGTTGTGCATGACATTTGTTGATACGTATACCTGGAATATAAGTTGGTTGGAGTGTGGAGACTGTGCGACTCCTTGGGGATCAGCGGTAGAGGAACGAAGGCTAAGAGCATCACGTCCTGTGATAACGCCTTCGTGTCCTCTATCGTGTAGGCCTGAGCGGCTCATTGGACGCCCCTAGGAAAGCGCCTAGTCGGAACGGAAATCAACCACGCGTTATGATAATGAGCCTATTTAGAGTAAGAAGATGATTTAGTGAGTAGAGGAGTTTGTGTTAAATGAAACTGGAGTCAATCCGAGTACCCATAAAAAATCGTTTGCTAGCAGATTATTGGTCACCAAATACTGCTATCCATGAGTTTTTTGAATATGAATATAACGATAAATCTTTTGAAAAACGAGCGCAATACTTAGATGAGCATGCGCGTGATCAAAAAGAATTAACGGCCATCATCCGTCAATTTATGGAGCCGCTTGGTATTTCAAAGAAAGCGAATGAACATTTACAGCAGCTAGAGCAAGGAGCTGTTGCGGTTGTCGGTGGACAACAAGCGGGTATATTAACTGGCCCTCTTTACTCGGTGCATAAGGCGATTTCGGTCATTACATTAGCGAAAGAGCAAAGTGTGAAGCTTCAGCGACCAGTTGTTCCTGTTTTTTGGATAGCTGGAGAGGATCATGATTTAGAGGAAATTAACCATACGTATACAGTCCATGGCGCTGACATTAAAAAAAGAGCGTACAGTGAACGTTCAAGACGTAAAACAATGGCTTCTGTAACAAGTATAAACAAAGAATCTATGACACAATTGTTAAATACAATTGTGAAAGATATTGGTGAAACAGAATTCACTGAAATACTTATTAAACAATTAGTGGATACTCTGAATAAGAGTGAAACATTTACGGACTTCTTTGCGCGACTCATGAACCAACTGTTTGAAGATGAAGGTTTACTAATGATTGATGCGGCAGACTTTAAATTCCGTCGATCTGAGAGTGAAAATTTTACCCACATCATTCGTAATAATGAAGAAATTGCTAGGGTAGTAACGGAGAAGGAAGCTCAGCTAGCAAGTGCGGGTTATGGTAATCCTATATTGGCAACAGATGAAGCGGCCAATCTATTTTTTGTAGAAGATGGGGAACGGCATCTATTGGAGAGAAAGAATCAGCTATTTGTTAATTTAGCTGCAAATATTAAGATGTCGCGTGAAGAACTTTTAGAAATTGCTAACAAGCATCCTGAGCAATTAAGTAATAATGTTGTAACAAGACCATTAATGCAGGAGATGACTTTACCTGTGCTTGCATTTGTGGGTGGGCCAGGAGAACTTGCGTACTGGGCAACATTGAAGGATGCGTTTTCGGTATTAGGATTACAAATGCCTATTTTTGCTCCGCGTCTTCATATCACGATTGTCACACGTCATGTAGAACAACTATTGCGTGAACATCATTTGAATGTTGCTGATGTGTGGGATGGGAAAGCGTTGCAACTTAAAGAACAGTTTATTGCTGAAGTACAAGATACTGAAGCGAAGCGTCAAATTCAAACGATGCAACAGATGCTTTTAGAAAAATATGATGAACTTCGATCTTATTTAGAAGAGCAACATCTTCAGTTAGATAAAATACTTGGGAAAAATAAAGAGAATCATCTTAAGCAATTTGAGTATTTACAGCAAAAGGTTGAACAAACAGTACTTAACAAGCATGAAACGACAATTCGAAAGTTTATGACGCTACACAATGAGTTATATCCAAATGAGGGATTGCAGGAAAGAACTTATAATCCTTATCAATATTTCAATGAGTTTGGGCCTATGTTAATTACTGAAATGTTGAAGCAAAATTATAACATTGGAAACCATCACTATATACTTTACTTATAATTTCTAAAAAGTATATCTTTATACCTAAATAATGATTTAATGCAATATAGATTTGATGATCAATGTCATATATTAATAATAAATGGTGAGCTATCCTACTAAGGGTAGCTCTTTTGTTATGTCATTTAGCACGGGTGGGATATTGAATTTGAGGTCTAATTTCATATTAAATATTTAAATGTCAAGTTTTTTTTAAAAAAAGTGGAGGAAAGTGGGGGGATGTGGTACATTATTTAATAAAGTGGGGTGAATAGCATGTTCATGGGAGAATATCAACACTCTGTTGATGCGAAAGGACGATTAATCGTACCCGCAAAATTTCGTGAAGCCTTAGGTGAAACGTTTGTTGTGACACGCGGACTTGATAATTGTTTATTTGGCTATCCTATGGATGAATGGCGAAAACTCGAAGAAAAATTAAAGGGCTTACCGATGACCAAAAAAGACACACGTGCATTTGCAAGGTTTTTCTTTTCTGGAGCAACGGAAGTAGAGATAGACAAGCAGGGGCGCATTAATATTCCTTCAACTCTTATGCAGCATGCACATCTTATGAAAGAATGTGTAGTGTTAGGGGTTTCGAATCGAATTGAAATATGGGCGAAAGATGCTTGGGAGGCTTACTTTAGTGAGTCTGAACAATCCTTTAATGAAATTGCAGAAAATATGATTGGCTTTGATTTTTAACTTATTAGACGCTTACGTGTCTGCTGTATATGAAGTTAAGGCCTGAGGGGAGCGAGTGGTATGTTCGATCATACAACCGTGTTATTAAAAGAAACAGTTGATGGGTTGAACATCGATCCTGATGGTGTATATGTGGACTGTACGTTAGGTGGGGCAGGACACAGTGAATATTTAGTACAACAATTATCTGAAAAAGGTCGTTTAATTTGCTTTGATCAAGATACGATAGCTATTAACAATGCAAAAGTTCGATTGGCGCCATATATTGAGCGCGTGACATTTGTCCACTCGAATTTCCGTTATTTAAAAGAAGAGTTATTAGCTCTTGGTATCGAGCAAGTTGATGGCATTTTATATGATTTAGGTGTTTCATCACCACAGTTAGATACACCAGAACGAGGTTTTAGTTATCATCATGATGCACCTCTAGATATGCGCATGGATCAAACGGCATCACTTACAGCATTTCATGTCGTAAATGAATGGGCATATGAAGATTTAGTGCGTATATTTTTCCGTTATGGAGAAGAAAAATTTTCAAAGCAAGTTGCTCGTAAAATTGAAGAGGCGCGAAAGATGGCGCCGATTGAAACAACTGGACAACTTGTAGAACTTATTAAAGAGGGTATCCCAGCAGCGGCTCGCCGAAAAGGTGGACATCCAGCGAAGCGCATATTCCAAGCAATACGAATTGCTGTTAACGATGAGCTAGGCGCAGCAGAGGATTCATTAGTCGATGCGATTGATATGATAAACGTAGGTGGACGCATTAGTGTCATTACGTTCCATTCATTGGAGGACCGCCTATGCAAGACTATTTTTAAGGAAGCGTCATCATTACCAGAATTACCACCGAATTTACCAGTAATTCCTGATGACATGAAGCCAACTTTAAAGCTTATCACGAGAAAGCCGATTGTTCCTTCTGATGAAGAATTGGCAGTAAACAATCGTGCTCGTTCAGCAAAGCTTAGAGTGGTAGAGAAAATTAACGACAAAGGGCGTGAGTAAATGGCAGCAGTTCGTGTAAGGCAGCACCAACAACATGTGCAACAACCGATAACACCACCTAGTCCACAACCCACTATCATACGTCGTAAAAAAACGAACCAGAAGTTTGAAAAGACAATGCTAATTATTTTAATTGGTATGATTGCTGTATTATCAGTACTGGTTTTAAATAAGCAAGCAGCAATTCAAACGACAAGCATGGACATTCAAAAAATCGAAGCTGAAGCAGATGAGATTGCGAAACAGAATGTTGACTTGACAGTTCGTGTAAGTGAACTTTCTACGTACGAAAACATATGGAAAAAAGCTAAAGAACTCGGTTTAACTCAAAATGAGAAAAATGTAAAGGTAGTGCCGGGAGAATGAAAAAAAAGAGATTTCGATTCCAATGGGGAGCCTTTCTATTATTAATTTTTTATGGAGGGCTCTTTTTTCTATTGTTCACGAGAATGGTTACGTTACAGGCAACTGGTGAAGCGGAAGGTCAGGAGCTTGCGGCTAGGGCAGCTGCAAAATATAGCAAAGAAAGTGCCATTACAGCAAGTCGTGGGAAAATTTACGATCACAACGGTCAAGTCATTGCTGAGGACACACTTAGCTATCGATTGATTGCAATTGTAAGTGACAAAGCCACGACGGATCCAAAAAACCCTCGGCATGTAGTAGATCCTGAAAAAACTGCAAAAATATTAGCAGAGAATCTTCCTAATTCAGACGAAGAAAAAATATATAAACAGCTTACTAAGGAAAATGCTAATGGCGAAAAGCCTTATCAAGTTGAATTTGGTAGTGCAGGTCGTGGAATTAGTCATGAGGTAATGAGTAAAATCAAAGAAGAAGAATTACCAGGGATTTTATTTGTGAAAGATTTAAAACGTTATTATCCAAATGGTATTTTTGCCTCGCACTTAATTGGCTTTGCAGTAAAAGAGGGAAATAAAGATGGAACGTTCACGACAAAAGGTAAGATGGGTCTTGAATACACCTACAATAAAGAGCTAACTGGAAAAGACGGTAAGGTTGAATACGAAACAGATGCCTTCAGTTATCTATTGCCGAATAGCGAGAAAATGATCACACCTGCGAAGAATGGCGACGATATTTATTTAACTCTTGATAAAACCATTCAAAGCTTTTTAGAGGAAGCGATGACGCAGGTGGAAAAGGAATACAACCCTGAATCCATGACGGCTGTTGTGGCAGATCCGAAAACAGGAAAAATCCTAGCAATGTCTCAACGCCCCACATTTAATCCTGATACACGTGAAGGCACAAATGTGAAGTGGTTAAATGAAGTTATTGAGGAAACCATCGAGCCGGGTTCGACGATGAAAACATTTACGCTCGCCTCAGCTATTGATACTGGAGTATGGCAACCAAATGCAACGTATATGTCAGGTAGTTATAAAGTGCTTGATCGTACAATTCGAGATCATAACGGAGTCGGTTGGGGGCCAATTACTTATCTAGAAGGTTTCCAGCGTTCATCAAATACAGCGATGGCAAATTTGTTAAAACTTATTGGTGATGATGTCTTTATTGAATATTTAGATCGCTTTGGTTTTGGTCACAAAACAGGCATTGATTTGCCAAATGAAGCGACAGGTACGATTTTATCGCAATATCCTATTCAACGTGTTACAACGACTTATGGTCAAGGTTCTACCGTAACACCTATACAGCTTATTCAAGCAATGACGGCAATTGCGAATGACGGAAAGATGATGCAGCCATATGTGATTGATCGTATTGTAGACTCATCAACAGGAAAAACCATTCAAAATCATGAGCCTATTGAAAAGGGAAAGCCGATTAAAGCGGATACAGCAAAACAAGTACGTGAAATTCTTGCGTCTACATTAACAGCAAAATATGGGACAGCGAAGGATTTTATACTTGAAGATTATCAAGTTGCAGGGAAAACAGGTACTGCCCAAATTCCATTAGGAAATGGTAGATATTCGTGGGGTTCAGACGAATTCCTGTATTCATTCCTAGGAATGGCTCCTGTAGATGATCCACAGCTCATTATGTATGTCTCAGTAAAAAGACCAAAATTAAAGGGTGAACTTGGTTCTGTACCAGTTTCAAAAGTATTTAACCCAGTTATGTTAAATAGTTTAAAGTACTTAAACATTAATCCTGAAGATGTACAGCATGTTAACAATGCAACAATACAGGATTACACAGGTCAAAGTGCTGAGGCTACTCAAGTAGAGCTTGCAAATGATGGTCTACAGCCAGTTATTGTTGGTGGTGGCGGCAAAATAATTGACCAGTATCCAAAAGGTCCTCAAAAACTTGTTAAAGGGAACCTTGTGTTTTTAAAGACAGAAGGTGATGTGACACTGCCAGACTTCACCGATTGGTCATTGCGAAATGTACTTGTCTTTAAATCAATGGCAAATTTAGAAATTGAAGTCGTTGGAGAGGGCTTTGTAGCTAGTCAGAGCGTATCGGCAGGTACCGTAATTTCAGATAAATCACCGATTGTCGTGAAGCTGAAAACACCAGCCGAAAGCTTTAAAAAAGATGTAGAGACCCCATCTGAGGGCGACATTGAACAAATAGATGATGAATAGATACTGAATAGAAGTCCACTTTATTTCATACGTTGTAAAAAACAAGGTGTGATGTCGAATGAAGTGGATTTCTATCCATTCCAAAAAGCGATTGCGTATTTTATACGTATTGTTTATGTTTGTAGCAGCTGCGATTGTCATTAGGCTTTTCTTCTTGCAAGTATTCGATCAAAAAGAACTAACCAAGAAAGCTGAAGAGAACTGGGACCGAGAAATTCCATTTGCCAATGAGCGAGGGCATATCACAGACCGTGATGGGAAAAATATTGTAACCAATAAGCTTGCACCAACTTTATATTTTATGCCTTCTCAAAGTAAGGATATTGAAGGGGCAGCAGCAAAAATTGCACAAGTTTTAGGGGTAGATGAACAAAAGTTATTGGCAAAAATGAAGAAAAAAGAATACTTAGTAAAGCTGGCACCTGAAGGGAAAAACATTTCCTATGAGAAAGCAGTGCAGTTACAAGGTATGCAGATTGACGGATTATATAGTGGTGTTGATTATTCAAGGGATTATCCATATGGTACCTTACTATCCCGTTTTTTAGGTTTCACAGGCTATGATGCACAAGGTTTAGCAGGAATTGAATATGAATACAATAAGCTGTTACAGGCTAATTCTTCGGCAATACGGCTCTTTACAGATGCGAAAGGGAATAATTTGCAGAACGTAGCAAGCGCTTGGAAAGCTGGTGAAGATGGCGCGACAATCGAGCTTACGATAGATGTAGATGTACAACAGGTTGTCGAGCGTGAATTGTCACAGGCGATGGAGCGTTATGAAGCTGATCAAGCATTGGCGATTGCTATGAATCCAAACAATGGCGAGATTTTAGCATTAGCCTCATATCCTACCTTCCATCCGGCAGAATATCAACTGGTGGAGCCTGCTATCTACAATCGGAATTTACCAGTTTGGATGACATATGAGCCGGGATCGACGTTCAAAATTATAACGCTCAGTGCAGCACTAGAAGAAAATTTAGTAGATTTAGAGAAGGATACTTTTTATGATCCGGGCTATACAATGGTTGCTGGAGCTAAACTACGTTGCTGGAAGCGTAGTGGTCATGGACATGAAACTTTCCTAGAAGTTGTAGAAAACTCTTGTAACCCAGGTTTCGTTGAATTAGGGCAGCGAATTGGTAATGAAAGA
>Ga0213822_1001905_pt1 | contig 10736 bp, 14 predicted proteins | sample MC6MC0908MG_FD_179872 | JGI IMG/M metagenome (GOLD analysis project Ga0213822, IMG submission 179872) | Enriched soil aggregate microbial communities from Iowa State University, Ames, United States - MC6-MC0908-MG | ecosystem: Environmental > Terrestrial > Soil > Unclassified | place: USA: Iowa...
TATTTCAGATTTACGCTTGACACATCTTCGTTACCGGCGAATAATGCGCGCCACTTGGCTACATAGCTCAGTTGGTTAGAGCATAGCATTCATAATGCTGGGGTCCGGGGTTCAAGTCCCTGTGTAGCCACCAAGTCCTGTTCAAAGATGTTTTCAAACGTTTTTGAACAACAAGAAGCCCGCCTAGTGCGGGCTTTCTTGTTTCTGGCTATTTCCTTCTGCATCCCCTATACCGTCCCTTTGTGTATCCCGCTGCGTATCCTCGACAAATAATTGAACCCAGGGATACAAGCCCAAATGAAGCGATCCGAGATAAGGCGCCGTCCCCCTTCTCAATACCGTACTGGCCGGCATGGAGCCTGATGCCAGCGGTATCGCGAACTGGACGGAAGTGCCTTTATTTCCGTGTGAAGCCTGATGACCAAAAGTCGTGGCAGTACCGCTACAAGAAGCCAGGCAGTAATGGTCCTCGCTTAGGCTTGGTGGCATGGATCAGAGGTAGCCAATTCTTTACAACCTCCTGCGCTCAAACATTCACCACGGTCCAATGTCAGGATTTGTCAGGCTTTTGGGTCGACAGAACGTTATGTTTTACTAAGTCGCTGCCGCTGACCAGATCGGTCGGTATCCGCGCCGGTATCCACGGTTTGGGTAGATCCGGCGCAGGTACCCTGGATGGTGACCATCCGCAGTGACCACCACTGGTGGCCGTCTGCCTGTTCACTGACGTATCAGATCCCCTTTTATCGAAACACCTCACGGAAGGCTGGCGCCAGTTCTGGACGGAGTGTTTCGCGCAATTCATTGCGCACCAAGTCAATGCGGGAACTCTCTCCCGGCAAGGTTTCACGCCTCCTTCACACAGTGTCTTCGTGCGCTTGGAGTGCGCGAATGTTCCGTGGGAGCGAACTGTATGCTGATGGTACGCAGTCAGCACGCACGATCGGTACGCACCTAGCATCGACAGCGACAGTAGGTCCGCATCAGTGGTCCGCAACCGCCAAGGCGCGAACCTACGTCGTCCATGGTGCAAGCCCTCGTACATGGCCTAGACTCAAAGCATGGCATAGTGCCATGCTCTGCTGGACTGGAACACTCAGCCGCAGACCGCTTTCATTCAAGGAGGATTCAATGGCATCTATTCAAAACCATGGGGAATCTCGAGTAGCTGTGCTCGTTGATTGTGACAACGTATCTCCAGACGTGCTGGAGCACGCTTTAACGGTGGCGGCCCAGTTCGGACGCATCGTTTTGAGGCGGGGATATGGGAACCATGGAACTCTCGCGAACAAATGGCAGGAAGCGCTAGTACGGCTTGCATTCACACCCTGCCTTCAGTACCAGTACGCAGCTGGTAAGAACACGTCTGATATCGCGCTGGCGCTGGATGCTCAGGAGGCGCTTTTTGACAATCGAGCTGATTTGTTCTGCTTAGTCACCAGTGATTCCGACTTCGCATATCTTTGCCGAAAACTCCGAGAACGAGGTGCCGCTGTCTGTATTGTGGGCGAGAGCAAGACCCCTCCTGCTTTAAGAAACGCAAGCGACCAGTTCTTCGAATGGCGTAAGGACGCCGTAGATGAGGGCAGTACAAGCCTGGTTGAAATGAGAGCAACCGCAGCCCAACTGGACGCTCAGAAAACTGAGGAATCGACTGTATTCGTAGTAGATGCGGTTTCACTCCTGGCTGGAGACGCTCCGGAAGGCAAGATCACTGTCAGCGCTCTAGGCTCTTATCTCAAGCGACGTGATCCTAGCTTCTCCCCCGCAAAATATGGCTTTTCTGGATTATTAGAAATGATGAAGATGCATGATTCGTTGAGTTTGCATAAAGAGCCAGGCGGTCACTGGACCGTTTCTCTTCTGCCAGAACCTGTAACCTCGCCGTGAGCCTTGGTTAGATTTCCGGCAACAAATATTGTGCTCGCCTACCGGCAATTGTGACAGAGAATGCCCGTTGCGAACGCAGCCATGAGATGCTGCGAGTGTGTTCCCTGCCCCGTCGCGGGAGCGCGAATTTTTTCCCACGGTAAGGCCCAGTAAAGGTTATGCATATTCAGCTACGTTGATTCGCATCATGTGGAGGGATACGGGTATGCCATCAATGGAAGTAGCGCTTGTGGGCGGAGAGCGCGCTGCGCCGGCGCCAGGCCTCAAAGGCGAATGTCCACTGTGCAGAAAGCCCGCGCAGGCGAAATGTGGCCCGATTATACGCTGGCACTGGGCTCACACCGGCCGACGGCATTGCGACCCGTGGATGGAGAACGAAGGTCCATGGCACCGCGCCTGGAAAGCACTGTTTCCATTTGAATGGCAGGAGGTCGTTGCTCACGACTCCACGGGCGAGAAGCACATCGCGGACATCAAGCGCCCCGACGGCACGGTGATTGAGCTTCAGAACTCTCCGATGGGCGTCGAGGAAATGGACAGCCGCGAGACGTTCTATGGGGAGCAGATGATCTGGATCGTGAATGGGGAGAAGTTCAAGGAAAACATCCGAATCGGTGACGCTCTACCAGATCCTGATCATCCGAAAGTCAGAGAGTTCAAACTGGCCATGCCCGTATACGCCCCATGGACAAACGTGTGGCGGAAACCTTGCCTCGATGGGAGTGCCTTCGCGTACTTTCGTAGGGGCGATATCGCGGCTGCCACTTCGCCTCGCCCGATGTTGGAGCTACTCCACGGCAAAGACTTTGACGGAGCAGTACAGGAGTCATATCGCGGGCAACATACTTGGTCGTGGCGGAAACCACGGGAAGGCTGGTTGTTATCCAAACGCACCGTAATTTTCGACCTCGGCGAGAATGGGATGTGGGCGATTGGGGGATATGACCAATCGCCGTGTCTTCAGCGAATCTCTCGCCGGGCTCTGATGGAATCGCTACTGTCTGGCGCAACACCCGACCTCAGCTGGTCACTCGATCCATACATCGACTGGATGATGCCGAAACCTCTTTGACCACGTTTTGACGGAATGTGAGACAAGCATGAGACGAAAGCCGCATCGACCGGGCGTCTGAGGCTTTCCCGCGCCAACACCGTCAAACAGGCGAACCGGGAACACAGATCCCCCTGATAGCCTCAGGCGGATAGCACCCTTTCGGCCCGCCTACTTTTACCTGGCATTTACCGAATAGCTGACGCATGAGAGACAGACATGAGACGAATTCGATGGGCCTGGACATCTGAACGCATGCCCCCCCCCAGCGGGCAAGGCTTACGGACTAAATACGGAAAGTCCCGTATTACATCGGCAGCACCTTGACGCCGGCAAATACTAACCCCGTAAAAGTGATTCAGAGTGCTTACGGTGCCGGTGCTAGGCTCTCCCAAAACACGGTGAGCCACCATAACGGCCACCAACTTGATCGCTAGCCAGTTCGACCGCCTAAACCAGAACCTGCTCGCCTTGTGCGCCGTCCGCGCTCGAAACGCTCGATGAGAACCTTGTGTTCATTCGCCAAGGGATCGCCGAGCTAATCGTTGATGGCAGCCTGGGAAATGCTCGGTGGCAATAATCCTTGAGCACGCGCTGTGCCTTCAGGCCCAGGTTCTTTATGCTCTGTGTTTTCGTGGCAGTGGTTGATCTGATAGCGCTGAACCACCTCTACGGTGCGCGCGAATGAGGTGACAGCGGAAAGGATTGTGCGCACCAACACCGGATGAGCGCTGATACGGGATTTGCAAGCCATAAAGAAATGTTCTCACTCATAAACGCACGGAGGCTGACTTGATACCAGAATGGAACGCAGAGGGTGTTCTCCCCCCAATCAACGAGGACGACCCAGCCGGGTTTGATCGCGCCCCATACGAGGTAAGTCTTGTGCAGGTCGTCGATAGGTTTGCGACCAGCCTAGAACGATGTGATATTTTGTTTGGGTACCTCGCTCATCGTGCCGAGCTGCATAAAATGGGCATGAACAAAGGATTTCAGTGGCTGGATGGAAGCTTCACTGAAGATATAGAGATGCTTGAGCATCGACCGCCACGAGATATTGACGTAGTGACATTCACCCCTGCCGATGACACATTCTTTGCCACCCTTGGCGTTGATGAAATCAACCTTCTGGGCGGGGATCGCGACAAGCTAAAGAAAGATTTCAAGATCGATTTCTATGTACAGTCGTTGAGTGATCCAGCTGAATCTCTGGTAGCTATGACAACCTATTGGTACAGCATGTGGTCACATAGACGTACCGGCCAGTGGAAGGGTTTTTTGAAAGTTGACCTTTCCTCTATTCTGGATGTAGATGCAGAAAACTTGCTTGTTGTGCGTCGGCAGGAGCTTGCACATGAACAGATCTGAATACGTCAATAAAGCTGCAGAACTTGGCTTTCTTGAAAAACAGGCTGCGACGCCGGGAATTAGCCGGCTTACTCTGATGTCGATTCAGTCAAGGATTGATCAGGCGCGTACATTTCTTGGCGAAAATGGCAAGCATGCATATCGACCAGCGAAGGTAAGGCTAACCTACCGAGGCGTTCCTGTTTGGGGGACGTACGGCGTGCTTGCTGAGTTTGGTGCTACAGCCACCAAGGCATTCAGCGTTGCGATAACTGCGATTGCCGCTTCGGTTTCTGGATCGCTCGCAGACAAGGGCCCCATTCCTAATAGATCAAGCAACCAGCTCTTAATCACAGGACCTGCTCGCGGGTCTTTTGGATTCGAGCTTGAGGAAATACCAGCCGACAAACAACTTGATATCGAGGGGACTACACCGGTATCACAAGCTATCGATATTCTCACCGAGCTGCTTGACGCAACCACCAAGAGCGATGAGGAGTTATCTGAACCAGTTTCGCGATTGGCCGACAGAGCTATAGCAGCCGTCTCTGATTTTTTGAATGAACTATCTGAAAATGATGCGTCCTGCGCCCTTACAACGAGTACTCGAAGATTTCAGTTTTCTGACGTTGAGCAGGTTAGGCGCAGCAAGGCAAGACTTAGCCGCGACAACATCAAGGAGGACGATGAGTCTTTTACCGGGTCGTTCGTCGGTGTTTTGCCTGATAAAAGGGTCTTTGAATTCAAAACCATTGGCGGAGAGGTAATTTATGGACGAATTCCCAGCGAAATAAGTAGCCCAAATGACATCAACAGCCATCTCTACACCCAGCTGACAATTCAGGTTACCGCCAGGAGGATCGGCGCCAGCAATCCGAGGTATAGGCTCAAAGCGCTGCCTTGGACGCAATCGTAGAGTTAAAGCCCGGCCCAGCGCCGGGCTTGTCATATCTGACCTTTCATCACCTTTTCACAACGATAACAGAGCGCCGATTGACGTGTCCTGTCTAATATTTTGTGAGTGCCTGACGTACTGAAAGCAGACCGAGAAGTCGACGGGAACTACCTTTATTCTGGGTAGTTTCGCTCAGACGTTGATAATCTGCAGATCATCTGCTGGCGCCGTTCGGTCCAGCGCCGTGTCTGTGATCGATTGCGATTGCCTACCAACTGAAAAGGTGACGGTGCCCGCGGAGCTGGTACTGCTGATCATCAGGAAGGCCAGCGCGATGGCGGCAACATTCGAGAAGCAGGCGCTCGACCAACTGACCAAGAACGCCCGGCGAGCACTCAGACAAGGCACAGACCTACGAAAGCTCCTCAGGGAAATGCGTCTGTGACCGATCGCGGCAAACTGTCGGCCCCCGTAGTTTTCCAGCACCTGCCCTACCGAAATGGTAGTTCAGCTTAGTTGGGTTAATTGATTGGAATCATCCGCACGATGTTAAACATCGAGAACATTTTTCCGGCCTGAAGGTACGCGAGAAGTATAAGCACATAGGCCGCCATGACTAACGACACCGCAGACCATTGGCACACATCTCCCGCCCTCTCGTGCCACTTCAGGCGCTCAGCAAAAAAGTATTGCGCCAGGTAAGTAATAGCGGTGGCTATACCCGTGGCGAAAACCGCCCAACCCAGCAATGCCATGGTCAGCGCGAGAGCCTCAAGCCCTTCAGGCTTTAGAGCGGACCAAGCAGATCCAGCGAAAGCCAGCAGCGCCGCAGCGGAGCCACCCGATACCAAGAAACAGGTTTTCAGGGCGTTAGTACCAGACTCCCAGCCAGACCTGACCATCTCGATGCTCCACTGGTGGGAGTGCTCGGCATCTTGAAGCTCCGCCTCTGGAGAGCCGGAATTTTGCATCGCGTGGCTTTTGAGCTGCTCAAGATACTTATTCAGCCCTTCGGCGTTGACGGTTGTAAGTCCTTTCTCTTTATTTTTTTTCAGCTCGTTCTGAAGGACTTCGATCGCTTGTTTCGCATCCATTGCTCTTGGCTCACATAATTTTGATAAACCAGATAATATCAGCCGCAAATTCTGGAGTTGTCAGTGAGATGCGCCTCGATGTTCGACTAGCTCTCACGATCCACCGTCACCGCTATACAGGTTAGCGCTTAAGCGAAGCACTGGCGGGAATGCCTCACAGGCCGTTACCGCAAAGGGTGGAAACGGGTCTTTCGAATTGAGCCTAGGAATATGGCCATCTTTGAAGCAATTCATCAGAGGCTTAGTGAGACTACCTTTGGCGCTAAAGAAGCAGTCTTAATCCGACGGTTTCGGTGGAGGCGATGCCCACGACATCAGTGCTTCAACGCTATCAGAGCTCGCAAGCAGATTCTTTGCCTCCTGAACCTTTAATAGCACCGTGCGAGCTTCGCCATCCATCTCAACTGAGCGGGTGGCGATGTCGTCAAAAAATCCTAGCGCTTCCTATCGGAACTCCACTTGTCGATGAGCTTCAAAGGGTGGTTTAGCGAATCTTCCCAGGTCAGGATAAGCAGGGAGCGTTCAGGAGTGTAAAAAATGCGCTATATGACCGTAAGAAAGTTTTCAGTCGAGTCGGGGTATACCGAGGCCGCGATTCGATCGAAGATCGCAGACGGTATCTGGATGAAGGGTTACGTTTGGCGTAAGGCCCCTGATGGGCGAGTGCTGATCGACGTAGAGGGCTATGAAGCGTGGGTGGAAACTGGCAAACCATCAACGGCTAATCGAGCAGAGGGACGCCGGTCGCGAACAAGCCCAGCGCCGCTGATGAATAGAGCAGCGAAGCTCGGAAGCCCAAAGCCGCTGGTGTGATTCCATTCGTCGGAGCGAACATGCATATCCAAGATCAATTTCGAGCGCGTTTTGGCGAAAAAAAGAACTCTGAAATCTGCCTAGCAGCGAGCACTATGTATCCCTTTAAAAAACAAAAGACAAAATATCCTTATATTACAAATAGTTAATAATCCAGTTCAATTGTCTGTGTACCACCAAGTACTAAAAACGGCCTATCGAAAGATAGGCCGTTTTTTTATGCCTCGAAAAAAGGGCCGCTCAGCAGACCGGCAGTCGACGTACTTGGCTGAGCTCTCGCAGATACGACGCAACCTCCTCACCCAGCCATTCGGCAAACTGCTGCCGCTTGGCCTCGATGCGCTCGCGGTCTGGTAGCAGCAGCCAATACGGGTAGGCATACGGCACCGCATGCTCGCTCAACTGCACCAGCTCACCACGCCCGATGGCGTCATGCACCAGGCTGCGACGCACCAGCGCGATACCCTGCTTGAGTCGCACGGCCTCCAGCACCAGGTTCGAATCGTTGCTGCACAGCCCTTTGCGCGTGACCTCGGTGTCCAGCCCCGCCGCCTCGCACCAGGGCTGCCAGGAGTCCATGGTGAAAATGATCGGGCTCGCGACAATCTGCGTCGGCGTATGCGGTAGCTGTCCGCCATTGAAGCCCGGGGAAGCGACAACAATCATTTCGTCGTGAAACAACAGCTGTTTTTCCACCTGCTCCCAGTCGCCCCGCCCCATGCGCACGCTGACGTCCACCGCCTCCTGCGCCAGATTGGTCACGGTGAGACTGGCCTGCAGACGCACCGTGATATGCGGGTAACGCGCCTGGAATCGACCGATGCGCGGCAGCAGCCAGGAGAAGCCGAAGGAAGGCATGACCGCCACCACCAGCTCCGAAGCCTTGGGCTGCGCTTTAACCTGGCGAGTCGCATCGGCGATGTTCTTCAACGACTCACGCACCTGCAACGAGTACAACCGACCGTCTTCAGTGATGCGCAAGGTACGTCCCTCGCGCACGAACAGTGTCACACCCAGCATCTCTTCCAGCACCTTGAGCTGCTGGCTGACCGCCGAATGAGTGACGTGCAGCTCCGTCGCCGCCAAGGTGACACTGGACAAGCGGCTGACAGCTTCGAAACTGCGCAGACAACTGAGGGGAGGGATCGCCGACATGTAAGCCCCGCTAACAATTACTTCAAGAAATTACTGATGTTTTTACCGAAACCGGCCATTTAATGTAAGCGCAGATGTATTTTCCAATGACTTTTTCAGAAGGAAGACCAAGGTGCGTACGTTAACGGTCTCTTTCAGTGCCAATTCCCAGGGGTCATCCGACGGCGAGCCGGACTGGGTCTACATCTATCTTCGCCCGACCGAGCTGATGTCGTTGCACTTGCGCCAGGACATCATTGCTTACGCCCTGAGCGGCAGTCATTGGGTGAGCTGGGAAGGTCGCGACATGCTCCTGGAGCAAAGCCAGAGCCTCAGGTTGAGCGCCGGCAAAGCGCTGATCGACGGTACCGGGGTGCTGCAGCTTGCCTTGGCGCCGGCGCCACAGGAAACCATCAAACGCTTGGGCCAATGGCGCATCGCCCCCCTGTTACCGAGCCGGGCCCTGCCGCTGCGGATCGAGATCCGCTGATGGCCCTGTCAGTGGCTGGCGAGGCGACGGGCCTCCATAGCCGACTGGGTTTCGCTGTCACGATCCTGGCGTCCACATTTCTGATGGGCTCAAGTTTCGTGTCAGGCAAGATATTGCTCGAGCAGGGATTCGATCCCTTGATGCTGGTGGGCTGGCGGTTCTTCCTGGCCGCGCTGGCAACCTTGCCGCTGGTATTCATGCAAGGTGGTTCCTGGCGTGCCAACCTGCTCCCACGCCACTTGGACGCCCGGCAGGTGCTGGTGATCGCTATCATCGGCCTTACCCAGACCACGGCCGTGATGAGCCTGCTGTTCCTGGCAATGCGCACCGTCTCGGCCTCCACGGCCGCGATCCTGCTTTTCACCAACCCCCTGTGGGTCGCGGTAGGCAACCGACTGTTCTTCGCGCAGCCGCTCAAGGCCAACCGCCTGTTGGGCTTGGTTACAGGCTTGGTCGGCGTAGCGCTGGCCATTGGCGCTGACTTTGCAAAAGACCCACAGCCTGGTGCCTGGATCGGCGTGACGCTGGGTTTGGGCGCCGCCGTCAGTTGGGCCACCGCGACACTGATCATCAAGCGCAACCCGGTGGCGGTCGGCACGTGGACCTTGAGTTTCTGGCAACTGTTCATCGGCGCCCTGGGGGCACTCGCCTGCGCCCTCCTGGCCGGCGAACACTGGCCCGATCACCTCTCGATCCAGCAGTGGGGCTGGTTTGCCTGGCTGGCCATACCGGCCTCGACCGGCTCGTTCGGGCTGTGGTTCGTCGCGCTGAAACAGGCAGACGCTACCAGCACCAGTGGCTGGCTGTTCCTGGCGCCAATGTTCGCGGTGCTGCTGTCCTGGGCCGTACTGGATATCCAACTCTCCGTTTGGCAATGCCTTGGAGGTCTGTTGGTCGCGGCTTCGATCTGGCTGATGAACCGTTGATCCGCATCCTGCGAGCTGAGCCGGCAATCATTGAAAAGGAAATGAATGATGTTATCGCAAGCGCTTGAGTTTCTTCTGGACGGCCCCGGCATCTCGACCAGCAGCGATCTGTTCGATCGCTTGAAAGAACCGGTTCTGCAACTGGGCTTTGGCCGCTATGAACTGCGCCTCAAACCAGACCGAAACGCACGGGAGCGCAGCGAGCTGGTTATTGGCGATTACCCACAAGCCTGGCATGAGGCTTACGAACAGGCAGGCTACGTCAGGATCGACCCGGTCATGTTGCACTGCATGCATAACGTCACGCCCATCGTCTGGACCGAGCGACTGTACAGCTCACCGCAACAACACAGCCTGCGAGCACTGGCCGTGGCGCACGGCCTGGAGCATGGTGTCACCTTCGCCCTGCACGGCCCGCAAGGCCAGTTCGGGACATTGGGCCTCAATCTCCAGGCACGCGACGCTGATCAGGCGCAAGCGATGATCAGGCACCACATGGGTACGCTATCGATGCTCAGGGACGCAGCCCTGCAAGCCGCCCTGGCCCTGATGGTTCCGCCAGCGCCCGTCACCCAGGTCAAACTGACCCGGCGTGAAAAGGAAATACTGCGCTGGAGTGCCTTTGGCAAGACCAGTTGGGAGATCTCGAATATCTGCTGCTGTTCGGAAGCCAACGTGGACTATCACTTCAAGAATATCCGCCGAAAGTTCAGCGTGACGACGCGTAGCGCCGCCGTTGTCCAGGCCCTGTCGATGCACCTCATTCAGATCTGACACAGCAAGGCATCCGGCCAGGCGCCTGGTGCCAGCTGAAATCGAGTTCTGGCGACCACTCACCGCACAGGGCCAACCGTGAAGGCAACAGATCGGCTGTAAGCACCTCACCGGTGAGTGTGCCGACCCCTCCGGCCAGGCTGAAACTGCGCTGGGAAGGGGCGGCATCTTCGGGGCGACATAAGCACCGCGTATCACCGCGTATCCCACTCCCCCGGTATTTGAGCAGACTCTCGCGCCGGGTCCACAACCACACAAAGTCGGCTTCCCGCGTCCCCTCATCGCGACTCTGGAGCCAGCGACGCTCACTCTCGCAAAAGTA
>Ga0213822_1001907_pt1 | contig 10719 bp, 6 predicted proteins | sample MC6MC0908MG_FD_179872 | JGI IMG/M metagenome (GOLD analysis project Ga0213822, IMG submission 179872) | Enriched soil aggregate microbial communities from Iowa State University, Ames, United States - MC6-MC0908-MG | ecosystem: Environmental > Terrestrial > Soil > Unclassified | place: USA: Iowa...
CTGAACGGCTGCCAAGCCTGAGTCTTTCCGGGACCTTTTCCGTGGGCACCATGGTGGGCCAGCGCAACCGCTCCTGGTCGCTGGGCCCGGTGCTGTCGATTCCGCTGTTCGATGGGGGCAAGCGCCGCGCGGCGGCGGACGGTGCCGAGGCGTCTTATGACGCGGCCCTGGCGGTCTATCGCCAGACGCTGCGCACCAGCGTGATGGAAGTGGAACAGGCCCTCGTGCGTCTCGATGCGGCACGTCGCCGGGAGTCGGATGTGGCGCGTTCCACCGCCGGTTTTCGTGAGTCTTTCGAGGCCATTGATCGCAACTGGCAAGCCGGTAACGTCAGCCTGCTGGACCGTGAAACCGCGCGCCGCCAGGCGCTGACGGCCGAGATCGAATTGATCACCTTGCAGCAGGACCAAGTGCGCTACTGGATCGCCTTGTACAAGGCATTGGGCGGCGGCTGGCAAGCCAGTCAACCCCTGGTGCGGAATCAGGCAACGCGTGGAGAAGGTGCGTGAGGGCGAGGTCAGGTAAATTTGCGCTGGCACTCGTCGTGATCGCCGTGGTGGTGGCGTTGATCTATTGGCGCCGTGGCACCGAACCGGCCGTGGCCGCTCCCAATGTCAGTAGCTTGAGCGTGGAGGTGGTCCAGGCACGGCGCCAGGTCTGGCCGCAATTGTTGTTCGCCAATGGCGCGCTCGCGCCCTGGCAGGAAGCAGTCATCAATGCCGAGACCAGCAGCCTGCGCATTGCCAGCATCGAGGCCGATGTGGGCAGCCGGGTAAAGAAAGGTCAATTGCTGGCCACGCTGGCCTCTGAAACAGTCGTCGCCGAAGAAAGCAAACAGAAGGCGCTCGTTGCCCAGGCGGAAGCCAATCTGGAGCAGGCCCGATCCAATGACCGTCGCGCCAAAGTCGTCGGACAGGGCGGGGCGTTGTCGGAACAGCAGCGCGAAGATTATCGAATCAAAGTAGCCCTCGCCGAAGCTGACCTCGCCGGCGCCCGCGCCGAATTGCAGAGCACTCGGATCCGGCTCAAGCAGACGCGCATCGTGGCGGTGGACGACGGCATCATTTCTGCGCGTACGGCGTTGCTCGGCAAGGTGCTCTCCGCCGGCGACGAGCTGTTTCGCCTGGTGCGCGACAGCCGCATCGAATGGCAGGCCGAGCTGGATGCCCGCCAGTTGGCCCAAGTGCAGGCCGGCCAGGTCGCCCGTATGACATTACCCGACGGGCGGAGCCTGGAAGGGCGGGTGCGGCTGGTGTCCCCGACATTGAATAACAAGACCAGCCGGGCACTGGTCTACATCTCCCTGCCAACCGACAGCGCCGCCCAGGCCGGCATGTATGCCAGCGGCCAGATCGAGCTGGCGCCCCGCGAGGCGCTCACGGTGCCGGACACTGCCGTTATCCTGCGTGACGGCCGCTCTTATGTGTTCACACTCAATGATGACATGCATGTCGTCCAGCGGCCGGTGGTGGTCGGCAGGCGCCTGCACCAGGCCGTGGAAATCCTCAGCGGCCTCGACGAGCCTGCCCGGATCGTGCGCGCCGGCGGTGCGTTTCTCAATGACGGCGCAAGTGTGACCCTCGTTCAAGCCCAGGTCGCGCTGCCATGAATATTTCCGCGCTGTCGATCCGCTATCCGGTGCCGGCCGTGATGCTGTTCATTTTGCTGACGCTCTTCGGCCTGTCGGGTTTTGGCAAACTCGCCATCCAGGATTTTCCGGACATGGACCTGCCGGTGGTGGTGATCAGTGCCTCATTGGAAGGCGCGGCGCCCGAGCAGCTGGAAACGGAAGTGGCGCGCAAGATCGAGGACAAACTGACCTCCCTGCGCTTGCTCAAGCACGTGACGACGACCATCACCGATGGCGCCGTCAACATCAGTGTCAGCTTTGACATCGACAAGGATGGCAACGAGGCTCTGAACGAAGTGCGTAACGCGGTGGACAGCGCGATGCCGCAGCTGCCGGCGAGCCTGGATACACCATCGGTTTCGCGGATGACCACCAGCGTCTCGGCGTTGCTCACCTATGTCATCGACTCTGACCATCTGGATGAAGAAGGCTTGTCCTGGTTCGTCGACAATGAACTGAGCAAACAGCTGCTGGCGGTGCCCGGGGTCGCAATGATCGCGCGCGTGGGCGGTGTCGACCGGGAAGTCCAGGTCAATCTCAACCCGGCCCTGATGGCGGGGCTGGGCATTCGGGTGACGGACGTGGCCAGCCAGTTGCGGGCCATGCAGAAGGACAACTCCGGTGGCCAGGGCAACCTGGGCAGTGGCCAGCAGGCCATGCGGACCTTGGGGGCCATTGACGATCCAGCGGCGCTCGGAGCCATCGATATACCCAGCGGCGACGGTCGTCTGCTGGCCTTGAGTCAGTTGGCCGATATTCGCGACACCCACGCTGAACGCAGCACCCGGGCGTTTCGCGATGGCAGGCCGGTGATCGGCTTCCAGGTCACCCGTTCCCTGGGGTTCTCCGATGTCGGCGTGGCCAACGATGTGCGCAAGGCCATGACCACGTTTGCGGAGCAGCATCCCAACGTGCAGATCGTGGAGGCCAACGACACGGTCAAGGCCGTGCTCGCCAATTATCACGACTCGATGAACCTGCTGTACGAAGGCATGCTGCTGGCGGTGTTGGTGGTCTGGTGGTTTTTGCGGGACTGGCGCGCCACGCTCATCGTCGCCACGGCACTGCCGCTGTCGATCATCCCCACCTTTGGCGTGATGTACCTGGCCGGGTTTACGCTCAACGCCGTTTCCCTGCTGGCCCTGGCGTTGGTCATCGGCGTGCTGGTGGACGACGCCATCGTCGAAATCGAGAACATCGCCCGGCATTTGCGCATGGGCAAGACCCCGCTTCAAGCCGCCACTGAGGCTGCGGATGAAATCGGCCTGGCGGTGCTCGCCACGACCGTCACCCTGGTTGCGGTGTTCCTGCCCACGGCGTTCATGGGCGGTATCGCCGGGAAACTGTTCCGTCAGTTCGGCGTGACGGCTTCGGTTGCGCTGTTGTTTTCCCTGCTGGTGGCGCGGGTGTTGACACCCATGATGGCGGCCTATTTCCTCAAGGCAAAAGATGAAACCGCCCACGACGGCCCGTTGATGACCCGTTACCTGGGCTGGATTCACACCAGTCTGACCCGACGCAAGACGACGATGTGCCTGGCCAGCCTGTGCTTTGTCGGGGCCTTGGCACTGATTCCGTTGCTGCCCACCAGTTTCCTGCCGGCGCAGGACACTGGGCGCAGCAAAATAAACTTGGAGCTGCCGCCCGGCACGACGTTGGAGCAAACCACCGCCACGGCATTGCAAGCCAGCGAAAGGCTACGCGACATGCCAGACGTCAAACACACCTTTGTCTCGGTAGGGACCGCCAGCAGTTCGGGCTCTGGGCCAGCCGGTATCACCGGCGCCAGCGATGCGGTCCTGACGGTGGAACTGGTCGCCCGGGACGCGCGTGATCGCAAGCAGGTGGAGGTGGAAGCGCAAATGCGTCAAGTGCTGCGTTCACTGCCGGGGGTACGTATCAATGTTGGCGGTGATGGCAGCGGAGAGAAGCTCAATATCGTGCTCGCCAGTGACGATGGTGATCTGCTGGAACGCACGGCAAGCACCCTTGAACCGCAACTGCGTGAATTGCGCGGGATCGGAAATGTATCGTCGAGTAGCGCCCTGCAACGCCCGGAAATCCAGATGCGCCCGAATTACGCCCGCGCAGCGGAACTGGGCATTACCAGCCAGGAAATCGCCGATACCTTGCGCATGGCGACCTACGGCGAATATTCCTCGCAACTGGGCAAAATCAATCTGTCCCAACGCCAAGTCGATGTACGGGTGCGTATGGATTCGCTATTACGCGACGACCTGCAGGCCATCAACCAGTTGCGGGTGACCGGTCGAGACGGCCAGGTCGCCATGTCTTCGTTGGGGGATATCAGCATGGGCAGCGGGCCAGCGCAAATCAGTCGGATGGACCGTCTGCGCAATATCACCCTGTCTATCGAACTCAACGGTCGCAATCTGGGCGAGGTCATGGCCGAAGCCAGTCAATTGCCGGGGATGCGCAATCTCCCAGCCGAAGTGAAGCAGGTGGAGCTGGGCGAACTGCAGCTGATGACCGAATTGTTCGGAAGTTTCAGTCTAGCCATGGCCATCGGTGTGTTTTGTATCTATTCGGTCCTGGTGCTGTTGTTTCATGACTTCTTGCAACCGGCGACGATTCTTTCGGCGCTACCGCTCTCGCTGGGAGGCGCGCTGCTGGCCTTGTTGGTGTGCAACTTCAGTTTTTCCCTGCCATCCGTCATCGGTTTGCTGATGTTGATGGGGATTGTGACCAAGAACTCCATCCTGTTGGTGGAGTACGCGATCATGGCCCGCCGCGATTATGGCCTGAATCGATACGATGCATTGGTGGATGCCTGCCACAAGCGCGCCCGGCCGATCCTGATGACCACCGTAGCCATGGGCGCCGGGATGTTGCCGACCGCGATGGGGATGGGGGAAGACCCGAGTTTCAGGCAGCCGATGGCGGTGGTAGTGATGGGTGGTTTGCTGACGTCGACGTTGTTGAGTCTATTGGTCGTGCCGGTGATTTTCACTTATGTGGACGATGCGCTGGAGTGGTTGAAGCGTCGCACTCGCAGGCCCATGGAAAAAGGCGTGATAGGGGAAGGAAGTGCAGGGGGGTGAACAACAATCCCCCAACAAATACTCAATTCAGATAGTGATCGAGCAATCGTTGGGGGTAAGTTTCATACGGCTTGTTGAATCACACTATTGCCGTTCCATTCGAGGTGAGTGGGTGTGGCATCCATCGAGTGCATCCATCGGATAAGCGAACGGCGTCCGCCGATCCCCATTTTGATGGCGGCACGTTTCAGATAGCTTTCGACTGTGTTGACTTTCAGGTTCAGTTGTTCGGCAAGTTCAGGTGCGGTGCGTCCGGCCAGCAGACCCACGCACACTTCTGTTTCGCGAGAAGACAAACTCAATCCTGACAACTGCAGTCGATCGGCAAATCTTTGGCGTAGCGCTTCCATGCCTCCGCTTTCCGAATCCAGGGGCAGGCAAGGGTCCTGCCGAACGGATTCCGACGGAACCAGGGCGGCAACGTGTTCCTCGACCATGGGTAATAAAAGGCAGGAGAAGTCTTTCAACAGTGCATGTTCCTGCGGGGAAAATCCTTTGGAAAAAGGTGATCGATATACGGACAGTACATAACGACGACCATTTTTCCGGGTGGTCAGGTGCAGTTGGGTGGTTGTGTTGTAGGAAAGCGCTTTATCCGGACGCTCGCGTGGGAGCAGACATCGGGAGAAATTGGCTACTTTTTGTGGAGCAGCATCTTCAAAAAAAATATCGTCGGCCAGGAAAAAAGGCTTTGCTGTATGAGCGTCCATGATGGCGTCGATGCATGTATTGTCCATGCCGACGCATCCTATACTGGAGGTGCTCGGTTCGGAAATATTACTTGTGCCTATCCTTTGCTCGGTAATATGGGTTGCGTCTACGGGTATTTCCGTGAGTATCAGGTCGTGCAGCATGCGAGGAAAGTTGCGGCTGCCTGTGCTGGCAATAACTTTGCCAACGTGCGGGAATAATCGTTGTAGGTTCATCCTTTCTCCAAACTCATACCAAGTATTTGATTTATAGCTGCAGCTCAGTGTGCATGGATCTCTTTGCTGGAATGTTTCGATTAGGGAGTGTCTGGCCGATATCCAAGGATTTATGGAGTGTGCCTGACGAGCGGCATGTCTGGTGGGAATGGTTATAGGCGAGGGTTCTATTGATAGCGTTCTTGTTAAGGACCTCCTCATAAGTTTTATCGGTACAAGGCAATGTGCCGTAGATGATCTTTTCACCCTTCGAGCCTAGTGCCATATTGCGTCTGTCAACTGTCCATCCGGAACGTTTAAGGATTTTTTCCATCATGGTGTCAACGACAATTTCATAGAGCTGTATATTTTGTTGTTGGGCGAACTTAATCATTGACAGGAAAAGTGCCGCTGTGCGAATGTCTACATTAGCTTGAGTGAGTTCTCCCGTGGCGAAACTGTCAGTCGAAAGTGCGAATCGAGTGGCCTCCCAGCAATAGAGTGAGCAGGGTCTGGGTTGGTCGATTGGAAGAATAAAACTCAAGGAGCCACTCATAAGTGTCGGTTTGTTGGAGGGGCGCAATCGAACACAACCGGTCACCCGGTCGTGGACATGGGCATAGATATAAAACGCATCAGGGTCGTCGTATTCATCCCACTCGTAAGCACTGCCCTGATAACTTTCAATGTCCCATTTTTTTCTGTCGATGAAGGCTAGTTTGCGAATGGATAATATTTGTTCCAGGGTGTTGAGTGGGATTTGCGAGTAGCTTGCGACGCTGGTAGATACGCCAGAAAATTGATAGGTGCGGGGGGAGTAGTTCATGGGCGCGAATTCATGGCTGCGGGTGAAGCTACTGTTAACTTTGCACTAGCGCATTTCAACTGTACTAAAGTACAGTCTTTGGTTTATAGAGTGGATAGCCTAATTAGTGGGCGAATTTCAGCGCTGCCTTATAATCATTAGCAAGGGCATTAGTTGGCGGATTCGTATCGCTGTGAATCCAAGAAAGTATAGGCGGCAGTGGTGGCGAATTGGGGTTATTCAAGTACGGATGACCCGTGCTGAAGATGGAGTATGGGTATCATTTTTTTGACGATTGGTAGAGATCGAAGCTAACTGGTTGATATCAATTGGTTTGAAAAATTGACGCATTCCGAGTTTAACTTGCTGCGTGTAATCAACGGGTAATACAGATGTGGGAGCGTTGCTTTCGTGGACGGACCTTTCTCTTGCCTGCGAATGCAACGACTGCAATCTGCGAGTTTGAAACGATGAGTGGCACATTGATGTTGGTCTAGTGTGATTGCTCTATTAGTGGATTGGTCTGACCTCATATGACTTGGGCGTGATGTCGTATGGAAAATAATGGATTGATCTGACCCTGAAGAATGAGTCGCGAGGCTCCTGCAATGGATAATGCTATGAACTATATTGCGCTTACGCTGATGACAGTATTGTTGGTTCCGGGACCGACGAACTCATTGTTGCTGCAAACTGGCATAAACAGGGGCTTCAATACCCGCTCAATGAAGTTCGTTGGCGCAGAGTGGCTGGCCTACATTATTCAGATGACAATGTGGGGGGTGTTCATTGATCTGCTGATTACCGACCATTCGTGGGTAGTGGTCGCAACCAAGATTTTTGCCGTTTGCTTCTTGTTTTATATTTCCTTGAAACTGTGGTTCTCGGTAAAAGACCATGAAACAGGCGCTCCCGCAGGTATTACAGTGCCTGATCTGTTCGTGGCAACGCTGACAAATCCCAAAGGGCTGTTCTTTGTTTCATTCGTTGCGCCTGCAGGCACTTTTTTGTCGCTGGATAGTTACCTGTCATTCATGTTGTTATTTTCGGTGATTATTTTCCCAGTGGGGCTTATCTGGATCGCGGCGGGCGCCTTTTGTGGTCGTAAATTGCATGCGATTGTATCGGGGAGATTTTTAAGTCGAGCGATTTCCTTGGTCATTGGATTATTCGCATGTGGCATGCTTTTCAATATCGCGTCACAGGTGGGGTTTGCTTGAGTGTACGACGCTCATTAAAGCTGGACGTGGCGTCGGATCCGGGCAGTTGGATCGGCGCGAAAATGGACGAGGAAGTGCGGGCTGGGTGGATAATGGCAGGGGGATTTAAACGAGGTTCAATTGGACGGCTTTAAATATCGCTTGCTTGACATTGGTGCAGTCCAGTTTTTCAGTCATCTGCCTGGCATGAAATTTCACCGTGCGTTCGGTGATATTCATGATCAAGCCTATTTCCTTATAGTTTTTTCCCAGTGCGAGCCAGCGCAGGAATTCAATTTCCCTGGGTGAAAGTTTTAGATTGCTTTCAATGCTGGCTTCCACGGGGCGGTGCTGGTTGGCGATGATGCTGAGGGTTTGTATGATCACCAGGTTCGACCGGACAATAATGGGGAAATCCGGATCATTTTCTTCGGAAGATAAATGAATGGAGCCGAAGGATCTGCCGGGTTCATGAATCGGAACGGTGTACCCTTGCTGGATGCCGTAGGAGGCTGACTGATCGAATATTTCGGGATTATTGTCTACTTCTTGTGGGATTTCATCCCAGAAGAACGGGTTGGCAGTAATGGCGGCGTTGGCCATGACCGGGTCTGATTTATAGAGTGAGTTCTTGCGATAGGTTTCAACCCACTCGGCGGGGTAATTACTGTGGATGGAGATTTTCGAGTTGTTGAAAGGTGTGGGTTCCAAGTGAACATAGGCAAATTTGTTGATGCCAAGTTTTGCGAATATCCACCCGAGTATTTCGGTGTACTCGTTTTTGTTGACACCCGGCAGGTTGTTTTCCACTTCTTGAATTAAACTTAAAAGGTGGCTTGAGATGGGATTGAGCATAATAGACACGCTCGAAAAAATTCGATGTAAACCATGGCATAGCCAGGCGCTTTGCCTTATGGCGCGCCAAGCGGATTCGAAGTTGTATAGCGTTGGTGTCAACAACCACAGGCGAGTTTTATAGCCCTGGTCAGCGCTCCGAAGAGGCGCGGCTTATCGGGTATTGTCCCGTTCATCGGGGGTCGCTTCAGGGAGCGATAAGGGTGTCTCGTCCCTCCGTGAAACTCTATTTCTCTCAACAAGGTTGATGTCATTGCGCCTCCTGGCATGTATAGCCTCACGCTTTTTGAACCGTGAGGCCGCAGTTAAGTTCGACTACTGAAACGATTAACTGGGAGGTAGTATAGACAACTTTTCCGAGACGGTGAGAAACATTCACAAAAGCGTTAATTTTCAAGCTGTAGAGCTCTTTTGAGGAACGCTGCCGTTCGACTGTCCCCGCATCCAGCCACCGTCTGCGGACTTCCGCAGACCACAACTTTTCCGCCTTGGGTTCCAGCCCCCGGGCCGACATCGATGACCCAGTCACTTTGGGCCACCACCCGCATGTCATGTTCCACTACAACCACCGTATGACCGTCCTCCACCAGTCGATTCAATTGCACCAGCAGACGATCGACGTCTTGGGGATGCAGCCCGTTAGTCGGCTCATCCAGCACATACAAAGTCGCCCCTCGGGCCTTGCGCTGCAGCTCCGTCGCCAGCTTGATCCGCTGTGCCTCGCCGCCGGACAGTTCCGTGGCCGGTTGGCCCAGGCGCAGATAGCCTAAGCCGATGTCCTGCAGCACTTGCAGCGAACGCCTTGCCGCCGCTTGCTCGGAAAACACCTCGAGTGCCTGGTTCACGGTCAATTGCAGCACCTGGGAAATGTTCAACCCCTGCCAGTTCACTTCCAGGGTCTGCGGGTTGTAGCGTGCCCCGTGGCAGGTAGGGCAGGGCGCGTACACGCTGGGCATGAACAACAATTCGACGCTGACGAAGCCCTCACCCTCACAGGTCTCGCAACGGCCCTTGGCGACGTTGAAGGAAAACCGTCCGGCATCGAATCCCAGTTCTCGAGCCTGCTCCGTCGCAGCGAACAGTTTACGAACGTGATCGAACAGCCCGGTGTAGGTGGCGAGGTTGGAGCGCGGGGTGCGCCCGATGGGTTTCTGGTCCACTTGGACCAGGCGCTTGATTGCGTCGAGGCCAGCACTGACGCGACCGCCGCTGGTTTGCACCGGTTCATCCTCAAGGCTTTGTTCATCGGCGTCGGCGGTCGGGCTGGCCTGACCCAGGTGAGCGCCCACCAGATCCAAGAGGGCCTGGCTGACGAGGCTGGACTTACCCGAGCCGGAGATGCCGGTCACTGCCGTGAAGCAGCCCAAAGGAAAGGCTGCGCTCAGGTTGTCGAGGTTATTGCGAGTGATGCCTTCCAGGCGCAGCCAGTCTTTGGGTGCTCGGGGGCTGCGTGCAGCGGCGTGATCTTCGGCAAAGAGGTAGGCGCGGGTTCGTGACTCAGGCACCTGTTCAAGGCCTGCGGGTGGACCGCTATAGAGGACTTTCCCGCCTTGCTCACCGGCATCCGGCCCCACGTCGATGAGCCAGTCCGCACGGCGCATGGTGTCCAGGTCGTGCTCGACCACAAACACCGAATTGCCCGCAGCCTTGAGGCGTTGCAGGGCATCGAACAATGCTTCGCTGTCGGCCGGGTGCAGGCCGGCGGAGGGTTCGTCCAGTACGTAGATCACCCCGAATAGCTGGGAGTTGAGTTGGGTCGCCAGGCGCAGGCGTTGCAACTCGCCGGAGGACAGTGTCGGTGTACTGCGCTCCAGGGCCAGGTAGCCAAGACCGAGGTCGATGAGGGTGACGATCCGTTCCAGCAGTTCGGCGGCGATGCGCTGGGCAGCGAGGCGCTTTTCCAGGGAAAGGTTGGGGGTATGGCGAGCGTCCGGTCCTCCGGCGTGAGGGTTGTCGCCCCGGGCGGCACGTTGCTCGCGAGCCTCTCGGGTTTGCCGATGAGTAAGGACTTCCCCTGGTTCTTCGGCTTGCTCCAGATAAACCGGTGCCACGACCTCTTTGAGCACCTGGGCAAGTTCCAGCAAAGGCAGGTGGGACAGTTCAGCAATGTCCAGGCCGGCGAAGGTGACCGTCAATGCCTCGCGTTTGAGGCGTTTGCCTTCACACAGGGGGCAGGGGCTGGCGCGCATGTATTGCGCCACGCGTTTACGCATCTGGGCACTTTGGGAGTGCATGAAGGTGTGCAGCAAGTAACGTCGGGCGC
>Ga0213822_1001908_pt1 | contig 10716 bp, 10 predicted proteins | sample MC6MC0908MG_FD_179872 | JGI IMG/M metagenome (GOLD analysis project Ga0213822, IMG submission 179872) | Enriched soil aggregate microbial communities from Iowa State University, Ames, United States - MC6-MC0908-MG | ecosystem: Environmental > Terrestrial > Soil > Unclassified | place: USA: Iowa...
TTGCCAAGATGGATATCCGCACCGGTGAGCAGACCATGTTCAATTACCTGATCCAGCCGCTGAACCGGGCCAAGGAGGCACTGGTTTCAAGCCATGCAAAGTACCTGTAGGAGCAGCCTTGTGCTGCAAAGTGGCCATAGCGGGCGAAGATGATCTTTTGCCTTGCCGGCCTCTTCGCAGCACAAGGCTGCTCCTACAAGGGCATGGCAAGCCTGACCGATTGGGCCATTGCCGGCAAAATTGCCATGGGGGATATCCGCACCGGTGAACCATTTGATACGGCCAAGCTTTTCAGCTTTGACTACCTTAGAAAAGCTTGACCGCCAACGGAGGATCTACAGGAATCGCGATCGCCTGCAGGAGCAGTCTTGTGTCGCGATGGGCCGCAAAGCGGCGCCGAAAACCCGAGCTAGAACGCATATTTACAACAAAAGACCATGCCGGTGGGCTAGATTCATTCGAAACACGAGGGGCACCCAATGAGCCTGATCCCCGGATTATCTGACAATGCCCACGTGCTGATATGTGGTGCAAGCCGAGGTATCGGCCTGGCACTGTGTGCGGCGTTGCTGGCCCGCGATGATGTAAGCCGGGTCTGGGCTGTGTCGCGACACGCCCGCACTGCTGACGGCCTGCTTGCGCTGGCCCAGGCACATGGCGAACGCGTGGTACTGCTGGATTACGATGCTCGCGACGAGCAGGCGCTGGCTGCGCTTGCAAGCGAGGTGGGCCTTGCCTGCCCGCACCTTCACCTGGTTATCAGCACACTCGGCATCCTCCACCAGGAGGGCACCAAAGCCGAGAAATCACTGGCCCAACTGGACCTCACCAGCCTGCAGGCCAGCTTCGTCACCAATGCCTTCGCACCGATCCTGTTGCTCAAGCACCTGATGCCACTGCTGCGCAAACAGCCCGCCACCTTTGCAGCCCTGTCGGCGAGGGTTGGCTCGATCAGCGACAATCGACTGGGCGGCTGGTACAGCTATCGCGCCAGCAAGGCAGCGCTGAACCAGCTGCTGCACACGGCAAGCATCGAACTGAAACGCCTGAACCCGAACGCCACGGTGCTGGCGCTGCATCCGGGCACTACCGATACCGAGCTGTCGCGGCCGTTTCAAGGGAATGTGCCGGAGGGGAAGCTGTTTGAACCGGGTTTTGCGGCACGGTGTGTGATCGAACAGGTGGGGCGGCTTGGGCCGTCGGAGAGTGGCAGTTTTTGGGGGTGGGATGGCGAGCGAATCGAATGGTAAGCCAGTAAGTCATGGCCCCCTGCGACACAGGTTGTCGCCCTCTTGGCAAAAGCTACTGCTACCCAGCCAGAGGAATGAACATGAAAGACCTGTTTGCAGTCATCGGCTTTGCCGTGGTGGTAAAGAACGGATACGAGTGGTACCGCGAGTACGGTGAGCTCAAGCGCAAAAATGAGCAGAGGCAGTGAGCCTGCGGAGCCTGGGCAAGACCAATGGCTATAGATATTGACGCCAAAAAGCGCCATTAAACCGCCATCAAGACTAGCATATCGCCACCATTCACCGGTACGATTCGCACAGCCAAAAGTCGTACCGGCCCCCCGGTGATCCAGAACAAGGTTGTTTTCATGTCACAAGCGAAGGACACGCTGCTCAGACTGTTCGCCTTACTCCGTCTAATTCCGACCGAGCCACAGCGGATTGCTACTCCAACGCTGCTGGAGAAGCTTCGTGATCGAGGCTTTTCGGTCACGTTGCGCTCCATTCAACGCGACTTGAATCGGCTGTCTATTCCGTTTTCCCTGGTGTGTGACGACAGCGAGATGCCTTTCCGCTGGAGCTTCACTCGTAACGCTCCCTTGCAGTTGCAAGACATGGATGCACCTACCGCGCTGGCGCTGTACCTGTCCGAGAACCACCTGTATACCCTGTTGCCGCAAACTGTTCTGGACCAATTGGGTCCACAGTTCCGCCGCGCTCGGAACTACCTGCAGGGTGTAGGCGCCAACGGCCTGGCCGACTGGTCCCGGCGCGTCCGTGCACTGCCCAACGGCAAAACCTTGATGCCTGCCGCAGTGTTGCCAGAGGTTTGGGCACACGTCTCCAGCGCACTGCTGGAACGTCGCCAACTGCAGGTGAGCTACCGAAGCCGCAGCAAAAATTCGATCAAACCCTTTCGCCTGCATCCGGCCGGGCTGGTCTCGCGCCATGCCATCAGTTACCTGATTGCGACGGTCGGTGAGTACAGCGACCTACGGCAGTTTGCGCTGCATCGCATCCAGCAAATCGAAATGCTCAGTGAGCCTGCAGAGTTTCACAGCAGCTTCGATGTCGACGACTACATCGCCAGCGGCGTGTTCCACCTGCGCCAGGCCGACCACCATGTCGAACTGATTGCCGATGTCCATCCACAGATAGCAACGTTGCTGCACGAGACACCGCTCAGCCTCCAGCAGGACTTGAGCGACATTCCCTCTGAGGACTGGAAACGCTTGCGCGCCAAAGTGCCATTGGATCGGGAAACACTGTGGTGGATATTCGCGCTCAACGACAACATTCGTGTGCATGCCCCACAGGTGTGGGTCGACGAGATCCGCAAGCGCCTGCGCTCGATGCAATCTTTTTACCTGCAGGCTAGCCCCGCTTGACCTCCCTCGCAATACGTTATGCCAACTTCCCGCGCCCCAGCTTGATGAAACGGGGCGCAAACCTAGACAGATATCGATATCTACAAAAAGGACATTGCCATGCCGCTTCCTCTCATCCTCGGTGCCGCCGCTCTGGTTACAGCAGCCTACGGAGCCAAGAAAGGCTACGACGGATACCAGCGTCATTCGGAAGCCGACGAAATCGTCAAAGTTGCCCAAGAACGCTATGAGGCAAAGAAAGACGTCTTTGACGAACAGGAAAGCAAAACCACTTCTGCACTCGAAGCCTTGGGGAAAAAGGAACTGGAAATCGGTCAAAGCTTTGCCGAATTCAAGGTACTGGCCGACAAACTGCTGGACCAGATAAACGCCGGCCGCCAGCACAAACTTGAAGTCAACATTCCCAAACACAACCTGCAAAAAGTCGATAATTACAGCTTCACTGCCGTTGGCGTGCTCGGTACCGTTGCGGGCGCTGGCACCGCAGGCGCTGCGGCTGGCTTTGCCGTGTATGGTGGTGTAATGGCCTTGGGTGCGGCGTCGACCGGTACCGCTATTTCCTCGCTGGCTGGTGTTGCTGCTACCAACGCAACCCTGGCCGCCATTGGTGGGGGCTCGTTGGCTACCGGTGGCCTGGGCATGGCAGGTGGCACTGCAATTCTGGGCGCGGCAGTGGCCGCCCCTGTGTTGGCGATTGCCGGCTGGGCTTACAACAGCCATGGCGAAGAAGCGCTGAAAAACGCTCACAAAGCCGACCTGGAAGTTACCGCAGCTGTCGGCAAGCTTACTCGCGCCACTGATATGCTGGGTGAAACCGAGCACTACTCACGCAAGATCCGTCGTTCGCTGATGTCCATCTATGCCCAGTTCAACCAGTATTTCGACAGTTTGAAAGACATCGATAACTTCCTGCAGGACCTTAAAGGCCGCAATGTCGATGTCAAAGCAGAAATGGCCAAACACAATGACTCGATCGTACTCACCATTCAGAACGGCTATGCGCTGGCGGCCATCCTGGTGAACGTGATCACCACGCCTATCTTCAAGCTCAAGAAAGTCAACGGCCAAGTCGCCAAAGATAAAGACGGCGTTCCGACCATGGAATTGGACAAAGACGGCTCGATGGTCCTGAACGAGACCGAACTCGATAAGGTGATGGTAAATGCCAGCGCTGAAGCCGAGAAATTCGAAGCAGCCTGACACCCTCCGGGGAGGGCTCGCCCTCCCCAACTCCCCTTTTCGACTTTCATGGATCTGAATATGCACGCCGCAGCGCGAGACTATCCCTGGGCTGAAGAGCTCGAAAAAACTGTGGTCAACAGCCTGGCCACCAGTTTTGGCCTGGACTTTTTGTTGTTCCAGGACAAGCACGGCGGTGACGTGAACACCGTTCATAATGCCCGCAATGGTGTATGGGCAACGGAGCAGGAAAAACAAAGCTTCGAACAGCGCGGCGACTACAACCCGGATCCGTACCACCAGCACGAAAACTACATCGCGACCGGGCGCCGAGATAAAGCGACTCACCTCGCAGGCGACCTTCACGACCCTTACCGCAACGCCACACTGACAGCGGCACAGAAGCGCAACCTTGATCACGTCATCAGTGCCAAGGAAATACATGACGATGCAGGCCGCGTTCTGGCCGGGTTGGACGGTGTGGAGCTGGCAAACCAAAGCAGCAACCTGCAAACAACCCACGAAAGCATCAACAAGTCGAAAGGCCAGACGCCTATCAACGACTACTTGCGGGACCTGCCCAACCTGATTGGCAGAAGCGAGAGCAAACTGGCAAAAGACCGGGCACGCCTGGCCGCCCTGCCACGCAACACGCCAGAACAACAGCACAATGCACGCGTGCTTGAAGATCAGATTCGCAAAGACGAAAACAAGATCGAAACGTTGAAGGCCATCGACCCCGATGAAATGCGCAAGCGGGACGAAGCTGCCCGTGCCCCCTACAACGAACAGATCAACCGCACCTATTACACCAGCAGCAAATTCTTGAAGCAAAGTGCCTCTGCGTCGCTCGAGGCCGGCCTGAAAATGGGTGCGCGCCAGATGCTTGGCCTGGTGCTGGCCGAAGTCTGGTTCGAGTTGCGCGGGCAGGTGCCGGTGCTGCTTGAAAAGCTCAAGCACAAGTTCGACTTCGAAACGTTCATCGACAGCGTCAACGACACCTTGAAAGGCGTTTGGGCACGCGTACAGAAACGCTTCACAGACTTTCTCATTGGCTTCAAGGACGGCGTTTTCGCTGGTGTGATGGCCAGCGCAACCACCACACTGTTCAATGTGTTCGCCACGACCAAGGTCATGGCGGTCAAAATTATCCGCGAAGTCTGGGGCCAGTTGGTCAAGGCGATCAAACTGATGATCTTCAACCCGGAGCAATTGAGCTTCGTCGACCTCTGCAAGGCCGTTACCAGCTTGATGTCCCTTGGTGCAGCCACCGTGGTGGGCACCATGGTACATGCCCAACTGCTGCCTCTGTGTAGTTTCCCGTTCGGCGGTGAACTCGTGGCGTTCGCAAGTGCCTTGGTCACTGGCGTGGTCACCCTAGGCCTCAACTACTTCCTACTGCATAGCCCAGTAGCCCAGAAGCTCTGGGCTTTCATCGAGTCAATCATGCCGCATGCCGGCCTAGTGAAGCACTTCGAGTCGGTGAACGCAGAGCTGGACCGCTACCTGACCGAGCTCAGCAGGCTTGAGTTCAACCTGGATGCTTATGAACTTGAAGCGTTCTCGCTCACCCTGATGGCATGCAACGATGAGCTGCAACGCGGCATGGTGCTGAAAGCTGAGGTGGCCAAACGCAACATCGAACTGCCTTTCGAAATGGGCAACAGTGCGAGCACTCGCGACTGGTTGGCCTCACTGGTTTAAATGATGCAGCCTTTCCCATGTAATCAGTGCGGCCTGTGCTGCCGCAACGTTCACCTGGCCGAGGAAACGCGCTTCCTCGACCGGGGGGACGGTACCTGCCGGCATCATGATGTACCCAGTAAACGCTGCACGATCTACGAAGACAGACCCGAAATCTGTCGGGTGGATCGGCAATACGAATTGCACTATGCCCGCCAGTATGGCTGGGACGAATTTGTGAAGCTGAATGTTCAGGTCTGTAAGGTACTGGAAGCGCAATCACATCAGTGATGCTACTTAGGTGCGCAAATATTTCTGCTGTGATTTCCCTTCTTTGCCCTGACAACTGGCACTCCCTCGGGCTATCCCTTGAAAGGACTCGAATGAACCATTCCGATTTATGCCTCAAACCTATTCATGAGCTGCTTACCGACGAAACTGGCAATCCGAAACAGTTCTGGATCCCCGCCTATCAACGCGGCTATCGCTGGAAACCCCTGCAAGTGACGCAATTGCTGGATGACATCCGGGAGTTCAGCCAGCGTCGCAACCCACAGCCTGAAGACTTCTACTGCCTGCAACCGCTGGTCATCAAGGCCACCGAGCATGGACCACTCGAAGTGGTTGACGGCCAACAGCGGCTGACGACACTGCTGCTGATTCTCCGCCACTTTAATGAGCGGCTGTCGGAGAAGTACAGGCAGAAGTTGTACACCCTCGACTACGAAACCCGCCCCCAGCTGCTGGCGTTTCTGGATGCCCCGGACGACACTGCTGCCGAAGAGAATGTTGACTACTTTTATCTCCGCAGTGCCATCAAGGCTATTGAAAATTGGTTCAGCAGCCGTGGTCATGAAGTGGACGAAATCAAGTCTGCGCTGCTGAACAAAACCCGGGTTATCTGGTTCGAACTGGCGGACCAGGACAACGCGGTGGACGCGTTCACCCGCCTGAACGTAGGCAAGATTCCACTGACTGATGACGAATTGATCCGCGCGTTGTTCCTCAAGCGTGGTGATGCGAGTGAGCACGACGCGACTGCCCAGCAGTTGAAAATCGCCCACGAATGGGACCAATTGGAAAAAGCGCTGCAGGCAGATGAGTTCTGGTACTTCCTCAGTAACCAAAAGAGCAGACCCCAGAACCGCATCGGTTTTTTGTTTGAACTGGTAACCAAGATAGAGGGCCCGGCCCAGGATGCTGCCGAGGATGATCACAGTATCTTCCATGCCTACAGCAGAAAGCTGAAAGCTGCTGACGTAACGACTGAAGAATGGCTGCGCATCAAGCAGACCTTCATGATGCTTGAGGAGTGGTTTGAAGACCGCACCCTATATCACATCGTCGGTTTTCTGATCCATCAGGGCATGGACGTTGCGCGTATCTGCAAGCTCTCGCAGAAGACGACCAAAAGCACGTTCGAGCGCAGCTTGCGAAAAGAAGTGTTTGCTCACGCAATCGGTGACGAGGACCTTGATGCACTAACGCCCGATAAACTGAAGCTGTGCGTAAGCGAACGTCTGAAGGAGCTGGAATATGGCCCTCACTCGGGAGAAATTCGCTCCCTTTTATTGCTGTTCAATCTGGCCACCTTGCTGAGCAGCCCACGTTGCAACATGCGCTTCCAGTTTGACAGTTTCAAAAACGGTGAGTGGGACATTGAGCATGTGCGCTCAGTCGCTTCCAGCCGTCCTGTGCGAACACATGATCAAGTGAATTGGCTTACTCTGTGCTCAGGTTATTTGTTAGCTAAAAATTCGGGTGACAAAGAACGCCAACTTTTGGTCAGCATTGAAGCCTTCATCAGGAGGTCGAAGAAAAAGGAGTCGGACGAAGCCTTTGAAGCGCTCTACAACAAACTGCTGGCCTTCTTTGAGGAAAAGGAAGATGCGCCGACCGAGCACGGCATTGGCAACCTGACCTTACTGGATAAAGGCACCAACCGCAGCTACAAGAACGCCGTTTTTGCGGTCAAGCGCAAAGCGTTGCTGGCCCTGGACCAGTCGGGAATTTTCGTCCCTCTGTGTACCCGCAATGTATTCCTCAAATGCTACAGCCCGGAAGCTGACAACGTGATGTTCTGGAGCCAGGAAGACCGTGACGCCTATCTGGCCGAAATCAACCGGGCCCTGGTGGGCTTCTTCAGTGCAACCCAGGAGATGATTCAATGAGCGAATCCGGCACTCAAATTTCCCTGAAACAACTGGTCAACCGCCATCAGCGCATTCAGGTACCCATGATTCAGCGTGATTATGCTCAGGGTCGCGCGGCTGCTGAGGGTGTGCGCGAAGAGTTCCTCGCTACCCTCAAGCAGGCCTTTGCGCTGAAACCGAGCAATCCCGCCCTTCCCCTGAACCTGGACTTCATCTACGGCAGCCTTGATCTTGAAGGCCGGACCAAGTTTCTACCGCTCGATGGTCAGCAACGGCTAACTACCCTGTTTCTGCTGCACTGGTACCTCGCTTGGCGCGACGGCTGCGAAGCTGAGTTCCGTCAAGTGTTCTGCGAAGGTAATCGCTCACGCTTTACCTACAGTGTTCGCCCGAGCAGCAGCGAGTTTTTCGATGAACTAGTGAATTTCTGGCCAGCATGTGAAACCATCGACAATCCTTCGCTGGACAAGCTGGTAACTAACCAGGCCTGGTACTTCCGTTACTGGCGCCTGGACCCGACCATCCAGTCGTGCCTGGCCATGCTCAAAGCGATTCACGAGCATTTCGGCGATGTTCGAGGTGGCTACCAACGGTTGATGGACGAACAGCAACCGGTAATCACTTTCCAGTTGCTTGACCTTGAGCACTTCGGATTGTCCGATGACCTGTACATCAAAATGAACGCTCGCGGTAAGCCGTTGACCGCTTTCGAGACATTCAAGGCCCGTTACGAGCATGACCTCAAAGGGCAGTATGAGTACGAGAGCCGCGAGATCAGCGGCCGAGCGTTTTCAGTCGCCGATTACTTTGCTCGTCGCATGGACACGTGTTGGGCTGATTTTTTCTGGGCGTATCGCGACAAGGAAACCAACCTGTTCGACGATGCGATCATGAATTTCTTCCATGCTGTGGCGTTCATTTGTCGTGACCCCGTATCACCTGACTATCTGGAGGACATCAGCACCTTCAGAACCCAGCCGTTGAAATCGACATACGCGTATTACCACAAGGCAAAATGGCTGGAGCGGGCGTTCTCCGACACCTTGATTTTACTGCTTGAAACTTGGAGCACTGACGGCAATCGCTTCACACCACTACTCCCGGAAAACCCGTACTTCAACGAAGCCGCAATTTTCCAACGGTTGGTCAATGATCCATCAGCCCTGGCATATACGGATCTGGTGCAACTATTCGCATACGTTGCATTCCTCCGCGCTGTGGATGGAGCGCCTGAGCCGCAGGCATTGCGGGAATGGATGCGGATAATCTACAACCTGTCGATCAACACCAGCTATGAGCGCCCTGCTGACATGCAGCGCAGTATGCTGGCAGTGCAGTGCCTTCTGCCCCATGCTGACGAAATCGGCGCTTTCTTTGCTGGCACTGAAAAACCGACTACAGGTTTTTATCATCAGCAGATTAGTGAAGAGCAACTCAAATCCAAACTTTTGCGGGCTCATGCAGGGTGGCCTCCGGTTATCGAGCGAGCGGAAAAGCATGGTTATTTCAAAGGGCAGATCGAATTTCTGCTGGACTTCAGCGGTACGTTGGCCAAGTCAGAGAAGTCTGAAGTAGCAGCCTGGTCAACAAAAGAACACAAAGCGCTTCAGGGAGCGTTCTCTGAATTTTTGGGCAAGGCAGAAGCCATGTTCAATGCCCGTGGCCTGAACAGCTTGCCTGACTTCCGGTGGGAGCGTGCGCTGCTGTCGCAGGGCGACTACCTATTGCACAGCGGCTCAAATTACTCGTTCCTAAGCAACTCAGCCTCTGATCAAGCCAGTTGGAAGCGACTGCTCCGCGGGGGAGCCGGGCAGAATGAAAAAGAGGCACGCATCCTGCTGCATCAGTTGCTGGAGCAGATTGACCTTCGCAACCCGCTAGAGCCCCAGCTGGATGAAGTTATGGCCAATGCTGAAGAGATGGAGTCATGGCGCCAGATCATGGTGTGTAGGCCAGAAGTATTCGCATACTGCAATGAGCGCGCCTTGCGCTGGCAAAACGGCGAAATCTATTTGCTGAGGCGAAGCCGCATGAGCGGCATGCACGCTGAGTTGTATAGCTATGACCTTCACATTCAGCTCCAGGTGCCAGCATTGCAGAAGAAGCTCGCGCCATTACAAGTGCTTGAATATAGCTCGGTGAGTGGCGCAGAATACCAGCCCGGTGTCGAGCTCGCCATTTCACACCGAGGGCATCGCATAAACTTCATAGTTATCTCCTCATCTGATAACTTTGAGATTCATCTCTCCCTCAAGCGTCTCAAGCCTCTACCCGAAATAAAAAAACTTTTGCTAGATAATTACAATTTTGAGAACAGAGAAGAGGCAATAGCACTCAGCGTCCCACGACAACACATCCACAAAACGCTGTCCAATATGGCTCGAACGATTAAGGCGATGCAGGCACAATCTGCCGATACCGCGTAAGGTCTGATGTCACGAAGCGAAAAGCAGTAAAAAATGCTCTCGTGCCGGGTGCCTTTTTACACTCGGCCGAAGCATTGTGCTTTACCGCGAGGTCACTTCAGCGCGGGCCACCACTCTGATGGCCACCAAAGCCACCGCCACCGCCGTGGCCACCACCATGACCACCGCCACCACCTGGCGGCATGAACATCCAGCAACCTGACATGGTGGATACCAGCACTGCAACCAGGGCTGCACGGAAAAGATCTTTCGACTTCATTGGAACGCTCCACAGGGTTAGGTCTGCTGCCTGCAAGTAGCCGGTTGGGCAGCCGGCGGATTCTAGAGTTGCGGCATGATGGCCCGGGGAAACTTTGCATATCTTTACAGTCGATGCAGGCACCACGGCGCAGCGGAGGCGAGAGACTGCCTCCGTAAAGCGTCCTTGACCCACTCCCCTCCACCGCCGCATGCTCGAACGCTTCCACCCCACGCTCAAGGACCGACTGCATGAAGCTGGAAACTCTCGCCATCCACGCAGGCTTCAGCCCTGACCCGACCACCAAGGCAGTGGCCGTACCGATCTACCAGACCACCTCCTTCGCCTTCGACGACACCCAGCACGGCGCCGACCTGTTCGACCTGAAAGTGGCCGGCAACATCTACTCGCGCATCATGA
>Ga0213822_1001909_pt1 | contig 10715 bp, 3 predicted proteins | sample MC6MC0908MG_FD_179872 | JGI IMG/M metagenome (GOLD analysis project Ga0213822, IMG submission 179872) | Enriched soil aggregate microbial communities from Iowa State University, Ames, United States - MC6-MC0908-MG | ecosystem: Environmental > Terrestrial > Soil > Unclassified | place: USA: Iowa...
GGCTGCTGCACGCCGGGCACAACGCCTTTGAAAACGCCCTCCTCAAAGCGGTGCGTCGGGCGGTGAAACGTGAAATCGAGGGCTAAAAAAAACGGCACCCGAAGGTGCCGTTCCGCCCCGCAAAAAACCTTACTTGCGTGCCACCTCCCACGACTTGAGCAGTTCGTTGTAGCTCACGGTTTCGCCTTTCGGCTTCTCGTTGGCCAATTTCGGTTTTGGTGCGCCCGGCTTGGTCATGTCGGAGGTGAAGGCACTATCTTGCCGTAGCAAGATAAAGTTCTTCTAAAATTTAACTGATAAGCTCCACAAGCACATCCGTCGACCATTTCTGCTCCGAGTTCTGTACTTTGGCTGTTTCTATTATTTTAGCCATGTTCATAATTTGATCTTGGGCCTCGAGATCAAAGTTAAACCACATGTCCGCATGGGAACGGAAACTTACCTGCCAATAGGCAATACCTTGGTCAAATCTGATTCTCAGAGATCGACCGTCCTCAAACTCCAAATCTAGCCTACGCCGGTGAGGTACATCTCGATTCGAAGCCTCGACAACGAGATCAACTGACTGGCCGACCATTACAGAAATCCACTTACTGACAAAAAACTCAAAGTCATCCTGCCTTGACCAATCATCGTAGATTTTACGACCCTGTGATCGCCCGGTTTTAAACAATGTACAAATTTGTATCTCAGCACCAGCTGAAATACGTGTTTTAAGATACTTAAGAACCGTCCCCAATATCGTGATAACGGCAGGATTCTGAATATAACGATCTGAATATTTCACCCTGCAAATGGTCGCGTTTTCCAGCACCCCTGCAATTTGCTGATTCTGGGAGAGAAGCGCCCAGAAGCGATCACCGAACGACAGTAGCGGCCCATTGAGCTCCTCCTGAATGGGCAAATCAAAGATCACTCGGTTTTCAGAGGGCGGGCTCACTACACTTACCAGATCAACTGCACTCCAACTGAGCGCAGGTTGAGATCGCGAGACCACCACCAGTGCATCACTTTGATGCCAACTACTACCCGGAATCGTAGCCACAGTTACCCTGGAAGCGAGTGTCACAATCTCACCTCCTTTGAAAGCCTGTACAACGATATAAGCCTTATCGTCAGGCGCACGACAACCGATACTTACGCCAAGAAGTGACAGGCGATGTAAATCCTGCAGGAGATCTACATCGGTAACTCCCGAAGGTATTAGGAGCTCGACGGTCAAACCGTCAGTCAACACATAGTTCTGAATTGCTTTGCGAAATTGGGGAGCTAGGAGGTCCCACTCATCAGGATCTCCCGAGACTACAAGGGTGATCTTTTCTACGCCTTCATTGATTAGTCGGCGCAGAACACTCTCAATGCTGCCAGGTGAATATTGGCCATCGACTAAGGAAAGCTTGTCTTCGATAGGCAGACCAACGTAGTGGTTGAAATCATCACCCAGCCATTCAAGTGCAAGCTTGCGATCCAATTTGTCGTGATCATGGCGAGTCTGAGAATCCAATAGGCATTCACTGCAACCGCTTTCACAATGAGAACAATGAAGCGTTTTAACCATTTTAAGCAGGAGGGATTCAATATGGAGGGGGGCACTTGAAGCAAACCCCGCTCCACCGCTGATCACATCATAAAGCTGCAATACTCTGATTGACTGGCCATTTTCCAGCTTGCTTGGCCGGGTTGCATAGCCAAGCTCGGAAGCCGAAATACCGAGTATTTCGGAAAGAGCAGATCGCAGCGCAACGGCCAAAGTCATTGAAACACAGCGCCCCAACTCGGTATCTGAAATGTACTCTCCACGCACGGGATGATGCAGCATCAACTCAAATACATCAGTGAGGGATGTAACGCCAAGGCTTACGTTGGGAACAATGCTCCCACTCCCCTGGCAAGGCAACCTCTTGTTGTTTTGATCTTTATCCTCTTTGGTCGGCCGAGGTGGATAGTGGTCACCAGTTGGAGACAGACCTTGTGGAAACTCATCAGCAGTCAGCATTGACTCGGCTCGACCGCAGCTCATACAAAGTGCAAAACCCGCACTATTTTCACCCGAGCTATGGTGGAAAACTTGACCATCCGTGCCATAGGCCATCTTACCTACCAATGGATTTGGCAACGGCGTTTTGCCCGCTTTCACAAATACCCAGGCAGTTTCAACTGGTACAAACTTCTGATGCTGGATGTTGTTTGAGGCTTCCTGATAAGCATCTGTAACGAAACCGGAAGGCTGCAGTACCTTGCGGATATTTGATGGTTTTATGAGGGAAAGGCATTCGCTGTTAGTACAAATTAATTCATCAGATTTGACTAATCCTTCCTCATAACCTAATCCACCACAGACGTCGCAACGCCAGGCAAAGTCCATTTTCTGAGCTTCTTTGTTATCTGCATTAAGATTATGCCAATGCAACGAGACCCCTACGGATCGGAAGACACGACCATCTAGGACGATCTCTGCTCCCGGCGCGTACTCACGAATGGCAATCGATAAGTTGCGAGAAGGAAGTCCCTTATAGCGCGACACATTGTCTTCACGGTCTCGCTTTACCTTGCTTCCAGCTCCTTTCTCACGAATGTAATCTTCAATTGTAAAATTATCAAAGCTAACGACATCCGTGGGGAATCCATACCCTGGCAGGAAAGTGCGAGCAGAGAGATCACGTAGCAGGTACTCCTTGCAGTGACGGCTCTTCTCAACTTGAAGGCGCTTCATGTAAGGGCTATTTGGCTTGGCTTGCTGCTCTTCTGAAAGCAAATAGCGGTAGCTTGCCAACCAACGATTCTGCAAACTTTTTAACTGTTCCATTGATCGCCGACGCAGCTGATCCGGAGCCACTCCCGCCAGAGCCGTACCTTTCACCAATTGCGACAGTGCGTCATCAATGCTGGATACAACCAGCCCTAGCGTCTCTAACAAGCGATCACACTGCGAGTTCCCGTTCTCATCGGCGTAGAACCACTGCGCATTGAGACTAGTTTTTTCGGTTTGAGTAGGGCCAACGACATTGCAGAGGTAGTCCGCCAACAGCAATGAGTTTACATGCCGCTGGACAAGCCGGGCAGAGTTCAATGCAACGGCCGGGGCTGGAATCTTTGTCTCAAAAGGCCAGCTGGGATTGGCAAAAACCTGCTGATCATGCGGATTATTTTTACAGAGCGTGTAAGCAAGTGCTCTAGACTCTTTACTTCGACCCGCTCGGCCGGCACGCTGAAGATAATTAGCCGGATGTGGCGGCACATTGTTCATAATTACAGCGGAAATACCGCCAATATCTACACCCATTTCCATGGTGGTTGAACAATTCAGGACATTAATCTGCCCCTTTTTGAACATATTCTCATAGGAGCCGAGGCGCTCGGAGGACTGCTGGGCCGAATGCTCCGCCGTGCGATAATAGAATCCGCCCTCCACAGACCTATCATTGATATCTGTCCATAGATTACGAGCGCGCAATTCCGAAACCTCATGATCAGCGGCTACCTGCGCTCTGATTTTCGTCAATCCGGGTGCATAGTCTTCTTGGGAGCGATCAAGCTCCCAAATACTAGGTAACTCTACTACTTCAGATGAAAAGCTCTTGCGCTGCTCATCGGTCAACTGGGAAAAATCCAGGTGAGCAGGTAGGTACGGCGTGAATCCTTTGAAGGCGGTATCGAGCAATTTATTGGTAATAGGGCAAACGTAGGCTCTGTCAACCAACGAAAACAGCATGTGCTCTCTAGGCAAGAAGTAGCGGTTCTCATCAGACTTCAGTGCTGATCCTGGCTTAGTCAACTGCAACCATGCAGCCCTCAACCAGGCATTGACCAAGTCAACATCAGACGTGCTTGCTGGGTTCAAGTCGGCACCTAGCAGCAGTAACTTAATCAGGCGCTGGGAGTAATTGCCATTACGAATCTGCGGCCAGCGTTTTACTCGAGTCTCATCTAGCTCTTTTGATTCTGGATTGCGTAGAGTTTTGGCAGAAAAACGGCTTCCGATCCAGCCCTTCCACTCCTCAGTCATAACGATGAAGCAGTTTTCTCGAACATGGAAGTCCAGTGCGACTTTCAAAAAGTCACGCCAATCTTCCAACTTCAGGCCTTTCTGCTCCCAATAGGTTGGTGTGTCTTGGATTTTATCCAACCCGAGATAAACGACCTTCACCAACCCCTGAGTTTCCAGACTATTTTGACGTTTCGGACGACGCATAAACTCACGAAACAGCAGCATCTCGGCCAGTTTTTGCGGGCCATCCGACTCTTTGAAAATTTCTGGCTTTTGATATTTATTGGCAAGCAACATAGGACCTTTCTCTTGCAGATCAACCCTTTGCTTGAGCTCATTTACAAGGTCTGGCCACGCCAGCGAAACTAGCGACGGCTTTATCTTTGCCCCATTGAGTGAGGCAAACGCTGCAGTAAGACGTGCCACCTTTTCCTCGGCGGCCCTGACCTCCTCCTTGATATCGAGACTGCGATACAGCTCCACCTCTTCCTGTGCCTTATTGATTAGCTGCTTCAGCACTTCAGGTTCAATGTTGGTTGATACCGTGTGGGAGTTGCCGTGGCTCTTCTGATGCCAGCTCAAGATATCTACAACAAGTCCGCGCAGTCTGCTGCGCTCAGCTTCCTGCTGCATACGCACAGCCATACGCGCTGTTCCCTGCCGGCTATCAGTGAACGTAATGAGCCTACGCCCCCTTCCCGGTAGCGACTGAGGTCCATATTCCGGTTTATGGTCCTCGTCCTGATAATCCTGGCAGTACTCAAGAACTGTCGGTACGGCATTAGTCACATAAAAAGGGGTGCCCAACATAGCGCGTCGAAAAGGAAAAGCTCCCTGAAACCCTTTGTAGCCACAACATTTACGGCTGCAAACAGCATCTTGATCATTCAACCGTAGTTTCACGCGTTCACCAGAAACAACCGAAAACGACCCCGCATACTTGTCGAACTCACACGCGAGGTATGCTTTACCGTCATTTTCAGCGGCCCCCAGTACTAAAGGAATCTTACTCAGCAACTGCCCATCTGGGCCGACGCCAGCGTCCTCCTCACTAGGTGTTTCAACCTGCAGTGAAAACTCATCCCCACTTGAACTGTCCCACTGGAACAGTTTGCCTCCTTTATCCCGCGCCAGCAGATGGGGCTCATTGCAGTCGTTGCAGAACGCTAACTCGAAAACCGGACTACCACAGGTGCAGGTTTGCCGCTGAATGGCATATACGTAGCCAAAAGGCCAATTTTCTTGCAACGGAGTTTTCAGCTTGGCCGAGCAGCACCTATCAAAACAGGCCCAAAGACCATGAGTGGTGCGTTGGAAAAAGTGAGCACGCAGTTTCAAGAACGCTGGATCAGACTCATTGGGGCGAGTCCCGGAGCAAAGATCCAACCAGCGCAAAATCTCGTTCTGCGTTGGCAACCAGCCCCCCTCCCGACTCATATGGCTGACAATCTCGGTCAGCTTCATCGGCTTAGGGGCTTCCCCTAGAAAGCCTCTCAGAGCGCGAGCCTCGGGAGAGTGCACAAGAGCCTCATAACGGGCGGGATGAATCTCCGGCTCGTCCACGTTTACTGCCGGCATGGACTCCAGTTTTTCCAGAGAAATTACTGTTTGCTGACAAAGCTCAAGGTCAGGTATGACTCGTTGACCACCCCAGACATCAATCTGAGTGACCGGAACGCCTGAAAGATCCGAGAGGAACTGCTTCAGCTGCTCCGCTGCATCATCGCCGGCAATAGTTGCCGACGTGGCCACAAAACGGACATCCTCGGGCGTAACACCAAAGGCCGTCATCACACGTCTCAACTGCAGAGCCAACTCAGCAGCTTGGGATCCTACATAGCTGTGGGCCTCATCTAAGACAATCCACCGTAAAGACTTCTGATCTCTGGATTTCCGCACGATGGGGGCATCAACCTGCCGCACCATCATGTACTCAAGCATTGTACCGTTGGTAACCAGTATCGGCGCGGGCTGCTCTCGCATGAACTCGCGCGACAGGATCTCGTTGGGTTTCAGGCTTTGCTCAGTGCGTACCTTGGCCTGCAGTTCTTCAGTGTTCCCGTTGTACAAACAATAACGAATCCCAGAACCAAAGCTTTGCGTCCAAGCATTCAGGCGTTCTCGTTGCGAGTTAATCAGTGCGTTAAGCGGATAGAGAAACAATGCTCGCACACCGACCAGAGGCTTGTTGCCAGCATCGCGGTACTCCCGGTAAAGATCGTCTAGCACAGGAACCATAAAGCATTCAGTCTTACCCGAACCGGTACCACTGGTGACCACCACGGAATGCTTCCTTTGCAGCAAGGAGCGCCAACTGGCTAGCTGGTGCGTGAATGGTTTCCAGGTCTCTCCAAACCGGTAACGCCCGTTTGCCTTACCATCAAGCGAAGCGACAATCTCCTTGCTCAGCAACTGTTCTTGGGTTGCCAGCTGCGCCATCGTGAAAGACGACTCCTCCCAGCCGAAGGTCTGCTCGAACAATGGTGGAGCCAGGAATGAACCTTCCTTGCCACATTCCGAGCGCATGAGATCACCTAGATGCTCACGCAGCCCCGGATCAGTAATACTCAGAACACTTAAGGTTGATTCTGTTGTGCGAGACAGTGCTTGTTCGACAAGGGCGGAAAAATACTTATCCATTGATTGGTACCGCCTTATGCATGTCCATAACACTGTTCAACAAGCAATATTGATAAATTGAGTTGAACCACTTTGAGTCGAAATCGCGGACCTGGCGTAAAAAAAAGATCGCCTCAACACTATTCTCAAAAACATCGGAGAATCGCGCCTTGCCACTGGCAACAGCCGCTGCGAAAACAGGTAGATAGACCACTGCATTGCGGTAATCCATTTCCAGTCTGAAAGAAATCACCGAGTCAGTCTGTCTGTTGTGCCAGCGCTCCAATCTTTTGCCGCCAAACTCCGGCCAAGTGGCTTCACTGCGGTCACGCATCAACTCTAGATACCAATCCTGAAGAACACTCTTGAAGGCTTCTAGAGGAACATGGATCTCGGGACCTACTGGTTTGCCTGATAGGTAACGTTGCACGCTCTCACCATACGTAGGGAAAGTTTCGCCCAATCTAGAAAACATCCTGCTGATCAATGCTCCTACGGCTTCATCGGCAACGCCCTTATCCTTTAGGAAGGCACCAAATTGCTTGGCAGCCTGATGAATTTCGGCAACAGGTAGAAACTCCCAGAAAATGGGGAACTCTGCCTCAATCCGGTCAAGAAACTTCGGATTCATTTCAAACTTGAAAAGCGCCATCGACAAGGCACGGGTATGGCCGACAAGCGATTTCCAGACCTCGAATGTAGCTAGCGGAAGATAGTCGTAGCCCTCATACAGAGATCGCAGAAACTGCCAACCACTGTGCATTGGATTAACCGCCATAGCATCCAGAACGGATGTAAAGGAACTGGTTGGCGAGGCATGATCAAAAGTCAGCACCGCTTTCTGCAGGCTCTGAACCTCGTAGCTCTGTGGCAGCGGCTCCCACCCGCCGGCAATAAAAAGAGGCCGGAATGACATGGATGACGCTGATTTAGGGACGACCAGCCAAGGGCCATTCTTTTCAACCAATGCGGGCAGCTCAAACTCCCCGGTTGGCACACCCTCGCTAGCGCGTGAGTGGAGGGGAACAGCACCGCGCATAGGCTCATGAAGTAACATCAAAACAGGTTCCGGCAGCACTGCATCGCAATCGTGCAGATTGCTAGCGCTCAACACCTGCCGGTCTCGCTCCAGCCGCATCTCAGTCGAATACTTACGAACTCGAAAATTGGCATCCTGGCCGTGACCGAATACTCGCAAACCTACAACCTGATCAATGCCGGACTGCAGTGAAAGCAAATCAACAATCTGTTCTCGGATACTGAACAGACTGATTTCCAAGGGTTTCTCAGTAGCGATATAGGACCAGCTGTAACAGGCGTTCTTGGCGGTATTACCTTGGAGGGTCAACTCAAGCCCAAACTTAGTTGGAGCGCCGTTGCGGGCAAACAGATAAATACGAGCGCCCAGCAGGTCATCAACACAAACATCGCGCTTTAAGTTTTTTTCATTGCAGTCAAAAGCCAGGCAACCGGAATTGGGAAACGGTAGTTCAATCTCAATCGGATCAGACAGCAAGCTTGCCGTTACTGAAAAACGGAAACTGATTGGCGGAATGCCGTCAGACGATATTTTGAGTTCAGTATGGCCCTCTCGCTTTATTTGTTGCACCCGAAGATCGCCGTTCATCACCTGAAATAAGCAGCGTTGCAGGGTATGCACCAAAATGCTGCCCTGCCCCGGCCTTTCACCACTTCGTAATTCAACGCGGAAATCAGCTGGCAAAACACCGATCTTACGGCGCAATAAAGTATCGCCGCTACGGTTTCGTACCGAGACATACTGGGCACCCAGCATCTCTTGAATAACACCGCTGCCGGGTTGTTTTCCGCCGACGTAGAGGTCACCACCCTGCTTATGTAGATCACCATTGGCACCGGGCCATTGCACTCTGGGTAGTCCTACAAATGTAAGCGTGGGCTTGGTTGCCCAACCTAATAGTGTCCCTCCCAGCTCGAGCCCGAGCCCCATACCGACCGAATGCCCAGTGCGTATCCTGTAGACTTCTTCGCAATCGACTCGCAGCTGGGCCTTACCCTGGACCTTGAGCGTCGGCAGCGAACATACAGAAGACATCTCAGTGATGCAGGCTTCACCAGAATCATCTACTTGACTCAACGCATTATCGGCAGGCAGTACCAATAGGAGTTCTTCATTCGCAATGTTGAACGAGGCCTGCCCGCAGAGCTGCCAGCGATCATTGACAGGTTCAAAGCCCACCGGCACCTCCCCCAGCGCCACGGCACTGCCCTCTATGGGGATTGACGCGATAACCATACCGCCTGCGATAGCAACCAAACTCAGTGAAGAGGCGTAGTCGTGCCGCAACCCCATCGCCTCTCGCTGCCGCAGCCTGATCCTCGCAGTACCATTGTCGATAACGGCATAGCCAGGACCGAGTGACGCAATCGACCGTCCCCCTTCCACAATCGCTAATTCAAACCGTGTCGTAGAAGGTTGCACAGCTAATTTAAAGATAACTTCAGCTGGCATCGAAACCTGAACCTTGAGCGCATCAAGCTGTGCTTCGTGCAAAAAGTGTCGACACCCCCAGCCGCCGAGTTCCTTGCGGCGTCTTCTGCTCTCGACCGTTGCAGTTTTCAGCAGGCCATTGAGTAATTCATTACCAGTTTCGTTATCAAGCGGTAATGGAAACAGTTCGCGCCACTTTGGGTTCATGGCATCCAAGTGCGCGACTGGTTCATCTGCTTGAACCAGGCCATAGTCACGTACCAGTGACACTAACTGATCCGCCATGTGTGCGATCAGCTCTACTGAGGTTTGCGAGGCAAACACCTGAGGTAGGTTCACCTTTTCAAGCTGCTGCTCTACTTGTTGGGAAGTGCTATGGCCCATTAGATGCCACTGGTCATACTGTTTGAGTACTCGATCAAACAACGTCTGAAAACGGCTGCCTCCCTCGCGCAATACCTGGAAAGGTAGCCCACCCTCACTGAAGAGCGAGCCGAGAAAATCCCTGCGTTCCGATTCGTAAAAGTGCATGGGGCGTTTCCAATAGCCCTCCAAACCCTTAGGAATAGCTTTTCCCAAGTCTGCGGGCGACAGACTGAAGTCCAATGCTTGCCATATCGGCTCCCAGCTCCAGCCGTGCTCGCGTAAGTATTCACGGCGATACCACTCTGAGCAAAAGAGCACCAAGCAGGAACAAGCTGCAGTGTCTTTGACTACCGCGTCAAACGTAGCCAATTCTCTGAGCAAATGCTGTAGGTCGTGGTACTCACCTAGACTGCAGTGGTACTCATAGAGCCCACGCTGGTCTGGAACCTGCAGACCTCTCCTCTGTAAAAACGCTTTGAGCCAGCCGGAAAACTTGAATACAGACTGAGACATGAGCCACTTCCTTGAATGAGCATCCACGATCAATTAATGCACTCAAAAAGCCTATTGATTGACCTCACTTACCTAAAACGGGCCCCTCTCCAGCCTCAATTGTTCTTAGCCAAAAACTGGTGAAAAAGCGCGCCGTACCTAGCAAATCAAGACATTTTTGCTCGCTGCCCTGATCTTCATTAACTCCACCGCAAGCGAGAAAACCACTATTTGCTGAGCCGCTCCATAGCTTGGTTGAGCACTCGCGAAATCCTAGGCTCATGCAGTTATACTCAAAAAGTAGCAATTTGACATCTGCACCAAGACGGGTTGATCGCGACCACACCCTCTCACCTATTTATTGAAGGCGCTCCGCCGAGGCTTACTCCCCCATGGCTCGAGATGTTTCTAGATGAGTAAAGCTTGAACAGCATCAAATTTTCATAAAGGGCGATCTTGCGCTTGGTTCCCAAGCAGGCATTGAAAAACATGGCGCCGAAGACCGAGTAGATGCCCTCACTTACTGCGAATCCTTTTTTGCTCATTTCACGGTTTTAACGGTTTAGTCCAACACAATGCCCGAAAAATCAGGGAAGTGAGCCTGCTCGAGATTACTGTCGGTCAGACAGCAAAAAAACGGCACCCGAAGGTGCCGTTCCGCCCCGCAAAAAACCTTACTTGCGTGCCGCCTCCCACGACTTGAGCAGTTCGTTGTAGCTCACGGTTTCGCCTTTCGGCTTCTCGTTGGCCAGCTTCGGTTTTGGTGCGCCCGGCTGGTCG
>Ga0213822_1001914_pt1 | contig 10704 bp, 9 predicted proteins | sample MC6MC0908MG_FD_179872 | JGI IMG/M metagenome (GOLD analysis project Ga0213822, IMG submission 179872) | Enriched soil aggregate microbial communities from Iowa State University, Ames, United States - MC6-MC0908-MG | ecosystem: Environmental > Terrestrial > Soil > Unclassified | place: USA: Iowa...
CGGTCAGGCGTTGCATCATGTTATTTACCGTTCTGGTAGGCACACCGTTCGTAACGGCGGCGCGCGTTCGTCCAATTGGCTACGGATGTAATCCAGTAGCGCAGCTTGGAATAAACCCCTTTTTGACCGTTGAAGTACTTTAAAAACAAGTCCAAAATTAAGTCTTTTTCTGCCCTGGCAAGAAAAGAAACCCCTTAAATTTCAATGAGTCGGATACCAGATGCGAGTCTCGTTTCCCGCTCCAAGATTCAGAAAAAAGCCACTCAGATGAGTGGCTTTTTTTTCGTGTTTTGGAAATACCTTCACTCATGGCTATGGGATATCGAAGCGAGCGGGCGCCTTGCCAGTACGGTTGAGATGCTTTTTCCTTCTTTCCGATTTTTGTGGTAAATACTCTCGCCTCAAGAAGCACCTACCCCCTCATGTGTCGCTTCGCGAAACCTCTGGCCAGACGGCTGGATCAATGGAGAAAAGAGGTCCGGCATGGAGCCACAGTCGACACATTCGCTCATCGCCATGAGCGATGTCTGCCAGTCTTATCCTATGGCGGGGCAAAACATGCCCGTTCTGCGTGATGTGACGCTCAATATTCAGCGTGGGCAAACGTGCGCGATTCTCGGTACATCCGGTTCCGGCAAAAGCACACTGCTGAACATCTTAGGACTCCTTGACCGTCCGGCATCTGGCCAGTTCTGGTTCGCTGGCCGCAACATGGTCGAGGCGACGGCTGACGAGCGTGCTCAGCTACGCAACCGTGAGATCGGTTTCGTGTTCCAGAGTTTCAATCTGCTTCCTCGTCTGACTGCGCTCGATAACGTTGCCCTGCCTCTTTTCTATCGGGGCTTTACGCGCAGCGAAGCGCGTGAATGTGCGCAGGTCCAGATAGCGCGTGTGGGGTTGGGCGATCGAGCTCATCATCGGCCCGCCGACCTATCCGGTGGGCAGCGTCAACGTGTGGCGATTGCGCGAGCCTTGGTGGGCAGTCCTTCATTGATTCTTGCCGACGAGCCGACGGGTAACTTGGACCGTTCAACGGCCCATGACGTGATGAATCTGCTGCTCGGCCTCAACGATGAGAAGGCAGTGACATTAGTTATGGTGACTCACGATGCGCAGTTGGCTGAACGCCTTGAGCGCTGTCTACAGGTACAGGACGGGATTCTGAAAGAAGCTGCGAACAGGCGAGGGATGACGGATGCTTGAAGGTTCGGTTCATCGTCAAGGTCCGGGCCTTCTGCAAACATTGATTGAGTCCCTGGACAGTCTGCGCCTCTTGGGGCGGCGTTCGTGGTTGGCGATGCTGGGTATTGCAGTTGGCTGCGCGGCGATTGTTGCGCTGCTGAACATCGGTCAGAACGCCGCGAATGAAGCGATGACGGCTTTCAAGGGGATGGGGGCTGAAAGCATTGTGGCGTCGTTTCCATTCTCGCCGCTCAACAGTCGAACTCTGCCGCCCACGCTTGACACTCGCTCGCTCCTGAAAAGACTCCCTGCCATCGCCCAAGTGGCCCCAACGACATTTCATTCTGGTCAAGTTCGTTACGCAGGGCGAACAGTTGATGCGGTGGTTTTGGGAACGACCGGAGGATTAGCCGAAACCCTGGATCTCAAACTCGCTCAAGGACGCTTTATTTCCGATTTCGATCAACAGGCCACCTACATCGTTGCAGGGGCCAAGGTTGCTCATGAGTTGGGAATCGGTGGACCGGGCAGGTCGCTGATCGCGGGCATGCAGCTTCAGATCGAAGGGTATCTGTTTGAAGTGATCGGTATTGCTCGACCTCAGGCTCCGAACCCCTTGATCCCGATTCAGGTAGATGAAGCACTGTTTATACCAATAGAGAGCATGAGACGACTCCAGCCTTCTCCACAAATCAGTAGTGTGATTGCCAAGGTGCACGATGGTGGAGTGATCACGGAAAGTGCACAGGACTTACGTGCTTATCTGGAAGGGGTGCTCAAGGGGCATGACGTTGAGGTTCTTGTGCCGCAACAGCTGATCGACAGCCTTACACATCAATCCAACACATTCTCCTATCTGTTGGCCGGTCTTGGGGGGATTTCCCTCTTGGTCGGAGGGGCCGGCGTGATGAATGTGATGCTCATGAATGTCTCTGAGCGTCGTCGCGAGATTGGCGTGCGAATGGCCCTCGGTGCCCGGGCACGCGACATTCGGATGTTGTTTCTTCTGGAGGCGGCTTGTTTGTCAGTGACGGGCTCACTGGTCGGGGCGGCTGTCGGACTGCTTTCAGCTTTTTTGTTCGTATGGTTTTCAGGGTGGCGATTTACCTTGGCCATTGAATCTTTGCCACTGGGGGTGGGAAGCTCCTTGTTGATCGGCCTATTCTTCGGCCTCTATCCCGCCGTGACCGCGTCTCGCCTGCAACCGGTTCAGGCCTTGCGAGATGATTGAGCACAAGCGATTCTCGATCTTGCTGGGGCTGCTGTGGACGCTATCTGCGTCGACGGTGTTCGCTGCGCTTACGCCGTCTCAGGCATCGATGCCAGGTGTCGCGGTGTCTTTGCGGGCTGAAACGATCAATCTGACGTTGGCCGATGCTGTCTATCTGGGGTTACGAAATAACCGCTCCATCCGTAGTGCCTACCTTGAGCGTGTTGCGCAGAAGTTCGATTTGCGCGTCGCAGAGGACCTGTTCACACCCAAGTTGGTATTGAGGGGTGACTATCGGGGTGAGCGCAGTGAAAGCGATGGTTCACGCCATCGGCAGTTGTCGCCAACGACCACTCTGTTGGGGGAGTTCGGTACACGGCTAAGCCTCTCTTGGGCCAATCAGTTGACCGATAGCAATAATGAAGGGCGTACCCGCAGCGATGGTGCGACGTTTACGCTCATACAGCCCTTGCTTCGGGGGGCAGGAGTGGAGGTCACGACAGCGCCGATGCGTTCAGCAAGGCTTTCCGAGTTGACGAACCGACTTGCCTTGAAAGCGACGGTGGCTCAAACCGTCACGCAAATCATCACGTCTTACCGTGATGTACTTCGCGCTCAAGAGCAGTTGCGTATCGCGACAGAGGCATTGAGCCGTTCGCAGCAGTTACTGGACGTCAACAGAGCCATGATTACTGCCGGCCGTATGGCTGCATTTGAGATTGTACAAACCGAGGCCGATTACGCCACTCAGGAGCTGGGTGTACAAGAGGCCCAAAATCAATTGGATGCCTATCGCCTGGAGCTGCTTCAGCTTTTGGCATTAGATCTGGAGTCGCGTATTAAGGCGGTAGAAGCACTGGATGCAACGCCTGTTCAGCTCAGTCGAGTGCAGGCACTTGATACAGCATTGGAGCAGCAGCCTGCTTACCTTGGGCAGTTAATCGCGCATGAACAGGCCGGCATCAACCTGGCGGTTGCCCGCAATAACCAGTTGTGGGATGTCTCATTGGTCGGCGGAGCAAGCCAGGTCAGTGATCGTTACCCTGATAGAGAGGGGCAGCGTTCAGATCGTCGCTGGGAGGGGTATGCGGGGATTCAGGTCGAAATTCCGATTGGCGATCTCAATCGTCGACAGGAGGTGGTCCGTGCTCAGGTGAATCTGGAGAACCAAGGGATTGATGCAGTCGAGGCTCGACAGACCCTGGAGCGAGATGTCACGAACGCGGTTCGCACGGTCGACACGCGCTGGCGCCAGTATGAAATTTCATTGCGTGCGCGGGATCTATCGCGCCGAAAGCTTGATATCGAACGACAGAAGTTACAGGTAGGTCGCTCCAGCAATTTTCAAGTTATCAGCTATGAGACTGATTTTCGTAACGCACAAAATACGAGCCTCGATGCGCTCATCGCCTACTTGAATGCAAGAACTCTGCTGGATCAGGCATTGGGCACCACATTGTCGAGCTGGGATATTGCCCTTAATGATTAAAGAAGTCGGATTGGCTTGTCGGCACAATATGCGATTGCTCCTGGTGGCGGCTTGTATGGCGGTTGTGGTCGTTGCGGTGTTGGTTGTAATACCTCTACTTCCTCGGGAGCAGGTCGCGGCGGCCAGTTGGTTCAAGGTGGACTATCAGCCTTTGGAAAATCGACTGGGGCTTGTCGGACGTATCGAGGCTGCGATGCAACAAACCATGTCGTCGCCTTTCGAGGGGATTGTCGCGGACGTTGCGGTAAAGGAAGGTCAGCGTGTTGAGCGTGGACAACGCTTGCTGAGCCTGGACACGACGCAACTGGATATCCAGTTGCGTTCTGCCTTAACCGAACAGTTGATCGCCAGGCGCAATGTGTTGGAAGTCGAGAGCTGGTCTCAGGGGCAGGATGTCGCTCGGGCAAAACGAACGCTTTCCAGCGTCCAGTCCACCTTGGCGGATAATGAACGCCGATTGGCAGAAACTAAAGTTCTTCTCGACCAGGGGATTGTGCCGCGGATGGAGTTGGAGGCAGTTGAGCAGCAGGTCAGGTCGCAACGGCTAGATCTGTCGGCTGCCCAGTCGGAACTCGGCGAAGTCTTGAAAAAAGGTGGCGAAGAACACCTTCAGATAGTCCGGATGCAATTGGCCAACGCCCAGTCACGTTATCAATCACTGCTTGAGCAGCAGGCACAGCGAGACGTGCTCGCACCATTCGCCGGCGTGGTGATTCGTTCTCGTACGCCTCAGGGAAGTGGCGCTAATCTGCCATTTGTACAAAAAGGCCAACGTGTCGGACAAGGCGTTCCCTTGCTCGAGTTGATCAATATCGAGCAGGTGCAGGTTGTTGCACGGGTCGAAGAAAGCGACGTTCACCAACTCCATGCGGGGCAGCCGGTGGAAGTTACCGGTGATGGTTTCGGTGGCATGGTGCTGCATGGTCAGATTGAGAGCGTCGGTGTACAGGGTGTCGATGCGCAGGCCACGTCCGGTGGCGCATTTTATGAGGTGATTGCGTCTATCCTAGGTATCGAGAGCGAGCAACTGCAGCGATTGCGACTTGGTATGAGTGCGAGGCTGCAAATTGTCACCTATCACCGTGATCGCGGTCTGGTGGTGCCGCTTGAGGCGCTGTCTAGCGACAGCCATGGGCAGTCGGTTGTGACCTATCGCCCTACCTTGTCTGAGAGAGCAAGTCAGGTGATCGTAACGACAGGGCGGGCCATGCCTGGTGGTATTGAGGTAGAGAATCTGGCGCCGGGATATGTTGAATTGAGACCCGCAGTGTTCTAAAAAAATGCTGGGGTTAGTTTTTCAAGTCTAAAGTTTATGATACAGTCCTGCTGTTGATAGGGATATCTTAGTGGGTCACTAGGATATGTCGTGTTTGCGGGATGCAAAGAGCACGTCATACGCCTTACGAATTATTTCTCTCATCATCTAGATGGCAGGGCTGATCTTCTTCGGTGGGAAGGGCGCGTCTGGACTTTCATGTTTCTATAATGTGCGAGTTTTTGCTTTTCATCGAGTTGTTGTGGTGTGGAGAGGTTTTGCTGCGCCATGAAAGTGCATGTATGGAATTTAAATCAAAAGGAATAAGTGCATGAAAATGTCGAAATCTGTTTTGTCGGTACTGACTGTTGGGATGTTGGCGGCAGGTTCAGCGCTGGCAGGTCCTCCAGTAGCTGTTACTTTCAAGAATCTTGGAACAGCCGATGCTACGTATACGATTATTACAAATAATGAAGCCACGACTAATGTAAATTCGATCCCGAAGCCAGTGACTACTGTCAAGGCGGGTGGTGCTGATACCTATACCGTTCAGAGCAATCTTTCGCCTATTGCCAACTATGCGAATCTGCGCTACACCATTGGCGGGAAGACTTGCACGTTCTTGGCAACCTACGTTGGGACAGTCGGCCCAGGAGGTTCTACTATTCCAAAATGGAATAATACGGCAACACCTAGCGGTGGCGCAGTGTGTACGGCGAAAGTAACATCGACCAATATCTCCACATACGCCTGGTCTGTTGAATTTACCATGAAATAAGGCCTAAGCCGGGCCTAGCGGTGTGGCTGCTTGCGCAAAGTCTGCCCGTGCCGCTGGGCCTGCGCCAGTTTTGTTCGTCCATTCATCGTGAAGTATTATAGTTTTTTTGAGTGCTGCCGATAATAAATTTACTAGCCGCGTTTTTCAGGAATGGCTGATAACAAGGAGGACATTATCTTGGTCGGTTCAATTAATTCAAATGCGTTTTCTGGTTCGCAGGTTTCCAATGTGACGGCGAGCCAAAATGAGTCGCTAACGAAAACTCAGATGGCAGCTGAAAGCGCTGAGGTCGGTAGTCATAAAGATACCAGTCGCCTTTCTTCACTCTCTCTACAGTTGAGTGAGAGTGCCGCGCGTGCGGCGGTTAGAGATTCGAGCTTGAGCAGGAAAGAGCTTGGCGCGAAAGCGAGTGAGCTTTTGAGTAAGATTTCCGGTGATGGTTATTTTATTAACAAAAAAGCCAATGATGCTGAAGTTCCTGACACTCAGGACCCTGTGTTATTGGCTCGTGCGGACAATGCAACGCAGTTTGTCAATGGCAGTGGTAAGAATCCATTTGCGGGTATGTCGAGCGATCAGCTCTCGTTGATTATCTACGATGATAGTGGAAGTTTTACGACTAACGAGCGTCGTGCGGCGTGGAGTGAATCGTCCGATCAGGAATATGCCTGGCGGCAGAAGGTTGTTGCCAATTCGATCGCGGAATATAATGAAACCGGAAAGCTGACTAAATTCTTTACTGCAGCACTTGAACACTATAAAGATTTGTCCGCTATTGAGCAGGCACAGTACCCTAATAGTTATGAGGCGAAGTTGCAGGGTTGGATAGCACTCGATTTCAACTACAAGACCCATACCGTTGAGGGTAAGGGCAGTCCTCAGGACGTAATGGACAAGGTCTTGAATCTCGACAAGCAACTGTTTGATGACGCTGGGGCAGATACGGCTTGAGTGCGGCACTCACCCAAGATTGAGCTGTCCAAACAAAATGCCCTGCATCGTCGTAATGCTGGTCACTTAAGCGGAGCAGTCTTATGATCCGCCGGAAACCGGTCTTTGAAATCTTCACCGTCCTTGGCCCCTAAGGCCCTGGACGGTGACCCAGAAATATCCCTCCAATCCTCGATCTTAACTCCTCCCAACGTCTGCCCGTCGTTGATGTCGGGTTCGCCGCTGCCATGACGATTAACTGAGCGGCGATGTACCTTGATACCTTCAAAAAACAAGTCCAGAATTAAGTCTTTTCCTGCTTGGATAAGAAAAGAAACCCCTTAAATTTCAATGGGTCGGACGCCAGATACGAGTCTCGTTTCCCGCTCCAGGATTCAGAAAAAATGAGTTAGCGTTTAAAACGCCTGCACTAGATACTTGATCACTAGAGCGTTATAACAAACCACAAAAAACGTATGTGTCGATCAGCATCACGTTTCAGCATCGTGCGATTGAGCGTACGAATAGGGGCTGAATCACCTAAAACACCTTGCTTGCATGTTCATTCTGTCGACAAAAGGGAGCAAGGTTTTGAATTTCATATGGGCTATCGGCTTTTTATTGCTGGCGGGATGCACAAATACACCCGCAAATCTGATGTCTGATCCAGACAGTTACGATGGTTCGATCCAGGCGAATGTTACTGCTCAATCCGCTTACCGCAACATCCGTCAAGCAAGCAGAATCTGTTTGGAACACTCCCCCTTGGGGACCCCAGTCACAACAGAAGGCGAGTTCGATTCAGAGCTCGGTAGCGGGCAAATCACCCAGCGTATGGTGGCCCAAGGCGTGAGGCTCAGTTTGGCGATCATCACTATCGAGCCGACCCTTGAGGGTATCGCTGAAATAAAGCTATACACCCTCAAGGGCTGGAGCACGATTGGTGTCAAGGTGCCTACGTTGGACAAGCTTCGTTTTTGGATCAAGGGTGATCAATCCTGCTAAACGTCAACGGTTATGGCGAAGTGTTCTACGCTCCTTGCGAAGGGCTCGGATGCATTGGGTTTTTCTTATGAAAGCGCTCCTGGTGGGTGCGCTTCTCCAACACACGCAACGTGCCCGTCCACTCAGCTCTACGGATCGGTGCTCTATCTGCAGGTCGGATGGGGCTACCATTGCTTAAGAATCTAAATCATGACTCACCAAGCTCCTGGAATTCGCTTCTCTGATGTCGAAACAGCTGTGCCTGCGACCCCTGGCCTTTATCAGATCATCACTGACGAGGGCGAACTCCTGAAGGTTGGCATCAGCGGTAATATTCGTAAGAGGCTGATACAGCATCGACAGTCAAAACAGTCTCGCCTGAAACTCAAGGAGGGAGGCGACTGGCGCAACCCGGCTGACGTCATCAGCAAACAATCAATCCTCGCCAAGCACCTTTACTTTTCACCGCCGGTTTTGGGCTATGACTTGCAGACCGAAATCGGGCGACAACGCTATCTGGAGGAGCGGTGTCACCTTCTCATTACGTTGACCAGGACCCGGGAGGAGGCGAGGGATATGGAGAGGCCTAAAGAAAAGAGCGGGGACTATCGATTCGGAGGAAGGGTTAAGGCTCTCCCGCTCGACCGAGGCTAAGGCATGCATCCCATACGACCGTCTTGCGCAGCCTGCCTTGATTCTGCCTATAAGAAATTTTTCTAATCGCCGCGACCAAATCCAAACCTCGCGCCAAAAGCTACACCCTTCCTGACCTTGATGGCCTTGCACTTTTCGTGAATACGAACGGCACCAGGAACTGGCAGTTCCGCTTTTCCTGGGCGGGCGGACAACCTCGGATTTTGCTCGGTACCTATCCTGAAACAGCCTAAGAGATGCCGTCGCTCTGCGTGAAGGTTCTACAGCGTGATACTGGTGGTGGGGTAGAACAAAATATTGAGGACGAAGAGGATCATCCAGAAACCGATTTCCAGTGTTTCGGTAACAGGCTGGATCTTTTTGATTGCGCCGTAGACATGCACGAAGAACATCAGCGTGAAGGCCACGAAGAGAATATCGAAGGCATAACTGAAACTGGTGCCGGTGGTGGCCGAACGCAACATTGCTACTTCAACGACAAGAATGAACGCACCGAGGCAACGGCCGAAATAGATAGCCAGGTGTTCGTGTTCGGGGACGGTCCAGCGCATGAGCCGGGCCCATTGGAGCGGGGCGAAAAAGATAGGTAAGGCAAAGAAGAGGGTTGTCACCATCATCAGGATTGTGATGTATTCCTTGCTGTATTGCGCATAGTAACCAAGCATTTAAGAACTCCTTGTCTCATCGGCCCATCTAGGCGCCCGGCAGTAATTATTATTGTTGTGACTGGCTGGTTTCGCGGCGTGAAGTGTTGCGAGGGCTGACCAGAAGCGTCAATTGTACAAAAGCGCCTGCTACCAAAGACGCAGAGAGGGAGTAGTACCACTCACACACTAAGTTTTGACGGATGGCAGGGTTATCTGGCGGAGCCTCACTGCGGCGACGGTGACTGGCGTTTGCTCGACGCGAAACAGGTAGTGTTGAGGTTGAGCACAACTGTTGGTCGTTTCAATAAACTCAAATGCAGTGTCCGGCTCGCAGGTTGCCACTGTGACAGCGAGCCAAGATAAATCGTTGACGAAAAGTCAGGTTACAACTGAAAACTCTGCTGTCGGCAATCAGAAAGATACCAGTAGCCTGTCTTCACTCTCTCGGCAGTTGAGCGGGAGTGCCGTGCGCGCGGCGGCAAGGGATTCGGGTTTGAGCAGGAATACTGGTGGTTTTACGACTAATGAACGCCGCGCGGCGTGGAAAGAGCAGCCGTATCACATCGATCGTAAACCCGGTTAGTTTTTATGCTCTTGCAATAGACATCTGTGAGAAACGCTCAGTTAAAGGAGAGGCGTAACGCATTCTCCATGCTGGCCAGCTTGATTTGAGTTTCCTCATACTCATCTTCCGGTCGAGACCCATCGACGATCCCACACCCCGCAAACAAGTGACAATGCTCAGGCGTAATCAGTGCCGAACGCAGGGCCACCAGAAAATCTCCATTGCCTCTCGAGTCCAGCCAGCCCACCGGCGCCGCGTACCAGCCCCGATCAAAGCCTTCGTGATGCCGAATGAAGCTCATGGCTGTCGCGCCCGGTAAACCTCCGACCGCTGGGGTGGGGTGTAAGGCCTGGATGCCGTCCAGCAAGGTGTACCGCTCTTTGAGCTGCGCCCTGATCGGGGTGCTCAGATGCTGCACCGTGGCCAGCTTCAGGAGTTCGGGTTGGGGGGCAGCGTGCAGTTGGCTGACGATGCTACTCAATCCCTGCTGGATGGTCTGCACCACCAATTGGTGTTCGTGCAGCTCTTTGATGTCCGCTAATAAGGCTGAGCCCACGTCCTGATCCTCCTCGGGCGTCACGGCGCGGCGAGCGCTACCCGCGAGGGCGTGGGTGCTTAGATTGCCTTGCTGGCAGCTGAGCAGCCGCTCCGGGGTTGCACCCATGAAACAGCTGTCTCCCCGGTGGAGGGCGAAGAGGTGGGCTTGGCTGCGCCGCTCGTGCAGCCGGCGCATGACGGCACCGCTATCGAGGGTGGTGTCCAGCTGATATTCGATATGGCGGGCGAGCACCACTTTGCTCAGGTCGCCGCTGTCGATGGCCTGCAAGGCGTTGGCGACTTTGGCCTGCCACTGCGGCGCTGGCAATGCGTTGCGTTCGATAACCTGGGGGGGCGATGCGGGGGCGTGTGGGGAGGCGAATAGCTCTGCGTATGCCGCCAGACTGGCATGCGCCAGCACGGCTGGATCGCTGTCGGGTTCTACCACGCACTGGCATCGCAGCCAGCGGCCA
>Ga0213822_1001919_pt1 | contig 10684 bp, 10 predicted proteins | sample MC6MC0908MG_FD_179872 | JGI IMG/M metagenome (GOLD analysis project Ga0213822, IMG submission 179872) | Enriched soil aggregate microbial communities from Iowa State University, Ames, United States - MC6-MC0908-MG | ecosystem: Environmental > Terrestrial > Soil > Unclassified | place: USA: Iowa...
TTTAGCGCCGCCGTACCCTGAGCGTCCGAGTTCGTGTAGTAGACGCCGGGGCTGGTTAGCGTGTTGGCGTCGGTACCCGTGGCTACGGCCAATGACAACGGAAACTGCGTCACCGGCTGCCGGCCTACGCCATCCAAGGTTCCGACGCCGCCCGCCACACCCAACTGGCTTGCGTCCAGACTTCGCACCCAAGGCGTCCAGTTACCCGACACAAACGAGCGCGTGAACATCTGGCCAGAGTTCGCAGCGTTGTAGACCTGCGTGCACCCTGTAGCTGCGGTGCCGCCAGGTACACCAACGGAATACACGATCAGGGAACCGGACTGCCCTATCGGAAAGTTCGTTCCGCTCGCTGCGTTCGCAGACGAACCCACAATCCACATGCCGCGCTGCGTGTAGTTGTTCAGGTCTTGCGCGGCCGCCATACCCCCCTGGTACGAAAGCGTGGTGGACGTGTCGGACGCCTCCTTCCACGGCGACCAGGCCGTGGTCCCGTACTTAGAACGCCAAAACCGTCGCGGGGACGCCTCGCGCGTCGTGTAGACGTGCTGGACGGGATTGCCGGTGGCGATCACCTCCAGAAATCCGACCTGCGCAACCGGGTAGTTGACGCCGGTGGGCGCGGTCGCGCCGGCAACGGCGGCTTGATAGAACGTTCCGGGCGTGACGTAAGTATTCAGGTCGTGCGTGGTCGTGGGCAGCGTCGGCGCATACACGATGGGCGCTTGCGCCGCCAGCAATCGGCCGTCCGTGCCGAGAGACGCATAGCCACTGGCTTGGCCCTTCCCGTCCAGCACGCCCTGAATTGCGGTGTTCAGCGCCGAGAAATTCCGATTGGCCTTCTGCATCGCATCGCGCAGAGGATCGCCCTTCTTGTCGTTGGCAGCTAAGCCTACGTTGATATTTTCAATGTTCGCCATGTTCTAAGGCCTAAACGTTTGCTGGAAAGTGACGGACAGCGAATACATATCGCCACCCAGTGCGACGGGTTCGTACTCGGGCGCCATGTAGTAGCCCGACTTGCCCAGCGGAGGGGTCCACTCGAAACCTTTATGGCCGGCGTGCCGGTCAAGGAAGGCGACGATGGCGCCGATGTGAGCGCCTGTCCCGACAAATTGCAGCGGCCACGACTCCACTTTGTTATTGATGCCATCCGCCGCAGTCTGCGAGTACCCGTCGCCAAAACTCGCCGTCAGGGTTCGAAACTTGACCTTGCCTTGTGGATTGATCCTGGGAGACCAGGTGAAGACTTCTGTTGCCATGATTAGCTTCCTTATGCCTGTCCGTTTATGCCCGTCCGTGAAGGGCATTCCAGTTCATTCCGCCAGGTTTGAATGACTTGCCCAGCTCCTGCTTGACGTACGCCTTGACGACTTCACCCAGGCCGCGGCCAAACTGCTCGGAGCCCGATGACACATCCGTTCGATCGGAACCGTCTTGCTGGATGTACACGTTCACGGCAACCCCGCCGGCATCTGCCGCCGGCCCCGCTTGAATGTTCGGAAGTTGCGCGCGGATGCCGAGCGAGCCATCGGCGCCGCGCTGCAAGGGCATGATGGCCTCGGGTCCCGCCTCCCCCATGACACCCACGGGAAATGCCACGGGCGAATCGACAACGCCGTTCGAGAACGCCCCGCCGTTTGCAAAGAACATGAGACCGGAGCCGGCGGCGGCGACGTTTGCAGCGGTAGCTGAGCCCAGGCCTCCGCCCCCGAAAAGCCCGCCGATGCCTGAAATAACGGAGCCAAACAGCCCCCCGATCTGATTGGTCTTGCCAACATCACCAAACAACAGTTCCCCAATCCCTGCCGCGGCGGCATCCGTTGCCATGCGAGTCAGCATTTCTGCGAACCGGGCTCCCAGACCCTCGAACTTGCCGTTGACGGCGTCGTATAGCGCGTCGCCCAAGTACGCTTGAATATTCTTGGCGCCCTTGACAGCAAATTCCGTCAACGCCGAGACGCCCTTGCCCGTCAATTCATCGATGGATTTCTGGTACTGCTCGATGGTGACCTTTCCGTCCACGAGCGCTGAATCCAGCCAGCCGATTTTCTGCTTTTGTTGTTCAGCATCCGCACTGCCGTTCACCTTCCCGATGTAGGCATCTCCGGCCGCTTTCTCGCGTGCCGAGTCCAGCTTCGCACTTGCAGCCACAAGCGCGTCCTTTGTCTTTCCCTCCAAGGATGCATAGGCTCCGCTTTGTGTCTCCCAAAGCATCCGCTCCGCCTCGGTCTTGGCGTTGATCAGCGCAATTTCTTTCTGCATGTCCGCGAGCCGCTTAGACGAATCCACCATCAAACTTGCGGCATAACCTTCCTCCTCAAGTTTCACGATGTCTGCCCGATGCGACGCGCCGAACTTCAAGACTTCGTTCTCCACCCTCCTGGCAATGGTGGCTTTTTCGACGGCGTCTCCACCTTGCAGATAGGCTTCGGCCAATTGACGTTGGCCAGCGATTTCTGCTTCTCGGTCCCGCGCCCAGCTGGCCCAATCCGGGCCCGACTTTGGATTAGGTGTCTCAGCCGAAGGCGAACCAGCCACTCCGGAAATTTGAAGATTTGTCCGTGCTGTTCCGAGCTCCATCACATTGGCATAGGTACCCGTGTACGCCTTACCAACCGCTTGGTCATATTCGTCCTGCGACATACTGCCGCCCGTCAGGCGGTCTTGAAGGCGCTTGGCCTCTGCCGCCGCCGCGATGATGGCGCGCTGCTGTGCTTCAACCTTGACCAACTCAAGCAATGTCGCTTTCGCGCCTTCGATTGCTTTACCGTCCTTGTCGGCAGTGGCCTTCTTCAGCACGTTGGCCGTCTCGGCCTGTAGAGACAAGGTGCCCGCCAAGGCGGCCTGCGTCTCGTTGGCGCCTTGTGAGCGTGCTTGATACTCAGCAATTTGCGACGACGTCATGCCAATCACGTCGCGGGCAGACTCCAGATTTTTCAGGTAGTTTTCCCAGCCCGTGCCACCCAGTTCTTTACCGACGGCATTGAGGCCTTCACCAAGCGCGCTGGCGCTCGCGGCCGCCCCACTCTGCGCGCCGTCGATCTTCGCCATCTCTGCGTTACTGCGTTCGAGCAACTCACGATTTTTGATGTACTGCGCAGCGACTTCGACCAGCTGGTCTCGGTAGCTAGCCACAGCCGGATTCGCCTGGACGTACGCATCAATCTGCGCCTGTATCTGCTCGCTGGCTTGACTGGCGTTCAAGTTCTGATCGGCGTGGACGGCTTCGATTCCGGACTGAAACGACGCGAATGTGCTTTGGCCTGTTAGCTGTGCGCCGGTGCGCGCCGCGCGGGTTAGCGCTTTGAAGCTCGATTCCGTGCTTCCCTGAGCTTCAACAATTTGCGACTGCTTGCCGCGGCGCGCCTTATCGCGCTCGAGTGCGTTGAGCTCGCGGTACTTTTTGGCGACCTCGTCCAGCGGGGTGTGCATGTCGCTCATCGACTGAGTCGCTTCGGCCGCGTTGTCGCGGAACATCAGCCAACCCGCCGCCACAGACGCCAAACTCACCGCCAGGCCCACGGGGCCACCCAGCACACCAAGAATCGCCCGGCCGGCCAAGCCAGCCGTCGAACTCACGGCCGCGTATTGCGTCGTGGCGGCCGTTGCGGCAACGGTGGCGCTTCGGCTAGCCATGCGCGCCTGCGCCAGTTGCAGCTCCATCGACGTTTGCACGGCCGTACCGCGTGCAGCGATCGCTTCTTTCTCAGCCAGGAACACGATGTTCTGGGCCTTGCGCTCGGCGGCCTGCGAAGCCAGCATCTGCGCCTTGGCCTGGCTCTGCAGTTCAAGGCGGTTTTCAACAAAGGCCTTGGTCGCCTGTACCGCCTGCACCCCCGACTGACCCAGCTTCGCTGTCAGCGCGCCCACCGCCGCCGCGCCAGCAATGAACGCTGCATCATCGACATGATCCGACAAGGCGAGAAGGCCGTCCGACAGAACCTTGCTGGCCCCGGTTGCCTCATCCGTGTGCCCGACCCAGGCAATGACGGCGTTCTCCAAGACCGTAAACGCGCCCCCCACGGAAGTGGGCATGCTGGCGAATTGGGCGTCCACGCTGCCCGCCATGCTTTCAACGGCGCCGATAACTTGTTCCGCCGTCAACAGGCCAGCGGCGCCCAGCGCACGGACTTCGCTGATCGGCATCCCAAGGCCCTGGGCAATTGCCATGGCCAGACCAGGTGCCTGTTGCATGACCGCGTTGAGCTGTTCGCCGTTAAGCGTGCCGGCGCTGAATGCTTGGCCCAGTTGAGACAAGGCAGCCCCCGCTGCTGCCGAAGACGTACCGGACAGCGCAATGGACTTGCCCATTGTCTCGACCACCGACGCCACCTGCTGCCCGCTCAGGCCCAATGCATCCTGGTTCGAGGCAATACCTTGATAAAGCTCCGCCGTCGCTTGCAGTGGCACGCGCGCTTGTTGGGCGGCGTTGAAGACGCCCGACTGCGCCTCCTGAAATGCGGCAGCGCCATTCGTCACCAACTGCAGACGGCTATTCAGCGCGGTCCAACTATCCGCATACTGAAGAATCTTGGCCGTGGAAGAAAACACATCGGCGGCCGACCGCGCATAGACCGCAACAACCTGCGTGGCTTCGCCCACGCTTGCGTTCTGAGCGGCCAGGGCGGCCGAATTGCGCTGATACGCAGCGTCAATGCGCTTGCCCCCTTGCTCGACAAGCTTGAGGTAGTCGCCGCTCATGCGCGAAAGGCGATTCATTTCGCGCTGATAGGCAGCAGTGTCCACCTTGACTGCGACAACGATGTCACGCAGATTATTTGCCATGGTTTACCAAAAATAGAAATGGCCCACGCAAGCGGTGGGCCGGAGTACTAAGTGGCGGGTTTTGCCAGCTTGGACAACAAGAAGGTCTTCAGTGCACTTTCGCCGGCTTCGGCTTCGTTCTGGGGTTCGTCCTCTACGCCCCAGCGGATCAACATGTCCTGCACTTTGACCTTTGCGCCAGCGGCTTGCGCCACCGTCGCGGACAGCGTGGCGCTCAGAAGATCGCCACGCTCGTCACCAATGGGTGACAACCGATCAAACTCCCGCCAAAGCGAGAGCTCGTAGGTGTCCATGCCGTCCATCAACTCGCCCAACGTCTTACCCAGACGAAGAGCGAGCGCCATCAGGAAACGGAGGTCTGGCGTTTCCTTGAGGGCTTTTTTGCGACGTCCGCTCCCTCATCGGTCAAGTTTCCAAGCTCGATGGACTTAGCGACCAGACGCGCATGGACCGGCCCGAATGCCGCCGCAACCTGGTCCACGTCAGCATCGGCAAAAACCCGCCGCGCGCCATCGGCGGATTGCTCAAAGAGCGTCCGCACCAAGAGCGCAGCCGATGCACGGGTGTAGTCGGTGGCGGGAGCATCGAGCTTTTGCTTGACCAGAAGCTCTTCATCACCCTGCGTGACGCCAGCGGCGTCCCAGATAGCGCGAACATGAAAGAGCCGGTCGCTGGGGCTGGGAGCACGGACAATGACGCTGGCGTCCTCCCACTCGGCAACCTGCAACGCTTCATGGCGAAACCCTGCCAACGGGTTCGCCGCCAGGGTCCGCAGCGCGACGCCCGGAATCCGATCCGATGCCATGGGAATCAGCCTCCGCTGGCCGGCGCGTCAGTCATCTTGACCGCGCCGTTCACGCGCACGTTGAACGTGCCCGACACAACGTTGTCCAGCTGCGATTGCCACTGGAACTGCGTGACCAGGCCCAGGAACTCGAACTTCGAACCGTCCGAGAACGTCACGCGGAAAGCGCGCGATTGCTTGTCGCCACGAGCGTCCACCAGAATCTTCTGGGCGGCATCATCGGACTTCCAGTTGCCGGCCATGGTGAACGTGCCGTTGTCGTCCAGGCCAAGCGCGTATTCCTTGGCGGCGGAAGCCAGAACCGTCACGTCGATTTCGGTGGTCTGACCACCCTGGAAGTTCGGGTCTTTGATCGTGACCGACAGGTCGGCATAGGTCAGACTGGCATTAGCCAGATCGTCGGCGACCGTGGTGGACACCTCCAACTTCGTGCCTTGGGTCAATGCGTACTTCGATTTATTGGTCGTTGCCATTCGAGGCTCCAAAAAAAACCCGCCGGATGGCGGGTTTGGGGGTAGCTGCCGCGGATGCGGATCAGCGAATCAAATTGAATTCCATGGAAGCGTTGCGGAACTGGGTTTGCGCTTCATCGTAGGCCCAGGGCACATCCTTGGTGCTGGTGCACATGAAGTCCGGCCCCTCAGCGCTCAAGCGTGTGAACGCTTGCTCAAGCAAGCTGGCCGCCTCATCGGGCGTAGCTGCCCAAGCGCTGACCTGGATGGTTGCCTTTTCCGCGCCGCTGGGGCCTGCAAGCGTCCAGTCCCGGCCTCCGCCCACTTGGCTGTAAGTCAGGTAGGGCGTGGCGGTGTCGGCCGGCGCCACGCCTGCGAATACGCGGCCTCCGGCCAGGCTCTCGATTCGTATCTTTACGAGCTGTTCAATCATCAAGTACCTCAAGGGCGGGTGGGTCGCGTCAACGTCGCCGCAAAGAAAACCGGCAACAAAAGCGTTCGTGGAACGCAAAAAAGCCCGCTGCTTTCGCTGGCGGGCTTTTTGTGCGCACTTAGTCACAGTGACTAAGTGAGGTGAATATTAGCAGTGAAAATTCACCGTAGCAACTGTTTTTATGCGCACAGTCGTTTCGCTACCAAGACATCAGTGATGTACTCCATGGCCAACGCCTCGACGCCCTTGTTGCCATCCCCGCGAGCCCCGTTCTTTTCTTTTGTCGTGCGTGAGCCATGAAGCCATAACTTGATCTTGCCGTTGTGATTTGTCGCCGTGGCCACGCTGACTCCCGCGCGGTTGGCGGCATCAGACAGCATCACATCTTTGCCAAAGTAGCGAGCGACGATGGCATCCCGCAAGATGCGCGCAGTGGGATGCGTGGACAAGGCATCTGAAGCCGCGGCGTCGGATACCTCACGCACTGCGGCCAGCCAGTCATGGCGGTCGACCGTTCCCTGGCAGCATTTGCAGCGGTCGGTGCGCGGTGAAAACCGCGCAACCAGAATCGCTTGATACAAGCGCGGCAGCTTTTGCACCGCCGCCAAAATAAGTCCCGCTTGCGCGGCGCCGTCCACGCCCCCTAAGCCCTTTCCCGACCCCGATGGCGCGCCCTGGGCCATGCGCGCCATGAGGGGCCTGTCGTAGATTTCATTGTGATGGTTATACGCAAACGTCAATGCCGAATGCGCCGAACTGAACAATGGCTCGGAGTCCGCTTGCGTAGGGGTCCATGCGGCCGCAACACCCGTGCCTGCTGTACTCATCACTTGATCTCCCACCGCCGTTTTTGTCGTGCTCTGCGTCCCTTGTGCGCTAAATGCGCCGCCGTAAACTGCTGCGAATGTCATGCTCGCACTCCTCGATAACTTTCCCAATCGAACACCACCATCCTCCCTCCCCCCTCACGCATGCGGTCAAATGCCCGCTCACCCAGATACGTTTCCAACGGCTCGCGCGCCAGGTTGCTAATCAGAATCGTCGGCTTCATCTGGTTGTATCGGGCGTTGAGAATGCTGAACATGAGCATGCGTTCCGTATCCGTTCCGTGCTGCACGCCGATCTCATCCAGCACCAGCAAGTCGGGCGCGGTCAGGCGCGCCATGGCAACGGTCTCCGTCACGGCAGAATCCTTTCTATAGGTATCTTTGATGGAGCGAAGCGTGTCCAGTAGCACGGCGTATAACGCAGTAAAGCCGCCCGTGGTGACCTGATGAATCGCGCCAATCGCCAGATGCGTCTTTCCCGTTCCCACTCCGCCGCAGAGGATCATTCCGCGTCCCGTCCTGCGCGCCTCGCCGAATCCGTTGGCGTAATCGCGAACCAAGCGCTGCGCAACCTCCGCCCGCTGATTTGTTGCGTTGAACGTGTCAATACGGCGATCAGAGAATCGCTCGGGAATGGCGGCGCGCCGCAACAGGGCGCGTTCCGACGCAAGCGCCTCTTGTCGCAGCAGCGCCTCGTGCTGGCGTTGCGCGTTGCACCGGGGACAATCGGACATGCCGACGGGCGTTTGCAGCGCTTGGTATTCGCCATGCTCGGGGCAATGCCGCGACTGCGTGTCGAGACTAAAACCGGCCATCTTCTGAAACCCCGAAGCGGTAGTCTTGTTGATTGAAATTTCCATGGATCTGTCCTCCTTGCGGGTTTCCGTCCCGAGAGGGGCGGACATACTGTGACTTGCCTGTGTCACGCTGCGCGCGCGCCAGCCAACTGACAATGAATCGGTCTATGCCGCGTCGCGTCTTGCGCTGCGCTCGGTTAGCGTCTAGCCACGCTCGCATTCGAAGCAGTTCGCCAAGCACATCGACGGCGGGAAATGCGGCGGTCCATTCCACGATTTGCTGAGGGGCAACCCCGTGCTCGGACCCGTCCGCAAGGGGCAACAGCATCGCCGCTGGCGCTGCCGGAGTACGGGCTACAGGCCACAACTTGAGCTCACCGCTCGCCGAACCATCACCAGACGAATCCGTCTTTTGTCGGTTGTCTTTTGGAAGGTTGTCTTTTGTGTGTCCAGCATCGGGACTACCGGCCTGTCCGACGATCGGACGAAGGGCTATCTCAGATTCGGACTCCTGTCCCGATATGGGACGGCTTAGCCATTGCGAGAAATCAGTGTTGATTCCTACGACGGAACCATAACGGCCAGGCCGCTTGTGAATGACGCGCATCCCCGCCAACTCGTTCAAAGCGGTGGTGATGTGCTGCCGCTTCATCTGACCCAACAGCGAACCCAGCTGCGAAGCCGACAAGTCATCTTCCTTCTTGTTGAAGCCAATCGTTTTACGCACGAGCGCCAGCAACACACGCAACGTGGTTTGTTTGAACGCATGCATCGTGATTGCCTCCAATAGCTCGTTGGCGATCTGCGTATGGCCTGCTGGGCGTGTGATTCGATCTGCCAACGGGCTGGCCTCTTGTCCGTCACTCATCTTTTGGTCCGATATTGTTCAGGCCGATCCAAATCCGGCCAGATAGTCCAGTAGTCTTCAGGACGCAGCGCTGCACGCGACACCCCCACCGCCAGCTCAATGCTTCGGCAATGCTCGGGACGCAACGCGTTAGGGCTGTTCAGCCACTTGTGGACATGGGGTTGGGTTTTGCCCAGGAGTCTTGCCAGGGCCGCTTGCGAACCTGCCAAGCGGATAGCTTCCTCAAGGGCTGGGCGTGACGGGTTTCTTGTTTTCATAACCAAATATATAACTAGAGTTATAATTCAGTCAATAACCTTGGTTCTTTGACCCCTAACAACCACGGTTATAGGATGCCGCCATGAAAGCCACCACCTTCGCCTCCCGAGTCAAAGCACGCCGCGAGCATCTAAAGATCTCGCAGACGGAACTCGCCAAGCGAGTGGGCATTTCTCAAGTCGCCATCAAGAAGATCGAAGGCGGCGGCAACACCCGACACGGCCGCCTGCTTGCAGATGCGTTGGGGGTTTCATTGGCTTATCTGGAGACCGGGCAGGAGCAAATTCCCGTTGCGCAAGATTCCGCAACGTCAGGCTTAGGCGCTGTCGCAAGCACGGCCCAATCGGGATGGCCATTTCCTTCCGTGCCGGAATCGCTAGTTCGCACATTGCCGGGTGATCAGATCAAGCGCCTGGAAGGGGCGCTGTTGCTGGCACTTGGCCAAATGGGAGTGCGCACCACGCCCGACTCCCCTACATCACGTTCGGCCGCCGCGACTCGTGGTGGCATCGCGAATATCGCACATGTGGAAGACCCGTTCCCAATGCAGCTGCGTGAGCCAATGCCGTGGGAAGGTGGGCAGACAACCTTCGCCGCCACGGATCTGCACGGATTGCGAATCAGCATGGCTGCAGATGTCGGTCATGTCGCAGATGCCGGTTACTCCGCAAACGACCAGGAATTCACGCCAGTACCCGAGCTAGATGTGCGCCTGGCAGCGGGCAGGCTTGGCATCGAGAACTATCACGAGACTGAGATAGGCGAACTGCTGCTTCGGCGCTCGTTCCTGCAATCATTCGGTTTGCCCATCGAGCGCATGAGAATCGTCTATGCAGACGGCGACAGCATGGAGCCGGTAATCCGGCATTGTGGGCCCATGCTTTTTTACGAAGACCCGGTGACGGATTTGCAGCAGATTCATCCTCGAACCATCTATGCCATCAACCATGGCGGCAAGATGATTGTGAAGTGCATCGTCCGCAGCCGCGACGGATCCTGGCTGGCCCGTTCCCTGAATCCTGCACATGCTGATTTCGCTCTGCATGAACAGGACGGGCGCGAGGTCCGTATCGTGGGCCGAATTCTCTGGTCTCCGTATGATCTTCGAAATGGCGTGGACCAGCGGCTGGTCTCGCGCTGATAATCACGCGCGACGAACCGCAACCGCGCATACCGCCCGCTGATAACTAGATATCGAAGGCGCCATCGTCCCGAACGTCAGAAAGCCCCAGTCGGGATTTGGCGAACAAGTTAAAGTGCGCACGATGAGTTGGAAATTATTATGGCGCACAAAAGAAAAAAGCCGCTCTAGGCGGCTTTCTTCTAACAAATTCTTTGGGGTGGCTGATGGGGCTCGAACCCACGACAACTGGAATCACAATCCAGGACTCTACCAACTGAGCTACAGCCACCTCTGGTACTGCTTCAAGCGGTACTTTCGTACTGCTTTTTTCTT
>Ga0213822_1001931_pt1 | contig 10620 bp, 7 predicted proteins | sample MC6MC0908MG_FD_179872 | JGI IMG/M metagenome (GOLD analysis project Ga0213822, IMG submission 179872) | Enriched soil aggregate microbial communities from Iowa State University, Ames, United States - MC6-MC0908-MG | ecosystem: Environmental > Terrestrial > Soil > Unclassified | place: USA: Iowa...
CAGGGCATTGGCCGGGCCATCGTCGAAGCCTTTGCCCTGCGCGGGGCCCATGTGGTGATCGCCGACCTGGGCCTGACGCGGGCCGAAGCAGTGGCGAGCGAATTGACTGCTGGGGGTTGTCAGGTGCAAGCCGTGGGGGTCGACCTGGCCGATGCCACGGCGATCTCCGGGATGATGGCCGGGTTGGAGCAACGCTTGGGAAGGCTGGATGTCCTGGTGCACAACGCCGGGTATTTTCCGCTGACACCGTTCGCCGAGATCACCCCGCCGATACTTGAGCGAACGCTGGCGGTGAACCTCTCGGCGCTGTTCTGGCTGACCCAGGCGGCGCTGCCGATGTTCCGGCGCCAGGGCCAGGGTTGCGTGCTGGTGACCTCCTCGGTCACCGGCCCACGGGTGGCCTATCCGGGCCTCAGCCACTACGCGGCGTCCAAGGCCGGGGTCAATGGCTTCATTCGCAACGCGGCGCTGGAACTGGCGGCGCAGAACGTGCGGGTCAACGGCGTCGAACCCGGCATGATCGCCACCCCGGCCATGGCGAACCTCGGGGACGATGAAGTCAACCAGGACATCGCCCGCCGGGTCCCGCTGGGTCGCCTGGGCAAGCCGAGCGACATCGCCGGGGCCATGCTGTTCCTGGCGTCGGACTTGGCTTCGTATGTCACCGGACAGACCCTGGTGGTCGACGGCGGCTCAACCTTGCCGGAGGTTTGAGCCCAAAGCGGCCTTAAGGTTTGACTCAGGCTCGCGCCTGGCCGAAGCTTGCGACATTTCACGCTTCTGGTTATGGATTGCCTGCATGCCCCCGTCTCGCCGCTATGTGCTTATCAGCCTGTCCATCCTGTTGGTGATCGGTCTCGTCGCGGTGTGGCTACGCAGCACCACCCCGCAGATCCCCGAGGCGATCAAGCGTGGCTACAGCGAAGCCCTGGAAAAGGCCCGCAACGGGCAGCCGGGGGCGGCGCGGGAGCTTTATCAACAATTGGGGCGCCCCGACCTCTCCCCCAAGCGCCGCGTGTGGCTGCATGCCGAACTGCCCAACTATCCAAGCCCGCAAGCCTTGAAACTGGCGGGTGCGGACCTGCACAGCGAATCGGCGGATGTACGTCGTGCAGCCATTGGCAGCCTCGTCGGGCTGTTGCCAACCGGCCAGCGCAGCCTGCTGCTGGGACCGTTACTCGATGATGACGACCAGAACGTCCGGTTCGCCGCCGTGAACGCGCTCCTGGGTTCGTCCCCTGATGACCTGGGCTTGTATTTCGGAGCGATGCAGCTTGCCATCGATACTTGGGAGCAGGTGCTCGAGGACGGGCCGCAGACCGCCGAATCCTACTATCAGCTCGCCCGCCTGCACTTGCACAACGCTGAGTTGAAAAAAGCCCAACAGGCCCTCGAACAAACATTGCGCCTGCAACCCGACAACCTTCCCGCACTGGTCATGCAAATCGAAGTACTCGACAAACAAGGCCAGGGCGAAGCCGCCAGACAATTACTCGCCAGGCAGTTGCAAACCCAGCCGGACTCGGCTTATCTGCAACATGCACTGGGCCTGTGGCTGCTGCAGCATGGCCAGAGCGAATACGCGGTGCTCGGCTTGGCCAAAGCCGTGGAACTGGAGCCCAATAACCGCACGTATCGCTACGACCTGGCAACCACCCTGCACGCCGAGCAGGAACTGGAAGCCGCACAGAAACAACTGCAGGAAATCGTCCAGCGCTACCCCGCCGACCGCAAGGCCCGGGTGCTGTTGATCAACTACTGGAAGGAGTCCGGGCAGTTGCAGAATGTGCAGATCCTGCTGGCCCAACTTGAACAGCTCAACCCCGACGATCCGGCGTTGCAGCAGGGTCTGTAGGCATCGCATCGACAGTCAAAAGTTGTGCAGTACACCGCGTTTTGTCAACGAAAGCGGAACCGCCATCATCGCCAAGGGTCAAGTGTTCAGGCAGTTCATTTCCAGGCGTACTCCAGCCTGCTGCCCCACTTCCCTAGTCATGAGAGGGCTTTTTTTGTCTACATCTAACGAGTTGATCAGCGCAAAAGCCGCCACCGGTATCGAAGGGCTGGACGACATCCTTTCCGGTGGTCTGTCCCGCGGCCATGTGTTCCTGCTGGAAGGGGAACCGGGGACCGGTAAAACCACGGTCGCGTTGCAATTCCTGCTGGCCGGTGCCAAGGCCGGCGAGCGCTCGTTGTACATCACATTGTCGGAAACCGAGCGTGAACTGCGTCAGGGCGCGGCATCCCACGGCTGGACGATCGATGAAAACGTTCATATCTTCGAGCTGACCCCACCCGAAAGCCTGCTCAACGCCGAGCACCAGCAAAGCCTGTTGTATTCCTCCGACCTGGAGCTGGGCGAAGCGACCCGACAGATCTTCGAAGTGGTCGAGCGCGTCAAGCCGACCCGGGTGGTGCTCGACAGCCTGTCGGAGATTCGCCTGCTGGCGCAAAGCTCCCTGCGCTATCGCCGGCAGATCCTGGCCATCAAGCATTACTTCGTGCGTTACGACGCGACCGTACTGCTCCTGGATGACCTGACCACCGAGTCCCTGGACAAGACCGTGCACAGCGTTGCCCACGGGGTGATTCGCCTGGAAGAACTGACCCCCAACTATGGCGCTGAGCGGCGGCGTGTTCGGGTGGTGAAGTATCGCGGGCAGAAGTACCGCGGCGGCTTTCATGACTTCACCATCATGGGCGACGGCGTCCATGTGTTCCCGCGCCTGGTGGCCGCCGAACACCGTGGGCAATACCTGCGGCGACAGCTCTCCAGCGGCCTCGATGGTGTGGATGCCCTGCTGGGCGGCGGCATCGAGACCGGCTCCAGCACGTTGATCCTGGGACCCGCCGGTACCGGCAAGTCGCTGATCTCGATGATCTTCGCCGCAGCGGCGGTGCAGCGTGGCGAGAAAGCCGCGCTGTTCATCTTCGACGAAGAACTGGGCTTGCTGTTCGAACGCATGAGGAACGTCGGCATCGACCTGGAGGCCCTGCGCAGCACCGGCAACCTGGTGATCGAACAAGTGGACGCCGCCGAGCTGTCTCCTGGCGAATTCTCGCATCGGGTGCGCCGTTGCGTCGACGAAGGCAACATCAAGACCGTTGTCATCGACAGCATCAACGGCTACCAGGCTGCCATGCCAGAGGAAAACGCCCTGGTGCTGCATGTGCATGAACTGTTGCTCTATCTGAACCGCAGGGGCGCGGCGACCTTCATGACCGTGGCACAGCACGGCCTGGTGGGCGACATGCAGGCGCCCGTGGACATTACCTACCTGGCCGACACGGTGATTCTGTTGCGTTACTTCGAAGCGCTGGGCAAAGTGCGCCGGGCGATCTCCATCATCAAGAAACGCACCGGCAGCCACGAATCCACCATTCGCGAATACCGCATCAGCAACCACGGCATGACCATTGGCGAACCGTTGGAATCGTTCCAGGGCGTATTGCGGGGTGTGCCCAATTATATGGGAGCGGATAACCCGCTGCTCAAGGATGATCCACAGTGACGTTGGCCGAGCCCCTGTCCGAGCGGGCGTTGATCCTCGCTCCGCTGGGACGGGACAGCCAGATCGCCCTGATGATCCTCAACGAAGCCGGCTTTGGCGGGCTCATCTGTCGCCACCTGGGGCACCTGTGCGAGGAGCTTGAACTCGGCGCCGGCCTGCTGGTGGTGTCCTCCGAAGCCCTGGTCGGACCTGACCTGGAAACGCTGCTGCTGCATATCGAGCAGCAACCGGCGTGGTCCGACCTGCCCATCGTCCTGCTGACCCACCACGGCGGCCCCGAACAGAACCCGGCGGCCCGCATCGGCGCCCAATTGGGCAACGTCACCTTCCTGGAACGGCCTTTCCACCCGGTAACCCTGGTCAGCCTGGTGACCACCGCCGTGCGCGGACGCCGAAGGCAGTACGAGGCCCGGGACCGCCTGATCGACCTCAGCAACAGCGAGCTGCGCCTGCAAACGACCCTCGAGACTCTCGAGCAACAGGTGGAAGAACGTACCGCCCAATTGCGTCATAACGAAGAGGCCCTGCGCCAGTCGCAGAAAATGGAAGCCGTCGGCCAGCTCACCGGCGGCATCGCCCATGACTTCAACAACATGCTCACCGGGATCATCGGCAGCCTTGAATTGCTGCGCCGGCGCCTGGCCCGGGGCCGTACCGAAGACCTGGACAGCCTGATCGACCTGGGCGTGACCTCCGCCAACCGCGCCGCCGGCCTGACCCATCGCCTGCTCGCCTTCTCACGGCGCCAATCACTGGACTCCAAAGCCGTGCAGATGAACACGCTGGTGCTGTCCATGGGTGAGCTTTTGCAGCGCAGCCTCAACGAAAGCATACGGTTGGACATGCAGCTTGACGATCAGCTCTGGATCGCCGAAGCCGATCCCAATCAACTGGAAAGCGCCCTGCTCAACCTGGTGCTCAACGCCCGGGATGCCATGCCCGACGGCGGCACGTTGGTGGTGCAGACCTTCAACCGCCACTTGGATGTCGGCTTCACCGACGCCTACAGCAACCTGGAACCCGGCGATTATGTGGTGCTGAGCGTGCAGGACTCCGGTTGCGGCATGCCCGAGGCGGTCATCAATCGCGCATTCGATCCGTTCTTCACCACGAAACCCATCGGCCAAGGCACCGGGCTGGGCCTGTCGATGATCTATGGGTTCAGCAAGCAATCCCACGGCCATGTGACGATCGACAGCGAAGTCGGCAAAGGCACCACGGTCAATCTTTACCTGCCCCGCTTCGTGGGCGAAGCGATTCAAGAGCCCCTGCCCGTTACACAGCACGCACCGAACGCGCAGGATGGCGAGACAGTGCTGATCGTCGAAGACGATCCGGCGGTGCGGGTGCTGGTCAGCGCCGTATTGAGCGAACTGGGTTATGCCTTTGTCGAGGCCGCCGACGCCAACCAAGCGGTGCCGATCCTCCAGTCAGGCCAGCGCATCGATCTGCTGATCAGTGACGTGGGCCTGCCAGGCATGAATGGCCGGCAATTGGCGGAAATCGGCCGGCAGATCCGTCCGGACCTGCGGGTATTGTTCATCACCGGTTACGCTGAGCATGCAGCGGTACGCGGCGGTTTCCTGGATCCGGGCATGCAGATGATCACCAAGCCGTTCACGTTTGATTTATTGACGGCCAAGGTGCGGGAGATGATCAAGACTTGAGCCTGGGTGGGGGCCGCTTCGCGGCCCCCCGGGGCGGTGCGAGGTTGCGCGAATCCCTTCGCCACACTACGACAGCATGGACTGCATGATGTCCTGTAATTCATCCAGGTCGAAGGGTTTGTCCAGGATCGGGGCCTTGCGGGTGATCGGGCTGTCGGTGTCGCGCACCTCCTGCGCGTAGCCGCTGATAAAGATGACTTTCAGGTCGGGGCGCAACCGGACCGCCGGCTCCGCGATCTGCACACCGGTGATGCCGCCCGGCAGGCGGAAGTCGGTGATCATCATGTCCAGGTGTGGCTTGCTCGCCAGGATCTCGAACGCCTGCTCACCGTTTTCGGCCTGCAGTATCCGATACCCCTCACCTGACAGGTAGGTAGACAGCACCATCAGGATCGACGGATCGTCCTCGACAATCAGTACTACGTCTTGCGCATCTTCACTCATGAGAAGCCTTTGTTCGATCAATAGCTGCTGATACGACCTTGGGGTCACTCAGAGGTTGCGTCTGTTCGACGGTTTTGTTCGAGACGCTTTTCTGCAAAGGCAGGCAAACGCGAAACAGCGCGCCTTCGTTGAGGCGACTATTGACCGTGATCGTCCCGCCATGAGCGGTCACAATCTGCTCGGAGATGAACAGTCCCAGCCCCAGGCCGGAAGCGACGGCCTTGGAGGACACCCGTTCGAATTGCTGGAAGATGCGCTGCTGGTTTTCTTCGCTGATGCCGATGCCATGGTCCTGGACTTCGACACAGGCATGGTCCGACATCTTGTAGACACGCACCTCGATCGGGCTTTTGCCGCCGTAGCGCAAGGCGTTGGTCAGCAGGTTGGACACCACCTGTTCAATACGAAACTCATCCCAGAGTCCCTCCACCAAGGGTTCTGCGGTACAGATCAATGAGCATTCGGCCGCCGCGATCTGCGGCTGGAAATTGTGCAGCAGACCCTGCACCAGCGTCGTCAGATTGAACCGGGTCGGACGGATGGACAACTTGCCGGTGCGAATCCGCGATACGTCCAGCATGTCCTCGATCAGCCGAATCAGGCTCTTGATCTGGCGTTCGTCGCGCTCGACCATCGCGCGCACCTTGTCCAGGCTGAACGCCGCGGCGTTATCCCGGGCCAGGTGCATCTTGCGCAATTGCGTCTCGAGAATCAGGCCATTGAGGGGCGTGCGCACTTCGTGGGCGACGATTGACATAAAGTCATCACGCATCCGCACCGCCTGCTCCAGCTCGCTGCGAGTGGCCTCCAGCTGCTGCAACAAAATCTCCTGCTCCCGGCGGCTCTGCTCCAGGGCAACGACCTGTTCCTTCATCGCCTTTCTCTGGCGATAGAGCTCGACGAACACATTGACCTTGCTTTTGACCGCATGGGTGTCCAGCGGCTTGTGCAGGAAATCCACTGCACCGCTTTCATAGCCGGTGAAGGCATAGTTGCGTTCACGCCCCGCGGCGCTGACAAAAATGATCGGGATGCTGCGAGTCTTCTCCGTGCCACGCATCAGCTCGGCCAGTTCGAAACCGTTCATTCCCGGCATCTGCACATCAATGATGGCCAGGGCAAACTCATGCTGCAGCAATAGGGAAAGCGCTTCGTCAGCCGACAGGGCCTTGAAGACCTGACGATCTTCGCGCTTGATCAGCGCGTCCAGGGCCAACAGATTCTCCGGCAGATCGTCGACGATCAGCAGTTTGGCTTGAATATCTCTTGGCATGTGGTTCATTCCAGCCCGGCCAGCAACTGGCCGATGCCTTGCAAAGTAAGGATATGGTCGGGCTCATGCAGAGCCAACGCCGCTTCGGGCATGGTCGAGACTTGTGCTTCGTCGGGGTCCTGGACCACCGTGATACCTCCCAGCTCCCGAACCCTGGCCAGTCCCTTGGCACCGTCACTGTTGGCACCAGTCAGTACGATCGCCAGCAGGTTCGCACCGTAGACATCGGCGGCTGACTCGAACAGCACATCAATGGACGGCCGCGAGTGGTGCACCGGTTCCTCCAGGCTCAACGACAAACTGCGGTCGGCCTCGACCGACAAGTGATAGCCAGGCGTTGCCACGTACAAGGTGCCGGGCACGACGTCCTGCTTGTCCTGGGCTTCCTCCACCGGTACGGCGAGACGATAGCCAAACACATGGGCCAACTGGCTGTGGCGCTCATCCGGCAAATGCAGCACCACCAGGATCGGCACACCGAAGCCCTTGCGCAGTTGCCCGAACACCTTGAGCAGCGCTTCAACGCCGCCAGCGGATGCGCCGACGACAATGGCCTCGATTCGGGACCGGGTCATGTGATTCATAACTTGCGATAGATCCGTTCCTGTTTTACGAGTGCTTCGAATTGCTGACCGTAAGCCGAGAAATCCAGTGTTTCCTTGCTGCCCAACACCAGGAACCCGCGGTGACAGAGGGACTCATGAAACAACCCGAACGCACGATCTTGCAGCTTCTTATTGAAATATATCAATACGTTACGACATGAAATTAATTGAGTTTCTGAAAATACACTGTCGGTCGCCAAACTGTGGTCGGCAAAGGTCACGTTCTCACGCAGGGTTTTGTCGAACATTGCGTAATCGTAGGCCGCCGTGTAGTAATCGGCAAATGATCGCCGTCCCCCGGCGCACTGATAGTTTTGGGTATAGGCCCGTACGTTCTCCAGGGAGAAAATGCCCTGCTTGGCTTTTTCCAGCGAACGTGGATTGATATCGGTGGCATAGATGAGCGTGCGATCCAGCAGGCCTTCCTCGCGCAATAGAATCGCCATGGAGTAGACCTCCTCCCCCGTGCTGCATCCGGCGATCCAGATCTTGATCGACGGATACGTCTTGAGCAACGGCACCACTTCCTCGCGGATCGCCAGGAAATGCGAAGGGTCGCGAAACATCTCACTGACAGGAATCGTCAACAGCTGCAGCAACTGCATGAACATGCCCGGGTCGTGCAACACGCGCTCCTGCAACGCCGAGATAGTCTTGCACTCGAACTGGCTCAACGCATGGTGGACCCGGCGCTTGATGGATGCACCGGAGTAATCCCGGAAATCGTAGCTGTACTTGAGGTAGATCGCTTCGATCAACAAACGCAGTTCAATATCAGTGTCACGTTCCACTAAATTCTTTCCATATTCGGCAACCACACGCGAATCAGTGAGAACAGACGATCCAGGTCGATCGGTTTAGCCAGGTAATCGTTGGAACCCGCCGCCAGGCAGCGCTCCTGATCATCCTTCATGGCCTTGGCCGTCACGGCAATGATCGGCAACTTGCGCCAGCGCGGGTCCTTGCGGATCAATGCGGTGGCTTCAAAACCGTCCATCTCCGGCATCATCACATCCATCAACACCAGGTCGATGTCGTCGACTTCATTCAGGCGTTCGATCGCTTCATAGCCGTTACGGCCAATGACCACGACTGCCCCTTTCGCCTCCAGGGCGCTGGTCAGGGCAAAGATGTTGCGCACATCGTCGTCCACCAACAGTACCTTGCGGCCCTCGAAAACCTTGTCGCGGCTGCGGGCGGTCTTGAGCATCCGCTGACGTTCATGGGACAACCGGGATTCGACTTTGTGCAGAAAGAGTGTCACTTCATCCAGCAGCCGCTCTGGCGAGCGGGCGCCCTTGATGATGATCGAGCGCGAATACTTACGCAGTTCGGCCTCTTCATCGCGGGTCAGGTTGCGCCCGGTGTAGACAATCACCGGTGGGAATGAACAGATTTCTTCGGTGGACATGCGCTTGAGCAGGTCATTGCCCAGCATGTCCGGCAGCTTGAGGTCGATGATCATGCAGTCGTAGACATTCGTGCGCAGCAGGTCCAGGGCTTGTTGGGCCAGGCCGACGGCAGTGATCTCGATATCGTCATCGCCGATCAGCCGGGTGATGCTGTCGCGCTGCAAGTCATCGTCTTCCACCAGCAGCACCCGCTTGACCTTTTGGGTCAGCTTGGCCTCCAGGCGAGCGAACACGTCCTTGAGCTCTTCGCGGGTGGTCGGCTTGACGGCATAACCCACGGCGCCCATGTGCATCGCGGCTTCAACACGGTCCTCGACGGAAATCACGTGCACCGGGATATGCCGGGTATCGGCCCGCTCCTTGAGCCGCTGCAATACCGTCAGCCCGGAGTGATCCGGCAGACGCATGTCCAGCAGAATCGCGTCGGGGCTCAGTTGCATGGCCAGGTCGAAGCCTTCATCGGCGCCGTGGGCCACCAGGCATTGGTAACCGAGTTCGTGGGCCAGGTCGAAGAGGATCCGTGCAAACTTGGGTTCATCTTCGATCACCAGGATGCACCGGGTGGTGAACGGGGCCTTGTCCCGATCATCGGCGAATCGGGCGACGGGCGTGTCCACCTGGGCGATCAATGGCGCAGGCGCAGGTGTTGGGAGGGCTGGCGTGGGCGCGGTGGCCGTCGGGGTGAATACCCTCGGCGCTGCCGGGACTTGCCCCGGCTCGACATAACGCTCAGGCAAGACCAGCGTAAACACGCTGCCCTGCTCCGGTTCGCTGGAGACGGTGATCGAACCTCCCAGCAACGTGGCCAGGTCGCGGGAAATCGACAAGCCCAGACCGGTGCCGCCATACCGGCGATTGGTGGTGCCATCGGCCTGGCGGAACGCCTCGAAGATGCTCTGTTGCTGATCGGCGGCGATGCCGATGCCGGAGTCACGCACAATGAACGCAATGCCCGAACCCGGTTGGCCGGCCACGGACAGAGAGACGCTGCCTTGCTCAGTGAACTTCACCGCGTTGGACAACAGGTTCTTGATCACCTGCTCCAGGCGCTGGCGATCGGTGTACAGCATGGACGGTGCGTCAGGCAGCAGCTGCGCCTCGAAGCTCAGGCCTTTGTCGGCCGCCAGTGGCTTGAACATATCGCGCAAGCCTTCCACCAGCCGCGCCACACTGGTGTTTTCCGGGCGTACTTCCAGTTTCCCGGCCTCGACCTTGGAAATGTCGAGAATGTCATTGATCAGATTCAGCAAGTCGTTACCGGCCGAGTAGATCGACTCGGCAAACTTGACCTGCTCCTCGCTGAGGTTCTGCTGCGGGTTTTCGGCCAGTAACTTGGACAGGATCAATGAACTGTTGAGCGGTGTACGCAGTTCATGGGACATGTTGGCCAGGAACTCGGACTTGTACTTGCTCGAACGCTGCAATTCTTCGGCGCGCTCCTGCAACTGGATCTGGGCCAGGTTCAGCTCGCTGTTCTTCTGGTCCATGGCGTCGCGCTGTTCGGCCAGTTGCTCGTTGGTCTGTTCCAGCTCCTGTTGCTGGGCTTCCAGGTGAGCCTGGGATTCCTTGAGGATGCGCGATTGCTCTTCCAACTCTTCGTTGGCGGTCTTGAGCTCTTCCTGCTGGACTTGCAGTTCTTCGTTCAACTGCTGGGTTTCGGCCAGCACTTCCTGCAAACGCTGGCGATAACGGGCCGCTTCAATGGAG
>Ga0213822_1001932_pt1 | contig 10616 bp, 7 predicted proteins | sample MC6MC0908MG_FD_179872 | JGI IMG/M metagenome (GOLD analysis project Ga0213822, IMG submission 179872) | Enriched soil aggregate microbial communities from Iowa State University, Ames, United States - MC6-MC0908-MG | ecosystem: Environmental > Terrestrial > Soil > Unclassified | place: USA: Iowa...
AATAATAATCCGATGCGCTTTACTGATCGTAGTGGTGGAGTTTCACGCCGGAGAGTGATCCTTCATTTCCCAGACCAGATAGCCCCGGAGGAGCGCGATACCCAGCTTAAGGAGAAAATTGCCAGCGAGCTAGCGGTGATTGTGCGCCAGCTTATGCAGCGTTTCAGCGATCCAATGAGCGCCAGGGCATTACTTCAGTCGCAGCAAAATTCTGATGAAGCGCTCACCATCAAACGTGATGCCGATTCTGCGTTTGATTTTTGCGGCTACCTTGAAGTCTTACCTGACACTACCGGAATGTTTATGGGAAACGCTAATATTGTTCCCCGTCAGCCTCGCACATACCTTTATCATGCCTATCTGGTCTACATGGAAGCCAACGGCTATAAAAACACGCTCAGTCTGACCATGTTTGGCAAGGGATTGCCGTTAATGCTGAAAGAGTATGGCCTGCAGTATGAGAAACGGCGGACCAATCAGGGAATGCAGACTAACCTAGCCCTCAGGGAGGAAAGCAATTCTGACTGGTTACCTAAGTGCGATGGCCCCGCGACCAATTAACGTATAACTGACCCGGCAAACGCCGGGGTTTTTCTTTTCAATTAATGTAGAGTTTACTGTTCACTCTACACCAGATAGTTAACTTATATTTTATTGATATTAAAGATAATTATGTGGTGATGAACACTGTGCACGGTTATCTAGATAAAAAGTAATTTTGGGTGTTGAGGACGTTTGGTTTGGATCCGTTGCACGGAACCTAACCGGGGACATAAAAATTGTGCTTTGATTACAAATGGCTAAAAATTAGTCTTTTTTATCGATGGTAAGAAAAAAAAGTGGGGGCACAAATGGGGGCATAAATCTGCGTTTGTATTAAAAATTACTTATTAAACAATTTCTTGAGTTGATTTGTGAGTCCGGCCTTCGCACCATCGGAACATCAATAGACGTCAACGGACGTCTTTTTTTGTGCCTGAAATCCAGTATCCGCAAGGCTTTCCTCGCTTTTTCACTCAACCTAAGTCAACCTGATTCAATCTACATCAACTTACTGATGCGGGTACAACTGCGGGTATATCCCGGTTCGATAATGTTTGCACCCACACCGAACCCTTGAAAGGATGCTCATCATGGCTCTGAGTGATGTGAAGGTTCGTACGGCCAAGCCTGAAGAAAAAGCCTATAAGCTTACTGATGGTGACGGCATGGTATTGCTGGTTCATCCTAACGGCTCAAAATACTGGCGGCTACGTTATCGCTTCGGCGGCAAAGAGAAGATGCTTGCGTTGGGCAAATATCCTGAAGTGTCATTGGCTGATGCTAGGGCACGACGTGATGAAGCACGTAAGCTCATCGCTAACGATGTTGATCCCAGTGAAAATAAGAAAGCCGTTCAGGTAGAGCAGGAACAAGAACCGATTACTTTTGAAGTGGTAGCTAGAGACTGGCACGCCAGCAATCAGAAGTGGTCTTCAGCGCATAGCGCCCGTGTATTGAAAAGCTTAGAAGATAATCTCTTTGCTGCTATCGGTAAGCGGAACATTGCTGAATTGAAGACACGGGATCTGCTTGTACCCATCAAAGCCGTCGAGTCATCCGGGCGTCTTGAAGTTGCCACCCGTTTACAGCAGCGTACTACCGCGATTATGCGGTTTGCCGTTCAGAGCGGCTTAATCGATTATAATCCCGCGCAAGAGATTGCCGGTGCGGTTGCTACGGCGAAAAGACAGCACCGTGCTGCTCTGGAACTTAACCGTATTCCTGAATTACTTCACCGCATTGATCACTATTCTGGCAGGCCGTTAACTCGACTGGCGGTTGAACTCACTTTGTTGATTTTCATCCGTTCAAGCGAGCTGCGTTTTGCCCGTTGGACAGAAGTGGATTTTGATACTGCCATGTGGACGATACCAGGAGAGCGTGAGCCACTGGAAGGAGTTAAGCATTCTCAGCGTGGTTCAAAGATGCGGACGCCCCACCTTGTTCCCTTATCGAGTCAGGCCTTAGCTATTCTGGAAAAGATCAAAAGCATGAATGGGAACCGAGAGCTTATTTTTGTAGGTGATCACGATCCGCGTAAACCCATGAGTGAGAATACGGTGAACAAGGCTCTGAGAGTGATGGGCTATGACACGAAAACGGAAGTATGTGGGCATGGGTTCAGGACAATGGCGTGTAGTTCTTTGATTGAATCGGGATTGTGGTCGAGGGATGCAGTAGAGCGTCAGATGAGTCATCAGGAACGTAACTCTGTACGTGCGGCTTATATTCATAAGGCTGAACACTTGGGGGAGCGTAGGTTGATGTTGCAGTGGTGGGCGGATTATCTGGATGCGAATCGTGATAAGGGGGTGAGTCCGTTTGATTACTCTAAAGACAAAAAACGATTGTAATGATTTGATATAAGTTCCTGCAGAGCAAAGTGTCACTAATTGGCATGTGACCTCACTGGAACCTATGTCGGGTATCTATGCCCGACATGTATCCTGAATTTATACATGTTGAATATGCAGGTCTTCCTGTCCATACGTTCAATGTTTTCCCAACTGAAGTAATTTAATTTCAGCTTGAATTTTTTTGTTTTTTTCGCATTTTGGGATACGATTTGCATCGTTAAGCACAACGATAAGGACCATTATGATCCGCTGCCATCTTGCTCGGCTCATGGGCGAACATAAGATGCGAATAGCCGATGTTGTCAGGGAAACTGGCCTGAGTCGCAACACTATCACTTTGCTTTACAAAGAGACGGCTCAGAAGGTTGACCTGGATACATTAGAAAGGCTTTGCATGCTTTTTGACTGTGAAATACACGATTTACTGCAAAAGGTTCCTGCTTCGCAGAATCGTACAGAGAAAAATTAATGACACTGATTAATCTAAAAGATCTTGAAGCCCATCTTTGGCATGCTGCCCATATTATCACCGGGCCTATCGATGCGTCAGATTACAAAACGTACATTTTTCCCATCCTGTTCTTCAAGCGCATTTGTGACGTATATGACGAAGAATTTGCCGATGCGATGGAGAGCGTTGGGGATGCAGAGCTTGCCAAGGGTAAGATGTTTCACCGCATTCAGATACCAGAGAATTGTCACTGGCGCGATGTTTTCGCTGAGACCAAAGACATTGGTCAGGCTTTAAAAGACTCTTTCCGTGGTATAGAACTGACAAACCCTAAACTGCATGGCATTTTTGGCGATGCCAGCTGGACCAATAAAGAACGCCTTTCAGATGAGTTACTGGCTACATTACTTAATCACTTCAATAAGGTGAACCTTGGCGTTTCTAATGTCCGTGACGATGATATGGGGCGCGCATACGAGTATCTGATCAAACGCTTTGCTGATAAAGCCAATAAGAAAGCCGGTGAGTTCTATACCCCACGTACTATCGTTCGTCTGATGGTTAACATTCTTGAGCCAAAAGCCGGTGAGAGTGTCTACGATCCCGCCTGTGGTACTGGTGGTATGCTGCTTGAAACTATCCACCATGTAAAAGAAAACGGTGGCGATCCGCGCTTGCTAAAAATCAAGGGTCAGGAAAAGAACCTAACGACGGAAGCTATTGCGCGTATGAACTTGTTCCTGCATGGGCAGGAAGATTTCGATATTATTCGGGGTGATACATTACGGGAACCTAAGTTTTTACAAAGAGATCGTTTAGAACGCTTTGATTGCGTTGTTGCCAACCCACCGTTTAGCTTAAAGGAGTGGGGATACGATCTGTGGTCGAACGATCCCTATGGCCGTAAGCAATATGGTCTGGCGCCCAAAACAAATGGTGATTTTGCCTGGGTGCAGCATATGTTTGCCTCACTTAACGACAATGGGCGCATGGCTGTTGTATTGCCTCATGGTGTGCTGTTTCGTGGCGGAGCTGAGGGGGAGATTCGAACCAAATTGCTGCAAGAAAATTGCATCGCGGCGATTATTGGTGTCGCTTCCAATCTATTCTACGGCACTGGTATTCCTGCGTGTATTTTGGTGCTGCGCAAATCACGTCCGACAACGCATGAAGATCATGTATTGATCATCAATGCTGAAGAAATCTATACCAAGGGGCGCGCGCAGAATACGCTGTCCAACAAGCAGGCCGATGACATTTACCAAATCTATCATGACCAGGCGCAACAGGGGCCAGATGCAAAAGAAATCGAAGGCGTTGCACGCTGGGTACCTCTGAAGGAAATTGAAGAAAATGACTTCAATCTAAATATTGCTCGTTATGTGCAAAAGCCACTCGAAGAAGAAACCATCACTGTGGAAGAGGCGCTCAAAGATTTTCAACGGAAGCTGGCTGAACTGGAAAAAGCAGAAGAGGAGCTGGAAACCCTGCTTATCAAAGAAGGGTTCGAGGTATGAGTACCATGAGTAATAAAAAACTGGAAGAGCTGCTCTGGGGAGCTGCTGAGTTTCTTCGCGGCCAAATCGACGCATCAGACTACAAGCAGTATGTCTTCCCATTGCTGTTTTACAAACGCCTGTCAGATGTCTATCTGGAAGAATATAACGAAGCGCTGGAACTCCATGAAGGCGATGCCGAATACGCAGCCATGCCGATGTTTCATCGTTTCAACATCCCCTCTGAGGCAGCTTGGGAAAAGGTCCGCAATACCAGCAAAAACATTGGTGAAGCGATTCAGAATGCGCTTCGACTGATTGAAGCCAATAACCCGCGTTTACATGGCGTCTTCGGTGATGCGCAGTGGACCAATAAAGAGCGCCTGCCCGATCATCTGCTGGCTGATCTGATTGAGCATTTCAGTAAAATTCCGCTCGGTATTAAATCTGTCGCCCAAGATGATCTTGGTGAAGCTTACGAATACCTGATTAAAAAGTTCGCTGATGATTCCGGCCATACGGCAGCAGAGTTTTATACCAATCGAACAGTCGTGCATTTAATGACGCGCATTATGGGCTTAAAACCGGGTGAAACTGCCTATGATCCGACGTGCGGCACTGGAGGGATGTTGCTAAATGCAGTGATGGATCTTCGTGCAAGAGGGGAAGAATGGCGCTCTGTGCACCTTTATGGCCAGGAAGTGAACCTGCTGACTTCAGCTATTGCTCGTATGAATATGTTCCTGCACGATATTGAAGAATTTGATGTGCTACGTGGTGACACTCTGGCTGAGCCTAAGTTTATTGAAAACGATCGGCTCAAGCAGTTTGATGTAATTTTTGCCAACCCGCCATATTCCATCAAGAAGTGGAACCGGGACAAGTTCGCCGCCGATCCATATGGACGTAATCTCTATGGCGTGCCGCCTCAGGGTTGTGCCGATTATGCATTTTATACTCATATTATTAAAAGCTTAAAACCCGACACTGGTCGCGCTGCCATGCTTTGGCCACACGGCGTTTTGTTCCGAGATTCTGAGCAGGCTATTCGTAAACAGGTGATTGAATCGGACATTATTGAAGCGGTGATTGGTTTGGGGCCGAACCTGTTTTATAACTCGCCGATGGAGTCTTGCGTGGTGGTGCTTAACTGCAATAAACCTGCTGGACGTAAAAATAAGGTGCTGTTCATCAACGGGGTGGAACATGTCACTCGCGAGCGTGCCCATAGCAGTTTATCTGATAACGATTTGTCGGTGTTATGCGAAGCTTATTTTTCGCCAGGAAAGCAAAGCGATATCGCTGCGTTAGTCGACATAGAGACTATCAAAGATAATCTCTACAACCTGTCGATTCCACTATATGTGCAAGCAAAAAGTAACGACGAAGTACATGATATTGAACAGGTTATCGAGATATGGAAGGTTAGTCGTTTACAGTTGAAAAAACATGCAAATAAATTATTTGATAACCTCGCGCAGTTAGGTTATGAGGTGAAGAAGAATGGCTAATAAAAATATAGTTAGATTTGGTGATATTTGTCGAGAGGTGAAGCTCTCTTCTACGTGCCCAATCGCTGATGGTTACGATCGTTATGTCGGTTTGGAGCATTTGGATTCAGATTCCTTAAATATAAAGCGTTGGGGGATTATTGAGGATGATAATCCTAGCTTTACACGCGTCTTTAAAAAAGGACATATCCTTTTAGGAAAGCGCCGACCATATTTACGAAAGGCGGCTATCGCGGATTTTGATGGCATTTGCTCTGGGGACATTATTGTCTTAACTGGAAAAGATTGTGTTTCGAACGAGTTTTTAGCAAGATTAATTCATACTGATAACTTTTGGAGTTGGGCTGTTCAAACTTCTTCTGGATCTCTTTCCCCACGAACTAAATTCAGCTCTCTGACCAGCTTATCTTTATCTATTCCGGAATTAAAGAAGCAAGTTACTGCAAATAACATTCTAAAAAAGTTAGATTTATATTTGGACCAGAAGGAGGAATTATTACTTAGTGCGCAGCAATTATTAAAATCTTTACTCACTCGTGAAATATGGGAAAAACGAGGGGTCGTAGGTTGGAAAGAGTATAGCATTTCAGAACTAGGGGATGTTAAATTAGGTCGACAAAGAACACCTAAATATACTACAGGAAATTACACAAAACCTTATCTTAGGGTTGTTAATGTCTTAGATGGTGAACTTGATTTGTCTGATGTGGAAGAAATGGATTTTAACGACAGAGATTTTCAGTTGCACAAATTATCTGTAAATGATGTTCTAATTACTGAGGGGGATATTACAAGTATATTTAATGTTGGTAGAGTAGCAATTTATAAAGGGGAGATAGATGGTTGTTGTATTCAAAACACTTTAATTAGATTTAGAGCTGGTAAAAATATTAATCCTTATTTTGCGTTTCTTTTATTTAGAGCTGCATATTACAATGGTATTTTTGCATATCAAGCAAATATGAGTACAGTAGCACATTTAGGTGCTGAGAGATTTTGTAAGATAAGGGTGTTTGTTCCTGATTTAAAAAATCAAGAATACATAGTTGAGAAGATAAGAGGAGTTGATTGTTTAATATCAACTCTTCAGCGAGAAATTAAATTTATTAAAAATAGTCTTCGCTCAGCTGTAACAAAGCAATTCATAGGGTGATAAAATGTTTACCGAACAAACCGTCACAGAAAATGGAATTATCGACCGTTTAAAAGGGTTAAGTGGGGTTAAGTGGACATACTGCCACGGAGAAAATCTGCCTAAGCAAGCGCAGGATATCTTTGTTGATGAGTGGCTAAAAGACGCGCTTTGTTCGTTAAACCCTGATATCGACAGACAGCCTGACTATGCCGATGAGGTCATCTACAAACTGCGAGGAGTGATTTTAGAGGCTCGCCATACCGGTTTAGTAAAGGCCAATGAGAACTTCCAAGAATGGTTGATGGCCGACAAAACCTTGCCTTTTGGCAAGAATGGCGACCATATTACCATCAATCTGATTGATTTTGAGCACATAGAGAACAACCACTTCGTGGTAGCACAGCAGGTTCACTATATCGCGGCCACTGAAGTCTATTTTGATATTGTTCTTTATGTGAATGGCATACCACTGGTAGTAGGCGAAGTTAAAACCGCAACGCGCCCTAGCGTAACTTGGCAAGACGGCGCCGCCGACTTCATGGGCGGCAAAAAGTACTACTGGAAAAACGTTGAATCTTTCTTTGTCCCCAACTTGCTGTGCTTTGCCAGCGAAGGAAAAACCTTTGCCTATGGCGCAATTAATGCCCGAGTAAAAGACTGGGGGCCCTGGCATAATACTGAGCTTCGTGATGAGATTCTGCCGGGATTGGCATCGGTACTCAACAGCTGCGAGAGTTTGTTAAATCCACAGACCTTAATGCAATTACTGGAATCTTTTGCATTATTTTCAACCGTCAAAACGGGCAAAAATACTCCACCTAAACGCGTTAAAATCCTGCCGCGTTACCCGCAATTTGAAGCAGCAAAACAAATCGTTGAACGTGTTCGCAGAGGCTATCCAAAAAAAGGTCTGATTTGGCATTTCCAGGGATCGGGCAAATCCTTGCTGATGCTTTACGCTGCTAAAATGCTGCGTGCCGATAATGCGTTAAAAAACCCGACGGTACTTATCGTTGTGGACCGGCGAGATCTGGACAGCCAAATTAGCGAAACTTTTGGTGGAGCCGACGTTAAGAATCTGATTAAAGTGCAAAGCTGCAAAAAGTTGGGCCAATATATTGAGCAAGACAGCCGTGGCATTTTAATCACCACCATCTTTAAATTTAAAGATATCGAAATTGACGATAGCAACCCCAATGGCCTGAACAACCGTGACAACATCATTGTGTTGGTTGACGAAGCTCACCGGACTCAGGAAGGTGGGTTAGGCGAGAAAATGCGCTGGGCGTTACCCAATGCCCACTTCTATGGCCTGACAGGTACTCCGATTTCTGGCATTGATCGTAATACATTCAAGTTGTTCGGTGCCGAAGAAGATCCGGGTCGCTATATGAGCCGCTATAGCTATAAGCAGTCGATCCGGGATGGCGCGACTAACCCGGTGAAGTTCGAACCTCGGTTGGCTGAACTCCGAGTAGATCGTGACGCCATCAATGAAGAGTTCGAGCAACTGGCTACCGAAAACAACCTGGATGAAGAAGAAAAAGCAGCATTATCCAGACGTGCTGGCAAGCTGGCCATCATGCTGAAATCTCCGAGACGCATGGCTGCGGTGAGTAATGACATTGTTGAGCATTTTACCAGCCATGTTATGCCGAAAAAGATGAAAGGCATGGTTGTGGTATACGATCGCGAAGCCTGTGTGCAGATGTATTATTTGCTCGGTGAAAAGCTCGGTTTTGATGCGGTTGAAGTGGTTATGAACGTTGACCAGGCTCCGGTTAAAGCTGAAGAGGGGGGTAAAAAAGATAAGCTCAACAAGGACTGGCTCAAATGGCATGACGAATTGGGGCTACCTGTTAAACAAGCTGATTTCGAACGCTGGCAGCACATTGATGCAGAAGAGCAGGTACAGAAGGATCTGATTGAATGCTTTAAAGATCCTGTGCATCCGTTACAGCTTATCATCGTTACCGCCAAGCTGCTTACGGGCTTTGATGCACCAATTTGCTACTGCATGTACCTCGATAAGCCTCTACGCGATCATACTCTTCTTCAGGCCATGTGCCGAACCAACCGGTTGTATGAAACCGATGATGTACGCAAGGACATGGGATTAATTATCGACTACCTCGGCGTTTTCGAAAATCTGCGTACCGCTCTGGCCTACAACCCTGAAGAAATTGAAGGGGTTGTAGAGGGAATCGAGGCATTTAAAGAGCTATTGCCGTTACAGCTGAATAAATGTCTGGCCTTCTTCCCTGGTGTGGATCGTTCCATAGAAGGTTTTGAAGGTATTATGGCTGCGCAAGAATGTCTGCCAACTAACGAGAAGCGTGATGAATTCGCTGCCAGCTTTGGAGTGTTATCTAAGTTATGGTCAGCTATCAATCCAGATCCTTTTTTAACCCCTTATCGTCAGGACTATAAATGGCTGGCGCAAATTTATGAATCGGTGCGTCCGGTGGGGCAGACAGGTGCGCTTGTTTGGGCTGCGCTTGGTCCTGAAACCATCAAAATGATCCATGAGCATACTGATATCAATCGTATTCGCGATGATATTGACGAGTTGATCATGGATGAGCACGCAATTTTTACCCTGACCGCTAAAGAACAGGAACAACGCGCCAAGCGCCTAGAGATTGATCTTATGGGGCGTTTGCGCGGCAGTCATGACCCTAAATTTGTGGCATTGGGCGAGCGTTTGGAAAAACTGCGTCAGGACTATGAAGCTGGTGTTATCAAGGCCATCGACTGGTTGAAAGGCCTGTTGGATGCTGCGAAAGATACCGTACAAGCCGAGCGCGAAACGGGCGAGCGCCCAGTAACTGAAGCTGATAATAAACAGGCGTTGACCAAGCTTTTCTTGGAAACACGCCCAGAAACTACCCCTAAGTTAATCGGTGATGTTGTAGAGCAAATTGATAAAATCGTCAAAGTTACACGCTTTGATGGCTGGCAAAACTCCAACAGTGGCCCGCGTGAAATCCAAAAGGCGCTTTTGTTGACCTTGGCCCAGTTTGGACTAGGGAAAGATAAAGAGTTGTTCCGGAAGGCGTATGGGTACATTGAGGGACATTATTGAGTTTAATTAATTATCAAATTTAAACCACCTTCTATGGAGGTGGTTTTTTATCTACTTTAATAGCTAGTACGGGGAGGTTATTTCTTCCATTACAGAAAGTAACGACAATTATCTATTGAAGATGCGGATGGACAATGGTCTGAAATTAGTCTCACTGGCTTTGGTGAAATAGGTTGAAGAGCATGGCGTGATGCAGGAATTTATTAAATCAAGTAAACCAATGAAGAATGATATTATCGAACGGCTTTAACTGGAGCTATCTGATAGAAATATTAGATTATTATATTTTTATAACTCTAAATGAGTCACGGGAAATCACAGAGCGCTGGCTGGTGGAATATAACAGCGAGGAGCCTCATGAATCCCTGAATAACTGACACCGGGAGAGTACCGACTGATGACCGAAAACCTTGGACTCTCAAAAAGTGCGTGGAACTAAAACAAATGTACTTACAGTTTTACTTCCCTTGCTTCAGAATATTCATACGGGCAATGTTGTCCCCCCCCCCCCGTTGTCTGTCAGTGTGTTGGCCAGGTAT
>Ga0213822_1001935_pt1 | contig 10601 bp, 8 predicted proteins | sample MC6MC0908MG_FD_179872 | JGI IMG/M metagenome (GOLD analysis project Ga0213822, IMG submission 179872) | Enriched soil aggregate microbial communities from Iowa State University, Ames, United States - MC6-MC0908-MG | ecosystem: Environmental > Terrestrial > Soil > Unclassified | place: USA: Iowa...
GCAGCTGGGGGCTGATCCATAAGCGCTTCTTCATCCATTTGGGTGCAGTCATCGTCGTAGGCTTAGGGATTGCCGTTGCTGTGATCAATGCACCAGCATTTCATCACACCCCGCCGCGAGGACCAATGCCCTACTCAGCTCAGCCTATAGCTGCACAATTACCAAACGACCCTAACGGAAAAGCAGCTCAGAATAGCCCTGCCGCAGCGCCAGCCAAGGCAGCCGCCAGGCAGGGCTATGTCAAGCCTAAAACAACTCCAAATGGCAGGCCATGGCCGAAAAACGCGGGTTATCTAGCAGGCGAGGCTCAAACCCACACCTCCGGTCATTCAGAAATCACAATCGACAATGGGCGAAACAGTTCGGATGTCTTTTTGAAGCTTGTGGCGCTACAAGGGACCGTGGCTCGTCCGGCACGGCAGGTATTCATCCCAGCGTATAGTAAATTCACGATCAAAAACCTCACGCCGGGCCGCTATGATGTTCGCTACCGAGATCTCAACTCCGGTGGATTATCTCGATCGGAACCCATGCAATTAACTGAAAAGACTACGTATCGCGGTACTGAATACGCCGTGATCACACTCACCCTCTATAAAGTAGCGAATGGGAACGCAGCGACCTACGCTCTGTCTGAGGATGAATTTTAGCTCAGAGGTTGGCTTGCGCATCGCTAACACCTTGAAGACGGATAACTATAGGCATTGCTACATCGATGCGGGGCGGGGCGGGCGCACGTAAATCTTGCTTAACCGACCTCGGCTTCTGGCCATTTACTGCTCTCAGCAAAGGGCAGCATTGGGTTGTAGCGGTCGGTCGCAAATGGCTGCCAACGACCCATAGCAGTCCTTCAGTGAGGGCTGCTAATAATTAGTGAGAAGCGCAAGCTGTGAAGAATGCTCTCAACTGACGTATGTTCTATGAATACGCCATCATCACGGTATTAGGAAATACAAATCAACACGGAAGTCACACATACACCATGAAGAAATACTTCAATGCAGAGCAGTATGGGCTATTGATTAAATGTTCCCAGAGAGAAGATTTCTCAGAGTGGAACGATTACGTCTCAAAGACCAAAGATATTATCGATTTTCGAGATGCAAACCTAGAAGGTGTAAAGATTGTTAACGCAAAATTCACAAACTCCAATGGCAAAGGAGCGACCTTTTGTGATGCCAATTTAAAAGGGGCAAAATTAGAAGGCGTAGACATGTCCGGCTGCCTGTTCTTAAATGCCGACATGACTGGAATAGAGGCGGCCGGATCTATATTTCAAGGCTCTAAATTTGACAGGGCAAAAATATCTAACGCTTTTTTTGCATTATGCCATTTCAATGAGGCAAGTTTTCAACAAAGCAATTTGATTTCGGTGAGGTTTTTAAGCTCAAATTTTTACGAGTGTAGCTTTTACCAAGCAGATCTCTCTGACGCCCAGTTTCAAGGCGGCGGCAGAAATCCATTCCTAAACGGAGAGTCGAGATTCAATTTGTGCGGGGCAATTTTTGCAGATGCAAAATTTACAACTGGGACTTACTTTCATCTTGCAAATGTTTCGAGGAAAACAGATTTTAGAACAGTAACATTTGACAGCGCCTGTTATTCTGCTGGGCTTCGCCAAACTCTTCAGTACTGTAATCGCAGGCATAACTGGGTTGCATGGTATGAGAAAACCGGAAAAACAAAAAGCTTCCTAGCGAAACTATTCTGGATGGCGTCGGATTATGGGAGATCTCCCCGACGAGTCGCAATTTCATTTTTGACCGTATGCTTGTCCTACTCACTCCTCTACTGGTTAATACCCGGATCAACATCAGGAAATGAAGGAGGTGATTTAAGTATCGTGCAGAGCTTGTATTTTTCCGTCGTCACCATGACGACTCTTGGTTATGGAGACATTGCTGCTAACAAGTCAAGCTGGCTATCCCAAACGCTCGTCATAACCCATGTCTTATTTGGTTATGTGATACTAGGGGCTCTGCTTACCGTACTGTCGAATCTATTCACTTCTGATGGGCCACCGGAGGGGCTGATAGAACATCCCATTACGGCAGGCGCCCTTACCAGGCTCCATATACCTCGTACTAATAAAAACCTAACTGAGAATGAGTCCTCTCAGGTTTAGATGTATTGTGTAGCATCTATTGGCGGATAGCAGCCTGACGTGGATGGCTGCATTCGGCCAAGTACAGACTCGAAAGCGCTTGGAGCTGAGAGCGAATCGAATCTATCATGGTATTCGCCCATTATATGTTATTTAGAACACGTGCTTTAATCGCGAGAAAATAAATCGTCGATTGGGTCTATAGGGCTAAATACCTGCTCTGACCAGTTCATGCGCTGATCTCTGTAATAGCCATAGTCTGGCTCATGCTCTGGCTCAGAATAATACTTATCGTAGAATTTATCCACATCCACTAAATCTACAACACTTTCGGCTACACTGGATGAGTCATTAGCCCCCAAATCAATGGCTCTTTCATCCATTAGCTCCAAAAATTTTCTTCGCGCTGTTGATTGTGAGCCGCCGTTAGAAAATACCTCGGCTTCTGGAAACTCATCTTGAACTGACGCGACTAGGTACTCCGAGATGACTTGGTCATATGCGTCATAAAGCGACTGATGCTCAGCAATACCAAAGCACTTTACAAGCTGGCCTAAAATTAGTAGCTCGTCATAACTTGGATCATTTGCGAAGGCTTCACCCAAAAAAGCTTCCACAGAATTTTTATGAACACTGCCAACGCGCAGCGCCCATAAAAGTACTCGGGCTGACGCCAAGAAGGACCGGCCACATTTTTCACCATCAACGAAGTTGATCGCCTTTAAAAGACTTTGGTCTGATACGCTAAATTTATTGCCAAACTCGGATCTCGCGAGACAAAGTTGAGCGACAAACTCGGCATTACATCCAAGAAAATTAATATTCAGAATAGATGAAAATATATTATCTATTACTTTGATTGCCACGCATGAGCTGATTATCTTGTTATCCAGCATGTCCTTCAGCGTCTTCAATGATGATTGTGTCTTTAAGCTACTAAAACACTGCCGCAAAACAGGAGTGTTACTCGAGTACCTGTTGAGTACGTAATCACCTAAAGACGGGTTAAATAACTGAACAAAATTCTGATTTTCGCCAGCTACTAATCTCGTGAGCATCGAGCCAGATAGGTGACGGAGGTTTAGTAGAAAATCTTTTTTCCCAGTAAGACTGGCGGCGCCTGGGCTCTCTAGATATCGCGCAAATGCCTCACAAAGCTCAGTTTCACTGATCAGGCGCCCGTTCATAGCGACAAGCAAAACCAACGCACGACCACAGTCATCAAGTTGCGCTTGAAATGGATGATCCCAGACCTGAGACGGATCATTTAGCAATCCAGTTACATGAGACCAGTAAAACTCCGAAGGGACATCATCAAGTCGCTGGGCATCGGTAATAAAACGGATTAGCCGGGGATTAAAATTTCTATGATCAATAATAGTTCGATAGCGTTTATTTGAGTACAGCTGTTCAATGTAATTATGTTCCATATCGGAGTGCCAGATATGATTGTAAAGAATCTTGGCCTTGTCGATTTTTGTCAGGGATTCAAGTGTGATCTCGAATTCGTTTCGGTCCACGTTTGAGTTGTGAAATACATCATTTAAAATCTTCCCTTGATTGAGAATGGTAGTTCGTGATGTCAACACAAACCGCTTTTTGCGATTTTTGGCAATGCGCCTAATAAAACCTACAATCTTAGCACCCTCATGGCCGGAAAGTGCCTCAAGGTAGTTGCGCCCCAAAAAATCATCAAAATAGAAAATTTGCTTTGAGTCAGGATCGAAGACACTCTCAGCCTCTTTAATATCATCAGAAATTACCGAAAGTTCAAAACCGTCTGCGATATACTGTAAGATTAGTTGGCCTGCTAATGTTGACTTGCCAATGCCCGCTGGACCCGTGATGATTACAGTGCTAGTAGCTTCAAGCTTTTCAATCGCCTGATTATGATTTACTGTGGTGGCATATAACTTATTAGCCTCAACTATCTCGCCAAGCTCAAACTGACTCCTGTCATGAATGGCCTTATTAAGCATGTATACTAGGACATTCGAACTCGCAATCCAGAGTTTATAGTGTCGTCTTTCAACATCTGGATGCTTTGCGAGTATATCACTTAAATCCTCTCGACCCAATATATCATCTGGCGACAAAACAAATGGTGATAGGCTCTGCATCAAAGTTTTTTTATCATTACGCGAAAGCGAGTGAGACAGCGCTAAAATATATCGACTTGGCGATAGCTTTTGAACTTTAAGGCTTTCAAGATTCGCAATGGATTTAACCAGCTTTTCTAGCGGCGTCGAAATCCAGTGCTTACACTGGAGAATCCACTCATCCCCTTCTGATTTATAAATGCGCCCATCCACTCCAGCGTCACGTCCGGGCTTGAATCTTTCGAATCTGACCCCTTCCCTCGCGCTCAGCAGGTCAGCGCAAAAGACTTCGAATTCTTTGTCATTTAGCCGCGAAAAATCGTAATCGCTCACAAAAAGCCTCGCTCAGATATGGGACACATACCAGTAAGTCCCGCAGCATGAAAGTATAGTTGTTCGAAGCGCACATGAGCCATCAAAGTGATTCCAGCAATGGTGCATGCTTTGCTGAACTGGTTAGTCGTATGACTTAGAGCGTTCCCCCAACACCGCATGCGACGTCGAAGAACGGATGATCTGACAGGTCGCATATGGCAGTTAGCTGGCCTGCGCCAACGGCAGCTTTGGGTCGAAAGCAGCCGGTCGCGAATGACTGCTATCGATCCAACAAGGCCCCTCGTCGAAGGCCCCCCTACTTCCTGCATCCTCGATCTCGCCACTATAGCGCGCCCTCAAGCGCACGCCATTACACTTTTACTTGAGTATTCTGAAACTTCCACACTAGCCATTGAAGATATTCTCCCAGTGGTACTGCAGATATAACAAACGATTTTTATTGCCATTCAAGTAATATGCACGCCTACCCTCGATTGAATTATACAACTGGGTAAGATCTTTCGTCATGGTTTTGTTTCGATTCACCGCCACCAAACCATTTGACTGAATAGTTACAAAGCCGTTTTCAAAAAGAGAGTCGCAGGTTACGCATTGCAACATTGCTATGTTATCAATATCACCACGCTCCTCATGCGTGCATTTAGCTCTAGGCTTGACATGAGCGGCAATTAGGATCGAATGAGGCCATGCCTTTCCGCAGATCTCGCAAGTACCTATAGAACTTTCACAGTTCTCAAGCAAAGAACTCTGCCGCAGTAGTAAATACTCTCGAAGCATAGTCTGCTCCATGCGAGCCTTTCCTAGAATTCCTGTCTGCATATCAAGCGAACCCAGTTCAACTATAAGGTCCGTGATTTTTCTCTTTATGTAAGCGATTCGCTCCAGATTAGGGTTACTCGGGCTTGCCAAGTCGCCATCAAAAATATAAGAATCATCTAGCGGCTTATAATGATCATTCCGCCTGCCGCCACCCTCCTTATAATATAGCGTTGGATAAGTAAAAATAAACGGCTTGTACGCTTCCGGTACCTTCCCCCTTAGTTCTCTCCCGAGACTCATGGAGTCTAGAGGCGAACCATTTAACCTGATTGAATTAAGAGCAACTACCTGGTATTTAATTGTGTCACCAGGCTCAAAGGTCGACAGTTCTGAAGTCAGCTTCGGCCCAGCAATCCTATAACCCGGCGCAGACTCTTGAAGCAAACCAGTTTTGAGACAGTAATCATCAATTGCATTGTCAGCACTATCGAGCAATTCCAAGCAAGCATTCTGGCGCTCATCCGCATTTCGGCGAAAGTTGTGCGTAAGTGCGCGCTTAATAGCAGGTATAACTCTTTCCACTCTTAGGGGATTTTGATAATGGAAAAAAATCGGCTTGAGTATTCGACTAACCCTCTCGTCCCGAGAGGTAAACGCATAAAAACGCCCAGATGAAACGGCTAAATAGTCATGCTCACTGGAAATTAAGTCTGAAATATATTCGAGCCTAGAATCTTCAGCAATTGCACTAATAAATCCCGGAGCAACTTTGCTCAATGATGAGTCGAGCAATCCTTTCAATGAAAACAAGCCACCAAAGTAGGTAGATATTTTGCTGGCATACTGCACTAGATCCTTGGTGGCAGCAGCAGGGTCCTGGTCACCCTCTAGGATGATATGGTGACCATTGAACTCTTGGAACTTAAAATCGCCCCCCATCCCGAAGGATCTTGCTAACTGAACTGCTATGGGCAAATAGATATTCTCATCAATTACGCCAACCATCATGAGTTCGTCCTGAACTCGTTTAGCAAATACCGGTTTGTTAGCAGCACGTATTTTACCAGTTACAATTTCGAGCAAATCCTTCAACTGAACCAGGTCAGATTTCTCATTCAGAGTAACGTTATCTCCTGCAGCCAAGCCCCGCTCTAGGCGGCGGAGCTCGGTCGGGAGGTCCTTGTCCACAAATTTTGATATGATTTGTCGCGCTCTTTCCCGGCTCACCTCTCGCTCTAGATCGGGCAATTTTCCCAGCATCTCTAAAGTCAACTTTCTTCGTGAGGATTTCTGGGTGAAGTATTTTTTTAGGATAATCCGAGTGGTGTCAGATGTTCTCTTCTTCAGATAGACACGATCAATCAGTTCGGTAATGATTTCCTGATACGCTTTACTCATAACAATCCTTGCTCATGGTCGGCCCTCGCGGTGATTCGGTCCGGCCAATGTCTCCCACTGGTCTCAATTTAATGTCTGATTCAACATCCACCAGAGACATTAGCTTGCCACATTTGCAACCCACTTACCCGAAGCATCGGTACCTGGCCGCGAGCGCCCACGCCCGCAGCCGGTTCCAGCCCTTCGTGAAGGGCATCTTCGGGCTGATACCATTCAGTCTTGCCTATCCAAACCAGACTTTCGCTTAGTAGTTGAACGCCCATGTTTTCTGTAAACGACGAGCGAGTATCCGCGCGGTCAGAAAATAATAGTACCGGGTCATCCTACTGTGTCGATCCAGTCGATAGTTAAGAAACCAAGCCAAATGCTTTCTCTGCCAGGCCCAAGGTGTCTCTCGCTGCCAGCGGTTTGCAATTTCAGCGTGGATAACGCTGCCTGCCGCCAGTGGCGTTGCCGCGTCGCGTGCGACCCGGTCAGCACGCCAGCCAAGAACAATTCCATATCGAATGGCTTGCTCATGTCCGAACTCCAATGTAGGCCGCGACCACGTCAATCCGGCCGTGCCCAAGCTCGTAACTGATTCGCCTCCGGGCCCCGTGATCAAGGTTCCTATCGACTTGGCAACAGTGGCCCCCATTGATTGGCGCGGGGTGTTGGGTAATCTGCTCGTAGCGCTCACATGCGTACGCCGCTCGTAGCTCATGGAAGCCTTTGAGGTTGTGTGCTTGCAGGATGTCTCGCGCAGGGCGGATGCTTTCTTGCAGAAGATTCAGGTAGCTTTCGTTAGGTGCAATCAGGTTGCGGCTACCTACAGGTGACGCCTGCCATGCGAATCCAAGTGCATCACGAATATGGTCGTTCACTGCTATCCAACGTGGCGCCGAGTCGCCGGCGCGGCCACCCTTGGTGCCCTCCTGAATGTTAATCCTGCCTAGGTCGTTAGCCTCACGGCTTAGCCGTGGCAGGTCAGCCAAAATTGCCTCACGCAAGCGCATGCCGGTGGCTCGCGCCAACAGGACAATCGCTGCGGCCCGTCTCTGGTCACGGCTGCAAAGCGCATCGACGATCTGCTTAACCTGTTCGCGGTCTTGGCCTTGCGGCACCGACTGCCGAACCCCGGTGCGCTGCATACCCAATGCCTTGCTCGGACTTGGCAACTTCACGTACTGATCACCGCGAAGCGCCGCCATTGTCCTATTAACACTGGAAAGCCGGTTTTGTGCGGTGCTGACAGCAAGCTCACCGCGCCTAACCACGTCGCTCAGATACGCCGCATAATCGGCCAACACCTTGCGATCAATCTGCCTGGCATCATTGATACCAGGCCCCTGGTCGGAGCGGCACCACTTCACGAATGCCAACCAACGATCACAGTGCGCCCTGACCGTGCCGTAGTGGCCTCCGCCAAACATGTCTTTCAGCGCTTGCGGCCCCGCGTAGCTCAATTGCCTGCCATAGCTGAAATTGCGGCCATCGCGTCTACCCACCAATGCCATATCGCTCACCTCATCTTCTGCTTTCCAGTCCTCGCCCCACGTCATCCCGCCAAGAATGCTGAGTGTTATCAGGGATCAAGGCCCCTGCGACCTGTGGGGATGTCCTCTAACGCTGGACTGGCGGCTCCTTACGTCCGGGAGCAAGGGCATCTCATGATCTGGCCTCCTGAGCACCATTACCGGTGGGCGGGTGGAGGATGCACTGGCTGACGAGACCGGTGCCGCTAGATCCTGAGCCCGGTGAACGCAGCGGTGCGATGACCGGGGCATCCCTGACCGTCAGTCAGGTACAGTCCATTCCTTGGTCTGCGGCACCATCATCTACATCGCTGTTGCTGATGACATCGGCGTTTGTCACGCCAATTGTCATGAGGGGAATTACCGCAAAGCCAAGTGCGAAGAGGGCTGCAGCAGTGTCAGAAGCGCCCGTCTCTTTCCAGGAGAAAGAGACGGGCGCATGTTGGCGCAAGATTCGGCCAAGCGGATAGGTTGCTGCAGGGCAGCGAAGTACGAGGTGTTGTCTGGCGCACAAGGGCCATGATCTGAAGTAGGCATCCATCACCGGGGATGGTGACCGGGCGAGCTGCCGGACGCGAATCGCCATTTGGGGGGAGAACCACCGCGGGAGCGGCGTGACCTTCAAGGTTCGGGCCACCTGGGTTGCTGTCATCGACAGCGCTTGCCCGGCCAGTTCTACGGCTGTGGATAAACCCGGTCAAGGTTCGAAATCAGCTCCACTTTGTGCTTGAAGAACGGTTATCCACCGCTGGCATTCCGTGGTAAACCCTGGACAACTTGGTGGCTTTTAGCTCTTCAAAGTGAGGTCCATCCAAACAGGGCGGCTTTGCAGCCCTGTTTGGATGGACCCGGGTGAAAGAGCAGCCAGCGCCGATCTTGCAGCCTCACCCGCGATTGAACGCGCCATGACCATTTGGTAAGGCGGTGACGTTGTCGCCTACCGGATGGGCAAACTCATGCGGGGTGACGTGGCCCGTTCTGTTGGCATCGATGTAGTTACTCCACCACGCCATGATCAACCGACGCTGCTCCAGAAACTGGGCCTTGTGGATGTACGCAGCGCGCACGCGGTTACGCTCCTGATGGCTCATCTGCCGCGCGGCCATGGTTCTGAAACCATGCCCGCACACGTCCTTGGTGGTGTCGTACCCCATATTGCGCAGCACCTGGTTAACCGTGTTCTCCGACAAGGGTTTCCAGTACCTGTGATCACCGGGCAACACCAGTTCAGAGAACCGATTCAAGCTGCGCAGCCGTTCAAGGATCTCGATGACTTGAGGCGACAGCGGCACTATCTGAATGTCTCCGCTCATCTTGGTCCCGCGTGTGGAATAGCGGACGCCCTCAATCGGCTTGCGGGTATCAGGGATCTCCCACATCGCCCGTTGCAGGTCGAATTCATCCCACCGGGCGAAGCGCAGTTCGCTGGAGCGCACAAACACATGCAGCGTCAGCAGCACTGCGAGCCGAGTCAGCTCGCGACCGGTGTAGTTGTCGATTCGGTCCAACAGTTCAGGAAGGCGGTTCAGAGAAAGTGCTGGACGGTGCACGGTGCGCGGCGCTTGAATCGAGCCGGCCAGATCGAGCGCCGGGTTTTGAGTGATCTGCCTCGCCCGCTTCGCACCCCGCATGATCGTGGAGAGATAGTTCTGCACACGCAGCGCTACATCCATGGTGCCGCGATCCTTGATCCGCTGGGTGACCTCAAGGAGATCATGGGTGTCGAGTTCAGCGATAGGCCGCTGACCAATCAGTGGAAACCATGGGTGCGCAACCTGCTCAGCACCGTCTTGGCGTGGCCCTCGGTCCAGCGCCGGGACATTTCGACGTGCCACTCCAGAGCGACGGTTTCAAACAGAAGACTCGCCCGCTGGGCAGCAATTTTGGCCTTCTGCTTTTCTTCCATCGGATCAAGGTTGTCGAGCAACAGTGCCTTGGCCTCATCACGCTTGGTCCGTGCGACAGCCAACGAAACGATGGGGTATTTGCCGATGATCAGCGTGCCTTCCTTGCCGCTGGGTTTGAAATACCGCAGCCGCCAAGTCTTCGAACCAATGGGTGCGACGTACAGGTACATGCCCCCGCCATCTAACAGTTTGTAGGCCCGATCACGCGGTTTGGCCGTGCGGCATTTGAGGTCGCTGAGCGGAGTGGCTAGCCGTGGCATAGGGGTACGTTCTCCATTCAGGGAAGACGCTTTACCCCAAAAATACCCCCGGCTATTGGGGATTTAGTTGGTTCCCGACGGAGGGTCGTGGAAATGAAAAACCGGCCAGAAGGCCGGTTTAGAGGGCTTCCAAAGCATTCAGCGGAATGCAGTGGAGCTGGATGTGGTGCCGGAGACAGGAATCGAACCTGCGACCTTCGCGTTACGAGTGCGCTGCTCTACCG
>Ga0213822_1001937_pt1 | contig 10595 bp, 9 predicted proteins | sample MC6MC0908MG_FD_179872 | JGI IMG/M metagenome (GOLD analysis project Ga0213822, IMG submission 179872) | Enriched soil aggregate microbial communities from Iowa State University, Ames, United States - MC6-MC0908-MG | ecosystem: Environmental > Terrestrial > Soil > Unclassified | place: USA: Iowa...
ACTTGAATCATGCAAGTTCCTCCTTTTTTTCACAATGGCTCTAGTATAGCATGAAATATGTTCCATAGTCTATAAACATTATTAAATCAAGGTTTGGCGGAATGTGGATGTATTGAACGAGTGAAAGTGGTAAGGGGAGTAATGTAAAAATAGATTGATCAAAATGTTTCTATTTGTATTTAAACGTTTCTAAGGTAAAGAACAGGGTAGTGAATAAAAATATTTTATCTCTAATTTATTACCTTCTAAATTCATTGAAGGGAAGATATTAAATGACTAGGAAAATAAAAGAATTAAGAATGGATGATGTAGTTTTTAAACCAAATTTAAAAACTTTGCAAGCAGAGGAGGAGGTAAAAGTGCAAAAGTCTAATTCATTGTCCATAAGACAAGCAATCGAAATAGTTAACCGTCAAATGAAGCTGCAAGGACTAAGGCATTAAACCTTGTTAACATATAATCACACCATAAATAAATATGTAGAGTTATTAAAACTTAAAACAGTGGACGACATTAACCCAAGAAGAACAAGAAAAAAATGATAGGATTGGGAAAGAAGAAAGTCAAATACAAACTGAAAAAGCAAATTTTGAAATATCCTCAATAGATAAAACAAGAAGTATATGATTTTGCGGAAGCCGAGTTTTTTAGAATTACAAATTATGGCGACACATATATCCCTGAAATACATGACCCTATAGTTGCAGAGCTTACAGCGAAGAAGTTTGGTATTACTCCTGAGGAGGTGATGGAAATACAGCTAGAGATTAGCATGAATATGTATAAGTAGTTGCTGAATTTGAGCGAGATATTATTCAACAAAGAACAAAAGCTGGATTAGAAAGTGCTAGGAAACGTGGGCGAATAGGTGGAAGACCACCAATTGATGAAAAGACTAAGAAAAAAGTTAGAGCGCTATTTAAAGCTGGTGAAGGTGCTAATGATATTGCTAAAGAATACGCAATTGGTAGAGCTACTGTATATAAAATAATAAATCAAATTTAAAATGAAATATAATATGATACTTCAATTCAAAAAAGTTATAATAATGGTAAATTATAAAAATTTGAGGTGCTTATTAATGAAATTTGTTGTAGTTGATGAAAGTATAGATATTAAACCCACAGAAGAAACCGTTATATATTTATATAGAGATAATTGGAATGATTGGTGGAAATATAAAACTTTATTTTCATTGTCTATTTCACAGCAAGGGAATGTAGAATGGATAGGTTCAGTTAAAATAGCTCATGAAACAATGAAATATGATAATAAAGTTATACCTGTTGATTTACCTGAGAAGTTTGAAATATTACCAGAAGGTTATTTTTCTTTAGGTCAAGACTCAGATTATTATAAAAGGTTAGTAAAATTTAGCGATGACGTTAGGGAGTTTGTACTGAATTCTCTACATGATATTGCTTATAAGCCACAATTATATAGAAAGTATAGAAATTATGATGTTATGGGTGAATCTCTGATGAGATCTGTTTCAACTTCGTCAGTAATAGGGCAGTATAGAAGATTGGCAAGAGGACAGTCAAAATTAACAAAATATAAATTTTCTTATATTTCTCCAAGACCTAAGTTAACTGACGATGAAAAAACATTATATGAAGATTTTTCTTTAGATATAGAAGTAAAACCTAATTCCAACCCTTCAACCAATACTCATGTTGTAGTTGGAAGGAATGGAGTAGGTAAAACAAATTTGATGAAGAATTTAGTAACTGCTTTTCTGACAAATAATTGTGGAAAATTAACCACTGAATCGGATGATAGTCAAGGTATTTTTGCAAATCTTGTAACAGTTAGTTTTAGTGGATTTGATAACTCAGAATTTTATCACCAAGAATTAGTGAAGGGAAAATCATTAATTAAGTACTATGAAATTGGATTAATGAAAAATGTCAAAGTTAAAGTTGTAAATGAAGGAAATGAAGAGGATATTATTTTTCTTTTAAAGAGTAAGAGGGCATTAAAAGAATTGGATTATGAAGAAATGCGAATGCCAAAGACTGTAGATGATATGTTAAAAGAATTTAAAGAGTCTTTAATTATACTTTCAAAAAATGGAAAGTCCACAAGGTGGAAAAAAATGATAAGAATATTGAATAGTGATCCTATTTTAAAGCTATTGGAATAGAGTATTTAATAGAAAAGCAATACTATGAAAAGATAGGGAAAATTTTCAAAAGTCTGAGTTCAGGACATATGTATGTACTGTTAACAATTACAAAATTAGTAGAGTTCCTTGAGGAAAAGAGTATTTTAATATTGGATGAACCTGAAATGCATTTGCATCCTCCTTTGCTAGCATCTTTTTTAAAAGCAGTTTCTGAATTACTAGTTAACCGAAACGCTGTTGCAATAGTAGCAACGCACTCTCCAGTTATCTTACAAGAAGTACCATCTAGCTGCGTGAACATTTTGAATAGAAATGGAAAGTTTTCTAAAATAAACAAAACTTTAATTGAAACATATGGTGAAAATTTAGGAACATTAACAAGAGAAGTATTTGGGTTGGAAATTAATGATTCAGGGTATAACTTAGAGCTGAAGAAGGCTGTTAATAATTTCGATAATTATCATGAAATACTGGAATATTTTAATAATCATTTAGCATCTGAAGCACGAACTATTGTTAAAAGTTTGTTATTGAGCAAAAGAAAAGGAACAGAGTAAAATGAAAAACATAGAGTATAAAGATTTAAAATATAAAAATATTCTTATTAAATGTGTACATAATATACATAATAAACAATTACAAACTAATATTTATAATAATATAGAAAACTTTAAGTTAAGATCATCAATTTATAATACATTAGGAAATAGTTCGAAGTTTTATGAGATGTCAATAGATATGCTAGAAGATGGTTTTACATATGAAAATATGATATTCCTATATGAAAAATTAAGAGATTCTATCCATGCAAGACCTTATTATAACTTCATTTTAGGATTATCAACTACTTGTCCATACTGTAATGAACAACAAAGTGCATCTCTAGATCATTATTTACCAAAAAGATATTATCCTATGTATTCTATAGATCCACGTAATTTAATTCCTAGTTGTACAGACTGCAATAGTTTAAAGAAAGATAAGAAACAAACATTCGGAAATGAAACATTTCATCCTTACTATGATGATGTGGGTGAAGAAAGATGGTTATATTGTACAGCTGAAGAAACTACTGAAGGTATAGCCTTTAACTTTAATGTACAAAAACCACTAGATTTAACAGACGAGCAATTTAATAAGATTGAATCTCATTTTAAAACATTAAAGTTAAATGAAATGTATAGTATTTTAGCAAGCAAAGAGATTCATTCGAGAATTTTAAAGCTGAAAGAATTACATGAACTGGGTGGTTATCAAAGTGTTAAAGATGATTTTAATGACAGTTTTCGAAGTAATTATGATATAGAAAAAAATTCTTGGAAAACTGCTCTTTACGATAGTTTAAGAAATGACGAATGGTTTTGTAGCGAAGGAATAACCGAATTTCATTATATAGAATTTACTTCTGATCTGAGTTTATTAGAAGAAGAGGAACTTGAAATCCCACAATGAGTATAAATTTAATAAATAGTAATTTGAATAATAAATTAGTATTAAATTTAGGATAAATTGTTTTTAAGGATCTCAAATGTATAAAAACATATAAAATGTCCCATCAAAGGAAGCGTTGGTGTGATTGAGCAAACTCTCAATTATAGGAGCATCAAGTTTTAGACTTTTTTTGCTTGTGAATTTATTTTTTCACCTTCAACAATTAATTTTCAAAACAGGACTTTCCTCAATTCATGAGTAGAGGGAGGTCTTTTTGTTAGGAACTAATAAAATGGCAAATGAGTATTTCCTATAATTAGATTAGAGAAATAATTACTATTTTTTTGAAATACATACTTATCGTCAATTTAAAAGCAATGTTTTATTAGGGTGAATTATAAAAAAGAAATTAAAGATAGGGTGACTTAAATGGATATATTAAACAGTGTTAATGCTAAAAGAGAATATTTATCTTTTTTAAACGAGAGGTCTTTATGCTTTTTTCACGATACACATAGGGTTTGTGGTATATATGCTATTTTTAACAAAGAAAACGGTAAGGTTTATATAGGAAAAACTATTAATAAAATTTACCGATATTTAAGAACAGAAAGATTGTTTTCACTTAGAAATGGGAATATGCATAATAAAGAATTACAAAAAGACTTTAAAAAGTATGGGGAAAAAAATTTTGAAATTTTCATCTTAGAAAAATTTCTATTAATTGATGAAGAATCAAAAGAAAAAAAGTCCTTAATAAGTACAATAAACTATCTAGAAGTATATTATATTAATAAATTTAAAGCAAATAATAACAATTATGGGTACAATATATTGATTGGCGGGGAAAATGATAAAACTATTCATGAAATTAATCAACTAATTAGTAACGAAAAGGTAAAAAGAGATATATGGGCATATGGGGATTTTGTTGAAACTCATGAGATACCTTTTGGTATTCCTGAAAATTATATTCCTAAGAAAAAAATTAAATTCCCTAATAATTCTACAGGGTTAGGTTCAGTAATGGGGTTATATATAAAAGAAAATCAACAAGTTAAAAGTTTCACTGAATATGTAAATAAATTTTTGGCTATCTATGCTGATAGGGATTATGTTGAAAAAAATAAAGATCTAATACCCATGTTATTGGCTCAGCAATTAATTCAAAAATTCCCTACAATTTCTATCATTAGAATAGTGTCCTCAAATAAATGTACTGATTGCGGTAAAGTTGTATCTAAACAAGTAGTTGATTTTTGCCTGAAATTTAATAATAGATTCAAAGGTGAAATTTATTGTTATGAACACCAAAAAGATTATCGCTAATTTGTTTATGAAATTCAAAAAAATTATAAGATAATGTTAATAACGTAATATACAATATTTAATCTAAGCCACCAGCAATAATTTCGTGGAAATAAGAAAAGCCTAGACATTAATTTTTCTCTAGGCTTTTTTCTTTGTTTTGAAATCTTTTATTATTTTTCTAGATTAATTAATAAATCATCTAACATTTCATTTAAATATTCCGAAGGTAAGGTATCCCCATTATTCTCAAAAATTTCGAGCATTTTTATTAAATCACTGTTTGTCAAACTTAAAATGAGTTTTCCATTTTCTCTTAAAGTCCCTTTAATAGCTTTTTTAGAATTCTCATCTTCTCCATAAGGAGAAACAATTATTGCAACTGACCTAAGAGCTTTAGCATATAAATATTTTTCAGTTGTATATATTTCTCTCTGTGTTATTTTGTTAGAATAATTTTTAAATTCGAAAATCACATATTTTGTTTTGAAATAATCACTGACAATTTTCCAAAAACCATCAAGTTCCCCCGATTTGATTTTACAAATTAGGTCGAATCTGAATAAATCTTCATTAGATTTTTGCTGTAATTTCCATAATGTTAATTCATCATTAAACAAAGTTTTTAATATATCAATACATAAATTTTCATAATCTGAAAAATCATTATTAGTTGGTTCCCATGAGTTTAATTTATTTTTATAATTTATAACGTTATTACTTCCTAAAACATTCTTTGTAACTCTATCAAATAATTCAATCTCAGTCTTTTTAGGAAGAATGTCTTGAGTAGAATAATCTAATATTGAAATTAACTCTTCTCTTAGGACATCGTTATTTCTGACAAGATACATAATGTTTGAGATATCTAAAATCTTCACATCTTCTGATTCTATGACTCTTGAAATTCTCTCAAAATCCATACTATTACCAATAATTAATAATAAAGTTGGATTTTTTCCTACGATGTTATAATAATATGATTGGTTACTTTTCATTTTATGTATAGCTTCTCTTAGAGCGGAAAGTGGAATTTTTTCCTTCGTAAAAATTTTCACTTCAACTAAATATTTATTCTCTAAGATAAAGTCAAAATAGGATGCAAAGTTTAAAGTATCGGTTTTTTTTATATCTTGTATATTATAATAATCAAATAACTTTGTCAGGAAGTCTTCAAATTGAAAACCCCTCTCTATATTTTTTCTAATATTGCTCATATTTATCCTCCTTGTTTAAGCGTATTATACCATAGGGTTATTGGTAAATATTTCAATTGTTATATAATTAAATAATAAAATTGCTCATTTAGTTTCATTTTAATATTATGTCGAATTCTATTAAAATTAGATCTTGTTTGAGTAGATGTTTGGAAATTTATTTTTCCGTTATTTTGACTAGTAATTTCGTTATCAACTGGGTATAGGCTAGAGAAGAAAGAAGAATCCCGATTTCAAAGAAGGTAAACCGAAGAAGTACAACCAATACCAATTGGATGAGGCTATGAAGCTACTTGAAACAATGTCGTTTTGCACAAGTGGAAAAGGAAATGCACCGTAGAGGTACAAAAATCAGTATGAGTACGCTTAAACGTGAAGCTAAGAAGCGGAAAGCCGAACAACTAGCACAGGGAGTTTAACTATTTAATAGCAGGAGCATATCACGACTGATATGCTCTTTTTTATATAATGGATTAATATAGTATAATGAGAATATCATGGAAAAAAGAGGTGAGGAGATTGCAACGATTAAATTTGTATTATAAAGCTGTCCAAACAGGCAATGAAAGCCTAAGCAATGCTACAGATGATAAGGAGCGATTCTTAGAAGAAGTAAGAAATGAAAGTCTACTTCAAGTCATATTAAGAGTTCATTTGTACATCGAACAAGAATTAAACGTAATTTTAAAGGAATTAAATTTAGAAGTTGCAAGTATTCATAACAATAGATTCAAAACAAAGCTAGATATTATTTATAAGCTCAGTGTAATTGATAAAAAGCTATATGATGTGCTTACAAAGCTGAATCTAATTAGAAATGAGTTTGCCCATAAAATTGATATTAAAGAAGATGGTGAACTTTATAAACAATTATTAGAAGGAGCTTCGGGTTTTGTATTAGATAATCATAAGATTGATGTGAAAATGAAAGAGCTATTGTACAAAGAAAAACTGCCTACAAACAACAAGATTAAAATGTTATTAGTAAACATTTGGGTTACATTGAAGTTTACTTCTACTAATATGAATAAAGTAAAGCTAGATATTGCTAAACGATTAGAAGATGAAGTACAACAAAAAATAGATGAATTAGAATAAATGTTATTCAACAATTAGATCATATGGTTCCAAATAATTTCGAGGTCACTTGATTTTTAACTAGTATATTTTTAAAAATAATGTCGTGAAGCATTGAGCTGTAAAGGTTTTATTACAGCTTCTAAAAATCAGGTAAAGGTATAAAATCATTCTTTTATGTAGGTCGTTATACTAGAGATCAATCCATATATCTCAATCTTGTAGAGGGGTATAAGAGAGCTTTTATGAGTGTCAGAATACCTTATTTTAAATCAGATGAGCATAGAAACGATTTTGAACAGGATTTGGAAAGGTGATATATGGTAGGGAGTGATTTTCCGATATTTAGGTAGTAATAGCTTGAATATAGAAGCTACCTAATACACGCACACGCTGAAAGAGAAAGGAATAATGAGATGGAATTAATGGTAGATATAACAATAGAGAAAGAAACACAAAACGATCGTCAGCAATTATTAGATTTAAATAATCATATAAATTTAGGGAAAGGGGTAGAAGTAGTTTATATTTATTCATTAGTTGATGAAGATATTAATTACCCTTTGCAATCAGGCAAAGTACTTTATATAGGGGAAGCCATGAGAAAAAAGGAGAATACAGGGAAAAGATTCCAACATATTGCGTTAAGCTCTACTAAAGGAAATAATTATATTTCTAATTACACATTGACACAGTACTATCATTTAGGTAAAAAAATGAATTTGAAAATTTATAAAGTTATTTCTCAGAGAAAGAAAATCGAACAACATTTATTAAGTACCCATCTTAATAAGTATGGTAGTAAGCCAATTGCGAATGGTTCAACAGGTAAGAAATGTACCTCAGATTACATAGTAAATTTGAAAGCTCAATCTTTATTTCCCGACTATCAAGGGTTGATATAAGGTGCTATTTTAAAAATTATTTTCATTTAGTAACTACTTGATATACAATGGTTCTAAACGAGGGCTTTGAATCGAGTTAGTAAATATGTAGTACTCCCTAGTTGGATAAACATTGATATAAAGCCATTCTTGAAGTTTTGCAGTTGGGGTTGTCAGGTGATGGACGCAGGTTCGTCTCTTGATATTATTATGAGTATGAAATGAATGAATATATGTATTAGTTTGTCCTTCTATATGAATTAGGCAAGCGTGATAAAAAATACTATTGAATTTATAATTAGATTATTGAAATAAATAATATATTGAAATGAAATTGAATTCGCTGGGAGCCTTTCTTAGGTTCTCTTTTTTATATTGGTTTGAAGCACCTTTCTTTTTGGGAATTCGAAAGAGCGAAAACGATAGAATATAAAATATTTCTACACTAATTCTCGTAAAAATTGAAAAAATAGCTGAAATGTATCTATATAAAATTCTTCTCTAAAAATATTAAATATATAGATACATTTTTATATAGCATTTATAGGGAAATACTCCTTTGTATGATATATTTATTTTAGTTAATATTTGTATTTTAGGAGGCTTTATGAAATCTAAATTTTTAATAACTGTAGCTGGACTATTATTTATAGTTGCTTGTGGAACTACATATCTTGTGTATGGTGCATACACGAAGTATAGTGATGGGAAACAGACAACTAATAAACTAACTAATGTAGAAATAGATAGGACAAGTCTAGATGTTCCTGCTTCAGAAAGATATGCTACTGAATACGTTGATCCAGAATTAAAATTAACTGCTAAAGAAGTATATGAATATGGTCAAAGTGAGTTTAATAGTTTAACAAACTTTGGTGAAAACTATATTCCTGAAAAACATGACGAATTAGTAATACAAAAAACTGCCGACTATTTTGGAATTGATTATGAGACAGCTAATCAACTTTACCTTGAAGGAGCGACAGGAATAAATATTGACACAAAGTCTATTTTAAATTCTAATACAGAAAATCCATCTAAAATGACTATGGAGTTATTTAAGTTACTAAAGCCACATATGACCTATGAAGAAGTTAAAACTTTAACTAAATTAGAAGGTAATCTTGATCCTACTATGTCCACATCTGATGGGATAGAATCTTACAAGTATAAAGGTACAGGATATTCTCAGCCTTCATTAGTGTACTTTGATGGTAAACTTGCTAGTGCCACCCAAGCAGGGTTAATAAAAACGCCTGCTCTTTCACTAAAAGGGTATTCACAACTTGTAAAAGGTATGTCACTATCAGAAGTTATTTCATTATTAGGAGAAGGTGAATATACAGGTTTTAGTTCCTCTCCAAATAACCCTTTAATAACCAGTTATTCTTACAAATTGAATCATCACTATATAGATTTAAATTTTTTAGATGGCTATTTATACGAAGTTCCAACATTGCCTACTAACTGATAAAAAAATAATACATATTCAAACTTTGAATATGGTAGTAATCAAGGCTATAGCAAAGGTGTTATAGTCTTATTTTTTTGCTTGAAATTTATAAAATAAAATTTAAGGGTATAACAAAGTCTATTTTCACTGAATTTTATACTTACTTATTGTAAATTTGTTGGTATTATTTACTATAAAGGTATATATGGAATTGAGAATATGGAGTATTTGCAAGGCTGTGGGATTCAGTTAATGGGAACGGTAATATTTACATTATTAAACAACTACCCCACTGAATAATCAATCCCATTTAAAGATGTACTTTCTATTGCAATTTTTGGGATGGTGTTTTAATTTCTAAATCATCCAGACGTTTACAACTTGGTGGAGCATTAGTGGATGGAGGCTTTTTGAGGTGTAGTATTCAATTATTTGAGTACACGAACAAAGATGACAACAGAGACTGTAAAAACAATAGATATTTTTATTACAGTTAATGATATTCAAAACCCTATATATATGATTAATTTTTACTCTGAAATGGATGAACTCTTCAGGTTATAAATCCAAAAGATGCAATGCTGGTTTGTAAAGAGTGGTATGGGATATTAATCATATCATTAAGAAGACAATGAAAGTAAGAAGAACCTTTCGGGTATATCTAATTCAGAGACTATAAATTTAACTTAAAATTAATGGAATTAAAACAACTTAATGTAGATGGAATTCTAACAGATATAAATTTAATGAGCAAAAACAGAAAATACTGAACCGATTATAAGGCAAAAATATTTGAGGATCATTCCCTCTTTTTTATTTGACCATTATTCCTATATAGGATTCTGATAGAAAGGGGATTGGTGTATAGTTAGATATAAAGAAGGTAATTAGAACTTTATTCTTTCTTTTTCTTATTCCTAAAACGTTTTAAATATAGATTTAAACCACGATTTAACTACATTTTTTCCTAGAATGGCTGAAGTAAACAAAGGGTATTGAATTTTATATTTACGTCTTCAAATAGTTTACGATCGCCATAGCGAAGACCTACATTACTAACTTGAATCATGCAAGTTCCTCCTTTTTTCACAATGGCT
>Ga0213822_1001950_pt1 | contig 10513 bp, 9 predicted proteins | sample MC6MC0908MG_FD_179872 | JGI IMG/M metagenome (GOLD analysis project Ga0213822, IMG submission 179872) | Enriched soil aggregate microbial communities from Iowa State University, Ames, United States - MC6-MC0908-MG | ecosystem: Environmental > Terrestrial > Soil > Unclassified | place: USA: Iowa...
GCAAACGATTGTTCTGGCCAAAAATTTAAGCGATCTGACAGCTTAGGCAGTGTATGATTGCGCCCGTCAGCCCCGCCGGGGCTTGTGGAATACCACCATGGACTTACCCAGTAGTTACTCCTTAACACGATTCATACAGCTTGATCTGACCGATTGATTCCCCCGGCGTGCTCCGCTGCTGGGAGTGGAGTTCGCCTATGACTGAAGTAGAAGTAAAGAAAGCGCAAGAGAGCCTGCAGGATCGCCTGGCCCAGGTGGTCGAACTGCTGCAGCGCCAGCGCGTGGTGGAAGACCTGACCCATCGTCAGGAAGGCCATCATCACGACCTGGTGGAAAACCTCGTCCACCGTCAGAACCTCGTCGAATTGCAGCGCAAGCTCGACGACCTGCACCCTGCAGACATCGCCTACATCCTCGAAGCCTTGCCCCTGCAAGACCGCCTGACGGTCTGGCAGTTGGTGCGCTCGGATCGTGATGGCGACATCCTGCTTGAAGTCTCCGATTCGGTTCGCCAATCGCTGATCGCCGACATGGATGATCACGAATTGCTCGCTGCGGCCAAGGAAATGGACGCTGACGAGCTGGCCGACCTGGCGCCGGAGCTGCCACGCGACGTCGTTCACGAGCTGATGGAAACCCTCGATGCCCAGCAGCGCGAGCGTGTGCGTTCGGCGCTGAGCTATGACGAGGAGCAGGTCGGTGCGCTGATGGACTTTGAGATGGTCACCATCCGCGAAGACATCAGCCTGGAAGTGGTGCTGCGCTACCTGCGCCGCCTGAAAGAGTTGCCCAACCACACCGACAAGCTGTTCGTGGTTGATTACGACGGCATCCTCAAAGGTGTGCTGCCTATCAAGCGCTTGCTGGTCAACGACCCGGACAAGAAGGTAGCGGAGGTCATGGCGACCGACCCGGTGTCCTTCCACCCTGAGGAAGATGCCTACGACGCTGCGCAGGCTTTCGAGCGTTACGACCTGGTTTCGGCGCCGGTGGTAGACAAGAGCGATCGCTTGATCGGCCGTTTGACCATCGATGAAATGGTCGACCTGATTCGTGAGGAGAGCGAAAGCGAAGTCCTCAACATGGCCGGTCTGCGTGAAGAGGAAGATATTTTCGCTTCGGTCTGGCGTTCGCTGCGCAACCGTTGGGCGTGGCTTGCGATCAACCTGATTACCGCGTTCCTGGCCTCCCGGGTGATCGGCCTGTTCGAGGGGTCGATCGAGAAGCTGGTAGCCCTGGCGGCGCTGATGCCGATCGTGGCAGGGATTGGCGGCAACTCCGGTAACCAGACCATCACCATGATCGTTCGCGCCATGGCGCTGGACCAGGTATCGCCGGGCAATACCAGCCGCCTGATGCGCAAGGAGTTGGCGGTGTCGCTGCTCAATGGGCTGATCTGGGGGGGCGTTATCGGGATAGTAGCGTTCTGGCTCTATGGCAGCTGGTCTTTGGGTGTGGTGATGACCGCAGCGATGACCCTGAACCTGTTGCTGGCGGCGCTCATGGGGGTGTTGATCCCGATGACCCTGGCAAGATTGGGGCGTGATCCGGCCATGGGTGCCAGCGTGATGATCACGGCGGTGACCGACAGTGGTGGCTTCTTTATCTTCCTGGGCCTGGCGACGCTGTTCCTGCTCTGACAAGGTTATCGTAAGGGGGCGGCCAGGCAGCTTCCAGAGCGATTGCAGGTGTCTAGCCCTGAAATAGGTTTACACCTGTTCAGGTACGCCGACAGGCCTCAAAACGCCCGATGCACCGCATCGGGCGTTTTGTTTTTCAGGGTCATATGAAGCCGTTCTGTGCTTTAAAGCTGCACTGCCTCGTCAACCATCTGCCTCGCTTGCTCCGGATCCTCAGGGCTGCTCAACAGCAGCTCCATCTTGAGGATTGCGTAAGTTGGGATGGCGGTAGAAGTGATGGGCCTGTCTGTAGGTCATCTCGCCTTTTTCAATCTGATCAACCACCGCCAATTTAAAAGACAGTGAGTAATCTCGCTGTGTGCGCTTTACACCTTGCTCCATCTGACTCTCCGGAAATTCGGGATGGGAGGTGTAAACCTTATTCAGGACGGGACAGGGCAATGAAAAAAGCCAGCTTACGCTGGCTTTTTTTGTGCTCGCTACACGCCTCAGGAGGCGTCGGCGGCCATTTCCACATCGTGAGCGATGAGGGCGACCAGCGCATTCTGCTGGCGGTGGGACAGCTGGCGGAAGCGCTGCAGCAACTCGCGCTCATGCAGGGACAGCTCAGGGCTGTCCAGGCGCATGCTCAGCTCGTCACCCAACGCACCTTCCTGGATAAGGCTCTGCTCCAGGCGCGCGATGATTTCGGAGTTCATGCTGCGGTGATGGTTGCGCGCTACCTCGGCAATGCGCTCACGCATCCCGTCTGGCAGGCGGACGACGAACTTGTCAGCGGTGCGGCTCGAATAAATAGCCTGTTTCATTGGGCGCATATAAATTGACCGGTTTTTGGTTCAGGGGAAGCGGTTCTCAAATTGGCCGCACGGGATGGTGGTACGACCGTGGCGACGACAAAATGTTCAACCGACAGGAAAATTTGGTGCTCATCTTGCCTCAAGGTCGCCGTTTCCTTGGCGTCAATTCTGTGACAAATAGTGATCCCGATAAAGGCTTTTTGCCAGTACCAATTATCAGAAATGAGCACTGGTTTGAAAAGTTTTGCATTACCAGGTTCACCATGCCGTCAGACCTTTGCCGTCAAAAACCTGTAAAACGCAGCAAAGGTCACAGAAAAACCCTAAAATGCGCGGGTTTCCTTTCATAGAGCATAGTGGCTATGCAACATGACGCAAGCACCCAACAAAAAGCCTCAGGCCGGCTGATATTTCTGATAGGACCTTCAGGTTCGGGAAAAGATTCCGTGCTCGACGCAGCTCGCCAGGAACTGATGGCGGCCGGGGTGCTGATCGCTCGCCGGGTCATTACCCGCTCCGCCGAGGCTAAGGGCGAAGCGGCGCAGGGCGTCACCCCGGAACGTTTCGCGGCAATGCGCGCAGCTGGCGAATTCGCCATGCACTGGCAGGCCAATGGCCTGCAGTACGGCATCCCTGCACAGGTAGATCACTGGCTTGCGCAAGGGCGATCGGTGTTGGTCAATGGCTCCCGGGCCTATCTGCCTGAAGCACGCAAGCGTTACCCCGACCTGTTGGCAGTGTGCCTGCAGGTCAAGCCCGACGTCTTGCGCGAACGCCTGCTCGCCCGAGGCCGAGAGACGATAGATGAGGTTGAACAACGCCTGGCGCGCAGCGCCCGGCTGCAGGTCGACCCCGACGTGACGGTGCATTGGTTGGATAACTCGGGGTCGCTGGTGGCGGCAGTGAGCGCGTTGCTCGTTCTGCTTCGCCAGGAGGGGCTGCTCGTTTGAATGCATCAGAAACGCCCTACATGCAAAAAGCCTGAGAGATGCATGACAAACGGCAGCCTGCTGGTTAACATGCTCGCCGTCCAGCTGTGCAGCGTTCGCTGCCGGTTCTTGTGTCTCAGTAGCTCAATTGGATAGAGCATCCCCCTCCTAAGGGGAAGGTTGGCAGTTCGAACCTGCCCTGGGACGCCATATTTCTGCTACTTGCAGTTACCCGCCTTGCGATACCCCGCCGCCTGTGCCTCGGCCTCAGAGCCAAAAGCCACCTGATTCTTCTGCGCAACCTGGCTGTACCCTGGGCAACCACTGGCCAGGTGATAGACATGGCTGTTGATGTTGCCAATGATTGCGCCATCGATCGACGCGCTTGCCAGGGTGGGTTTGGCCACATCCTTGACCCCGGTTTTCGGGGCCGCGGGTGCGACGCCGTCGGCAGCGCCCACAGGCTTGTAGCCCAGTGTCCACGCCCGCTCGCCCGTCACGAAGGGGTTGGAGTGGCCCATGATCGCGGCAATGCGCTGGTCCCGCTGTTTTTCCCACGCCGACACCGGGTGCTGCTTGTCCCAGGCCATCAGCAACTGTTGCTGCTGGCGCGACATGCTCAGCTTGTAGCGGTCGAACATGTAGAACGTGGTGCGTGCAACCAGGCCTTTTACCTCATCACGTGGTTCGGCAACCTTCTGCTTGAAGTCGACCTTGGTGGTGCACTGGCCGTATTGCGGGGCGACGCCCGACACCATGCCGTAATTGAAGTTGCTGCGGTCACCGTTCACTTCACCCACGGATGGGTAGAGGTTGAACAAGTCGGCTTCCATGGCGCGGAAGGTCGGGTCTTCACTGACGCAATGCTCGCGTCCGCCGTCCTGCCAGCACTGGCGCTGATGGCCAAAGGTCCAGGCCGGCACGATGTGCTCCCACTCGGTCCGCTCGGCACGGGTCTGCAGCTTGCGGGTTTCGTAACCGCAGGACTTGGCATCGACTCGGCCACCGGACTTGCCTACCCAGGCCCATTTGCAGCCACAGTACAGCTCGCCCATGGGGCTGTCGGCCTGGTCGAGGTAGATTTTCTGTTTGGCGACGAACTTGGCTTCGGTAAAGGTCGCGGGTGGGTTGGCGAAGGCACTGGGGATGGCAGCGAGGGCGAGGGTTACGACGTACAGCAGTTTCTTCATGAGAAAACATCATCGGATTTCTGGGGGCCGCGATTATACGGCGTGCCAGCGTCGAATAATGCCCTATCATTTTGGCACCACGCCTACAGACCCAGATGCTTCAGCCCCCCATAGCGTCGCCATGCCAACGCCCAGGGGCGGCAACGTGTACTCGATTGACTTGCTGCAAGCCTGCTGGGGGCCGGTGTGCTGATCGGGCGCAAAAGCCTGGTGCAGCCTTACCTGGACAGCGGCGAGCGGGTGGTGGCAATCGATCGCCGGAGCCGCTCGGCCCTACCATCGCGCCATGGCGGCTGCCGGGTGCGGTTGGCAACCCGCAGGTAGCAGCGGTGGAAGAGGCGCTGTTGCAGTTGGGGTGAGGCCACCCCGGTGCAGGGGTGGCCTTGTACTCAGAATTGGCCGGTCTCCAGGGCCTTCTCGCGTTCATCCGTGCCCTGTGAAGCCGCAATGTCCGTACCCTGGCGAACTTGCTCGGCACGCACTGCCTGCTCCTGCACTTTTGCCTGGGTTTTCAGCGCAATGTCTTCCTTGATGCGCTGGGCGATCTGCTCGCCGATCTTGGCTTTTTGTTCCGGTGGCAGCGCCTCGAATTCCTCTGGCGTCATGCCCAGTTCAGCGAGCACTTTTTCCTGGATTTTCTGCTCGGGGGTCTTGGCCATGTACTCGCGGAAATCCTGCACGGCGCTGCTGGTTTCCTGGGTGCTGGCGCCGGCCTGCTGGCGTGCGGCAATGTCGGGGTTCTGTAGCAGCACCTTGAGCTTGGCGAAGGCTTCTTCGCGGGCGTCCTCGGCATTCTGCTGTGACGTGCTGCCTTGGTTGTTCTGTTGCGCCGTGGTGTTGCTGGCGGCCAGCGGCGCACGCAGGGGCAGCACCTGCGCCAGAGGCTGTTCAATGTTGATGCGGTTCTGCTGCTGGAGCGCGGGCTGCCAGCCTAAGCCATTGAGTGTGATCACGGTGTCTCCTCCTTCTCCCTGGAAGTCTTGAATGGGCCAGGGACAGGGGCAAAAGCCATGCCAGCCAGCTAAACCGGGAAAATAGGGCGTCTGGGCTATTCCGGTAACCGTGCGTACGGAATATGCTCGCCCGGCAGGGGAACGATCTTGCCGCTTACGGCAATGACGAGCACAGTCGGCAGCACCTTGACCGGGGCGCAGTTGCTGGACACCAGGGAGAGCGTCCATGAGTCAGGAATCAAGGCCGGTGCCGCCCGGCTTCAGTGAACAACAGCTGCATATGCTGTTCGAGTTGATCAGCGATGGTATCTGGGACTGGAATGCCAATACCGGCTACGTCTATCGCAACCCCGGCTGGTACGCCATGCTCGGCTACGCCAGCCATTCCATGGCCAACAGCGTGCTGACCTGGGAGAGTGTGATTCACCCCGAGGATTACCCGCGGGTGATGGCGCATTTCGAGGCCTACATCAACCAGCGCAATGAGCGCTACCTCATCGAATACCGCTGCCGCTGCCAGGATGGCAGCTACGTGTGGATCGAGGACAGCGGCCACATCATCGCCCGCAACGAAGATGGCTCGGTGGCGCGCATGCTGGGTGCGCACCGCAACATCGATGCCGGCAAGCGCCTGGTGGCCCAGCTCGAGCAGAGGAACCAGTCGCTGGAGGCCCAGGTGGCCGAGCGCACGCGCGAGCTGTCCTGGGTCAACCAGCAGCTGCAGCGCCAGCTGGACGAAAACCGTGAGCTGGCCGAGCGCGATGCATTGACCCGCATCGCCAATCGCTACCGGCTGGAAAAGGCGCTGCAACAGGAGTGCAGGCGCGCCCAGCGGTTCCGTGAGCCGTTGGCGGTGATCGCCATGGACGTGGATGACTTCAAGCCGATCAACGACCGTTTTGGCCACGCCCAGGGCGATGCAGCTTTGGTTCACGTCGTCGAGTGCTTGCGTCCGTGCCTGCGCGACCAGGACCTGCTGGCGCGCTGGGGCGGTGACGAGTTCGTCATGGTGTTGCCGCAGACCACGCTGGTTGAGGCACTGGAGGTGGCAGCCCGGTTGCGCCAGGCGATGGTGCAGGTCGAGCAGGTTGGCGAGTGCCGCCTGACCCTGAGCTACGGCGTGGTGCAGTGGCAGGAGGGTGAAGACCAGCATGACCTGCTGGGGCGTGCTGACAAAGCCTTGTACCGAGCCAAGGGGGCGGGCAAAAACAGCATCTGCGAGTGAGTGGAGGCCGGCGATGAATGAAAAAAGACCCGCGGCGCCTAAGGGGCGCCACGGGCCAAATCGGCCTTGGCCGCTTCAGTGTCAGATGTGCAGGGCGTGGCCCAGCGCGCGCAATGCCGCTTCCTGCACCGCCTCGCCCAGGGTCGGGTGGGCGTGGATGGTGCCTGCGATATCTTCCAGGCGGGCGCCCATTTCCAGGGACTGGGCAAAGGCCGTGGACAGTTCCGATACTGCTGCACCCACCGCCTGCCAACCCACGATCAAGTGATTGTCACGGCGTGCCACCACGCGCACGAAGCCAGTTTTCGACTCAAGGCTCATGGCCCGCCCGTTGGCGGCGAACGGGAACTGCGCGACGATGCAGTCCAGCCCTTGTTGACTGGCCTGTTCCGGCGTGGTGCCGGCCACCACCACTTCCGGGTCGGTGAAGCACACTGCGGCAATCGCGCTGGGCTCGAAGCGCCGCGCCTTGCCGGCAATGATTTCGGCAACCATCTCACCTTGCGCCATCGCGCGGTGGGCCAGCATTGGTTCGCCGGCCACGTCACCGATGGCCCAGACGTTGCGCATGCTGGTCTGGCAGCGTTCGTCGATGGCGATGGCGGTACCGTTCATTTTCAGTTCCAGGCTTTCCAGGTTGTAGCCCTGCGTGCGCGGGCGACGGCCCACCGCCACCAGTACCCGGTCGGCCTCCAGGCGCAACTGCCCGCCCTGGCCGTCGCGGGCCAGCAGGCAGCCGTTGGCATAGCCCTCGACGCTGTGCCCCAGGTGCACGGCGATGCCCAGCTTCTTCAGCGATTCGGCCACCGGTGCGGTCAGCTCGCTGTCGTAGGTCGGCAGGATGCGCTCGCGCGCTTCCACCACGCTGACCTGCGTGCCCAGCTTGCGATAGGCGATGCCCAGTTCCAGGCCGATGTAGCCGCCGCCCACCACCACCAGGTGGTTGGGCAGCGTCTGCGGGGCCAGGGCTTCGGTGGAGGAGATGGTCGGGCCGCCCAGCGGCAGCATCGGCAGTTCGACGCTGTTCGAGCCGGTGGCCAGCAGCAGGTGCTCGCACTGGATGCGCTGGCCATCGACGTCGACGTGCTTGCCGTCGAGGATCTTCGCCCAACCGTGGATCACCTTGACCCCGTGCTTTTTCAGCAGCGCGGCGACGCCGGTGGTCAGGCGGTCGACGATGCCGTCCTTCCAGGCCACGCTCTGGGCGATGTCCAGGCGCGGCGAGGAAACGCTGATGCCCAGCTCGGAGGGTTCGGTGAAGCGCGAAGCCTGGTGGAACTGCTCAGCCACATGGATCAGCGCCTTGGACGGAATGCAGCCGATGTTCAGGCAAGTGCCGCCCAGCGCCTGGCCTTCCACCAGCACGGTAGGGATGCCCAGTTGCCCGGCGCGGATGGCAGCCACGTAGCCACCGGGGCCGCCGCCGATGATCAGCAGGGTGGTGTCGATAGTCTGTTGCATGCTTACTCCACGAACAGGCAGGCGGGTTGCTCAAGCAGGCCGCGCACGGCCTGGATGAACAGCGCGGCATCCATGCCATCGACCACCCGGTGGTCGAACGAGCTGGACAGGTTCATCATCTTGCGGATCACGATCTGGCCATCGACCACCATCGGCCGCTCGACCATGCGGTTGACGCCGACGATCGCTACCTCCGGGGTGTTGACCACCGGTGTGCTGACGATACCGCCCAACGCACCGAGGCTGGTCAGGGTGATGGTCGAACCGGACAGCTCCTCGCGGCTGGCCTTGTTATTGCGCGCGGCATTGGCCAGGCGGCCGATCTCGCTGGCATTGCCCCATAGGCTGCCAGCCTCGGCGTGGCGCAGCACTGGTACCATCAGGCCGTTGTCGCCTTGGGTGGCGATGCCCACATGCACCGCGCCATGGCGGGTGATGACCTGGGCTTCGTCGTCATACGTGGCGTTGATCTGCGGGAAGTCGCGCAAGGCCACGACCAGGGCGCGCACCAGGAACGGCAACAGGGTCAGCTTGCCGCGGCTGTCGCCGTGCTTGCTGTTGAGTTGCTGGCGCAGGGCTTCCAGCGCCGTGACGTCGATTTCCTCGACATAGCTGAAGTGCGCCACGCGGCGTTTGGCATCCTGCATGCGCTGGGCGATCTTGCGGCGCAGGCCGATCACCTGCACCTGCTCGCTGTCGGTGCGCTTGGCATAGCCGCCAGGTGCCTGGCCGGCAGGGCTCTGCGGTTTGCTGATGAAGGCGTCGAGGTCTTCGTGCAGGATGCGCCCGGCAGGGCCGCTGCCATGCACGTAACGCAATTCGATACCGGCATCCAGGGCGCGCTTGCGCACGGCGGGGGAGGCCAGCGGCTTTTCGTCGGCCTGACGCGGCACGATCGGGGCGGCGCTGTGCGACGTGGTTGCCGGGCAGGCAACCGGTTGTGCTTCGACACGGGGCTCCGGCTGGGTAGCGACCGGTGCGGCCTGCGGCTCGACGTGCTTGGCCTGCGGCACATCCACGTGGTTGCCGCTGCCTTCGACTTCGATGCGGATCAGCTCGCTGCCGACCGCCATCACTTCACCCGGCTGGCCACCCAGGGCCAGCACCTTGCCGCTGACCGGCGAAGGGATTTCAACGGTGGCCTTGTCGGTCATGACGTCGGCCACTACCTGATCTTCGGCGATCACATCGCCGACCTTTACGAACCACTCGACCAACTCGACCTGCGCGATGCCTTCTCCAATGTCCGGCATCTTGATGACGTGCGTGCCCATTCAGACCTCCATGACCCGTTTCAATGCCGCGCCTACCCGCGAAGGGCCTGGGAAGTAAGCCCATTCCTGTGCGTGAGGGTAGGGGGTGTCCCAGCCGGTGACGCGCTCGATGGGCGCTTCGAGGTGATGGAAGCAATGCTCCTGCACCAGCGACACCAGTTCGGCACCGAAGCCGCAGGTACGGGTAGCTTCGTGCACGACCACGCAGCGGCCGGTCTTCTTCACCGAGGCGACGATGGTGTCCAGGTCCAGCGGCCAGAGGCTGCGCAGGTCGATGACTTCGGCGTCGACGCCGGTCTCTTCGGCGGCCACTTGGGCCACATAGACGGTGGTGCCGTAGGTCAGCACGGTGACGTCGTTGCCGGGGCGGGTGATGGCGGCCTTGTCCAGTGGCACCGTGTAGTAGCCGTCCGGTACAGCACTGTGCGGGTGCTTGGACCACGGGGTTACCGGGCGGTCGTGGTGGCCGTCGAAAGGGCCGTTGTACAGACGCTTGGGCTCGAGGAAGATCACCGGGTCGTCGGATTCGATCGAGGCGATCAGCAGGCCTTTGGCGTCATACGGGTTGGACGGCATCACCGTGCGCAGGCCGCACACCTGGGTGAACATCGCCTCTGGGCTCTGGCTGTGCGTCTGGCCGCCATAGATGCCGCCACCGCACGGCATGCGCAGGGTCAGCGGGGCGATGAACTCGCCGGCCGAGCGATAGCGCAGGCGGGCCATCTCGGACACGATCTGGTCGGAAGCGGGGTAGAAGTAGTCGGCGAACTGAATTTCCACCACCGGCCGCAGGCCATAGGCGCCCATGCCGACGGCGGTGCCAACGATGCCGCTCTCGGAGATCGGCGCGTCGAACACGCGCGATTTGCCGTACTTGTTCTGCAGGCCTTCGGTGCAACGGAACACGCCGCCGAAGTAGCCGACGTCCTGGCCGTAGATCACCACGTTGTCGTCGCGCTCAAGCATGACATCCATGGCCGAGCGCAGGGCCTGGATCATGGTCATGGTGGTGGTGGCCATGGCGGTTTCCGGGTTGATGCTGTT
>Ga0213822_1001951_pt1 | contig 10513 bp, 9 predicted proteins | sample MC6MC0908MG_FD_179872 | JGI IMG/M metagenome (GOLD analysis project Ga0213822, IMG submission 179872) | Enriched soil aggregate microbial communities from Iowa State University, Ames, United States - MC6-MC0908-MG | ecosystem: Environmental > Terrestrial > Soil > Unclassified | place: USA: Iowa...
CGTGCTCAACGCCACCGTCAGCGCCCACATTCCGCCGCAATCGCTGCCGGAACAGTGGGACGTCGCCGGCCTGGAGGCCGCCTTGCAGAGCGACTTCGGCGTGGCCTTGCCGATCCAGCAATGGCTCGACGAAGACGACCACCTGTACGAAGAAACCCTGCGCGAGAAGCTGCTGGCCGAATTGATCGCTGCCTACAACGAGAAAGAAGACCAGGCGGGCGCCGAAGCGCTGCGCTCCTTCGAGAAGCAAATTGTGCTGCGAGTCCTGGACGACCTGTGGAAAGACCACCTGTCGACCATGGATCACCTGCGCCACGGTATCCATTTGCGTGGTTACGCCCAGAAGAACCCGAAGCAGGAGTACAAGCGCGAGTCCTACACGCTGTTCTCCGAGTTGCTCGATTCGATCAAGCGCGATTCGATCCGCGTGCTGTCCCACGTACAGGTTCGCCGCGAGGACCCGGCCGAGGAAGAAGCTCGCCTGCGCCAGGAAGCCGAAGCCCTGGCCGCGCGCATGCAGTTCGAACACGCCGAAGCCCCTGGCCTGGAAGTGGTCGCCGAAGAGGGCGTCGATGTGGACGTCGCCCTGGCCACCGCGCCGGTGCGTAACGAACAGAAGCTGGGCCGTAACGAACTGTGCTATTGCGGTTCGGGCAAGAAATACAAGCATTGCCACGGGCAGATCCAGTAACCCCGTTTCAACGCTGAACCACCCGCGCCGCGACCGGCCTCCAGCCGTCGCGGCGTTTTGCCATTTGATCCATCGTCTAGAAGAGACGGTGCCGATATACATCTATTAAGGAGCGCATTCATGGCTGTTGGTCTTGGTCCGTTGCCAACGTTGCACCCGGTTGCCGGTTTTGAACTCGGTATTGCCTCGGCGGGCATCAAGCGCCCTGGGCGCAAGGATGTCGTGGTGATGCGTTGCGCCGAAGGCTCGACGGTGGCCGGCGTGTTCACCCTCAACGCTTTTTGCGCCGCACCGGTCATCCTGGCCAAGCAACGTGTGCAGGGGCCTGTGCGCTACCTGCTGACCAACACCGGTAATGCCAATGCCGGCACCGGCGCGCCCGGCCTGGCTGCCGCCGAACGTACCTGCGCCAAGCTGGCCGAGCTGACCGGGGTCGACGCCAGCCAGGTGCTGCCGTATTCCACTGGGGTGATCGGCGAGCCACTGCCGGTCGAGAAGATCGAAGGCGCGCTGCAGGCTGCGCTCGATGACCTGTCGGAAAACAACTGGGCCGCCGCTGCCACCGGCATCATGACCACCGACACCTTGCCCAAGGGCGCGAGCCGCCAGTTCCAGCATGACGGCGTGACGGTCACCGTTACGGGGATCAGCAAAGGCGCCGGCATGATTCGCCCGAACATGGCGACCATGCTCGGCTACATTGCCACCGACGCCAAGGTTTCCCGCCAGGTGCTGCAAGACCTGATGCTCGACGGCGCCAACAAGTCGTTCAACCGCATCACCATCGACGGCGACACCTCCACCAACGACTGCTGCATGCTGATCGCCACCGGCAAGGCCAACCTGCCGGAAATCACCGAGGCCAGCGGCCCACTGTTCGAGGCCCTGAAGCAGGCTGTGTTCGACGTGTGCATGGAAGTGGCCCAGGCGATCGTGCGTGACGGTGAAGGCGCGACCAAATTCGTGACCGTACAGGTCAACGGCGGCGGCAATCATCAGGAATGCCTGGACGTCGGCTACACCGTGGCGCACTCGCCGCTGATCAAGACCGCACTGTTCGCCTCCGACCCGAATTGGGGCCGCATTCTCGCCGCCGTCGGCCGGGCCGGCGTGCCGGAGCTGGACGTGAGCAAGATCGACGTATTCCTCGGTGAAGTCTGCATTGCCAGCCAGGGCGCCCGTGCTGCGACCTACACTGAAGCCCAAGGCGCGGCGGTGATGCAACAGGAAGAAATCACCATCCGGATCGAACTGGGGCGTGGCGGTTGCAGCGAAACCATCTGGACCACCGACCTGTCCCACGAGTACGTCAAGATCAACGCTGAGTATCGGACCTGACAGGTTCGGGACCGAGTTGCTGCCATCGCGAGCAAGCTCGCTCCCACAGGATTTGCGGGGTGACTGAGAAAGTGTTCACACCACTGATCCCCTGTGGGAGCGAGCTTGCTCGCGATGGCGCCAGTACAGCCCCCACAAAACACAAGAAAGGAATCCAGCCATGAGCTTGCACCTGATCATCGGCGACCAACGCATTTCTTCCTGGTCCCTGCGCGGCGCACTGGCCCTGGCGTTGACCGGCGAGCGATACACCGAAGAGCTGGTCAGGCTCGATCAGCCCGACACTCGGGAGAAACTGCTCAAGCATTCGCCCACGGCCAAGGTCCCGTTGCTCAAGACCGAATTCGGGGTGATCGCCGATTCCCTGGCGATTGCCGAATACCTGGCCGAACAGTTCCCGCACGCCGGTCTCTGGCCCAAGGATATAGCGGCTCGGGCCCAGGCGCGTTCGGCCTGTGCCCAGATGCACAGCGGCTTCTTTGCCATTCGCAGCAACATGCCGTTCGACATTGCCCGCGATGCGCCGCTGTCGCCCATGCCCGCTGAAGTTCAGGCGGAAATCGAGCGGATGCTGGCGCTGTGGGCCGAATGCCGTTCGGCGGCGACTGAAACCGGTCCCTACCTGTTTGGTACCCTCAGCCTGGCTGACGCGTTTTTTGCACCGGTTGCCGTACGCTTGCGCACTTATCAGGTGGAGCTGCCCGAGGTCGATGCGGCCTACGTCGAAACCCTTTATCAATGGCCGGCATTCAAGGCGTGGCAACAGGCCGGCCTGGAGGACACTGCGCGGTGAAACGAGTACACGTAGCGGCGGCGGTCATTCGTGACGCCGCCGGCAAGATCCTGATCGCCCGACGGGCCGACACCCAGCACCAGGGCGGCCTGTGGGAGTTTCCTGGCGGCAAGGTCGAGGCCGATGAATCCGTCGAAACCGCCCTGGCCCGTGAACTTCATGAAGAGCTGGGCATTGTCGTCGACGCCGCGCGGCCGTTAATCAAGGTGCGCCACGATTACCCGGACAAACAGGTGTTGCTGGATGTCTGGGAAGTCTCGGCGTTCACCGGCGAACCCCATGGCGCCGAAGGGCAACCGCTGGCCTGGGTCACGGCCCGCGACCTGGCGAACTACGAATTTCCAGCGGCCAATCAGCCGATCGTCGCGGCGGCCCGCTTGCCGGGCGAGTACCTGATCACACCCGAAGGCCTCGAAACGCCGGCCTTGCTGCGCGGCATGCAGAAGGCGATTGCGGGCGGGATCAAATTGCTCCAGCTACGCGCGCCCAATGGCTATGACCCGCAATACCGCGATCTGGCGGTGGATGCGGCGGGCCTGTGTGCCGGCAAGGCCCAACTGATGCTCAAGGGACCGTTCGAATGGCTGGGGGATTTCCCTTCTGCTGGCTGGCATATCACTGCCGCACAGTTGCGCAAGCATGCGGCGGCCGGTCGACCATTCGGCAAAGACCGCTGGTTGGCGGCCTCCTGTCATAACGCCGAGGAACTGTCCCTGGCGCAGCAGATGGACGTGGATTTCGTCACGCTTTCGCCGGTGCAGCCGACCCAGACCCATCCCGAGGCTCAGCCGTTGGGCTGGGAAGAAGCGGCACGCTTGATCGAAGGCTTCAACCGGCCGGTTTATCTGCTGGGTGGGGTCGGGCCGGGCGAGCGGCAACAAGCCTGGGCAGCCGGGGCGCAGGGTGTGGCGGGGATTCGGGCGTTTTGGCCTGGGGCTTGATTCTGGGGTGTGACTGCTGACGCCATCGCGAGCAAGCTCGCTCCCACAGGGATTCCGTGAACGCCGAAGATCCCGTGTGGGAGCGAGCTTGCTCGCGATAGCGGCCTCAAGAACGATTCAACCCCCAGGCTTGGCCGCCGCCTCCCAAAGCACCTCCGCCACGCCTTGCCGCCGGGCAATGACCCGCGCTGCCACGAACAGCAGGTCCGACAAGCGATTGATGTAAGCCAGCCCCGGGCCTTCCAGGGGTTCCACCGCGTTCAACTGCTGGCAACGCCGCTCGGCGCTGCGGGCCAGGCTGCGGCAGACGTGGGCCTGGGCAATCAGGGGCGAGCCACCGGGCAGGATGAAGTTTTCCAGTGGCCCCAACTCCTCGTTCCACACGTCGATTGCCGCTTCCAGTCGCTCGACTTCCGCCGTGGTCAGTGCTTGATACGCCGGCATGGCCAATTCACCGCCCAGGTCGAACAGTCGATGCTGACACGGCGCCAGCACGTCGCTGACCTCCTTGAGTGCCGGGTACTGAGCTGTCTCAGCGACCAGGCCGGCCAGCAACAATCCCAGCTGACTGTTCAGCGTATCCACTTCGCCAATGGCCTCGACCCGCGGGTGGTCCTTCGCCACGCGACGACCATCGCCCAACCCGGTTTCACCTTTGTCGCCAGTGCGGGTGTAAATCTTCGACAGGCGAAAACCCATGCTCAACGCTCCAATTGCTTGTGTTCCTGGGCCGCCATCGAAGTGCCCGCCAGCGGCAGGCGCAAGGTAAAGCAGGTGCCCTGGCCGGGTGCCGACTGCACTTCCATCTGGCCCTTGTGGTTATTGGTGATGATGAAATACGACACCGACAGCCCGAGGCCCGTGCCCTGGCCGATCTCCTTGGTGGTGAAGAAGGGCTCGAAGGTGCGCTTGCGCACGTTCTCGCTCATGCCGATGCCGTTATCCTCGACCTGGATTTCCGCCCACGGTGGATTCAAGCGCGTGCGCAGGATAATGCGCCCGGGTTCGCTGTCGTCCTGCCGTTGGTGGATGGCTTGGGCGGCGTTTTTCAGCAGGTTGAGCAGCACTTGTTCCAACTCGTTGGCCGTGCCGGGCACCGGGCCCAGGTTCGGGTCGAACTGACGGATGATCGCCTGGCCCTTGAAATCGAAACCGATCGCCAGGTCGAAGTCGTTACCGGCGATTTCCACCGCCTGGTCGATCAGCGCCGGCAGGTCGCATGGCGCCATCTGCCGCGTGCTGCGACGGCTGAAGCTGAGCATGTGGGTGACGATTTTCGCTGCACGGGCGCCGGCCTGCTGGATGCCGTCGAGCAATTGTGGGATTTCCCGGCTTTCCAGGTAGCGGTTGACCACCGGCAATTCGATACCCAGTTGCTCGGCCTGTTCGAGGTTCTTGGGCAATTCCGGCGACAAGCGTCGGCGGATGTTCTGCACGTTGTGCAGGATCGCCCCCAGCGGGTTGTTGATCTCATGGGCCATGCCCGCCGCGAGGCCACCGACCGAGAGCATCTTTTCCGATTGCACCATCATTTCCTCCAGCGACAGGCGCTGGGTGATGTCATCGATGCGGATCACCACCCCGCGCCCGGCGCCGCCCATCAGCGGGTAGAAGGTCAGGGCGTAGTGCCGGGCCTCATCGTCCTTGGTCCAGGTGACGCGTTCGATCTTGGCCACCGTGTGCTGCTCGACCGTCTGCTTGAGCTGCGGCAGGTAGGGCTTGAGCGGCTCGAAGGCGAGGAAGATCGGCTGGTTCAAGGCCTCGTCCAGCCGCGTGCCGGAAAGGGCGCTGGCCTCCTGGTTCCACTGGGTGACATAGAGCTGTTCGTCGAGGGCGATCAGCGCCGACGGCATGGAGTCGATGATGCTGTTGAGGTAGTTCTGGAAACCGGTGAGCTTTTTCTCGATCTTGCTGCGCACCTGGACTTCCAGCTCCAACTTGCGGTTGGTGTGGCGGGTTTCTTCGGCCAGGCCCTGGGCCTGGTCATAGGCGGCCTGGGAGTCATCCCGGGCACGCTTGAGCTGTTGCTCCCGGGCTTCGATCCGCGACAGCATGGTGTTGAACGCTTCGGCCAGGCTGCCGATCTCGTCGTGATTGCCACGGGCGGCACGCAGGGAATAGTTCTCTTCGCGGGTCACCTGGCGCGACAGTTCTTCGAGTTGGTGAATCGGTTGGGTGATCAGGCGCTTGATCTGCTGGGCAATGATCAGCCACAGCAACACGCTGAAAATCAGGATGCCCAGACTGGCGGTCAGGGTGCCGGTGTAGAACGCCGTGGGCAGTTCGCTGCTGGCCACCAGCAACAGGTGGCCAGGTTCGGTGCCGGGACGGGGCAGGGTGATGACCTGGTTGCTGCGGAACTCACCGGCCTGCCAGGCCTGGATATGGCGGAAGTGGTCCGGCAACTTGAGTTTTTCGCCCTGTTGCAATTGCGCCAGGCGGTCGCCCTGGCCGTCATACAACGCCGCCGCCCGCAGTGGCGCATAACTATTGAGTTCGTCGAGCAGGCGTTTGGCACTTTGTGGCGATTGCAGCGCATCGGAGATCAGGCTTGGGTTGGCTATCAGCCGGCCGATGGTCTGCAGGGCCTGGGGCGCCATGCTTTCCTGGGAAATGTAATAGGCGGCGCTGATAAAGGTCAGGTTGGCCACCAACAGGACTGTGGTCAACAACACCAACAGGGCGGCCAGCAGTTTCTGGCCGACCGGGAGGTTCTCAAGGCGTTGGCGCAATGGCATCAGACTCGTCGCTAAAAAGGGATACGAGGGCCAGCGTAGCCGCTGCTCAGTCGCCGGGCAATCCGAGGTTGTCCAAGTGGGCAATCAGTCGCTGGCGCAGCTGTTCCAGGTGCGGCACTGTCAGCCCATGGCGCTGGGCGACTTTGCAGGCGTAGCCGAGCAAGTAGCTGATTTCGGTGCGGCGTCCGTTGGCGACGTCCTGATACATCGAGGAGTAGTTGGCGGCGGTGGCCTGGATCACCCGTTCGACCTCCGTCGGCAAGTCTTCGGCAGCCGCAGGCTGACCACAGCGCTCCAGCAAGTCAGTGAGTTCGGCGCAGAGGGTCGCCACTTCGCAGTGATGCGCCTGCAAACCGCCATTCTTGCAGTGATGCAGCACGGTCAGCGGATTGATTGCGCAGTTGAGTGCCAGTTTGCGCCAGAGCCGAGTGAGGATGTCGGCGCTCCATTCGTGGGGAATGCCGGCGGCACTCAGGTCGTCCAGCCAGAATGGCGCCACCGGGTGAGCGGGGTCGCCCAGCCAGGTGTAGCCGTGGCCGGCGAACACGACGCGCCAGTCACCGTCGCGGAACGCGCCTTCGGTGCTGGAGGCACTGATGCAACGGGCCTGGGGAACACAATTGGCCACCGCGTCCTGGCTGCCGAGGCCGTTCTGTAGAAGGATCAGTTCCGACTCGGCGCCCAGGCGATGGGCCACCGAGGCCACGGCCGCCTCTGCGTCATAGGCTTTACAGGCCAATAGCAGGCGTTTGATGGGTTCGGGGCTGTCCGCCGTTTCCCCAGGCACCGGGTAGCGCTGTGTTTGGCCCTGTTCCACCAGTGTCAGTCCACCGCTCGCCCGATACGTCTGCAGCCGGGCTTCATTGCGCAACACCAGGCGCACCGGCAGGCCGGCCCGGGCCAGGCGCGTGGCCCACAACGTGCCGAGACTGCCGGCCCCCAGGACATGCCAGGTCGTGGACATCAGTTTTTTACTCGGTTTGGCGCAGGCATCTGAGGGGCTCGCGGTATCGGCAAGAAAAGACCCGTTATAATGAGCCCGATTTTAACCACAAGCCAAGCGCGCGCCTTTGTTACTGGCGCGCCTTTTTATTTGGAGAACACTACATGCCGTCATTCGACGTGGTATCCGAACTGGACAAACACGAAGTCACCAACGCCGTTGAAAACGCCGTCAAGGAACTCGACCGTCGTTATGACCTCAAGGGCAAGGGCAGTTTCGAGTTCAAGGACCTGACCGTCAACCTGACCGCCGAGGCCGAGTTCCAGCTCGAAGCGATGATCGAGATCCTCAAGCTGGCCTTGGTCAAGCGCAAGATCGACGTGCAGTGCCTCGAGGTCAAGGACGCCTATGCCTCGGGCAAGCTGATGAAACAGGAAGCGGTGCTCAAGGAAGGTATCGACAAGGAACTGGCGAAGAAAATCGTCGCTCACATCAAGGACGCCAAGCTCAAGGTACAAGCGGCTATCCAAGGCGAGCAGGTGCGCGTCACCGGCAAGAAGCGCGACGACTTGCAGGAAGCCATCGCGGCACTGCGGGGCAAGGAATTCGGCATGCCGCTGCAGTTCAATAACTTTCGCGATTGACACCAGGTCGTTCGTGTTAACAGGAATATAGGAGAAATAGATGGACTTGAACGCGGAAGTGGATCACCTGGTCAAGGCATCCCAGGCCTGGATCCCCATGATCATGGAGTATGGCAGCCGTGTGGTGTTGGCAATCATCACCCTGGCCATCGGCTGGTGGCTGATCAATAAGGTGACGCAAAAACTGGGCGCTCTGCTGGCCCTGCGTAACGCCGACCTGGCGTTGCAGGGGTTTATCAGTACCCTGGCGAACATCATCCTGAAAATATTGCTGATCGTCAGCGTCGCGTCGATGATCGGTGTGGAAACCACCTCATTCGTCGCCGCCATTGGTGCGGCAGGCCTGGCGATTGGCCTGGCGTTGCAGGGCAGCCTGGCGAACTTCGCCGGCGGCGTGCTGATTCTGTTGTTCCGTCCGTTCCGTATCGGCGACTGGATCGAAGCCCAGGGCGTGGCCGGTACGGTCGACAGCATCCAGATCTTCCACACAGTATTGCGTACGGGCGACAACAAGACGGTCATCGTGCCAAACGGCAATCTGTCGAACGGGATCATCACCAACACCAATCGCCAGCCGACTCGCAAAGTCGTGTTCGACGTGGGTGTGGACTACCAGGCCGATTTGCAGAAGGCGCGGGAAGTGCTGCTGGAGCTGGCCAAGGACGAACGTGTGCTGGCCGATCCGGCGCCTGAAGCGGTGATTTCCACCTTGGGCGACAGTTCGATCACGGTGTCGTTGCGGATATGGGTCAAGACTGCGGATTATTGGAACGTGATGTTCATGTTGAATGAACAGGCTCGGGACCGTTTGAAAGAGGCGGGTATTGATATTCCGTTTCCGCAACGAGTGATTCGGGTCGTTCAGGAAGGGCCTGCGCAATAACGACTTGAATGTAACTTGGCGTTGGGGTCAGGTTATGTTTAGTTAGCTTGCTATTTAAAGAGCCTTGTTAAAGCTGACATTACAATAGGCATAAAAAAACCGCTCACCTGATCCAGGTGAGCGGTTTTTTGTTTGTTGCGAGTGAAGCTATCGAACTAGCACTGAATTACAAGATGCTCAGTGGGTATTCGACGATTACGCGGAAGTCGTTGTTGTCGTCGTAATCCGGGTTATTGTTACTAGTCCGATAAACCGCGCTACGCAGACGCACAGACAGGTCCTTGGCTGGACCGCTTTGCAGAACGTACTTAGTTTCGAAGTCCCACTCGTGGGCCTTGGCGTCGGTTGTCGCGGTAGCGATGTTGTCACTGGTAATGTAACGGGTCATGAAGCTCAGGCCAGGAATGCCGTAGCTCTTCATGTTCAGGTCGTAGCGAGCCTGCCAGGAAGTCTCGTCTTCACCGTTAAAGTCGGAATATTGCACGGAGTTGGCGAGGTAGACCGTACCGCCACCATCAACGCCGTACGCATAGCCGCTGTCACCGGAGGAGCGCTGGTGAGCCACGGTAAATTTGTGCGCGCCGAGGCTGTAGGCTGCTGCCAGCGACCAGATGCGGTTATCAATGTCACCGCTCAGTTCTTGGCCCTGACTCTTGCTGTCGTAGCCGTTGAAGTCGAAGTTCAGGGACTGATCTTCGTTGATCGGCAGGGTGTAGTTCAGGTTGAGATACTTCTTCTTGAAGTAATCTTCAACGTCGGAGGCGGCTACACCGGCTACGAAATTGTCAGTGAACTGGTAGGTTGCACCGGCAATATTAGCGGACGGCAGACCTTTGCTGTGCCGACCATTGATGCTGTCACGGCCCGTGTAGTTCTGTGCGTTCATAGCGGTAAAACGACCCGCGGTCAGCTCCAGACCCTTGATTTCCTTACTGGTGATGAGCGTACCGGTAGCCACTTCTGGATTAAGACGGCTGTCGTCCGTGGAGAACACGGGACTGGTAGTGTATTGATTACCGTATTTCAGGACGGTGTCGGACAAGCGGAACTTGACTGCACCACCGACTTCGGATTGGGTGTCTTCTGGGGTACCGTCGTCACCTGTGCCGAAGATGCTGTTGCCGGTACGGCCTGGGCCGCTGTCCAGTTTGACTTGGCCATTGAACAGAGCATCCACACCAACACCAACGGTGCCTTGAGTGAAGCCGGACTCGTAAACAGCCTGTACACCCAGACCGGTTTCTTCGCGGTAGCCAGTGCGACGTGCTTTGCCGCCGGTATTCTGGTTGTTGGCTTCACCGTGTTTGAAATCACGGTTCATGTACAGCATGCGACTTTTAACAGTCAGGCTCTGATCTTCAAAAAAGCCCTTGGATTCTTCCTGGGAAGAGGCCATTGCGAACTGCGAGGTACCGGCCGAAACAGCCAGTGCGATCATGCTCCACTTCATCACGCGCATCGTGATTTGCTCCTTTGGTTTTTAGAAGAGTACTGCCGTCCCACCTGTTTTTTTATCTGGGCGGCTCTTTCTTTTTGTGTCGG
>Ga0213822_1001954_pt1 | contig 10497 bp, 8 predicted proteins | sample MC6MC0908MG_FD_179872 | JGI IMG/M metagenome (GOLD analysis project Ga0213822, IMG submission 179872) | Enriched soil aggregate microbial communities from Iowa State University, Ames, United States - MC6-MC0908-MG | ecosystem: Environmental > Terrestrial > Soil > Unclassified | place: USA: Iowa...
CCACTAAGTGCCGCCAGAGCAGCGCCCACCATAAAGACGTATAAAAATACACGCTTAATATGAATACCGAGAGCCTGCGCCATTTCCTTATCCTGCACCCCAGCCCGAACGATCAAGCCAATCTTCGTGCGCTTCAGCATGTATTGGAAAATACCAAAAATCACAAACCCTATGACAATAATAAATAAACGATATTTAATGATGATCACATCACCAATTTCCCAGCTTCCTGCTAAATAACTTGGTGTTTTTACTGCCACCCCATTTGGTCCAAAGACCACCTTAATAAGCTCCTGCAAAACGAGCATCAGCCCTAAGGTAATTAAAATTTGCTGAATATGATTGCCGTAAACAGGCGTAATAATGAATTTCTCTGTCAGCAGTCCAAGCAACGTTCCAGTCACAATCGCGCCTATAATCCCAACGATAAAACTTTCTGTCAACATATAGGTAAAGATGCCCGCATAGGCCCCCCAAACAAAGAGCCCACCATGCGCAAAATTCAATACATCCATTAAACCGAAAATTAATGTCAAACCAGCTGCTAGCAGAAAAATTAACATCCCAGTGGCCAAGCCATTAATGATTAAATTGACCAATAGCTCCAATGATAGTCACCCCCCTCTATCCAATGCCAAGATACTTGCGTTTTAGCTCTTCATCATAAATCAAATCCAGCATATTGCCCGAATTTACTGTTCTACCATCATCGATTAATGTATAGGTATCACCAATTCGACTAGCCATTATAAAGTTTTGCTCCACTAGAACAATGGACGTTTTCTTTTTCATTTCCACAATGGCTTCCATCACTTTTTCCACAACTATCGGAGCAAGTCCCTTGGAAGGCTCATCTATCAATATTAATTGGCTATCATTGATAAAGGCTCTTGCCATGGACAGCATTTGCTTTTGACCACCCGATAAATGCCCACCAGCCTTTTTCCAAAACTTCTTTAAATCAGGAAACAGCTCTAGCACATATTGCTGTCGCTCTAATGTGGCTGTATCCTCCTTGCGCATCGCTACCTTCATGTTTTCCTCTACCGTTAAATCTGCAAAAATCCCTTGATTTTCAGGTACATAGCCGATTCCTAATTTCGCCACCTTATAGGTAGGACTTTTTTTAATCGATTGGGAGCGAAAGGCAATGTCACCCTTTGTTGCAGGCGTTAAACCCATTATTGTTTTCAGGGTGGTCGTTTTCCCTGCGCCATTGCGTCCGAGCAGTACAGTCACCTGCCCCTCCTTCGCTTCAAAATTAACGCCCTGCAAAATATGATATTGACCAATGTGCGTGTGAACCTCATTCAATGTCAGTAAGGTGGTCATCGTACAGCCCTCCTAAATATGCATGTTGCACAGTATCATTATTCATAATTTCCTCTGGTGAGCCATCTGCTAATAGCTGACCATTGAACAACACCATAATAGAATCCGATAAATCCAAAATCATATCCATTTTGTGTTCAATGAGCAAAATGGTTTTATCCCCCTGCTGTTTTATGCTTCGAATAATTTCTAAAATCGTAGGTACTTCCTCTAATGACATCCCTGCAGTGGGTTCATCGAGCAGTAGAATTTCTGTATCTAACGCGAGTAGCATGGCAATCTCAAGCTTTCTTTTCTCTCCATGGGATAGCATTGTTGTCAGGGCATCTCGTTTATTGTCGAGTAACACAAGTGCCAATAACTCCTCCGCTTTGTCCGTAATCGCCTGATAGCTTTTGTAATGGCGGAATAGCTGATAACGAATTCTCTCCTTGGATTGGACGGCTAAACGAACATTTTCGAGAACCGTTAAGTTTGGAAAAACATTGGTAATCTGAAAAGATCGTCCCAATCCCATTCGAGTTCTTTCAATGGCCGACTTTTGTGCAAGTGATTGCCCTTTAAAATAAACATCACCCGCAGTTGGCTTTAGCTCACCACTAATCAAATTAAAGAAGGTTGTTTTCCCAGCACCATTCGGCCCAATAATGGACTTTAAATGCTTCTCAGGCATTTGAAAATTAACGCCATCTACAGCCGTATGTCCCCCAAAACGAATTGTTAAATTATCTGTATATAATATAGGCTCCATTCTCTACTCCCTTCCTTCTCACATTTATGTAGAGAGACAGCTATGCTGCCTCTCAATTCTTTAATTCATAACGGGAGGTGCTGTCTCTTCAGGACTAAGCTCCCGAATAAGTACTGGTACTGGATAATCCACACCATCTTGTTGCTCTAAGCGAATCGAATACATGGATTGTAGAGCCTGGTGATCCTCTTCACGGAATGTCATTGTCCCTTTTGGTGTTTCAAAGGACATACCTTCCATAACGTCGATTAACTTGTTGGCGTCTGCATCCCCATCCGATTGTTTCAATGCCTCCACAATAGCAATCGCCGCAGACATGCCGCCAGGCGTAAATAAGTCGGGCACTTCATTGAAACGTTTTTGATGTTCATCTACTAACCATTGATTGACATCATTTTGAGGAAGTGTATGATAATACACCGAGAAGCCTTCCATCCCAACCAATGGATTCATAAATTGAAGCGCAATAATATCTGGCGCACCCGTCGAAATTTTAATGCCCTTTTCTTGAATTTTAAGATCTGCAATTTGATTCCATGGTGAATTTGCTCCTGCCCAAACCACAAACAAATAGTCTGGCTTCGCATCAATCACTTTTTGCAAATTGGAAGTAAAATCTGTTGCAGCAGGATCTGCATACTCCTCTAGTACAATTTCAGCCCCTAATTTCTCCGCTGCCGTTTTAAAGGCATTCACACCATCCCAGCCAAACGAATAATCTGGCGCAAATGTAGCAATCTTCACACCTTTGCCTGCAATAGCCGCTGCTGCCGCATAGGCATCCTGGGATGAATTACGACCTGTTCGGAAAATATACTCATTGAACTCTGAACCTGTAATACTGTCAGCCACTGCAGGCTCTACCACCATAATTTTTTCATACTCCTCGGCAAGTGGTAGAACAGCGAGCGTATCACCCGAGCTTGAAGAGCCGACTAAAAAATCAACCTGATCATCTTCTAAAAGCTTTGTCGCTTTTTGTACAGCCACCTCTGGCTTTGTTTCAGTATCCTCATATACAATTTCTATTTTCTTACCATTGACCTCCATCGTGCCGCCTGTTGCATACTCAATTCCTAAATCAAATCCTCGCTGCGTCTGCTTCCCATATGACTCAAGCGCCCCAGTTAATGATGCAAGTACACCAATCTTAATTGTGCCGCCTTCCGCAGTAACCGCCTTCGTCTCCCCATCAGAAGAATCCGCTTCCGTTGCGCCGTCTTTCGTATCCCCATTACAAGCCACCAACACCACAGCCAACATCACTAAAAGAAACCAATACCACTGCTTCCTCATCCCATATCCCCCTTCAAAATAAGCTCCCTAGAAAGCGCTTTCTTGCTATGACAACACTATATAAAAGTCCAGTTACAAATTAGTTACAAGCTAGATGGCTCAAATATGAGCCACCTAGCTCTGTCCCGAAAATGGAGCGAAGCAGAATGGCAACTAAACAACATTTCTTAAAACAAAAAGCAAGAATGCTTAGAAATCAACATTCTTGCTTTTTAGAGTCCACATCTATTTTTCTTATAATATTTTTTTCTCTTTCCCTACTGCATTTAATTGCAGTGATACATCGGATTCTTATTGCTCTTTTCCTTCTGCATAGCTTTATACCCCTAAATAAGATGACTTTTAATCGTACGCTTCATGAAAACCATTCTTGTTTCAACATACTATACAATAATGAATCTCGCCAAACGCCATCTTGCATTAGCATGTTTTCACGTAATATTCCTTCCTTTGACATTCCTATTTTCTCTAATACTTTGGATGATCCAATATTTCGAGGGTCGCAGGTTGCATAAATACGATGGAGCTTTAATGTTTCAAAGCCGAAAGTCATCATCAATTTAGCACTCTGCGTTGCTATTCCCTTACCCCAATAATCAGGGTTCACGATATAGCCAATTTCCCCGACTTCATTTACAAAATCCCTAATCATGATTTCTACCGCACCTATTAATGTTTCTTGATGAATAATAGCAAAAACATATCGTTCCCTTGGTGTTTGTGTTGCTTCTTCGAGAGCATCCTGAATGAATTCTTTTGTATCCTCTTCTGAATTCGGTCCCCATGTTTGATACCTACAAACAACCTCCTGAGAGGCATATTTATGCACATCAACCCAGTTGTTGCTGCCTGAATTCTCTTAAAAATAATTTATCATTTGCTAGTATCACTTTAATCCATCGCTCCCTCTACACGATTCAACCATTCACTCATCAGCTCGGTAAACAATTCAGGTTGCTCGATCTGCAAATTGTGACCAGCACTATCTAAGATTGCAAAGGTTGCTCTGGGGAATTTTTCTAGAAGCGAAAAAGCGTCCTTATAGCCAACCACAGAATCTTGTTTTCCAAGTAAAAAGAGACTTGGCTTATCAGAGGACTTTTCGTCAACGGCGAATGAAAATCCGTAGCTTTGTTGAACTTTTTCTAAAAATGCCTGATCTGCTAGATTACACCCTGCCAACACCTCTGTTGAATAACGCTCCCAATTATAGGCATCTAAGACAACTTGATTAGCCATAAAGTCATCTTGCTCCTGCTGACTTAATGTTGATAAAAAAGCAGTGTCTGCTTGTACAATACAATGCGGTGGCACCGTACGTTGTTCTTTTTCAGGAATGATGAGAGGGCAAATAAAGGCAGTACCTAAAAGTTGATCCACTGATTTCCTCATAATACCGCGCGCTAAATAGCCACCATAAGATTCACCAACCAACAGGTACGATTCTTGCGGAATGATTGTGTGTATCAATTCGATAATCGCTTCTAGCATTTCATCCGAGTTTTGAATTGATGAATAGTCTGTTGTCCTCCCCATTCCTGGAAGATCCAGATAAATACGTTTCCACCCTTCACGTTCTTTAAAAACAGGCTCCATACAGCCCTTCATCAAACGATGATCAGGAGAAAAACCATGTAGCATGATGATAGGTACCCCTGTTCCAATTATTTCATAGTAAATATTCGCTTTACTTGTCTGACAAAATGGCATTGTTGTTCCTCCATATAGGTTACATTTTTATAGTATTGTCTACCCCACTGTTGGAGCGGATTGACATAGTTTATGAGTGAGTTCCTCATAGAATGAGCGCTTTGACTAGGAGGGGCACCCCCTCTGTTGGAGCGTTTTCACATTACTTAGGAGCAGTTCGAATCACTTCGCTTAGCCTAAACAACACTGGCTAACCCATTATCAAGTCATAGACCGTCATGGTGGATTCCATCGGGGTTGTGTTAAGCTCTTGATGTAATTGCTGGACACATTTTTCATACCATTTTAAGGCAAGAGAGCGATTTTGGAGCTGGTAGTGGCTGTACATGAGCAGGCGATACGCTTCCTCCCAGAGTGCATCCTCGCGTAGCATCTTTTCTGCGAAAAAAATGGCTTTTTTATATTGCTGTTGTCTTGTTGCATTTTGTGCTAGTCGTTCCAAGACTTCGATATAGAAAAATTGTAGCTTTTCACGGTCCTGCGTAAGCCAGTCGATTTGCTTTTTTTCCGCATAGAGCACGTCCGTATAGCTCGCTTCTGCTAATAAGAGCCACTCATTGGACAGCTGTGGATCAAATTCGTCGATTCCTAAGCTGTAATAATAGTGAAAACGTTCAACATCAATTTGGAGAAAAGCAATATTTTGTAACTGATACATATTATTTTTCCGCTGAATGAAAAAGCTCTCTTGTCTTGCATGTCGTTGCGGCTCCAACACTTTGAGTAACGTATTTAACACCACCTTAAAATCACGATCCAAGGACTCGACACTACGATCTGGCCATAATGCCTGTGCTATTTCTTCCTTTGGTGTAAAGCGATGGCGATGGCAGTAGAGATATACGAATAATTCCTTTGATTTATCACGTTGCCATTCTTTGTCTTCTAGCTTTCGTTGTGTACGAATTAAATTTAAACTCCCGAAAAGATTCATCTGTATTTCATCATGCGGATAACTAATACTATCCTCGACCTGAAAATGATTTTGCAATGCTAATATAGCTGGATGCTCCATCTGGCATTTTTGACTAAATTGCAATAGCTCGTAAAAAACCATTCGATTGCTCGGACCAAGTATCGTTGGCCTTTGTAAGAAGTATTCATAGCCATTTGAGACACATAGTTGTGCAAACTGTTGAAAATACTGTTGAAACGGCTTCTTATTACACTCTTTCAGGGCAATCATTGATTGATAAAATAACACATGCATCAAGCCATTGCGATCACCGCACTCCTGAAATAGTTGCTGTGTCTTCTTTAATAATTGCTTCGCTCTCCCTATTTCTTGCTCAGAAAGTATTATTTTTACTTCTGCTAAAAGAATAAGCGCTGTCATCCAAGCATCTTGAACTTGCTCCGTTTCCTGTAAGCCCAGTGCTAAGTATTTCTTAGCCGCTACCATATCTCCTAACAAATGTTTGACAATGGCTAAACCCATATATGGCTCCGCCTTCACACGAGAAATATTAATGGCATTCATGAGGGTCAACGCTTTTTCATAGGCTTGACATGCCCCATAATGATCTGGGAAATCCATTAACAGCAGAGCATGAGCCTTTCTGATATAGCCAACCGCCTCTATGAAAATAGACTTCTCTTTTAATCCTCTTCGAATACCATGCTGGGCAGCATACCAGGCTTCTTTGCCTTGACCTAACAGTGCATAAACGAAAGCTGCCAGCAGTTCACTTTCTCGATGGGTTGCAACAAGCTGAGGCGGTAATTCAAGGCGCTGCGCTAATAACTCCTTGGCCTCCCGTAGTTGTCCTGTTCGTAGTAAAACACGTACATCAACATTTGCTCGCTGTATGACATCCTCTGGCAATGCGACGTCCTCCATAAAGAGCTGTGCACCCTTGGCCTTCCCTAGATTCACTAAATTTTCAGCGTATTGCCGTTGAAGTTCTAGTAATTCCTCTTTGCGCAATGGTGTATGTTTCGCTAGCTCTAATGCTTTCTCGAGATATGGCTCTGCTAAAGCAGGTTGAATGGTGTCTAAGTAAATATGGGCTATCCCAGCTTGAGACTTTGTCATAAATAGGTGATCCCGCTGCTGCTGTGCGAGGATTGCACATTTTTCATAGGATTGTTTCGCTTTCTCATAATAAGCTCGGTAGCGATGACATTCACCCTCAAAATAATTTAATTTATAAAATTTATCTTTTTCCTGTGCACTAAATCGATTGATTTTTTCGAGCAACCATTCAAATTGACCAGCCCGTACGATTGATTCTGCATGAAGCTGTAGGAGCTCTCCGCAAAAATGATGATCATTCGTTTTAAAGGCATGATACAGGACAGCTTGAATATTTTGATGTTCTACATAATACAATGCTGCTTGTTTATGAAGGTCCGCATGTTGTGTTGGATACTGTCGCCATTTCATTTCTAAAAATCGACTAAACAATGCATGAAAACGATAGTAGCCATCTGTTGTCACAGGTTGGATAAATAAATGACGCTGAGTTAATGCATTCAGCATTTGCACAATCTCAGCGCCATAAAATGCTTTCAATAGCTCCGCAGAAAAAGTAGGAAAAATCGCTAATTTTAAGATCGTCTCCTGCTCAGTAGCAGTCATCCTACTATAAACTTCCTCTGATAAATATGTGAATAGCTCATTTGTGGGAATCGTCAGCCAATGATCTAGCGAAGCATGATGCCATTGCTCTGCCAATAAGGAAATGCTAATGGCCCAGCCTTCAGTGATCTCTAATACTTTTTTCATTTCAGCCTCGGATAAATGTACATCTACATATTCTTCAAAAAACACTGCAATCTCCTCAGTTGAAAATGCCAGTTCGTCCTCTTTTATAACGAGCCATCTTTTTTGTAGCTTTAATTTCCTCATAATATCCCAATTGGGTAGTGTTCTGGAAGCCAAAATAAAATGAATGCTGGGTGGAGCAAATTCAATGATTTTTTCCATGAAATAATTAATAGGAAAAACATGATCTACTAGGTGAAAATCGTCAATCACGATGAGAAGAGGCTCATCTATATCGCAGAGGCAATTGACAAAAAGCTTATACCATCGATTGAGCTCATCCATTTTTGGAAAGCGCGATAATTGGTTCCACCCATCAAATGTATGACCAAAATTCGGTACGACGCGCTGTATACTAAAAAAGAGGTGCCTCAAAAAGGGTAATAAATTATCATCTTCATCAGAAATACTATACCAAGAAAACGTACTTGATTCGGTTGCAAGAAATTGAGTTAGAATGGTTGTTTTACCGTACCCTGCTCCACTATGCAAGAAAGTACAAGTATGATGATGACTTTTCTTTAGCGTTCGCATTAGTGTTGCTCTATTAATACAATGCGTGGATGGATTGGGGGCCATACATTTTGATTGAATAATAATATCTGCTGTCATATAAACATAACCTCCATATTTTGTAAGGTTACAAAAATTTCTACAAAAATTCAGATTATTAAATTATTGACAGTTTACCATATTTTTTATGTATTTTTATAGATTTTATCCCCATTTTTTGCTTGTGGGATGGAAGTAGAATTTAGTTGGTATTTTCTTCCCAATTTTAGTATCCTGTTATATTACTAAAATTTAGAAGGAAAGTGGCTAAATGAACCGCCTTTAAATATAGAGATTATACGAGTTCCGATTATAATGGAACTGCTTTACCGAGCGAAGGAATTTGAGTGAAGTATGGATATGTGGTTATTGCAATTCCAAAAGACTTAGTACCATTTATGAAAGAAAATTTAACAGTGGCAACTAGAAAGGCTATTCTTGCTATAAAGGAAGCATTATTTTTAGCAAAAAATTAGGCTTAAAAAAATTCCCGATTATCAACTCAATGATAATCGGGATCATTAGCTACGTTTATAGTAATTCTTTACGTAATTCAGCAGCTGATTTTGGCGAAAGTAGGCTGAATGGGATATCAAATACTGTTTTCGCCCCTTTATCACCCGCTTGACTTAAACGGTGTGCTGCACGTGCATAAGCCACTAATACGCTAGATGTAAAGTTTGGATTACTGTCCAGTTTTAATGAGAATTCGAGAATTTGTTTATCGTTTGCACCACTGTCACCACTGCGAATGACAAAACCACCATGTGGCATACCAGTATGATTTGCTTTAAATTCATCTTCAGAAATGAAGTTCACTGTTGTGTCATATTCATCGAAATAGTTAGGCATTGTGACAATTTCTTGTTCAACCTTTGTTGCATCTGCACCTTCTTCTAATACAACCCAACATTCACGTGCATGTTTTTCACGTGTTGTTAGTTCAGGGTTTTCACCGTTACGAACTCGTTCTACCGCTTCTTTAATCGGTAATGTGTATTGAACAGCATTTTTTACGCCTTCAATACGACGAACAGCATCTGAATGTCCTTGACTTAGGCCATCGCCCCAGAATGTATATGTTTTACCAACTGGTAATACCGATTCCCCAAGTAGACGATTTAAAGAGAATAGACCTGGATCCCAACCAACTGAGATAACAGATACTTTACCAGATTTTTGTGCCGCTGCATCTACAGCATCGAAAAATTCAGGAATTTTCGCATGTGTATCGAAGCTATCAATTGTATTAAACCATTGTGCAAAATGTGGACCTTGCTCTGGTAAATCTGTTGCAGAACCACCACATAAAATCATAACATCAATGTCGTTTTGGAATTTTTCAGCGTCATCTACTAAATATACGCTTGCATTGCTTGCTACGTTTACTGTTGAAGGATCACGTCGTGTGAACACTGCTACTAATTCCATATCTGGATTTTGTGAAATGGCATACTCCACACCACGTCCTAAATTTCCATATCCTACAATACCTACTCGAATTGCACTCATTAAAAATTCCTCCTAACGATTTCGCGACTTTGTGAAAACTTTCACGTTAAATCTAATTACAATAATACTTCGTGTTAGAAAAATTCACAATAGTTTGAGTATGAGTTTTTTAAAAAGAATTTATATCAGTTTTCTATGGTTTTTATCCCATAATGGTATGAATACGGTTACAAATCACTAAATTTTCCATGAACCTTAAAGTTATTGTAAAAGCCTTGTAAATAACGGCTATTTTCCCACTTAGTCTTGTACAATAACTGTAACGACAAAAGGGGGCATGTTGAATGAAAAGTACTGGTTACTCATCAAGCACAGCATTGGCACAAGGAGAACTACTTGCATTCCATATGACACAAAACTCAATGAACAAGCATAGTGAATCGATACAAAGTGGCAGTAAGCAACAAGGAGATTTTCCAACAAATAATCATTTATGTATCGGTGTTTTACCTTTTGACGTTTTAGAAAACATCCCTGACCTCTCCATCCAAAAAAACAAGGTAAATGAAGTGGACTTTTACCATAGTGGTAAGGATATCGCTCGCTGGTTAATTAAAAAAAGTGAATACAACAAAAA
>Ga0213822_1001957_pt1 | contig 10492 bp, 8 predicted proteins | sample MC6MC0908MG_FD_179872 | JGI IMG/M metagenome (GOLD analysis project Ga0213822, IMG submission 179872) | Enriched soil aggregate microbial communities from Iowa State University, Ames, United States - MC6-MC0908-MG | ecosystem: Environmental > Terrestrial > Soil > Unclassified | place: USA: Iowa...
AAACCAGATAGCAGTTAATATTGTATAGGTTATGCCCATGATCAGAAACGGTATAAAGGTGTTACTACCTGAATCCACGAATTGCGGCAAAAAGGTTAAAAAGAAGACGGCAACCTTAGGGTTGAGGAGATTAGTAAGAAATCCTTGACGAAAACAAGATTTTTGTCCGTACTTATTTTCAGTGTTTGTCTCCATACTTGCGGCAGTTTCATTATTCTTCAAGGACCATAATGTTTTAAAGCCAATGTATATTAAATAAATTGCCCCAACATATTTGAATACAGAAAATAATAAGGCAGATTTCACTATTATGGCTGAAAGCCCAATGACGGCTGCAAAAGTATGGATCAAGAGTGCACAACATGTACCCAAAAGGGTTTTAATGCCACCAGACCTGCCGACTGTTAGGGTATTCTTTGTTGTCATGGCTGTATCCGGTCCAGGTAAAATTATGAGAAGAATACACATAAGGATAAATAAGTAATAATGTTGCACGCGAACAACCCCTTTTTAGATTATTCCAAAAACTCCGTTGTTATTAATTTAACATATTAGGAAACATTCGTGTAAAGAAAAAATACAAAAAGAGAAGTTTAATAACAAAATAAATATGATAATAGGTATAATGAAAAGGAGTTCTTATCGTAATTGCCATACTCTTTATGTTAGTGATGGGTATTGTAGCACCTATCTCGTTTATTGGTTTGGTTATATTTATAATTGGTTTGTTCCTTAATAGGCAATATCGAAAGAGAAATAGTAGATTTGCAAAATCAGGATGGTTCATCGCAGTGGGAATCATTTCTTCTTTTGTACTGGCAATGGTGTTCTCAGCACCATCCGATGAAAAGAAAGACGCTGACCAACCGAAAGCAGCTTCTGTAAATAAGGAAAAGAAAGCAGAAGCGGCAATAAAGGCAAACGAAAAAGCGGTTGCTGAAGAAAAAGCTAAGGCTGAGGAAAAGAGGTTAGCGGAAGAAAAAGCAAAAGCCGAAAAGGAAGAGCTGGAAAAACAAGAAGCTGCAAAACTTACACAAGAAGAATTAGCGAAGAGTATGGGGTTAGAGCCTATAACGGTTGGACGAGTTGTTGATGGAGATACATTAGTAACCTCTGATGGAAGAAAAATCCGCTTGGTTGGGGTAAATACACCAGAATCGACCACCAGACATGAAGAATATGGCAAAGAAGCGAGCAATTATACAACCTCAAAGCTGAATGGAAAACAGGTGTGGATCCAAAAAGATGTTTCGGAAACGGACCGGTACAGCCGTTTACTACGAATTGTTTGGTTAAGTGTACCGGAAAATGATATGGACGAAAATGAAATTCGTTCAAAAATGTTTAATGCCGACTTAGTATTAAATGGATATGCTGAACCATCCACCTATCCTCCTGATGTGAAATACAGCGAATTCTTTGTAAAGTTTGCTAGAGAGGCACGGGCTGCAAATAAGGGTTTATGGACATTTGGTGACCAAGGAACAACAATGGGTGATTTAGATTCCACACAAAATAATCATACTGGCACATCTTCATCAACTGGAGAAACGTCTGTCAGTTCAACATCAGGCAGTGAATCGTCAAATACCGGAAATGAGTCATTCAAGAATTGTACCGAAATGAGAAAAGTATATCCAAACGGTGTACCATCCACACATCCCGCTTATGAATCGAGGCATGACCGCGATAAAGATAACTGGGCATGTGAACAATCATAGATATAAATAGGAGAAAAAATGATTCATGACAAGTTCATGGATCATTTTTTCATTGCTCATTTTTTTTGTAAAGGACAAAATTCGATTGTACATTTTAAAACTTTGGCTTTTATAAAACTAGTATTCCTAGGTTTACGAATCACTTAAATTTAATAGATTTCTAATCTGCTTCACATATTTTTCTTTAGGATAGTTATTGTATAAAAAGCTGGATAACCTGAGGGGGTCACCAAAAAAGTACCTTTCATATTGCGTCTGTCTTGTACCAAATGAACTCATTGTTAAATCCCAAGCTAAACGGAAAATTTTAACCCGGTCAATTGCGTTTTTATTAGCTCCTTGCAGATACTGATCCAAATCTGTGCGAATATCAGAGGAAAAGTCTTTTTCAGTGGGTAAAGACACCATACCACTCGCACCGATAATTTCAATAATTTCACAGAATCTAGGATAAATTTTAGGAAAAAAATTGCTAGCCACTCGAAGTGGTGTGATACTTGGACGCATAGATCCCCATTCATCTACCTCTGCATCTATTTCTGACTTAAGTAATAGTGCTTTCATTGTTTCAAGGCCAATGATAATTTCAGAAAGCTTTTCCTGTATATGCAGATATTCCCGAACGTTTATCGTTTCAACAATTAGCTCGGAAACAGCTAGAACAAATTCTGTCTTTACAATCTGCCTGGTAATGACTTGATGAAGGGTAAAAGGGTGAAAAGAACTTTGAAGCATAAAATGGTTGGCAGCCTCTATATTGTCGTAAAAAAATATTCGGTCCCATGGAACAAAGACATGATCAAAGACAAGAATAGTATCCATTTCTTCATACCGAGAACTTAATGGATAATTAAACGCTGAATCGCCCTCAACAAATGACTCCCGGCAAATAAACTTTAATCCCTTCGTATCAGTAGGGATGGAAAATGCGTAAGCAAACTCCTTCTCCATAATTCCACCTGCAGAATAAACAAGAACCTCATCCGTTAAACCACCTTGTGTAGCTAATAAACGAGCTCCTTTAATGATGATGCCATTTTCATTTTTAGCAATAACCTTTGCAGAAATTGGTTCTTTTGAGAATTCATAGTAAAACTGTGAACGGTTCACTTGGGGTGTGATAAAGGTATGGGTAAAGGAAAGGTCTTGTTTCTTTGCTCTTTCGTAAAGTGATTGAATGTTTTCTGGAAAGCAATTCTCTTTTCCTTCTAAAAATGAAGCAGAGGAGGCAAATGCCATTACGGAAGTATTCATATAATCGGGACTTCTTCCCATCATTCCATGCGTGTGCTTTGCCCAAAGTTCTATCATCGTTCGTCTTTTCTTTAGATCCTTTTTTGTCTTTGGTTGCAGGAAGGAAAGTCCAATCGGTTCTTTAGTTTCGGGTGATAGGTAGGTCAGTTTGTTTTTTAGACGTTTATCAACTTGCAAATCATAAAGGGATGCTTTACTCTGAAGAACACCTTTGAAAGCTGGATGTTCAGAAATCTTGCCTTCAACCTGTTTTCCATCAATCCAAATTTCTGAATTTAACCGATCAATTCTTTCTAAAAATTCCTCTCCGGATATAGCACCCATAAGTCCACTCCTTTTGTACCTGGGTTGATACACTATAATGATATTTTGAATTAGCTAATTTTATTTTATTGAATAACCTTTATACTTGTTCTTTTTATTTTTCTGTATTTACGAAATGGGTATCAATTATGTATAAACAAGTTTATGATGATGCACTTTTCAGTTTCGCCTTTGGTTTTATGTCCAACTTTTTCATAAGATTTAATGTGACGGTCATTTCCTAAGGGAGTATTAGAATATACAGATTTTTCTGGAGTTCCAGTATGAAGATGTGCTTATTACAAGCCCCATTTTCTTGCTTTGGACATATGTTCCTACTTATCTGACAACAAGGTTCCACACATTTGTAACATTGTCTGTCATTTTGAACTATGCTAATGTATCTTTAATTAAAGGCAAACTTGATAGAGGTGATGTAAAGTGTTGGAACGTTCCATGGAGAATGTAATGGAATTAAAAGAAGAGAGGAAGTGGTGTAAAGGGGAGATATTACTTTATAAGTAGTTCTTCTCAGTAAAAAAGAAAAGAGGACAATTTCAATGAACAAATATCAAAGTATAAGCAGTGATGGCTTTAAACTGAATTATTGTGTAAAGGGAACCGGAAAACCGATATTAGTGGTAGGCAGCAGTATTTATTATCCTCACCTATTCTCGGAAGATTTATATGAAACTTTTCAGTTTATTTTCCTAGATCATAGAGGTTTTGTTAAGCCGCCCCGGGTTCTGAATGCAGAAGATTATACATTGGACAAAGTGTTAGATGACATAGAAATAGCAAGACAAACTCTTTGCATAACAGATTTTATTATTTTGGGGCATTCAGGACACGCCTTCATGGCTTTGGAATATGCAAGAAAATATCCTGAGAATGTCCAAAAAGTTATCTTGTTAAATTCAGCCCCCATAAATAGCCAGGAAAGGCAGCGCCAAAGCTTTGCAATTTTTAATGAGACTGCAAGTCCGGAAAGAAAGAGGCAGTTTGAAAAGGATATTGCACTTTTAGAAAGTGACATAAAGAAAGATCCTGAACGGCGATTTGTCTACATGTGTATTCGTATGGGAGCACAAAGTTTTTATGACTATACATTTGATGCAGCTTACATGTGGGAAGGTGTATATACGAATATGGCAATCATCGATTATCTGTGGGGAGAGGCGTTCGGTGAGCTAAATCTTATACAGTCACTGAACACTTTTAATAAACCAGTATTTATTGGTTTAGGAAGATATGATTATTTGGTAACTCCAGTTTCACTATGGGATTCTATTGATGACACATATGAGAACGTGAAGAAAGTGGTTTTTGAGCATAGTGGGCATAATCCTATGTTTGAAGAACCTCACTCTTTTGACAGAGAACTAATCAAATGGATTTGTGAGACCAAATAAGGATTTCATCCATGATTCAACGAAAAAACACTAAGAAGATTTTACTTAGTGTTTTTTCATTTTCGGGATGTTTGTATTTACTTTCGTTTTAATGATAACAAATCCCATCGCAATAATTTATTTTGTTGCTATGTATAGGACTTGGTTTTAATAATGATTCAAGGTTAAAAGCTCCAGAGAAGCGTTTTATGTATATTTGGTAGTCTTCTTGAACTAACACACCATTTCTTTATATTAACCTTATTTAATTTAGTTGTACGGATTCGGCAAAATTTGGAACTCGGGAGTGCAACTTTTGATAAGAATATTTCGACTAATAATAATAGAAATATTGAAAATGGAAAAAATGTGTTATTGTAATATATGGAAAGTTTACTAGATTTAGGGGGATAAAAATGAAGAGATTTCAAGTTTTGTTTGCAATGCTGATTGTTTTTGTGTTTTTTGTTTCCTATGGTGGAATACAAGCATCTGCTGCTTGTGTAAACGGAGGGCTGGATGTTTTGGACAATGACAACAATGCGATTGGATCATCGGATAATGCCATTGTTGGTCCTTGGGAATATCAGAAATCTACGAATTCTTTTCGAGGAGATCATAGGTATTTACCCAGCTCGCCAACAAGCTCGATATATGAATATAACTGGAAATTCAGTAGTTGTAGCGGTCATTACGGAAATGTCTACGCCTATGTTTGGGATACCAAATTTTCAAACGAACGGGCAAGTTACCGAATGTTTAATCATCAAAGTTTTCCAGCTTCACAAACACTAAATGTTTACCTTAATCAGAGGACTGCACCAGGCGGATGGAATTATGTCGGTAAGACTACTCATGCAAAAACCGGCGTACTTGCCCTCATTGTACCAACGGGTGCTTCTGGAGGAACAGGTGCGGACGCTGCAAAGATTGTTTATAGTTCATATTAAGAGGAGGAGTTTTATGAAGAAAATAATAGCCTGCTTTACTTTGATTAGTTGTGTGGCTATTGGAAGTGTTTGGGGATTAGCGGAATGGTCGGATATAAAGAAAAAAATAGGAAAACAAGAAGAAAAGGCTATTACAGTAAAGGTTAATGCAGCGACTAATGAAGTCCAACAAAAAAAAGAAATTGCAAATTCACTAGATTTAAAGAATCAGGAGGCCATCCAGGAACGGATGCTGAATAGCTATCAGTTCTTTAATAGTGTCAAAGGTAGTTTTCATTATGCTTCAAAGGACGTTGGGTTTGACTATACTGTTAATTATCAACTGAAATGGAAGAACAAAATGGTCAAATATTATGTCAAGACAGTCGAGAACAACAAAAATGCCATCGATGAACTTTCATATGACGCAGGAGAATTGAAAACGATTTACCCAAATGTCAAAAAGTACGAAAAGATTAAGTTGGATATCAAAAATAAAGGTGTATTCAAGAAGATTGGTGAAGTTGTGGTGAGAAATTCGGATGGCACAAAGGAGTATCGGTATCCAGAAACACAACTTTATCTCGGGATGGCTGAAAACTCCCTACACAGCAAAGAAATTGCTGTTGGATTCCTTGAAGAGAAGAATTTGTGGACCGTAAAAAGAACAGAACAACTTTTAGGTAGACAGGTTGTAGTTATTGAAGGAACTCTAAATCCGTATTATCAAGAAAAATTAATGGCTGATACATTCACCCTCTGGATGGACCAAAGTACAGGAATTCTAATGAAGTATGAAACCATTCGCAACGGAGAAATCATAGATCTGCTTGAAACTACAAATATCAAAATAGATGAAGAATTTGAAGTGGAAACTGTTGCGATACCGACTACTTATGACATTTACACACCCGGAAAATAATTCAATGAAACCCAACCTGATAAAATCCCCTTATAGTAGACACAACCTGTATGTAACCTATTCAGGAAACTAACAGGTTACTTAGAACCTCAAAATTTATATTATAGACAATTTATAAGGATGTGTTTTTATGACAGATGCTCAAGTCATTATTGGAGTTCCTGGAAAAATGAAGGGCTCGTATTAGAACTGGAGCAAAAAATTAATAAACTGTCAGGTGATGAATTGATGCAATTCATCTTGCAGGATACAAAAGAATTAAAATCAACACTGCTAGGCCCTAAGAATATGGGCATGCTGGCCATTGCTACTCTTGTACCAGGCTGGCTTAATAAAAAAATGGTTGGGAGAAAAGAATGCTGGCGACGTACTTTCCAAGGCAGTAGCAAATAATGTCACTTCAGATATGGGTTTGGCACTATTGGATGTATCTGATATTGTTCGACAGTACCCGGAGGTATTAGAGTATTTTAAAAATGCCAATGATGATACTTTTTTTGAAGATCTGGCCAAACTGAGAGGCGGTGATGAAGTAAGTATTCTTCTGAGGAAAAGTATCACTGCTAACGAATAAATAGTTGCCGGAGGCTTAATAAAAAGGACTCAAATTTATTAATTTCAATTGTAATAGACCGTATTCAATGTGAATTCCTCTTATTAACCGAAATATTCCAACTCAAACCCGTATGTGAAGTGCAATTCTAACCTGAATATTACCAACTATTGAAATAATCCACTTCGTTACCCGATACCTCCCAGAAAAACTCAAATCGCCACCTAAAACCTACAATTAGGTATCATTATCTATTACAGGCACATCCTCACTATCTTTAGTCCTGCTAATTTCAGAAAATTCAGTAAAAATACCCTATAGTTATCTCGTGTGATTATTACTAGAATTATAGATATGTACGTTTATGCAGATTTATACACCATGTAATTATCCTCCCAGTTTTTTTCAACCCACTTACCACCATCTCACAATGACATCTATGAATTTTTTTATACATACAAAAAATAAATAAAGGAGTGAAAGAATGAGGAAAACCAAACGATTTTGTGTAAAAGCTTTTATGCATTTACTTGCGTTGGTGATGATCTTGAGTGTTGCACTGCCGGCGAATTCGTTTGCAAGTAATGTAATCCCGGCGGATACAAGCTCTGCAAAAGGTGAAGTCATCGATGCGAAACTATTAAAAAAATTTGATGAGGATGAATTTGTAAGATTCATCGTGATCCTGCGTGACCAGGCTGATACTGAAAAAATTGCCTTATCAGCGAAGCAATCCTCTGTAAAGAAAAGCATTTCTCAGGAGGAAAAGAAGGCTAATGTCCAGAAGGCGGTTGTACAAGCCCTACAGGACAAGTCCAAACTCACACAAAAGGGGATTAATCTGCTACTAAAGGAGGAAATGGCTTTCGGAAAGATAAAAGAGTTTCATAACTTTTTTATTATCAATAGTATTGCAGTAACAGGCACGAAGGAGACCGTAACAAAGCTTGCGGAGATGCCTGAGGTAAAATCAATCCTCCTTGATGAGAAACAAACACTTGAACCAATAAAAAAGGAGGAGCAATCTGCAACACTACAGGCAGCTGAAAGCAACCAAATCGAATGGAATATTGAACATGTTGGCGCTCCTGAGGTTTGGGCACGAGGGATAACCGGTGAAGGGACAGTTGTTGCAAATATCGATAGTGGTGTAGCAGTCAATCATCCGGCCTTAAAAACCAAGTATCGCGGGTATGACCCGAATAATCCTAATAAACTAACAAACACGTTCAACTGGTTTGATGCGATATACAAAATTGGCAGCCCGGTTGACTCTGACGGGCACGGCACACATACGATGGGAACAATGGTTGGGCAGGAGTCTGATGGACAAAATCAAATTGGTGTCGCACCAGGTGCAAAATGGATTGCGGCAAGGGCCTTTGCTAATAATGAAAGCTATGATTCTTATATCATTCAAGCAGCTGAATGGGTGTTAGCGCCAACCGATGAAAAAGGAGTCCCCCATCCCGAAATGGCGCCGGATGTTGTCAATAACTCATGGGGAGGACGCCCGATTAATAACGATTGGTTCAGACCACTTGTTCAGGCGTGGCGTTCTGTTGGAATCTTCCCGGTTTTTTCGGTAGGGAATACGGATCTTTTTAATCCGGTTGCACTACCGGGAACAGCAAGTGCGCCTGCTAATTATCCGGAGTCATTTGCCGTTGGAGCAACGACGAATACAGATGACCTAGCAAGCTTTTCCCTAAGGGGACCCTCTGAAAGAGGGGATGTTAAGCCTAACATTTCTGCACCGGGGGTTGGTATTCGCTCTGCATTACCGGGGGCGACATGGGATAAATTTGAGTATGGTAGCTATAATGGTACCTCGATGGCGGCTCCGCATATTGCTGCTGCAGCACTTTTATTAAAACAAGCGGACCCAACGTTGTCACTTACACAAATTGAGGATATTTTAAAACTAACGGCTACAACAAAAACAAATGAATATTATCCAGAAGCCCCGAATAATGGCTATGGCTACGGAATTGTGAATGTAAATGCTGCGGTACAGGCCGTTGAACAAGGAATTGGAAAAATTAAGGGTCAGGTCGTCGGGCCAGGAAATGATAGTGAAGCACCGACCTATGTGCAGGACGCTCGTCATGTGGTCTACGAAGGGCTAAATGAACCATTTTCCATCCAAGCAATGGACAATATTAGTGTGAATCAGGTTACCCTTCATGTCCGGTATGATGATTCGAACGAAGCAGCATTTGATGCCGAACGTTATGCAGGGGACTATCGAAATGGTGTATATAAAGCGATTATTCCAGCTGGAGCTATAAAAGGAAGCACACTAACCTATTGGTGGACAATCCAAGACTTTTCAGGTAATGAGGTAAAAACGGTGGAGGCACGGGTTTCCGTGAAGAATGGGATTCGAGCAGGTTATTTTGAGGATTTCGAAAGCCTTCCTGAGGGCTGGTCCTCCTATGGCATCAATAACTCATGGGAATGGGGCGTTCCAACCTATGGTCCTAAGACCGCTCCGCCTTCTGGTAAAAAGGTCATCGCCACTAATTTACGCGGTCAGACTGAAATGTTCTCAAATATGACGCTAGTGATGCCTCCTGTCATTGTGGAGGGGAAAACACAGCTTCGATTTAAGCAGTGGTATAGCATGGGTTTCTGGGATTTCGGAACAGTTCTTGCAACTGCTGACGGAAAGAATTGGGAGCAGCTTTACCAAATCACAAGAAGTAACGAAAACTGGCATGAGGTAGGTATTGATTTATCGAAATATGATGGTAAAAAGATTACGATTGCTTTTAACCTTCAAACAGATGATGGGAAGTATCCAGGCTGGTACATGGACGATATGCAAATTATAGGCAGTATACCGGCTAGTGGAGCAGAACATGAAATTCATAAAGAAATTAAGCTAACGAGTGAAGCATTTGTCAATCAAGCCTATCCTTTAATTGACTTTCAAAAAGTAAGCAAGGAATCTGAAAAAAATGCTGCCCTGTTGCCTGTTGATGCTATAATTAAGGTTTTAGAAACAGAATGGAAGACGAAGTCAAATCCGCAAAACGGTGAATTTGTGATTCATCATCCACCAGGAGAGTACACGGTTGAGGTGCAAGCATATGGGTACAAGCCTCAGACCCAGAAGGTAACCGTTTCAAGTAAAGGTGAGGTTACTCCGAAAATCACACTCGAACCTTTACCAAGGCAAACGATTTCGGGTACCGTTACAGATACATCCGGAAATACACTGAAGGATGCGACAATTTTTCTTTTAGAAGATGAAAAAACCGAACCTGGTCATTCGGGTGAAAATGGGGAATATCAGCTAAAAGCGTATGAGGGTACATGTACTGTTAAGGTGTTTGCAAAGGACCATTACAGCAAGACCTTAACAATCGATGTTGAGCCAGGTAAAAATCTTAAACGTAATATTCAATTAAGTC
>Ga0213822_1001960_pt1 | contig 10480 bp, 6 predicted proteins | sample MC6MC0908MG_FD_179872 | JGI IMG/M metagenome (GOLD analysis project Ga0213822, IMG submission 179872) | Enriched soil aggregate microbial communities from Iowa State University, Ames, United States - MC6-MC0908-MG | ecosystem: Environmental > Terrestrial > Soil > Unclassified | place: USA: Iowa...
TCGGCGGTGGAAATGTTGATGTCCACGGTGTTGAGGATATTCAGCCCGGTGTACAGCGACACGGTCTTGCCCGAACCGGTCGGCCCGGTCACCAGGATCAGCCCTTGTGGCTGTTTGAGGGCCGCCATGTACAGGTCTTTCTGATCCGGCTCGTAGCCCAGGGCATCGATGCCCATTTGCGCACTGGACGGATCGAGGATCCGGATCACCACTTTCTCGCCCCAGAGCGTGGGCAGGGTGTTGACCCGGAAGTCGATGGATTTGTTTTTCGACAGGCGCATTTTCAGCCGCCCGTCCTGGGGTTTGCGCCGTTCGGAGATATCGAGGCTGGCCATGACCTTCAGGCGTGCGGCGATGCGGGTGGCCAACTGGATCGGCGGCTTGGCCACTTCCCGCAGCATGCCGTCGGTGCGTACCCGCACCCGATAGGTTTTTTCATAGGGCTCGAAATGCAGGTCGGAAGAGCCGCCCTTGATCGCGTCCAGCAACATCTTGTTGACGAAGCGCACCACCGGGGCGTCGTCGGTGTCCTGGCCGCCGATGGCGTCCTGCTTGGAATCGTCGATCGCTTCGATGTCCAGACCATCGAGGTCGACATCGCCCATGCCTTCCAGGCCCGTGCTGCTGGATTCGAAAAACTTTTCGATGGCGTCGCTGAGCTTGTCGTCCTCCACCAGGATGGCTTCGGTGGTCAGGCCGGTACTGAATTGAATGTCATTGATAGCCTGGTGATTGGTCGGGTCGGAGATGCCCACGAACAACTTGTTGCCGCGCCGCCACAGGGGCAGGGCGTGATGTTGGCGCACCAGTTTCTCGCTGACCAGGCCGATGGGCTGGGTGTCCTTGTCCAGGCTGTTGAGGTCCAGCAGGGCGACGCCGAAATGCTCCGAGGCAATTTCGGCAACCCGGCGGCTCTGCACCAGTTTGTTTTGCACCAGATAACTGACCAGGGGCATGCGACTGCGCTGGGCCTGTTGGTACGCCTGCTGCGCACTTTGCTCGGTGATCAGTTCGGCCAGCACCAATTGCTTGGTCAGGCCGCTGAGGGCGATGTCAGTCATGGGGATACCGGCGGTGAACAGTTCATGACTTATAGCCTAGTCAAGCATCGACGCCAAACCAGCGGGGCAGGGTGACAAAAAACGTCAGATAGTGCGGTTGTTGGGGTAGGACGTAGGTGTTGTACGGGGTGCGGCCCCTTGTGGGCCGGGTTGCAAAGGGTTGGCATGTGCCATGCAACGGCCGTTTCAGGTCATGAGATTTCGCCTCATGCATTGGAGATGTCTATGAATAAGCAGAGTGGTTTTACCCTGATCGAGCTGCTGATCGTTGTGGCGATCATCGGTATTCTGGCGACCTTTGCGTTGCCGCAATATTCCAAGTATCAGGCTAGGGCAAAGGCTACGGCCGGGTTAGCGGAGGTTTCAGCGTTGAAGGTGCCGTTCGAGGACGTCATGAATCAAGGCACCAACCCTACGTTGGCCAACATTGGTGGAACTTCGCCCACCAGCAATTGCACCTTGACCGCTTCAGGAACAGCCGCGGACGGAGCGGGTACTATTGCGTGCACCCTGCTGAATGCGCCGGCCCCGGTACTTGGCAAAGCAATCACCCTTACCCGTTCTACTCAAGGTGTCTGGACCTGCGGTTCGACCGCCGTGCAGGAGTACCTCCCCGCTGGTTGCACCGGCGCAGCCGCTCCATAATTTGGGTTGCTTGATCACATGGCGAGGTAGCGAGCTGCCTCGTCACAGAAACCCTCCGTAATTCATAAACTTAGAAATCAACTCAAACCCGCAACTTGCATGTCCAGAATCAACGGTTCATGCATTTTGCATGATTACGAAAATTGCCGCTTCGCTTAACTTATTGATTTAAAAAGATTTAATTAATTCTTAAAAGCTGGCATAGCCTTCGCACTACTCCTGATAACCCTGCCGGGATGCACCTCCGGCAGTTTTTGAGAAAAACAGGAGTTACTCGTATGAAGAAGTTCGCTATCACTGCCGCCGCTGCTACCGCACTGACCCTGACCATGGCTAGCGCTTTCGCCGAGACCACTCAAGCAACTCAGGCTCCAATGATGCTGGCTGCTGGCGAAGTGACAGAGGCCAAGGAAGCTACCTCCGACACCTGGATCACCACCAAGGTCAAAGCTGACCTGGTCACCGAAAAAGGCATTCCAGGCACTGATATCAAAGTCGAAACCAACAAAGGTGTTGTGTCCCTATCTTCGATGACCAAAGTCACGGAGGCACAAAAAGACACCGCTGTGGCGATCGCCAAGAAAATCAAAGGCGTCAAAGCCGTATCGGCTGACGGCCTGAAAGCCGAATAAGGCTTAAGACTTCTCGCCTGGACTGGGAGAAGGCGCGGCAAGCGGGCCTAGATATACGTTTGCCGTCGCTTTGGAGTTCATGCGAAAGGCCACACGGACGTGGCCATTACAGGCCCCCGGCATTCGTGCCGGGGGCCTGTTCTATTCTGGGATACAAAGGTGCGAGGGATGGTATGCGTGGCTCGCCTGATAAACCGAGTCGCTTTTTTCGCGAGCAAGCCCGCTCCCACATTTTGATCGCATTCTTCCTGAACGAACTCGGTCTACTGTGGGAGCGGGCTTGCTCGCGAAGACGTCGGCATAATCAACCCACATGCCACCATTGTGCAGTGACCGCTCAGCGCCCCCGCTTGCTGTCGATCTGCACCAACCGATTCCCTTCGAAACGCAGGTACTGATACATGCCGTTGTTGGGCCCGTAGGTCCATTCTTCCACCGGGTATTCTTCCCGGCGATTGACACTGCGTTTATAGCCCAGGTCATCCTGCGCCACAGGCTGCCCGCACTTTTGCAGCACTTCGCTCGAGCGGTCGCCGACGCTGATCAACTGGCTGCCGCAACGCAGCGTATCGGCCGCCGTCGCTTGGCCTGCGGCGAGCAGTAGACCCAGGCTGAGCCCATACAAACGCTTCATGTCATTCAGCATCCAGATGCAGTGGGGTAATCACGCGACCGTCGCTTTCGGCCTGGCCGAGGCTGGCGTCGATGAAGTACACGCGGTCGTCGGCCAGGCGGCCTTTGTCCACCAGGAAGTCCTTGATGCTGCTGGCCCGTTCTTGCCCCAGTTGGCGCAAGAGCACGTCGCTGCCGCTCCAGAACTTGATCACGCCTTCGCGCAGTTTCTCGATACGCGCCTTTTTATCCAATTGCGTCCATTCGGCCGGCGGCTGGGTCTTGAGGCGCGTGCGATAGATGCCTTCGAGCAGCGGTGGTTTTTCATCCTCGGGCACTTCCAGCAACGAGGCCTGGGCTGGCACTTTGTCGCCTCGGCGCTGGAGCATCTTGTAATAGTTGTACTGGTATTCGCGCTCTAAACGCTGGGCGGCGAGCAGCGGGCCGTCGCTGCCTTCGGCGGCGGTGCCTTCGATCTCCAGGCGCAGCTCCGGACGCTTGCCGAGGGCTTCGGACAGTTTCAGCAGCGTGCCTTCGTTTTCCTTGCTCAGCTCGCTGGAGCCCGCCGCGAACGACACGCTGCCCAGGTCCTCCGAGCCGCCACCGGCCACCAGCCCGCCGATGAGTTTGAACGGTGCCTGGGCCGCTCGGACCACCAGGTTGCGCAGGGTCTGCCAGACAATCGGCATGACACTGAATTGCGGATCGTTGAGGTTGCCGGAGACCGGCAGTTCGATGGAAATCTTGCCTTCGGAATCCTTCAGCAATGCCACCGCCAGTTTGAGTGGCAGGCTCACGGCATCCGGGCTGTCGACTTTTTCTCCCAGTTGCAGTTGTTCGACCACCACTTTGTTTTCCGCCTGGAGCTGGCCCTTGGTGATGCGGTAGTGCAGGTCGAGATTGAGCCGACCCTTGCGGATGCGATAACCGGCGAACTTGCCGGAGTAGGGCGTCAGGGTGGTCAGCTCGACCCGTTTGAAACTGGTGGCGATGTCGAGGCTGGCCATCGGATCGAAGGGGTTCAGCGCGCCCTTGATGGTGACCGGCGCGTAGCGGTCGACCTTGCCCTTGACGTCCACGGTTGCCGGCTTGGCCTGGCGGCTGTCGATGGTGCCGATCTCACCGTTGAGCTGCTGGATAGCCGTGGCGAAGTTGGGTGTCAGGCTGAAGTCGGCGAAGTTGGCCGAACCGTCGTTGATGGCGATGCCGCCGATGTGGATGCCCAGCGGTTTTTCCTGGGACTTCGGTTTTGCCGCAGTGCTCTTTGCGCCACTGTCGGCCGGTTGTGGGATCAGCAGGTCATCAACGTTGGTGGTGCGGTCGTCGTTGATCATGAAGCGCGCGTAAGGCTGGAACAGGTTGACCTTGTCGATGGACAGGCTGTCGCCGTGCTGATAATTGAGGCCTTCGAGCACCAGGCGCTGCCACTTGAGGAAGTCGCGGGTCTTGAGGGTGTCGAGGGTGTGCAACTGATCGACCTGGGCGCGACCGGTAACCGCGAACGCCAGCGGCTCGGTGCTCTTGAGGTCTACCGCCAGGTCGCTGCCGAGCATCCCGGAGCGCAGTTCCAGGCGAATGAACGGGTTGATATACGACTGGGCAACCCGCAGGTCGATGTCCTGGGTCTTGACCTTGAGCCGGGCGCTGATCGGGTTCAGGTTGACCTCGCCGTCGGCCAGGATCTTGCCTTGCTTGCCCAGCCCGGTGTCCAGCTTGAGGCTGAAGGGCGAGCCGTTGAGGGTGTCGTAGTTCTGCAGGTCGAGGTTCAGCGGGCCGACCTCCAGGGCCACGGCGGGCTGCGCCTGGCGGTCGGCCAGGTGCACTTGGTAGTCACGCAGTTGCACGTCTTTCAACAGCACCTGCCACGGTTTGCTGGGAGGCGCCGGTTCAGGTTTTGGCGAATCGGCCGCCGCCGGGGCGGATGCCGGTTCGGCCTTGACCTGCGGCTTGGCCGGTTGGCTGGCGAAGAGCTTCTGCCAATCCAGTTGCCCGTCCGCTTCGCGAGCGGCCCAGGTTTCCAGCTTCTGGCTGCGGATCTTGCCCACGATGACTTGCTGCTTGGCCAGGTCCACCGTGGTGTCACTGACATCCAGGCGTTCGAGTTTTACCAGTGGACGGCCATCGGGCGCCTTGATGGAGAAGGGCGCGACACTGATCGCGGCGTTGCTGAGCAGCAGTTCGGTGCCCTTGGCCAGGTTGAGCTTGTAGTCGGTGCTGAGGTTCAGGACGCCGTTTTCCAATGCCAACGGTACCGCATCGCGCACGTAGGGCCACCAGGCTTTCATCTGGCCGCCGGTCACCTTGAGGGTGCCTTCGGAGGCGATTGGCGTGAGGCTGAAATTACCGGTCCAATCGATCTGCCCGCCTTCGGGACCCGCGGCCACCAGGGTCATGTCGGCGTTGTCGTCGGGCAGGGTGCTGAGGTTCTTCAGCTCGAAATCGAGGGTGTCGTAGAGAAATTCGATGGGCTCGCTGGGGCGCAAGTCCTGGAAATGCACATAACCGCCGGCCAACTTGATGCGATCGACCCGTAGCGGAAACGGTTGGGTTTCGGGATCGGCGGGCTTCGGTTCGCTGGGGGGCAACTTGAAGAGGCTCAGCAGGTTCAACTGACCGTTCTTGGCGAAGACGACTTCGGTCTTGGGCTTGTCCAGCTCGATGTCGACCAGGTGCAGGGCGCCGGACCATAGGCTGTCGAGTTGCAGGTTGGCGTAGAGCCGTTCGAAGCCGACCTGTTCCTTGCCCGGTTCGCCGATATTCAGGCCCCAAAGGGTGACTTCAAGGCTGAAAGGATTGAGTTCGATGCGTTGGATCTGGGCCGGCATCGTCGCATGCTCGGCCAATTGCTGATTGGCGATCCGCAAGGCGATGCCCGGCAAAATCAGAAAACCCAACAGGCTGTAGAGGGCCAGAACGGTCAACAGGGCGCCGAAAGCGCGTATCAATCCTTTGGGCATGTGCGGCTTCATCTAGTGTGAATTCGGAGTGCCTTGGAGTATGGCATGCGTTTACGGTTCCGAAGCCACTGTGATTTAAGAGATTTGTCCGTTTTTTGCGTAAGAATTCTGAGCCTGGCTTAGAGCTGGAGGACCAGCGTCTTGAGCGGCGGTTGCTGGTCCTGGGAGGGGAAATCGCTGCCAGGGGTCAGCACGCTCCATTCGCGTACCGGGCGGCCGGCCTTTTCGGCGCAACGCAACACCTGCTCGCGCCAGTCGTCCATGGAGACCTTTGCCAGGTTGTTGCAGCAAATCAGTACGCCATCGTCGGCGGTGGTCAGCAGCGCGGGTTTGAGCAGGCTTTGGTAGTCGCGCAGCAGGTCGACGGTGCCGAAAGCGCTCTTGGCCCAGGCCGGCGGGTCGAGCAATACCAGGTCGTACTGGCGTTGTTCCAGGCGCACGTAGCTGGGCAGTTTCTGCCCGCGCCGCTGGCTGATGGGCAGGCCGGCCAGTTGGCGGATCGCCGGGAAGTAATCCGACTGCACGAATTCCATGGCTGGCAAATCTGGGTTGAGCAGGCCATTTTCGCGCCCCACCGCCAGGTTGCCCTCGGCGAAGTCCAGGTTGCACACCTCCCGCGCGCCACCGGCCGCAGCGCTCAGGCCGACGCCGCAGGTGTAGGCGAACAGGTTCAGCACGCTTTTGTTGCGGCTGTGTGTCTTGACCCAGCCCCGGGCGTTGCGCAGGTCGAGGAACAACAGCGGGTCCTGCCCGGCATGGCGTCCGCGAACGCGGTAGTTAAGGCCCCATTCATGGCCGACCAGGTCTTGCAGGGCGGCTTCGTCGGCCTGATAGACAGTGTCCTGGCGGTCTATGCGTGAATTGCCCCGGGCACGGTCGTTGTAGACCAGCAGGGTGTCCAGGCCCAAGCGCTCGTTGACGATGCCCTGCAGTTGCAACAAGGCTTCGCGCTCCAGCGATTGGTGGAAGCTCTGCACCAGCAGTTGCGGGCCGTAGCGGTCGACGGTCAGGCCCGGTGCGCCTTCCTGGCTGCCATGGAACAGGCGATAGCAATCGGTGCCTTGCAGGTGCAATTGGCCGAGCAGGTCCTGACGCTGGTCGAGGGCGGCGCGCAGCGCCTGATTCAAGGAAGACATGCCGGGCGCGCCTTAGAGAAATGAGGCGCGGGAGTTTAGCAGTTCTGCAAACCCGGGTTGGGGGATTCCTGATCGTTCCCATGCTCTGCGTGGGAATGCAGCCATGGACGCTCTGCGTCCACTCAAGAGCCGAACGCTGAGCGTCCGTAGAGGCATTCCCACGCGGAGCGTGGGAGCGATCACTCGCGAGCAAGCTCGCTCCCACAGGAAGCATCAGCGATTCAGGCGCTTGTCGATCAGCCCCTCCACCACGCTCGGATCGGCCAGGGTCGAGGTGTCGCCCAGGCTGTCGAGCTCGTTGCAGGCGATCTTGCGCAGGATCCGCCGCATGATCTTGCCCGAACGGGTCTTGGGCAACGCCGGTGCCCACTGGATCAGTTCCGGCTTGGCGAAGCTGCCGATTTCCTTGCTGACGTGGGCCAGCAATTCTTTCTTCAACTCGTCGTTGGCCTCCACACCGTTCATGGGCGTGACAAAGGCATAGATGCCCTGGCCCTTGAGGTCGTGGGGGTAACCGACGACCGCTGCTTCGGCGATGTTGTCATGCAGGACCAGGGCACTTTCCACCTCGGCGGTACCGATACGGTGCCCGGAGACGTTGATCACATCGTCAATGCGCCCGGTGATCCAGTAGTCGCCATCTTCGTCGCGGCGAGCGCCGTCGCCGGTGAAGTAATAGCCGGGGTAGGGCTTGAAGTAGGTATCGATCATTCGCTGATGATCGCCGTAGACGCTGCGAATCTGCGCCGGCCAGCTGGATTTGATCGCCAGCACGCCGCTGCCGGCACCGTGGATTTCCTTGCCGACTTCATCCAGCAACACCGGTTGCACGCCGAACATCGGCCGGGTCGCGCAGCCGGGTTTGAGCCTCGGGGCACTCACCAGCGGGCTGAGCATGATGCCGCCGGTTTCGGTCTGCCACCAGGTATCGACAATCGGGCAGCGCTGTTCGCCCACCACGTTGAAATACCATTCCCACGCCTCCGGGTTGATCGGCTCACCGACACTGCCAAGCAATCGCAGGCTTTTGCGGGACGTTTCCTGCAGCGGTCCGGCGCCTTCGCGCATCAACGCGCGCAGGGCGGTGGGGGCGGTGTAGAAGATGTTGACCTGGTGCTTGTCGATCACTTGCCAGAAGCGCGAACTACTGGGGTGGCTCGGTACGCCTTCGAAGATCAGCGTGGTGGCGCCGTTGGCCAACGGGCCGTAGACGATGTAACTGTGGCCGGTGACCCAGCCAACGTCGGCCGTGCACCAGAACACTTCGTTGTCGCGGTAATCCAGTACGTACTTGAACGTCATCGCCGCTTGCAGCAGATAACCGCCCGTGGTGTGCAGCACGCCCTTGGGTTTGCCGGTGCTGCCGGAGGTGTAGAGGATGAACAGCGGGTCTTCGGCGTCCATCGGCTCAGGGGGGCAGTCGTTGCTCATGTCGTGCATGGCCTGGTGGTACCACAGGTCACGACCCTCGACCCAGTTCACTTCGCCCTGGGTACGCTCGACCACCAGCACGGTGCTGACGTTCGGGCAGCCTTCCAGCGCCTTGTCGACGTTGCGCTTGAGCGGTATGAAGCGCCCGCCACGCACGCCTTCGTCGGCCGTGATCACGGTGCGGCAATCGGCGTCGAGAATCCGGTCGCGCAGGGAGTCCGGTGAAAAACCGCCAAACACCACCGAATGCACCGCGCCAATACGGGTGCAGGCGAGCATGGCGTAGGCCGCTTCCGGAATCATCGGCATGTAGATACAGACCCGCTCGCCTTTCTTCACCCCACGGCTTTTCAGCACGTTGGCCAGGCGGCAGACATGATCGTGAAGTTTTTTGTAAGTGATTTCTGCCGATTCGGCGGGGTCATCGCCTTCCCAGATGATTGCCGTCTGGTCGCCACGTGTTTCCAGGTGCCGGTCGATGCAATTGGCGCTGACGTTCAGCTTGCCGCCCGCGAACCACTTGGCGTCGCCGGTCCTGAGGTCATAGCGCTGGACGGTTTGCCAGGGCGTCATCCAGTCGAGAAAGCGCGTGGCCTGCTCGCCCCAGAAGGCACTGGGGTGTTCGATGGATTCCTTGTAGAGCCGCTTGTACTCGTCCTGACTCAGTTGCGCCGCCCGGCGGACGGCATCGGCTTGGGGGTACTGGCTGATATCGAACATGACGGTTCCTTATTCTTGTTTTTGCGACAAGTCATAAAGATGCGCCGAGTAGCGGGAGGGTTCAAGTCATGCACAAACAACTGTGGGAGCGAGCTTGCTCGCGAGGGCGGTGTGTCAGTCAACATGAGTGTCAACTGATCCACCGCCCTCGCGAGCAAGCTCGCTCCCACAAAGGTCAGTACCTGAAGTGCGACCTGCGATCAGCCGCGATGACGCCCGCGGAAGTAGTTGATCAAACCCTGGGTCGAGGCATCTTCGGCCGGGCTTTCTTCGCTGCCCACCAGACGGTTGTAGACACCTTTGCCCAGCTCCTTGCCCAGCTCCACGCCCCATTGGTCGAAGGCGTTGATGCCCCAGACCACGCTTTGCACGAACACCTTGTGTTCATACAGCGCCACCAGTGCGCCAAGGCGACGCGGGCTGATGCGCTCGACCACCAGGGTGTTGCTCGGACGATTACCCGGGATCACCTTGTGAGACGCCAGTTTCTGCACCTCTTCTTCGCTCGCGCCCTTCTCCCGCAGCTCGGCTTCGGCTTCGACGCGGGTCTTGCCCAGCATCAGCGCCTGGCTCTGGGACAGGCAGTTGGCGTACAGCCACTGGTGGTGATCGGACACCGGGTTGAAGCTGACAATCGGCACGATGAAGTCGGCCGGGATCAACTGGGTGCCTTGGTGCAGCAACTGATGGTAAGCGTGCTGGCCGTTGCAACCGACGCCGCCCCAGATCACTGGACCCGTGTCGGTCGACACCGGGGTGCCGTCCTGGCGCACGCTCTTGCCATTGGATTCCATGTCCAGCTGCTGCAAATGCTTGGTGATGTTACGCAGGTAATGGTCGTACGGCAGGATCGCGTGGCTTTGCGCACCCCAGAAGTTGCCGTACCACACGCCCAGCAGCGCCAGCAGCACCGGCATGTTCTGTTCGAACGGTGCGCTCTGGAAGTGCTGGTCCATGGAATAGGCGCCGGAGAGCAATTCCTTGAAGTTCGACATGCCGATGGCCAGGGCAATCGGCAAGCCGATGGCCGACCACAGCGAGTAACGCCCGCCAACCCAGTCCCACATCGGGAAGATGTTTTCTTCGCGGATGCCGAAGGCCACGGCGGCGGCGTTGTTGCTCGATACCGCGATGAAATGGCGATACAGCTCTGCCTCGGAACCGCCCTGGGCCAGGTACCAAGCGCGAGCGGCCTGGGCGTTCTTCAGGGTTTCGAGGGTGTTGAAGGATTTCGACGAGACGATGAACAGCGTGGTCTCGGCGCGCAGCTTCATGGTCAGTTCGTG
>Ga0213822_1001972_pt1 | contig 10448 bp, 8 predicted proteins | sample MC6MC0908MG_FD_179872 | JGI IMG/M metagenome (GOLD analysis project Ga0213822, IMG submission 179872) | Enriched soil aggregate microbial communities from Iowa State University, Ames, United States - MC6-MC0908-MG | ecosystem: Environmental > Terrestrial > Soil > Unclassified | place: USA: Iowa...
CGGATATTCACATCACCCCGGATGGTCGTCATCTGTACGCCTGCGACCGTACCTCAAGCCTGATTACCATTTTCAGTATCTCTGAAGATGGCAGCGTGCTGGCAATCGAAGGCTTCCAGCCAACCGAAACCCAGCCGCGCGGCTTTAACATTGATAACAGCGGTAAATTCCTGGTGGCGGCGGGGCAGAAATCCCACCACATCGCGCTGTATGAAATCAAAGGCGAGCAGGGCCTGCTGGAAGAGAAAGGCCGCTATGCCGTAGGCCAGGGCCCAATGTGGGTGGTGGTAAACGCGCACTAAGCGGCGTAAAAAAAACCTCGCATTTGCGAGGTTTTTTTTCAACTGACGGGCAGCCCTGTCTTTGAAGGGGCTGCGATTTTTTTTCACTAAACATATCTTCTTTTTTAGTCTGGAATATAAAACCCGTTAAGGAGCATCTTTTTTGTTATTTTTTGTTTACATTCTATTAATTCATTGCCATATCTAATCTTGCAGTAATTAGCAAGTTCGTTATTTTTAGCGGGGGATAGGGATGAGCTTCTTAATACTTCTGTTGGAGATACTGGTATTTCAAAAATTAGATTGAGGGCTATATCGTGTTTAATGAAAACGACCGGGATCCAGTGTAAATCGCCCTCTTCATAGTAAGGCTCTTTATCGATTCCAATTAAAAAATATGCACATGCAATAAAAACAATAGCATTGGAAAGTAAATTATTTGGCATGCTCCAACCTCGATTTGCTATATATGAAACTATTTTTCACCAGGAGAGGCCAGATTAAATTTTGCTCTTAGAGTAGCCGCAATTTGAAGTCCATAAGTTCCTGGACATGCCCTTCCCAATGCATTTAACGTAGCAAATTCTCTATGGCCTCCTAACTCTTTAATCGGGAAGTGTTTTATAAGTATTTTGACCAAAGCTTCTATCGCGTTTTTTTGTTGAATTGTTGGTAAGTCAAATGATTGATCCCAGTCATCCTTAAACTGCCCTGAAAACTCACTGAGGCTGTCCCATCGCGATGGACCATACTTTCCGGCCTCACCTGGTAAACTAAAATCTGATAAAAACACTATTCCAATATGCCCTGTATTGGCACCTTTTAGATGAGCACCTTTTTCGCGTATATCTAATGTTTCAAAGATTACGCCTAGACAATCAATTGCATAATGATAACTTAAGTGACCAAAACTATTGATATCCGTGTTCTCGGCCTGTCGTAACTTGTTTAAGGAATCTTCATCACAAGAATAGCTATTTCCTGCATGATGTAATACTATTGCTGAATAATTCCAGTCATCACCATCAGATACTTGGGCTTTCTTTGCACCCCACTCACTACGTGTTTTTATAGTTAAGCCTGATTCCCGTGTTTCAGATAATATACTCTCTCTTATTATTCTTTTATCTTCTCTTGTTTTAGCAATTGCGTTAAGTCCCATTCGAAGTAAATCTTCGGTTGTTTTTGAGTAATCATTGTCCATATAAATTTCATAGTCCTTTTGTTTTTCTAAAATTAGCATGGAGAGTGAGAGCGGATAGACATCCATCCTATTTCAGATGTTAATTTTGAACCTCAGAAATATTATTTATGTATTTAACTTATTTTTCAGTATATTATAAAAATATTTACACTCAGATGAAGTATAACTATCTACCCAATATTAACAGTTCCACCACCTATAATTACACCTCCGCAGTCAATGGTGTCGTTAGTTCTTGCCGCGGGTAATCCGTCAATAAAAACGCTTGATGAACCGCTACTTATTTTGCGGGAGTGGGGCGGATGTAGAGGCTTTTCATGTGGTGTTAGTGGGTCCCCCAGACGAGCTGAGGGGAGATTGTCAATAAATACAGTGGGAGAACCCGCTGTGATAGTGGTTTCATGGTAACCATCATGCTGGGTACCTTTGTCAGTGACTCTGGCCGCTAAAGGCATTTTAACCTTCCTTTGAATGAAATAATCGTAATCAGAATATTATATTTTCAGTTGCAAATGTTAGAATTACTGATTAACTGATGGATTATTGAGTTGCAGTGATACCCGTCACATTACATAATAAATATGACGGGTAAAAATTTCTATCTATACAACCGGGACAAATTTACCATTAATTAATGAAAATACTGGAACATAGCTACTCATCTGTTTGTCACCATAAGTGAATATTATCGGCGAATACGCTGGGGTTGATTTGTTGTATAATTGTACCATCCGACCTTTATTCATAACTCTGATATCATAATCTTTCCATATAATAGGAAGTATTTTGATTTTTTTTTCCTCAAGGTTTTCTTTTGTATACAATGATAATAATATTTCATCCTCATTATTATGGGTTGTGGCGGACCATATTTTCAATGCCTCACGGTCAAATTCTTTCAAACGCGCTCGATCTCCTGAGCTAATAATATCAGCCAATTCCATATAGGCCGCTTTTAACTTCTGTATCTGTTCATCGCTGCCAGTAAACGGAGTTGCCCGGGTCCAGACCCAGTCAGGGAGCCCTGTTACAGTAATTTTTTGGGTAAACTGAAAGAGTTTCATTCCCCTAGGGAAATAGGTTTCATCAAAGTAATCTGGATCAATAAAGCCAGGCGCAGCCTGTTCTGCCAGAATCTCTTTTCGTGTGATGGGATGCTGGCTGTCTGATTGTGTCTCAGGAATTCCCTGATCGTTAATTGTCACTTTTATAGATGACAATGTCATTTCATCTTTCTTAACCGATTGAACCACATCCAGGCTGCACTCTGCTTCAGGCGAAAACTTAGCCCGCGCTTCTGCACTGGCCGGTTTATCGGAAAACCAGCCTAACGCCCCAATTTCAAGGCTGATTTCATTTTCACCATTCTCCATCATCATCATTGCGTTCGTGCTGGAAATCGCGCCGGTGGAATCACCATTTTCTATCCAGGCTGAGCGTCGATTACTAAAACCGGTGACGCCATTAGTTTTGATAGCACAATATGCATCATTAATATTAAATCGAGTGCGAATGGTCTGCATGTTATCACCAGAATAGAGTAGTGTGCCCATTATTCCTCCGGACATTAGAAAACAAGAAATTAGACATTTTATTCTCATGAATATTACCGTTTATTGATTTTAAATATGAGGTCTTAATAAATAGCTATTGTTGCCAGTGATAGAAAATAAACTATGACATATCTCAAATCATAGTTGATGTAATATAAGTTAAATTACAGGAATGAATTTACCATTAATTAATGAAAATATCGGGGCGTAACTACCCATCATTTTATCTTTATTTTCACTGTAATAGGTATAAGTTAAAGGCGAATAAAGTGGTTTTGACTTATTATAAAGTTGTATCATCCTCCCTTTATTCATAACACGAATAGCATAATTGTCCCATACAATTGGGAGTATTTTGATTCTTTTACCTTCTAATTCTTCTTTTGTATACAACGAAAGCAAAATATCATCTTCATTTTCATGGGTTGTGGCGGACCATATATTCAGCGCTTCACTGTCAAAATCTTTAAGCCGCGCCCGATCTCCGGAGCTAATTATTTCGGCCATTTCACTGTAGGCCGCTTTTAACTTCTGTAGTTGTTCATCACTGCCGTTAAATGGGGTCGCTCGGGTCCACACCCATTCAGGAAGTCCCTTCACGGTGATTTTTTGACTAAACTGGTATACTTTCATCCCTTTAGGGAAATAAGTTTCATCGAAATAATTCGGGTCTATAAACCCTGGAATTGCCTGTTCAGCCACCGTTTCTCTCTGAACAATGGGATGTTCACTGTCTGCTTGAGCTTCTGGTATCCCTCGCTCATTAATCGTTACTTTTATGGACGATAATGTAGTTTCATTTTGCTTTACAGTACGAACCAAATCCAGGCTGCATTCAGCTTGTGGTGAAAATCTGGCTCGCTCTTCGGTGCTGATAAGCTTATCGGAAAACCACCCTAGTGCCCCGATTTCAAGGATGATTTCATTTTCACCATTTTCCATCATCATCATAGCGTTGGTACTTGAGATAGCACCTGTAGAATCACCATTTTCAATCCAGGCTTCCCTCTGGTTACTAAACCCGGTGACACCATTGGTTTTTATTGCGCAGTATACATCTTGGATATTAATTCGACTGCGGACGGTCTGTGTATCCCTTTCTGAATAAAGGATAGCCCCCATAATGCCTCCAGCTATTAAAAGAACTAATATATAATATTTATTCATTATTGTCGCTTAATTAATAAGTGTTGCCATTGTATCCATTCTTATTTTCCTCTTCTCTATTCGAGACTGGATTGGTCCCCATTGCCCATGGCTTTATTACTGCTGGGGGCGTAATTGCTGGTTTTTTTATCTGGCGCAAATTCCCATATAGATTGATACGCAACGGTGAATATGATGCTTTAAGGGGGGAACATAAATACCATTCTTTTTTAATTTTATCTTCCGTTTTTTTATTTTCCTTTTTGTGATTGCTATTAGGGCCTTCAGGCATATAACTTATATCAGCCATAAACTCAAACGTACCTTTAACTCCATCATGATATAAAGCAAGGTCAAGACCGTTATCATGTGGATCAAATTCAAATCCGGCAACGGCTCCTATAGTGCCTTTAGTATTTGCGGTCAGTTTTACAACAAAAACTTCGGCCTCAAATGTTGCACTGACTACTCCTTTTAAACCCAAATAAATTTGATTCTTCTTGGCTATGTTAAAATCCCACTGTTTATCTTTTTCAACATAGACAGAACCAAGGTTAAGATTAATTCCCGTAGCAATCTCGATATAGCATTCAACACTGGTTCCATGTTTTTTGAGATAATCACGGCATCTGTTGACAAGATCGTCAATTTTGCAGTAGGCACAAATAAAAGAGATGATATCAAATTTAAATTTTGCTTCTAAAAAAGGTTTACCAAATAAACCATAGAAATGACAGGGGCCATCCTTAATGTCGATATATTGATAGGCATATGAAATCCCAAGTTTTGCAGGCTCTATTTTAGCATTGAATAGAGAGTATTTTCGTGTGCCGTCTTGATTTTCAGGATCAGGTGCGAAGTATTTGTTGATATTTTCAATCAGAGAATCGACTCTCCTTAACTGTTCCAGTGTTTTTATTTGCCGTAATTTTATTATTTCCTCTTCATATTTGTGTGAATATTCAACATTACCGATCTTAATACCAAAATCAACAGTTAAAGTTGTCTTGTTTGACCATTCGAACTGAGCCGTAGAATTCTGCCATCCATCACGGAGTTTATTTTTATTTTTAGGCTTTGTATTCTCCATGGCTTCGCGAGATTTTATTCTTTCATCACGACGTTCTTTAGTTGTTCTTTCCCGCTTTGAGGAGATTATTTCGTAGCTTAAACCTGTAGTAAAACGGATTTCAATTGTAGGATAAACGTAGATTTGCGCATATCGGCTACGCTCATAGCAACCGTCAATGACTACGGTATAATGAGCAGGTTCATCAAAGATATCCAGCGGAGTGGTTATTGAACTTAGATATTCCCAGGGAGAGCGAAATGCACTAACAACATCAATATCTTTTTTCTCTCCTTTAAAATGCAGCGTAACACTATTGGGATTTCCGTCAGTTGTTAGTTTGGAATCATGATTTCCTGATGCTTCCTCTAGCCATGCGTCATGTGAACCACTCTTGCTACACTGGCACACTATAGTGATATCACCCTCACATCCATAGCCTTTGTCGAGTAATTTAAACGGAGCTGTACCTTCTTTTGACCAAATATGTTTCTCCTTATTAGCAGGAAAATCCGTTATCACATCAAGAATACAAGGATCAGGAAGACCACATTCCGCACACGCCTTTCCTGCGGTTGAAGATGGAGATGCCATAAACTATTTCCTTTTGTTTATTGTGGAATAAAGCCAAGTTCCCCTAAAGCGAGTTGTTGAACTCGATAATGTTCAGGGTATGACTTATTGCTGAGTAGTTCATTCCATGAGTCAGGAATATCATTAGTGTCACTGATATTATTCTTTAGCATTAACATCGTCATAATTCTGATGGAATGATCATCCGTGATATTTAATGACTGGCAGTACAAGAAGTATTCCTCTGCCAGGTTTATTGCTGCTTTATTGTTTTCTGATGTTATTAAATTTGTGTTTTCTTTATTTTCAATAATAAAAGTTGATAACTTGTCCAGATAGTTTTTATGAGCCTGCTGTTCTAGTTGCTGATATTGCCTGTAATTCAGAGAGAGCATAGTGAAAGGCACCAACTTAGCGTTGTTATCGTCTGGGACTCTAACTTCGGAAAAATCATCCTCATGATATATCCCATTATAACTGCTACTTACCTGGTACACTGGTTTTAAAAATAAATTAAGCTGACGAGGTGTTAAAACTGTAGTTAACGCCCAGATATTTCTCGGATCATAGAAGCGCATGAGGACAGGTTTAGTTTGTTCAGGGATCATCACCCATAAATAGCGACGGAAATGCTGCTGTAGTTCCCGTAAAGACAAATCGGATTTAAAGTATATCCCCCATGGCGTTGTTTTCTCGTTTAGCCAGGTATTCACTTCTTCGGTGACCACTACAAGATAGGGTGCTAGTGCAACCAGTTCCGGCTGAACGGGTTCTGCATATAAGCAACAATGTGGCGGAATCGTTTCTTTTAGAAAATTAACCAGGTCTGATTCGATGGCACCGTCCACAATCGCATATTTTATCATCTCCATCAGAGGCCATCCTTCGGGCAATGGGATACAAATATCGTTCCATTTCCCGCGGCAGCTTTCAGTATTACCGGGCGCATTGGTAAGATAACTTCTCCTGGGTTACCGAGTCCGTTCAAGTTTATCTTTTGACCTTTTATGTCCACTCCACCTGAATGAATCACTACAAAAGAGCTGCCAACTCGTAGGCTAATTTTGCTGTCGCTCTGTAAGACAATGTCTCCCTGTACGCTAATGCCGAGAGCACCGGCGACCTTCCGGGCGAGATCGCCTTTGACCTCTAAACCATGGTTACCTTCCACCAGGCTGACATGGTCTTTTGTTGTTTTGTGATCCTGCTTTCCGTCCACAGTGACTTTGCGATCATTAGCTACTACCAAATTTTCATCATGACCGATGCTCACAGTCCTGTCATAATTCACTCGTTCAGCTTTGCTGTTGAGTACTACAACCTGCATATTTTTTTGTGCATGCAGGTAAACTTCTTCCTGGTTTGTTGCATCATCAAAACGCAGCTCATTAAACCCGCTACCCTTATACGTCTTTGACCGTATCGTCATCTGCGTTTTTGTTCCCGGCAAATTCCCTGGTGAGCGATTATCCTGATGGTACGTCCTGCCCATGATGATTGGCTGGTCTGGATCACCGTTAAGGAAATCTACAATCACTTCCTGGCCAACACGTGGTATTGCAATGTTGCCAAATCCTGTTCCTGCCCATGCCTGTGATACGCGTACCCAACATGAGCTATCCTCGTTTCCCGGACAGTAGCGGTCCCAGTGAAAGCGAACCCGCACTCTGCCATGTTCATCGCAAAATATTTCTTCGCCTGCAGGACCAGTGACAATCGCGCTTTGTGGCCCATCTACGGAAGGTTTCATCTGCGGTATTGCGCGCCATGTCCGGTCTGCTGGTATGACCTCAAAGCGATTACTAAGCGTTGTTCCAGCCCCCTGACTTCCATGCAATGCCTGTGGCTGGTCCCCTGTCAGTACACTTCCCATAACTTGCCATTCACGGTTCAACAGATCAGATGGGTGTTCCGTCAAAGAGAAACGCTTTCCCGGCCATAATTTGGGGGAGTTGCTGTAGCCGATCGCCATCTCTGCATCATGCCTCCAGCCTTCTATTTGATAACGTGCAAAATCCTGCCCGTGCTGCTCATCTTTAAACCTTCCAGGATAATCGAAAATTTCATACTGCGTCAGTTGGCCATTCAAATGTTCACCAGCATGGTTGTAGTAGCCTGGCCAGCCCGGAGTTTTGAATGTGTAATCCTGGGTTTCTACTGATGAAGGGCGTATCTGTGCATGATATCTAAACTGATAGATACATTCGGCAGATTCCCCTGCCGCTACATTAGGATTAAAAAGAATGGCCCCCATTGACGACACACCTGCCACGTCGTCGCACAACACCAACTTTTGCTCTTCACCGGAGGGGGCGTGCCAGTCAAAAAAGAAAATCCCTTCTTCCGACCAAAGACGAGTTAGAAAAGCAAGGTCACTTTCACCGTACTGTACACAGAACTCTCGCGTTGGGTGCTCACTATAAAAAACGGGTGTCCATTCAGTGATACCATTCTCACTCAATAATGTGGAAGAGATGGTCTTAATATCCTGCTGCTGGAATATACGGAAGTTCCGCCGTAAACCGCTACGCCAAAGGGGAGGGGAGATGATCAGATGGTATCCCATTTGCCAGTGATTGTTTTCACTCAGGGTGACAGCGGTGACAATTCCTCGGATGTAACGCTGCGCAACCATCCCATTCCAGATGATTAACACCGCATTTTTTTCGAGAAAATCTGTAGCTGTCAAATCAGGAAGGCTGCTGGCGATATCCACTTTCAGCAGGAAATGTTTGGAGTACGACTGAACCAGCCTAAAGCTGACTACCGCAGTAGTTTTCTCCATCAGTCCGTCTACTTCTAACGTAAAACGCAACCCCTTTAAGGACATATAACCCCCTTTGCATATCCATATGAAATGCCACTTTCAGGCATCAGTGACTGTACTGTGCTACGTCTGATTTTAAATACGCTACCGCCGAAGTATCCGGCATCCACCATCTCCCATAAAATAGAGTTCAGAACTCACTGCCTTTTTACTTTTATGGGCATTCATTAATACGCTTGCAGCCCATACCGGCCATATACTGTTTGTATTAACCAATACCCTTAATGTTGTTCGCTATAATCGAATCTTTCATGTGCCCACCGCCCGTGGAACCACTCTTCTCTTACTCGTGTTAACGGGATTTATGTTTGTTATAGTCTAAAGGGGAACATGTATTAGCTTACAACATCATCCAGGGTGAAAGTATTCTATATTATTTGTATTCTATGTAATGTATTTTTTTGTTGAATATAAAACTGTGTTGCATATATTTTATCTATGCGTGTGTATTTCAGGTGCCCCTTAAGTTTATCATGCTATTTGTAAAAATGAGGATGGTGATTTAATGTGATTGTACACTAATTTTTTTGAGAACATTGACGCCTATGAATGAGGGCGATTAGTCTTCGGTAATATTTCTTTTCATGAATATGTTAATATTAAATCCATGCCATTAAATTTTATGCGAGAATCAGGTCTTTTACATTACTCGCACAATTCATTGCCGGGGAAGGTATGCAAGCTGACTATAAAAACATTCATCTAGTCGATGCTTCAGTTGTCGCATGATTGATCTTTAACAAGGAATGAGTGCCATGGAAAAGGAATGGATATCCGAGAGCTTGAGATTCTGTTGGATAATTATCCAAACTAGTGAATGGAGTAAAGCTAATGTCTTTTGAAGAACATTATTATAGGGAGGAGTTGGATTATCTGCGTCAGCTCGGAAAGCTGCTTGCTGAGGAAAAACCTCATCTGGCGCGTTTTCTGACCGAAAAGGAGGGAGATCCGGATGTTGAACGTCTGCTAGAAGCCTTCGCTTTTCTTTCTGGTGGTCTGCGGCAAAAACTGGAGGATGAATTTCCTGAATTTACAAATAGCTTGATTAATATGCTGTGGGCTAATTATCTACGTCCGGTGCCCTCTATGGCGGTAATCGAATACAAACCTTTAGCTACTCAACTTTCTGCACCCGTTTGTGTTAGACGTAATGAGCTCATTTGTTCAGGAGCAGTACGTGTAACATCTCCTGGGCGTAAAATTTTGGCAGAAAATACTGGCCATGGAACTCCTTCGTGCCGATTTACGCTAGCGCGTGACATCTGGTTGCAATCCCTTTCTATCGCAGATGTGAGAAATACAAGTAGTTTGAAAAAAGGTTGTATCGAAATCGATTTTTTTACAGAGGGAGGCATTAACGCATGTTCGCTGGAATTGAACAAGCTGACATTTTGGCTTGGCAATGAAGATGATTACACCCGATATCAACTTTATTTATGGTTCAGTCAGCACCTGATGGATGCAGAACTCGTTTCCGGTGAGAGTCGACTACATTTGCCTGATTTGTGGCTTGAAGCTGCGGGATTCGAACATAATGATGCCCTGCTTCCCTGGCCAGAAAACACTCATAGTGGTTTTCGGGTGCTTCATGAGTATTTTTGCTTTCCGGAAAGTTTTTACTTCTTCCGCATGCGAGGTGTACCTTTGCTGCCCGATAATTTCCCAGTCAAGGCTTTTACATTGTGTCTGCACTTTAACCTGCCATTACCTACAGAAAAAAAATTAAGCAAAAGTTCATTGCGCTTATACTGTGCGCCGGCAATTAATCTTTTCCCCCACAATGCTGAACCTATTA
>Ga0213822_1001975_pt1 | contig 10436 bp, 9 predicted proteins | sample MC6MC0908MG_FD_179872 | JGI IMG/M metagenome (GOLD analysis project Ga0213822, IMG submission 179872) | Enriched soil aggregate microbial communities from Iowa State University, Ames, United States - MC6-MC0908-MG | ecosystem: Environmental > Terrestrial > Soil > Unclassified | place: USA: Iowa...
TATATTTACCATCAAAGTTCGATAAAGCTTTTAAGACACGAATGAACACTTCTTGGGTCAAATCTTCCGCATCATTTTGATTTCCCGTAAAACAAACAAGAAATCTATAAACGTCTAAGTAATACAGATTGTAGATTTCAACTATTCTTGTTTCCAAGTTATTTGAATCAATCAATCTTTCCCCTCCTTTTACTTATTTGCTTATAATTCGTTTGAAGTTAGGAAAAGGTTACAAAAATTTGTATAAAAAAGCAGAGCATATTTCTATACTCTGCGTTGATGACCATGATGTTTGTTTTTAAATAAGTGAATACAGTGAGCGTGCCTGCTTGGCGATTAATGTGTAGCCATGTTGTTCTATTTCTTTGAACGTTTGAGGTTCGTAATTAGGTAATACTAAGCTCGCTAATTCTGCCTCGATTGGTACGTTTGTTTGAATGGTTGCAAGCTCGTGTGACAATTTTAGCATGTCTAGATTTTCTTTAATTTTCGTGCGTTGACCAGGCTTTAATTCATCTATTGATGTAAGAACATTTTCAATGGAACCATACGTTTGAATTAATGTAAGTGCCTGCTTCGGTCCAATTCCTTTAACGCCTGGATAACCGTCACTCGTATCCCCCATAAAAGCTTTAACCTGTGCAAATTGAACTGGTTCGATGCCATATTCTTCTGTAAAGCGTGTATGCGTATAAACATCATACTCTGTGTAGCCTTTTTTTGTAAAAGCAATTTCCGTTGATGGTCTTAAAAGCTGCAGTAAATCCTTGTCGCCACTAATTACCGTAATGTCAGCCTCATCCTGCCATTTCGTAATCATCGAGCCAATTAAATCATCTGCCTCCATCCCTTTGACACCAAAATTTTGCCAGCCGATTTGTTCAGATAAATTTTTCGCCATATCAAATTGTGGCAGCATTTCCTCTGGTGGTGCTGGACGATTAGCCTTATAACCATCAAATAATTCGTTACGGAATGTATGGGCACCCATATCCCAACAAACAGCAAGATGTGTTGGCTTCATGATAGATTGTGCCGTTAATACATGACGCACAAATCCTTGGGCACCATTTGTTGGTGTCCCATCCGCGAGGCGAATATAATGCCCCATCGCAGCTGATGCAAAAAACGAACGGAATAATAACGCCATGCCATCAACAATTAATAATTTTGGTTTTGTAGTCATGATAAATAATCCTCTCTATAACAATACAATGATTGTAGTAATTCATTATTAAGCATTGTTCTATTATAGCAAACTATCATTAAACTTCATTGTAAATATATACAAGCCATTATTCCACGTCCCGCTTTATCACTACCTAATACCAGTTTTTCCTTTCTTTGAAATACATGTATTGTGGTGATGAGCCAAATTGAAGTCAATTGCCTTGTGTTAATTTATCGTCCACTTGAAATTACCTAGAGAAATACCTTCAACATTAATAGGACCATTCCATTTACCCCTATAACATAAAAAGTAGCAAACTAGGCAATGTTCTAGTTTGCTACTTTTTTTGCTTGGATAAAGTGAACACTAATCTAATCCACTCCACTTCTTTGCTTTCGATGAATTTTGAGATGGGCGTCTTGTACCTGACGTATCTCTTTCGGTACAAATAAATTACTGTCCGTTAATGCGAGACAAGTTTTGGCAAAGCTCCGCGACCTCGTGCATCGTATAACTTTGAAAGTTATATTGATGACGTAATTCCTGATAATACTGTAAAATTTCTTCAAGCATAGCTAAATTTTTTTCAATATTTTTGCCAAAATTATGAGGATGCCACCATAGATGATAAAAAGCTTCAGACGTTGCAGCTGCATGCATGCCCTCTTTAATACGTTTAATCTTAAAGCCCTCAAAAAAACGTAATGGGCTACAATATGGCCTTAAAAATGCACTTGAACGAATGTTAATAAATGAATCCTTTTGCATTTCAGCTAATGTTACTAGATGATTTCCTGTTACATTAACATAGCTATCCAGCCATTTCTTCGCACCTAATAGCCGACCTTTTTTCGTAAATTTTCGAGGATCGTACAACGGGTGTTTTTCATTCCCTCTATAGCAAACAAACCCCACTTCCTGACAAGCTGTGAAATACGCTTCATTCACTTGATTTCGTGGAAATACAATCGACTTCATCGGTGCGATATACTCTTCACAAATCATGGCAGTAGCATGTAAATCTGCACGAAAATTCGCTTCAGTTTGGCCAGCTTCTAAACAATAAAAATGTGAAAATGTATGACTTCCTATTTCCTGATGTGGTGTACATTTAATCTTCTCAATTAAGGAGTTGCCAAAATGTAAGAGGTCCTCCTGCTCATTTTCTCCTACTTTTATAAGTTGTGTATGTGCTGCATAGCGCATGTTTTTATATTTTACCGGGATACCTCGTAAGTAATGAGCCATTTCTGCTTTTGTTTCTGCAAACAATAAACCAACTGTTGCCCAGGTTGCATGAATACCGTATTGTTCAAACAACTCCAGTATTTCAGGCAATGCCTCACGTACACCGTATAAGTTTTTATTGTATTGACCGTATTTAAATACATCGTGGACACCCCAATTTAGCTCAAAATCTAAAGATATGACAAGACCCCCACGGTTTACTTTGATTGCTACTTCCTCCATTTTTGCACGCCCAGTAACAGTGCACTTATTTTGGATTGAGTAATGTAGCCGGAATAAACATTGACAACCTGTCCACCGAAGCCCAGTTTAAACTCACGAACATTTTGGTCATCTGTTAGCTTCCCCATATCATATAAATCAAAGCCTTGCTCCTTTAAATGCAATAAATTATGCCATAGTAAGAAACGATTTGCATAACGAACTGGTCGTTGTAAATCATCTGGCATCATTTGTGAATGACAAGTCGCTGCATAGTAGGACATTGCTTTTTTAGCGTGTACAATATCAAGTCTATAGCATAATGTTTGTCCACAAATACTTCGAATCTCGGACAACCATAGTGCCCCTTGATCCTTTAAGAGCGTAATGGCTTCCATTTGAGACTTACTAATTAGCTCGAGTTTTTTCCTTTTGGCAAAATTATTATAAAACTGCTGAAAGGCTCGTAAATTTTCTTCTGATGGTTCCTTATAAATAAAAACTTGATAGGACTCTTTTTGTGCACGACGAAGTATTTTTCGATTACTTTCTGAAAGTGCAAGATATAATGATAACTCACTTTCTGTAAGGTGAATATGAACCGTTTCACTTTTAACAAGTTTACGGCTAGGTACAAGTGAATGTGTATAACCAACAACCTTCTTTGATTTTCTAACATTGGCTGGCTTTTCTACAAAATAAAAATGCTGCATTGCGATATTCCATCGCTTACTTTTAATGGACAGAATGAACATCGCCCCCACTCTCTGTGTATTTTTCTACATGATTTCGTTCATAACGAGCACATTTGAAATGTTTCATTCGAGAAATACGTTTATAACCTAGCTGCAATAGTCGTTTACGCTTTCGCCATTGCCAAAAGCTTGCTGTAACCCAAAGTGTTTGTGCAGGTTTCATTTTTTGGAAAAAAGCTGTTATAATATCGATATTTTTATAAACATCATAGGTTAAAAAATAGGTCTGCTTCGGCAATGCTTCAACAATTTGCAATTCATCTACACGCCAGTTCACAGCATGTAACGCAAACGCAATTTTATTTGTTTCAGCAAAGGAATCTTTAAAAATGGTATATCCCTTATAAAATAGAGAAATAATTTCTTCATCATCGAGTTGCATCGCCTCCTGTATTGACAACTCCTCAAACAAATCTCCTACAGGTCGATGCGGTGTGACACTATCTGATGGGGATAATTCATATAAATCCACTTGCTTAAAACGAATAAATTTTTCTACGAATAGTTGTCCATATTCTAGCCAATCTTTTACCTTTCCATACTTTACTAAGTACCGTAATTGACCGAGCGTATTGCGTTTCCATTCAACAACACGATAATTGCCTTTTAACAATTCCTTTATTCGTGCCTTCAGCGAATAATGACCTACTAATAGCTTTGCCCGCTTCGTTCCACTGCCTACAAGCATACGCCTTGTAAAATCAATACTAGAGCGCCAATCGAACTTATAAGGCTCATAACCAATACTCATATCGAATAAATGATAGTTTTCAGAAAAGGTTCGCTTGATCATTTCCTGATTAACTAATCTACCAGGCCCAAATATATTAAATGTCGGCTCATGCGCAAGGGCATAAGTGACATAACGTCCTCGACAGCAAATTCCATAGGTAAAGGCAATCCATTGGTTTTCAAAAACAAGTGCGTCTACCTCGACTTGCAATGCCTCCCCTTTAAGAAGTGTTAGCCGTTCGAAAAAATCTCTTTTCTTTCCTTTCGTAAAATCACTCGTATCTAGCTTTTTGGCCCATCGCCGATCAAATAATCTAAACATTTGCCAAAGCTCGTCCTGCGAAGGTACTGCCCTCGTTAATGAACCTAAATTCCGCAGCTTTCGTTCCCTTCTATCCACACCATGCATTTTTCTACGTTGATTGAAATGCTTTTGAAAATCTATATCGTGAAAGGCAAGATACGGTGTCACTACACGAAAAATACTCGGGTGTAACTGCCTTTCAACAAAATATTGTTCAATCACCTTTGTAGACTCTTTGCTTTCCAATAATCCATGAAACGAAAATATGACATGTTTATGCCGTTCGATGAGCTGATCAAATACAAAGGTTATAGCGGGCAACAGCCATTCCTTTTTCGCTACAACACCTGAATAATTTGCAATATTTTCTCCCGTAAAGGAATAAATTCGTATCCCCCATCGAAGTCGAACTGTGAATGGGAAAAAGGCAATGATATGACCATTTTCTTCAACAGCATAGAGCTCAACACGCGCTCTTCGCCCAACTATTTGCCACCAGTTATAAAACCAAGCAAATTCTATAAATGGATTATCATTAACCTCAGCTGCTAAAATTCCATCCCAAATATCCTTGTACCACATGAGCTCATCATCTGTTCGAATGCGAATTAATTGCAAATTAATCACCTTTCTTAGCCGACTTTGATACAGCCTGTTCGTAGACAAATAGCGTTTTCTGATACATTGGTAGAAACGTAAAATTCCTTAAAAAGCAACGTTCACTGGCGTCCCCCATTTTTTGACGCAAGTTCTCATCCATCAACAATTGTTTAAGCCTTTTCTTTAGTAAATCTGTATCATCTCGGTTCATTAAAAATCCATTCTCGTGATCAGAAACTAGCTCATTGACGCCACCTACATTCGTGGCGATAATCGGAAGTCCTGCCCGCATCGCCTCAATAATTGAGATCGGTAAGCCCTCCCAATCGGATAGCAAGACAAATAAATGGCTGTCCTCAAGCAAAGATGTGACCTCTAATTGGTTGCCTAAAAATGTGACACGATCCGTTAAGCCTTTATTGGCTACAAATGTTTCTAAATTAGGACGCAGTGAGCCATCACCTATCAATTGAAGGCGCCAAGGGATATCAGAAAGCTCTGCTAAAGCCTCTAGCAGTAAATCCTGTCTTTTTGGCACTTCAAAGCGAGCAACCATCACAATTAGTGGATGCTCCTCGTTCTCTCGATTAGGTGCTACTCGCTTATCTATTTGGTCAATGCCATTATGAATTGTGAGCATTTTATGGGCAGGAGCAATTCTTTTTGTTAATGCTAGCTTGCGATCATATTCAGATACCGTAATAATTTTAGCTGTTAACGTCTGAACTGATTTTTCCATCCGACTATACAAAATCTTTTTTTTATGCGGTACGCCTTCTGTAAAACTCCAGCTATGGGCTGTAAAAACAGTCGGAATGCCTAAAAGACTACCTACTACACGTCCAATTGCACCCGCTTTTGATGAATGTGCCGCAATAATATCGGGTTTTATTTTTTTAAAAGCGGCTCTCAATTGCCACAAGGATTGTAAATCTTTTTTTAAATGAATCGCTCGTTGCATGGCTGGGATACTGATAACATCAATTTTTTCTGCTTGTAAGCGCCACAGTGATGGATCGTATAGGCCTGTTACAATAGTTACCTCATGTGCGTCTTGCTTTAATTTTATGGCAAGTGCCTCCACATGCTTTTGCGCTCCGCCAATCTTATCCATACGTGTAATAAGCTGAACAATTTTCAGTACCTAACACTCCTTATTTTTATCAATTGTGCCTTGGCATAATTGCGTCTGGAATCGACTTTGTGCTTGCACAAAGAACTCCTTTCCGATTCCATGACATCCGCCGGAGGCTTTAACTTCTTTCAGCAGGCGTTTGGCCCCCCCTGAAAACAGCTTAAATTCGCATCCATCTCACCACTTATAGAGGTAGGGGACTTCTGCTGAAAGAAGTTAATAAGCACCTGTTCTCGCTAACACTACGTAAAATGTTTTGATGATAATTCTCAAATCCATCCAAAACGAATAATTTTCAACGTATTCTAGATCATATGAAATTTTTTGCCCATGAGAAATATTAGATCGACCGTTAATTTGAGCAAGCCCTGTTAATCCTGGCCTTACTTCTAATCGTCGAGCCTGGACAGTGTTATAAGCATTTGTGATGGGTGGAACTTCAGGGCGTGGTCCAACAATACTCATATCTCCTTTTAAGACATTAATGAACTGTGGAATTTCATCAATACTTAGCTTCCGAAGAACGGACCCAACATTCGTGATTCGTGCATCCTGTTCAGTTTTAAAATAATAATCCTCCGGAATCCCGTCTGCACACACAGTAGGCATATTCACTGGAACTGCCTGTATGGTCATTGTCCGTAGCTTCAAAATAATAAAGCGTTGATGAGCCAATCCAGTACGGATTTGTTTAAAGAAAAAAGGGCGGCCTGTACTAATGAGTAAAATGAGGAATACAGGTAACATGAGAGGAATGGTTATGAAAAGTAATAGGAGTGCCCCAGTAATATCAAAAATTCTTTTGCCGTACTGACTATAAAATGTGATAGTCTGAGCTGATTGCTCGTGCAATACATCATCCTTTGCATTTTTTTTGCACTTAACTTTATATATTCATCTGGGACATTTATAGAACTACTTTCGAAAAGCATTTACATAATAAAATATAAAAAGGGATTTTGTTTCGATAAAAGCTCAAATAGTTTCGATAAAATGAGGTTTTGTTTCGATAAATACTCAAATAGTTTCGATAAAATGAGATTTTGCTTCGATAAACCCTCAAAGTGAATAACCCTTATCTGTTCAGCCATTTATTGATCCTTGTATAATTTGCACCTCGCATTCTATTTGAACGTTTCCTTTTAACGCTTTACTAATCATACAAGATTGTTCAGCCTTCTCAGCTAATCGATCAATTCGTTTTTGCTGTCGTTCAGATAAATCTTGCACAACAATTCTTGGCTTATGCACGATCTTCTCATAAGTAAAAATGCCATTCGTGACATCAACAAAACCTTCAGCTTGCATAGACAAATCCAACACAGCAATCTTCGAATTTTCAAGTAACGTAGCCAGTGTAATTAAATAGCAAGTTGCTGCAGCTCCAAGCAGCATTTCATCCGGATTTGTCCCAATCCCTGGTCCATCCATTTCAGTAGGGATAGAGATTTTCGTTTTTAAATTGTCCGCAATAATATTACCTGTCCCATTTCTCCCCTCCGACCATTTTAAATTCATACTAAATAAATGTTGAACCATAAAAAATCCTCCTTTTGATGATGTAGTGTACGAGTTACTTTTTCACATGACTTTTTAGAGATACATACTGTATTTTGACCCTTCGTAGGTGAGCGGTTGCTAGGGGACCCGATTACTTCCTTGGCTTACCCGAGCAGTTCGCGTTACTACCTGAGCGGTTCTATTCCTCACCTCTTATTAAAAATTAACAGAACAATAATGAAACATCAAAACTATAGAAAAACAGGAAAACTAATTTTATGGTAGAATAGAAAAAACAATTCTTTAGGAGATTTAAAAATGATTTTAACAAAGCAACAAGCAGTACAAGCACTAAAAAAGAACAAGTTTATCGGTTTTACTATTGCAACAGGAAATATTATTATTAAAAAAATGAATAAAACCGATTATAATATTTTCGTTTTTGAAGAAGGCAAAGACAAACCATTGCGTTATGTCGGTTCCATTATGAATGTAATGGCTACAATGAGCGATAAAGCTTCAAATAAGGACTTTGTCATTGTGGAACAGCTTCAAACTCAAAGTAAAGAAGAGGCTAAACCAGTAGTGAAAGATGAAGTCAAAGAAGCAGCTAAGCCTGTAGAGAAAGACGAAGTCAAAGAAGCAGCTAAGCCTGTAGAGAAAGATAAAGTTAAAGAAGAAAAAACAGCTGACTTCGATGAAGAAAGACGTGCCATTTCAGGCTACGAGGGCCTATATGATGTTACAGCGAGTGGTCGTATCATTACAGTGCGTGAAAATCGTCCATTAGCTCGATGCAATGATGAATATGGTTTCCATATTGTTCGACTAACAAAGGACGGCTCTGCTTCAAGTCACAATGTGTTTGAACTTTGGAAACAGGCATACCCTGAACTTGAACAAACTAATTTTAAAGGTGCCTTAAAAGCAAAGTATGGCACAGGCTGTAAGCTTACTGATAAACCAGGTATACACTTTTAATTTCTTTCAGAAAAAAATCCTCAGCGCCGCTTCATAAACGCTGGGGATTTTTTAAATAAAAAAGGTAATAGCGCTAAATGTCAGAGATGATAAATACTATTCCCTTGTGATTGGAGATATTTTAACCAATTATTTACTTGGCGATATACCTTTTTCTTTTTCAATACTTGAATTATTGTTATCCTCTCTACCCTTTGAAATCCTAACTGTACTAGCTCTCGTCTTCTTTTCCTTTCATACCAATGAACGGAAGTACAGACGGCTCTTCCTTCTTCCTGCATGGTAGCGACGATTTCAGACAGCTGATGATTATTGTCCTGAATGTATGAAACATTGGATGGAAGCTCGTGTGTAAATCCTGTCGCTTCTTCACGAAATATTTGATCATGTCTTAAATAAGCTATATCGTTCGTGCTATTTCTAAAGATCCGATAGCCCTTATGAAAGTTCGAAACGTAGTTAGCACGTCTTCTACTTACCATCACATCCTGAATAAACACTTCATTAAAGTTTGATGTAGTTTGACCTTGGCCATTCTCAGCAACATAAATATCAAAAATATGCACAGCTATTATGCGATTAATCCCCTTCTTGAAAGAATGGAACCAATCCTTTGAACGGGCACTTTTTAAAAAATAGCGTAGCTCTCCTAATCGATCTCGTTTCAATTTCACGAGCTGATGATTATTCGTTAATTGACCTTTCAATCTATTAAACAAGACCATCATTAGCCTTAAAGTACGTTCCCTTTTGCCTTTCGTACTCATCATAAATTTTCTAGTAAAATCAACATGTGTATACCATTCAAACTTATAAGGCTCATAACCACTGCCTAAATCATAGAAACGGTAGTTTGAAGCATGTGCTTTGAGCATATTTTCTCGCTCTATTAAACGGCCAGGCCCAAAAATATTGAAATCAGGCTCATGTCCCATCGCCTGACAAAAATTCCGATCTCTACAGCAAATATCGATCGTAAAGCCTATCCAATGCCCCTCAAACTGAAGACTATCTACTTCTACTCGTAACGCGTTACTTTTCTCCGTTGCCAAACGCTCAAAAAAACGACGCGTTTGTTGTTCTGTAAATCCACTTTTATCGATTTTCTTTTGCCATCTTCTCGTAAACAAGTCGAACATGTCAGCTAACCTTTCACGATGTACCTCTTGAAAGGTTACTTGACCAAGAGCCTTTAATTTTTTTTCACGCCGCTGAATCGTTTTAAATTTTTTTCTATGCTTATAAAGAAAATCCTCAAGTTTTATAGATTGAAAATCAATATAAGGAGTGACAGTACGAAAAATAGAATGAGGTACCTGATACTCTATTGCATATTTTTCTAGAATTTGAGATGTATGTTTACTTTCTAATAAGCCTTGTAACACTAAAATAAATCGTTTATATTTCCGAGAAAGCTCCTTTAGTAAGTATTCAATTGCAGGTTCCTTCCATTGCTTCTCTGCAATTACTTCCATATAAGTGGCAAACCCTTGTCCTAAAAAAACAAAATAATGTATACCACCAAATCGTACATAACGAACAAGTGGGAAAAATGCCACTGCTACTCCGTTTTGCTCGACTATGTAAATCTCAACATTGTCATTAACACCTAACGTCGTCCACCATGTCGAAACCCATTCAAACTCAATGAACGGATTATCATTTTTTTCACGTTCAAGTATCTCTGACCAAGTATTTTTATAGGACTCTAACTCTTCCATCGTTGTTACGAGTCTATAAGATAGCACGTGCTGATTCACTCCTTTTTATGTTCCAATGAATTATCGATTTTACCGCTCATTACCATAA
>Ga0213822_1001976_pt1 | contig 10436 bp, 13 predicted proteins | sample MC6MC0908MG_FD_179872 | JGI IMG/M metagenome (GOLD analysis project Ga0213822, IMG submission 179872) | Enriched soil aggregate microbial communities from Iowa State University, Ames, United States - MC6-MC0908-MG | ecosystem: Environmental > Terrestrial > Soil > Unclassified | place: USA: Iowa...
ATTCATTTTCTATGCTGGTTTTTCGGTTGAAACAGTAGTTTTTCAGGGTGGTGCGCTCGTCCTCATGACCGACTTGTTTTCGTATCTCATTGATGTTTATGCCCCCATCGAGAAGCGATGAAATATAGGTCTTTCTAATCGTATGAAGTCCTTTCTGCCTGATATTGATATGGTCGCAGTATTTACGGATACGGGTATCAACGGCTCTGGGATTGATTCGTTTTCCACCATGGATAAATAGGAAGCCATCATCATAGAAGCTGTTCTCTTTGTTGGAATCAAGAAGCGCCATAATGATACGCCTTGCTTCCTCAGTAAGATAAATCATACGATCCCCAGCGGAGGATTTTGTATGCTCCACGGCTTCCCATCTGGCAGGATACCATGATCCGTCCGGGCGTTGCCGTTCCTGTTTCTGAACCATTCGCTGAATATGTAGATATTTTCCGTCCGGGGAAATGTCTGCTTCTTTAATCCCCACAAGTTCCCCCAAGCGTACTCCTAATTGGAAAGCCAATGGAATGGCTAAAGCAGAGGTACATCCCTTTTCTTTAAAGTCTAACCATGCTTCCCTTTCAATTAACGGGCGTTCATTGGTTAGAAATACTTGCGTATTATCTTCCGGCTGTTTAACTTTCTTTAACAGCTTTTTGTCTACGGTAAACTGATTATAGGGATTTAGGGGAAGCAATTCATGGTCAACGGCATAATCAAGGCACTGACGGATAATCATGGACATGTTATAATACTGGGTTTTGGTTAGTTCTTTGTCCCTGACCATATTTAATGCCCATTCCTTTAGGGTGGCTTTTGTAAAGGTTCGAATATCCATGTCAATGATAGGGTCGTTAGCATAATAAGCGTTCCAGTCATTGTCTATGCGTCTGATATAGCTTGTGGCGGTTGTTTCCAGACCTTTGATATTCAGCCATAAAGGATAGATATTCCTTACGGTGGATAGCCGTTCCTGCTCTCTCTGGCTTTCTTCCTGCTGTTGCTGTTCCAGATAAAAGTTAATGATCTTTCGCTCCAGCTTTTCTTTCGTTGTAGCGGTAACGGGCTTTCGTCCCTTTGGTTTTGTAGAATCGGGAAGATACGAGAGAAAAGATCCTTTGTCATTTGTCCAGATATGGTAAAAGTTTTCAATGTGCTCTTTTAAGATGGCGTTCTCAATTTTTTGTTGTTTTTTCATGTTATATAATTCGAGAAGCTCTTCTGTATCTAAGTCCATTATATCATATTTAGATAAATTTATCCATCTATTTTGTTGAGTTTTATCTGATTTATTGTTAAAAATACACAATTATTATCACCTACTCGGTGCTAAGTAACTAGCAATTTTGTATTTGTTGTATTCTAAAGGCCTTTAAAATTATTAATCTATTCTATGTAAACCCATGAAGGGAAAAATTGAGAAAGTGGAATCGTCATTCCATTTTTTTGTGAACTATAACTTTGATTTTTTTGCATTTGATTGCTTCTATAACTTCGGGAAGCGGTATCCCTTTAATTTTTGATAATTCATAAGCTGTTACGAAAATTTCTTTAATGATGATACCTCCATATATTCTATTTGAACGGTAGGCGTTGCTGTTCTTCTTTGCTTAATTTATGGAATTTTTCATGCCTTTTCAAATAATCCTCGACTGAATCGTAAGTGGTAACCTTTTCTTTCGTAAAGACTTTTACTTTATGTATACGCCTTAAGAACGCTTGCCAGGTTTCCCTGTCACCCTCCTGTATTTCAGGATATTGCTTTTCTAAAGACCAGTTTGATATTATGTAAACTAAATTATAGCAAGCATACTTATTATTGAACCTTGCAGGTAATTCCAATGGGTAAATATCACAATAATTTAACATTTCCCTGATACGGAGAGAACTTCTAAATTCGTCAAAGACAAGGATAGGCTGGCAGGTATATCCGTCAAAGGGGTGGAAGTAGTCGGTTACACGATAAACATTCTCACACCCATGCTCTTGTAACACACCGCTGGTTTTGCCCGAGCCAGTTTCACCATGTACGTAGATCACTCGTAAATCAGTACGAAAAATCCCCTTAAATTTTTCCGTTAGAAGAGTAGTACGCACTTTGTCTATTTTATCTATGTTTAAAATAAAATCCTGGTTTATTGCTAGTATTTCAGCATTTGAAAGCCCATCGGATATCATTTGGTATAGCTCGGTCATGTCGCCAAGCTTGCCCTTACTGTTAGGCGGTGGGGTTCCATACTCAATAAAACTACCCTCCACTTGGGTACCATGCTTGATATCATCTTGCCATTTACCAGATTTCTTTATGTAGGTAATGTTATCAGTGACGGTACCTTTACAACTCTCGATATGAACCTGTGAAAAATGCTTCTGCACCATTGAGAACCGAACCCTTGAATCAAAGACTACAAAAATATGAGTATGGAAAGTTGAGCCTTGTTCATCTGCCATGCAGCAGTAATTTAGGGTCTTAAAATTGCTTCTTAATGTTTCAAAAATCTTTTCGTGGGTGTATCCCTTTTCGATAGGGTTATTAATGGTAAGCTGGTATTTGTTAGATTGACTGTCCTTTTTTTGTGCCATGTTGTTTTTCCTTTCTTGCCCTTATTTTAGAATCCTAGGCATTTATCTAAGATAGAGTATATATGTGTTTGAGAAAATGTTCGATAGCCGAAACAGCAAAGTTTTGCCAGAAGAGCAATGTTTTCAGAAATATCTTGCCCTGTCATTTCTCCTTTCGTATTTTGTGCAGTTTGTGCAGCTATAACGAACATTGCTTTTCCCCTGGTAGGCACTGGGCTTTTTCACGTTTGTTCATTTTCGGGGTAAAAGTATACCCGAAAACGCAAGCGTAGCTTGCATTGCTACATTTGGAACTGCTTCGCTTTGGGCTTCGCCCACGCTATGCAGTCCCAAACTGCGCAATATTACTTTCTGTTTGCATACTTCCTTATTAAAACCTTTAACTCCTCTTTGCTCGATATACGAGGAATTACAAGGGGCCTTAAGGGCTGTCCATCGATTAGGATTAAGCCTTGACCCTGACCGGGAGTATACTTTTTTTCAAAGACCTCATCTTCTAGATGCTCGCCTGCAAATAATGATTTACGGCTATCAGTAGTTAGCCTAGACAAACCTATGCAGATCTGGTAATTATCTATTGCGCCTATTCCGCTAGGAAAAAGACTGGCACTGATGCGTTGCTGGATACACCAGACATAAGTATGTTTTGAACGTCCTAGCATTAATAAATTGGAGACTTTCCCTTTAATCTCTTCGCATTTTTTCTTATCAGCCTGTGCAAGCCATGTAATATAACCGGCATATTCATCGATAAGAAGAAATTTTATTTCATTGGCGTTTTCTGGAGTACCTTCAAAGACCTTATAGAAATCCTCGATTAAATCGGTCACCTTATCAAACTCTGAAAAATTTTTGCTCAATCCTTTATAGTCCCCGGATTTTTTAAAATCCCCTATCCAGAGTTCAACGTTTTCTACTGTTTTTATAAGATTGTACAAAAAGTAAAGGGTTGCTATGCTTTTCCCTGAACCCGTTCCACCGACGATACAGGCGTGGCCTGTGACGGAGATATCAACACAAATAGGGGTTCTGTATTGGGCATCATAACCCAGTTTTACTAGATTATTCTTCAAAATCTCCCCCGTTTCCTTCGAGTTCGCGTTCTAACTCATCATCAACAACAGTTTTAACCGAATTTTTCGCTATGATTTCGGCTTGCCTTTTCCTGGCCATGACTAATCTTTTGAGATTTTCTTTTTCGGCATCTGAAACTGCATAGACAAGAAGGAGTTTATAACTGCTTTCTTCTAATTTCTGAAAACATATATCGTTATGAAAGCTTTGCAACCCACATTCTGCCATATGCTCTTTAAATACGTTGTTTAAAATATTCCTTATAATAGGAAAGTTTTCATCATTTCTACATACTATGTGAATTGCGATGGCTGGCAAATTATACTTTGAATATGTACAATTCTTCCATTCAGTATAGGCTATAGGAAGCTCGTTATATGGTGCAAGACTTTCCATGAGCTTTCTGATCAAGACCTCATCGGGAGCATACTGGATTTGAACCTTCTTTGAAAACGAATCCTCTACGAATTTCCCAAAGTGTAAAATGATTTCATCAATTTTTGCTTTTGATGTGTTTAGATCTTTTTTTGTTATTATGTGATACAAAGCGATTGGAAAAATATAAAACCAAAATACAATCATTATTAAAGTCTGTAAAATTTCCATACGAATTCCCTTTCCTTATTAAATTTGTTTTGTTTGGGGGTTCCGACATACAAGAGTTTTGAGGGAACCCCTAATATAGGTATTAGTTTTCTAACAGCTTTACACGCGGGATGTTGACAGAAACTGACATAAAGCCAAATTCTATTTTATAAATCTTTATGATGGCTTCATTGATAGGTACATTTATGTAAATGGCTTCTGTAGCCCTATCAATGGTATCCTGCTCAATCACTGGCTTTGTAGTATTCACCTTGAACGTGACACTATTGAATGTAAGAGGGTCTACGCAATAATAGCTAATGCTATCAATTACATCTGTCTTTTTTCCACCATCATAACGGAAATTGGCCTTTACCCCTCGTAAAACAAAATCTTCACTTTCAAAAAAATCTTTTCCTGTAAGTACTAAATCCTTAGCTTTAATTTTGTTGTCGCTCATTCTGATCGTATTGCTCATTTTTTTCCTCCTTGTCATTTAGGCACCATAGATTTTTCACCGGTGCATTGTTGTCTATTTGTACAAATCTTTATGCAGTTTTTATAAACGGCATTGCTTTTCTCCTTTCTCGCTCCCAAAACCCAGAACGGCTATCTAAAATAAGTATATAGTAAATAGAAAAAACAAATAATAACAGAAATGACAAACATCTTGCCAGAAAAGCATATTTCAGGCAAGATGCTATTTTGTAGTTTATTTATTATCTTGCATCAATTTTTCAATGAAAGGCTGACGCCTATCTTCTGGTAAAAAATTTAGCATTGTTGATATTAAACAGTGAAAAATATTTTCTAACTGTTCTGTTTCTTCCATATGATTAGGTTTCTTGAAACTTGTAAGACCCAGCAGGTAATCTGTAGAAACATTGAAAAACTTAGCAATTTTAATGACATTTGCTATGGAAAGTTTACTATTATTTGATCTTGCTCTTGAAAAAGAACTTGCATCTTTATAACCTGATTTTTTAGCAACGAATTCTAGTTTATCGCCGGTTGACTTCAGTAAATCTTCAAACCGTTTCCACATGGTTATCTGATATCCATCAACGGAGATTGGCTCTACTTCTTTACAATAATTCGTTTGGTTTTCCCTTGTTATTTCTGCATTTCCTTTTTTGTTTTCTACAACAGTTTCTTTAACATCTTTCATATTATTGTCCTTTTGGACAAGTACTTGTCATTTGTATTTCAGCTGTTATAATAATAATAATCTATATATTATGGAAATAGGCCATAAAAAAAAGACAACCAAATCAATGGTTATCTTTAGGCTTTTTTTCCATAACGGCCAGCGTGTTTTCCATAAGAGGTGACATTTTTTCCATAAATTAATGCATTTATGGAAAAATAAATATTTTTGTGGACAAATTAATTCTGATTATTCTGTTTATATATAATCATGGCGGTTACTAATTTCTCTTGCTTCTTCAAAGCTCGTAAAAATTCATAGAGATTCTTCTTTTCTATATTATATAAGTCATTATAAGATACACTATTTAAGGTTTCTGTTAATTTTTTCACATGCTCTTGCTTTTCATCAGATATAATACCATTTTGGATAAAATAAAAAGCACGACTCATATCTACGTTTGATAATTCACCATCTTTAAATTGAGACTTACATTTCATTAAATGGTCTACGATTTCTTTGGAACTTTGTATGAACGGGGTGCTATAGGTATTTTGTTTCATTCGCTCTGTAACGAATACTCTAAGGGCATTGCCCAGTTCAGAATTATTATTTATGGGTAAAATAAGCCTTTTGCCTTGAAAGATATCTTTAGGGATATTTGTTTTATTACTTAATGCTTGAATTGTTTTATAATCAAAGTTCTCATTCACCATGTGTTTACCGTCTTGTTTCTTATATATCATTATTTCACGTGCTATTGTACCTTTAATTCCAAAGAGGTTAAAGAAATTAATACCCTTACCCTGTGGAAGAGATGAAAAACTTTTTATTTTTGTTTTCTCTGGTTCATTATATGTGATCCTCCAAATTGTGCGTAGAACATGCCAGTTTATACATACTATTTCTTCTTCTTTAAAAGTTTGTCTCATAAGAACATCCTTTCTGTATTTTTAATTGTTTTCCATTAGTATTTTATAAATCTCCCTGCCACTAGACAAGGAGAATGTGTTAGCGAAACTCAAATAATTTAGAAACTGGAATATTCAAGACTTTTGCGATGGTAAAAATTACATCAAGGGATACTGCACAATCGTTATTTTCAATACGGGACATATGGGTACGGCTTATATCAACTTTATCAGCAAGTTGCATTTGAGACAAGCCTTGCTCTTTCCGATAGTATGCAATATTTAATCCAAGCTTCTTGTATTCTTCATGATGTTGTCGTTTCATACGCTATTTCACCTCCTGGTATAGCGTATAAAATTTTTATCATCAAAGCGACAACGTGTAATATAACTTATATTATACTACAAGTTGCAAATAATGCACTATATGTGATATAATCATATATATATCATAATATTATAGCATACTCATTATACCACTAACGGAACAATCCAAAATGGGCATAACGTACCTAGTGTGGTCATGGTTATATTTTCGCTCTGTTTATTCTTTGAATTGTGTTAGAAGTTATATTATTTGGTATAATAGTAAAGAAAATAAGTTCCAGATGTTGTAAATTAATTTTTGTAATGGTAGAATAATTTTATTGAGTAATTGTGAATTTTCAGATTAAATAAAATAAAGGAGTAATTGAGTATGAAAAGAAAAGCATTTATAATGCTAGGGGTTACATCAGTCATTATGGTAAGTGGATTAGGGGTATTAACTTCTTATGCTACAAGTTCAGGTACGGTAAATAATCAGGAGACGCAAGCAAAACCAGCAGTTTATACGGCTAACTTAGTTCAGAGTATGGGTGATTGGGAAAATACCAATAATGTTTGGAAATTCAAATTAAAGAGTGGAGAATTTTTGAAATACTCATGGATTCAGAGCACAAGTAATGATAATTATTACTACTACCTTGACTATGATGGAGTTATGCTTACTAATACAACAACACCAGATGGGTATTTTGTAGACTCTACAGGAATTTGGACTTCCAATAAGACAGAACAGACACAAGCACCAGTTGAAAGTGTTCCAGTTGAAACTGCTCCTCAGCACATGGATAAGTCAGAGTTAGATGCAGTTCAAGAGGTACATCGTGAAGAGGCTGAGAGCCTTAAAAATAATGAGGAGTACCTTAATGCCGTTAGGGAAAATGCCAAGAAGCTATACGGAAATTAAGTAAGACTTTAAGCAATACAAAGTGATGATACGACGGTAACCTTCACTGATCTTTATCAAGACAATGGTTTATGAGAGGGAGAGATGATCATGATTAAGAAAAATAAAATAGCTATTGGATTAGTGACATTAACATTATTTGGTGGAGCAATGACAACTTATGCAGCTGGGCCTGGGGAGACAAAAACATCACAGGCAATACAGCCAGTGACCTACAAACAACAGGAAGTAAGGGCACTTGGAAATTGGGAGCAACAGTCCAATGGAACATGGGTATTCCGACAGCTAACGGGAGATGTATTAACCAATTCGTGGATAGAGTCACTGACAGAACAAAATTCATACTACTATGTGGGAGCCGATGGAGTTATGCTAATTAGCAGTAAAACTCCAGATGGATCCTGGGTAGATGAAAATGGAGTTTGGAGAAGTATAGGTTGTACTGCACCAAGCGTTTCAGAAAGTAGTACATCTGCAAATAATAACAAGTTTTATGATGAAATATCTCAAGAAGCTCTGGACATGATGGAGAGGTATGCAAATATGTCTCACGGTAATCTGCATTAAGTAAAAATTTATGAGGGCTGGATATATATTTAGAGATAAAGGAGAAATGGAGTATGAAAAGAAATGCATTTATAATGCTAGGGGTTACATCAGTCATTATGGTAAGTGGATTAGGGGTATTAACTTCTTATGCTACAAGTTCAGGTACGGTAAATAATCAGGAGACGCAAGCAAAACCAGCAGTTTATGCGGCTAACTTAGTTCAGAGTATGGGTGATTGGGAAAATACCAATAATATTTGGAAATTCAAATTAAAGAGTGGAGAATTTTTGAAATACTCATGGATTCAAAGTGCCAGTAATGATAATTTTTACTATTACCTCGACTATGATGGAGTTATGCTTACTAATACAATAACACCAGATGGGTATATGGTGGATGCTGATGGGATTTGGACTTCCAATAAGGCAGAACAAACACAGGCACCAGTAGAAAGTGTTCCAGTTGAGACTGCCCCACAGCATATGGACAAATCAGAATTAGATGCAGTTCAAGAGGTACATCGTGAAGAGGCTGAGAGCATTGAGAATAACGAGGAACTTAAAAGGTTAATGGAAGAACGTGCAAAAGCTTTGTATGGAAATTAAGTTCAGATTTTATTAAAGGATAACCTATGGGGTATAAACTAAGAATTGATGTATATTTATGCTGAAGTAATCCGTAAGTTTGTAATGGTGATGTGTTATGAGAAAGACAATTATCCAGATACTTAAGGTTCAAACGGATTCAGCAGAATCATACTATAAGGCCTATGAAAAATGGGATCAAGTTCATTCACTTATAAACAAAATAGGGAAAACGTTATTGGAACTGCTGAAAGAGCAATACTTCATTAGGCATAATAAATGTTGCTTTCATACAGGATTAGAGAGGAGGTGATTACTATGGGAGGCTGGGAAGAAGTTGTTCGACCTTATTCACGTATAATTTCAAGACGTAATTGCAAATGTGGAAAAGGAGAAGTCATTACTCAAATGATTGTTGAAGAAGAATCAGATTATCCGCCTTTATTCCGTGGACCAGAAGAGGTATACTCTACCTGTCCCGATAAGTGTGAGGGTTGAGGATATGTAAAGATTTAATTTTCAATTAAAGACTGATATACCAGGAGATAGAAAAGAATATGTAATCAAGCCGGACAAGGAGGAAATATCTTGTACGGTTAATGTTATTTTGGGGAATCATAAGTTAGGACGGATAAGTCAAGGGCAAGCATTGTTTCTGAGAAACACTATTAGATAGCATATCATATTAGCGTTTTATTATTATAAAGGAGGGAAATACAATGGGAAAGCAGGTAAGGAAAGTTTTAATCCTAACAGTGTCGATGATATTATTTGGTGGAGCTATGACTTCATATGCTATAGGGCCTGGGGAGACAAAAACATCACAGGCAACACAGCCAGTAACTTATAATCAACAGGCAGTAAAAGCACTTGGAAATTGGGAGCAACAGTCCAATGGAACATGGGTATTCCGACAGCTAACGGGAGATGTATTAAACAACTCGTGGATAGAGTCACTGATAGAACAAAATGCATACTATTACGTAGGAACCGATGGAGTTATGTTGACAAACAGTAGAACTCCGGATGGATACTGGGTAGATGGAAATGGGTTGTGGAGAGATGGCTTGAGCAGTACTGTGCCAAGAGTTGCAGAAAGTAATTCGTCTGTAAGTAATAAGAGTAATAACAATTATGACGATGACGAAATATCTCCAGAAACGATAAAACTGATTGAAAAGGTGGCAGGTAATCATAACTATGGTAATTTGCACTAGGTTAAACTTTATGAGGGCCGGGAATTGATTCAGCCCTCATAAAGAAAATTAGACATATTGACAGTAGACAAGCTAGGAAAGGTGAAGAATCTTTCCTAGCCATTTCTATTTTTGGGGTGTTTTCCTTTCTACTCCAAGCCATCAAGGGCAAGCGTTGTTCCTGCGGAACCCTTGACAGCTTTCTTTTTTGAAGGCTAGGTATTGGGGGTAGAGTACGGGGTAGAGTACAGAAGAGCCACTCTCAAACCTCCTGTATTTACGGTGTTTTTTGAATGGTGATTGGGTTCGAGTCCCGTCTCGCGCTTTTTTTATTTACAGCGGAAACCAAGATTTTATCATGGTTTCCGCTGTTTTTTTGTGTCTGTCAGCTTGTAGACAGTTGCAGACAGCTTACAAAGCCTTTGATGTAAGGTATAAGTTTCCCGTTTTGTTAGGGGATTGTAGATATATCCAAGAGAGTTATTCATGTTGCAAATTCCTTGAAATTTATAAGATCTTTTGTTACGCTGATATGTGTAAGATATGATATTATGGTATTTGAAATTGATAAATAAGAAATAT
>Ga0213822_1001978_pt1 | contig 10432 bp, 9 predicted proteins | sample MC6MC0908MG_FD_179872 | JGI IMG/M metagenome (GOLD analysis project Ga0213822, IMG submission 179872) | Enriched soil aggregate microbial communities from Iowa State University, Ames, United States - MC6-MC0908-MG | ecosystem: Environmental > Terrestrial > Soil > Unclassified | place: USA: Iowa...
GCGGCCGTGGAAGGTGTTCTTCCTGATCACCATCCCGATGATCGCGCCATCGCTGGCGGCGGGGGGCATGATGTCGTTCGCGTTGTCCCTGGACGACCTGGTGCTGGCGAGCTTCGTCTCCGGCCCTGGCTCGACGACCTTGCCGATGGAAGTGTTCTCGGCGGTGCGACTGGGCGTGAAGCCGGAGATCAACGCCGTGGCGAGCCTGATCCTGCTGGCCGTGTCGCTGGTGACCTTCCTGGTCTGGTACTTCAGCCGCCGCGCCGAAGAAAACCGCAAGCGGGCGATCCAGCAAGCCATCGAAGAAAGCGCCGCGGACTCCTGGAAGCAACCGGAAATACGCCGGGCCGAGACCGCACCGGTCTAACCCGAAGCGGCTCTACCTGTGGGAGCGAGCTTGCTCGCGATAGCGGCGGGACAGTCGGCGAAAATGTTGAATGTCAGTCCGTCATCGCGAGCAAGCTCGCTCCCACAGTTTTTTGGGGCGGCTACAAATCTGCAGTCGAACGCAGACCCCATTGTGGGAGCGAGCTTGCTCGCGATAGCGGTTCAGTTATCGCCGCTCACTTCTTCAATGCGTCATGGGCCTCCAGGGCTCGCAGGGAATAGATGTACGCCGCGCCGGCATTCAATGACACGGCGGTGGCCAGGGTGGCGGCGATTTCTTCACGGGTGGCGCCGGCCTTGATGGCCGCGTCGGTGTGCACGCCGATGCAGCCGTCGCAACGGGTGGTGATGGCCACGGCGATGGAAATCAGTTCACGGGTCTTGGCATCGAGCACGTCGTTTTCAGCCGCGGCTTCATCCAGGGCCATGTAGGCCTTGACCATCTTCGGGTTGCTCTTGCCCAGGGCACCAAAGGCACTTTTGATGGTGGGAAGCAGTTCGGACCAGTTATTGAACATTGCGTTGACTCCTGTGAGGGGGGACGGGGTGTTGAACCCTTGTAGTCTTGACCATCAATGACGATTGAGCCCGTTGGTGATGAAAAATTACACCCGTCAGAATCAGGGCGAGCTCCTCGCCGGTAACAGTTTCAGGGTTGCGCGGGTATTGGCCACCACTTCTTCCTCGGCCAGGTGCGCCTGGTAATAGACCCCTTCGATGTACGCCTCGGCCTGATCCTCGTAATGCTTGTCGAACAGTACGCCGCTCTGGCCGACCGGATTGATGGTGACGCTGTGGGCTGGATCGGCGAAGTCGATGATGCGCCGGGTGGAAGGACCATAAGTCACCGGCCAGGGAGCCGGACCGATTCTGGCCGAGAGATTGTTGGGCACTTCATGGGTGCCGGGAGCCGCAAACGGGCCGACGTTGAAGATCCGGTCCAGCGGCTTTTGCTGGCCCAGCGGATGACCATGGGTCAGGGTGTGAGCCTTGCCCCATTGCCATTGCGTGGCATCGTCACCCAAGGTGGCTCGCAGGTGCGCCAGGCTTTTCTTCCAGGCGACGTTCACCGTGTCGGCACGGGTTTCCACGCCCAGCGTCGTGCGGTCATCCCACCACGGTGAATCCTTCGAGGCCGCCAAGCGTGGCAGGGCCGCGTCGATCACCCGGGTCGACAGCGCGGTGTCGAAGAATCCGTCGCCCAATTCATCGTGCAGGGCGGCGTCGGCCAGGTTGAACAGGAACTGGTTGAACAGCGTGGCACTGATGGAGTCCAGCGGGTAATCGCCCTGCCATTGGCCCAGTTGCTCCACCCACTTGCGTTCCTGCGGGTCGCTGACCACTTCGCGCAACACCGGCAACAACGGCGCGAGCAGGCGCGGGCCGTAGGTGGTGGTGGTGCCCAGTTGCAGCTTCTGGGTGGTTTGGAGGTCCCATTTCGCTTGCTTGTCGCTGAGCTGCTGGTTGAGCTGCTGGCCACGGTCGGCGAGGTTGTAGTAGCCCGGTATCTCGATGCCGCTGGCCGGCACCGGCTGGAAGTTGGCCGAGAGGATGTAGCCCCGCGCCGGGTTCTCTTCCTGGGGATTGCTGCTGAACGGATAGAAACCTTCCTTTTCCGCTTCCGGGCTGCTGCCATCGAGGATGAACCCGGGCTTCACGCCGGCCGGTCGCTTGGGCAGCTGCGCGGCGGCCCACCAGCCGATATCGCCCTTGGCGTTGGCCCATACGACGTTCAGCCCTGGTGCATGGATCTTGGCCGAGGCACCACGGGCCTTGGCCAGGGTATCGGCGCGGTTGAGCTGGTAGAAGGCCTCGAGGATCGGGTTGCGACTTTCCAGGAAACCCCACCACATGGCGATCGGCGTCTTGCCGGCGTTCGCACCGAGGGCATCGTTGACGATCGGGCCGTGGGGCGACTGACGCAGCACCAGCGTCACCGGCGCCTGGCCCTTGACCGCGATCTGCTGTTCGCTGCGGGTCATGTCTACCCATTGGCCGCGATACCAGACCTGCTCGGGATTGTCCGGGTTGACCTTCTCGGCGACCAGGTCCAGGTCGTCGTTCTGGAACATCGTGATGCTCCAGCCGAAATCCTTGTTCATGCCCAGCGTCGCAAACGGCATCAATGCCTGGTAGTGCCCGTAGAGTTCGAAACCCGGCGCGGACAGGTGCGCCTCGTACCACACCGATGGCGTGGAAAAACGGATGTGCGGGTCGCCCGCCAGTAAAGGTTTGCCACTGTGGGTGCGGTTGCCGGAAACCGCCCAGGCGTTACTGCCCTCGAACTGCGGCAGGCCGTTTTCCCCCAGGGCCTGTTCGCTCAGGCGGGCGAGGGCGTTGAGGTCTTTCCAGTCGGCTGCGACCAATGGCAGACCGCGCTTGGGACCATCGACCAACACGCCTTGGGGCTGCCAGTCGAGGTCGAAGATGTCCAGGTAGTTGGCGCCCACCTGATCACGCACGTAGGTCAGCAGGGGTTCGGTACGAAAGGCCGCGGCGAAGCTGTAGGCCATGTAGCCGGTAATGCTCACGGTGTCTTCGGCGGTGAAAGGGCGCTTGGGAATGCCCAGCACATCGAACTCCACCGGCCGGGTATGGCTGTCCTGGTAGGCGTTGATGCCATCCAGGTAGGCCTGCATCGCGATCCAGGCCGGCGACTGTGGGTCTTGTTCGGTGACATAGGTCGCGGCGCGCTCGCGGATACGCAGGCTGCGCATCAGTTTGTCGGTGTCGAGCAGCTTCGGCCCCAGTACCTCGGCCAGCTCGCCCCGGGCGAGGCGACGCATCATCTCCATTTGAAACAACCGGTCCTGGGCATGGACATAGCCGAGGGCGCGGTACAGGTCGGTTTCGTTCTCGGCGCGGATATGCGGCACACCGCGTTCGTCGTAGCGCACGGTCACCGACCCGTGCAGCCCTTGCAGCTGTACCGTGCCCTGGCGGGTGGGCTGCTTGCTGTAGAGGTAGCCGCCCGCGACGATGATGGCGGTGACGACCAGTGACAGGAAGGCGATGAGGGTGCGTTTCATGGTGATTCCTTATTCTGATGACAGCGGTCCCATGGTCTCGCTGTTGATTCCCTGTTTAGCATGCCACTGCTTTGTTGCGCATCGCCCTCGGAGGGATTCCTTATTCTTTGGCAGATGTGTCCTCGCCCCACGGACAATAACAACCCACCGCCAGCGTATGAGTCGCATCCACCGCCCGGCCAACGCTCAACGCCTCGAGAATCGGCTCGATGAAGCTGTTGCTCGAATTGCAGGTCAGGCCTTCGCTGTAGGGGCCGAAATACGCCAATTTGCCGCTGCGGTCCCAGATCGCCACGGCGGGGCTGGCGGGAATCTGGCTTGAACCGGGGAGTGCCGAGAGGGCTTTGAGATCGCTTAACGTGGTCGGTAACTGCCCTTGGCTACCGGTCTTTTGTACCGCATAGAACTCGACGCCTTGTGGTCCGTATTTATCGACCAGCTCGGCCAGGTGTTGCTGATTGCCGACGTTGCACGGGCAGGCCGGGTCCCAGAAATGCACCAGGCGGATCGCACCAGGGCCGGCCAGGTCGGCAGGCAGGCTCAGTGGGTCGCCGGAAAACACCGCCGTGTGTTGGCTGAATGTGCGCAGAAAACGTCCCTGGAACCAGTCATAGGCGAACCACAACACGGCGGCGCACGCGAGGACAAGCAGGCTGGCAAGCAAGGTCGTGCGGTGGGACGGGCGCATGAAGTCGATCCTCTGAGGCCGGCTAGCTTGCCATGCCTGCCGCGACAGATGAATATCGCAGGCTTATAAAGTCTGTTTCGCGCGATGCGCTTCTGCCTGGGAATCTTGATGCCTGCCACTTTCGACCCCGATCACCTGCGTGCCAGCCTGCAGCCCCTGGCCCAGTGGCAGCCCCTCTCGGAGCAAGCACAGGCTTATCAGCGCTTTTATGGGCTGGATTTCCCCCAATACCCGTTGCGCAAGGGACTGGGGCGTTTCGAGATCGCCGGGTATGAGGTGGTTGCCCAGGTCTGGTGGCCGGAAAAAGCCGTGGCGACGTTGTTTGTGTTCCACGGTTACTACGATCACATGGGTCTGTATCGACACTTGATCGAGTGGGCCCTGACGCAGAAGTTCGCGGTGATTGCCTGTGACCTGCCGGGCCATGGCCTGTCCAGCGGCGAGCGGGCCAGCATTGGCGATTTCGCCGAGTACCAGGCCACGTTGCAGGGCCTGTTGGCCGAGGCCGGGACACTGGACCTGCCGCAACCCTGGCATCTGTGTGGGCAAAGCACCGGCGGGGCCATCGTGGTGGATCACGTGCTCAACCACGGCGCTACTAGCCCGGCCCAGGGCCAGGTGATCCTGTTGTCGCCGCTGGTGCGACCGCGGGCCTGGGGTTGGTCGCGCCTGAGTTACTACCTGCTCAAACCTTTCGTGACCGGCATCGCCCGGCGCTTCAGCGAGAACTCCACCGACCCGCAGTTCCTGCCCTTCCTGCAGGCCGACCCGCTGCAACCGCTGCGCCTGCCCACCGCGTGGGTGGGGGCGTTGGGACAATGGATCAAACGCATCGAAGCCGCCCCGAGCAGCCCACGCCAGCCATTGATCGTGCAAGGGCAGGCGGACATGACGGTGGACTGGGTGCACAACCTGCAAGTGCTGCGCAGCAAGTTCGACCGGCCCCAAGTGTTGATGCTGCCGGAGGGCCGGCATCATCTGGCCAATGAGGCCTTGGCGATGCGGCAGGAGATGTTTGGGTTTCTGAGCAAGCGGATGAGCCGGTTTCGGCGGTGACAGGTCTATTGTCTTCGCGAGCAAGCCCGCTCCCACATGGGATCTGCGTCGGTCGCTGAACTTAAGTTCACTCAATACCCTGTGGGAGCGGGCTTGCTCGCGAAAGCGCTATGACTGGCGCTGAAGATCTATCTACTGCCCGAGCGTCTGCCCCACCGCCAACCCCGCCCGAATCGCCGCCAGAGCCGCCTGGTAATAAGCCTGGCCCTCGGCCGATTCGGCGAAGGTGGCGAATTCTTCCAGCTCGGTATCCGACAGGTCGCGGTAGACGTACAGCAACGTGTTGTTCAGGTCCGCGCCGATCTGCTCCATCAGCCGCTGGCGCTGGCCATTGAGCATGCCCTGGGCCTGGCCGCCACCCAGCAGGCCGGGGATCATCGAACTCAGGCTGTCGGCCGCCACGCCGGCGATCGCCAGACTGACCTCGGCGCCAGCCTCGCGGGCGGGCAGGGCCTTGGCCAGGTGACCGATGGTCAACAGGCGGTTGTCGCTGGCTTGCATCTTCGGCAGGCCCTTGGCGTTTTTCGCCAATTGATCGCGGCGGGTCGCCAGCAGTTCGGCCGCCACGACTTTGCGCCCCAAAGGCGATTGAAAAAACGCCAGGGCCGGCTGAGGGTCACGCAGGTTCTTGCGCATTTGCGCCTCGGCCCGCTGGTCCATGGACTGGGGGGCGAAACGTTGATTGCTATTGTTCACCAACGCCTGGAACACCGCTGGTGGCAGGCTGTTCTGGTAACGCTGTTGCGTGGCGCTCAAGGCGTCATTGAAATGCGCCCGCTGTTCCGGCCAGCCGGCGACCTTGTACAACTGGTCGTAGCTGTCTGCCCAGGCAGGCAATACGCAGAACATCAACAGTGAGAAAAGCAAACGACGCATAGGGACTCCTGTCAGCAGCCGACTATTCTCCGTGGGGTGTGGGAACTTGTCGAGAATTCGTATCAAGTTCCTACGGCGAGGTTATCTGGCCTTAAAAACCTGCCGGGCATCGCTGTCGGTTTTGCAGGCACAGGAATACTATGCGCGCCATGCCAATATCTTCTGATCACCCGCTGCTGTTACGTATCGTGGACGACCTGGCCGAGCGCGGCTGGTCGCAGCAGAACATCTTCCTGCCGGATGCGCTGACCCGCGCCCTGGCGGCCGAGTGCCGCCAGCGTGCCGCTGAAGGCGAACTGGCCCCGGCGGCGGTCGGGCGCGGGCCGTTCTCGGAGATTCGCGAAGGCATTCGGGGTGATCGCATCCAATGGATCGAACCCGGCCAGGCGTCAGCCTGCGACCGTTACCTGGGGTTGATGGACAGCCTGCGGGAGGCGATGAATCGCGGGCTTTTCCTGGGCCTGGAGGATTTCGAAAGCCACTTCGCCCTGTACCCGCCCGGTGCGTTCTACCTCAAGCATGTCGACCGCTTCCGCGATGACGACCGACGGATGGTGTCGGCGGTACTCTATCTTAACGACGCCTGGTTGCCGGAACATGGCGGCCAGTTGCGCATGTACCTGGACGACGGCGCGGAACATGACGTGGTGCCCACCGGCGGCTGCCTGGTGGTGTTCCTGTCGGGGGAAATTCCCCATGAAGTCCTGCCCGCCACGCGGGATCGCCTGTCCTTGACGGGGTGGTTCCGGCGCCGCGGCAACGAGTTGTTCTGAGGATGGAAAAGGTCCTGGTCAGTCGCTGCCTGCTCGGGCACCGCGTGCGCTACGACGGCGGTGCCAGCGGGTCGTTCGATCAGCTCCGGCACTGGCTCGACGAAGGCCGGGTCGTGGCGCTGTGCCCGGAAGTCGCCGGCGGCCTGCCCACGCCCCGGGCGGCGGCGGAGATTCCCGGCGGGCAGGGTGGGCAAGTGCTCGATGGCCACGCAGCAGTGATCACTACCGACGGTGAAGATGTCAGTGCGCAGTTTTTGTCAGGTGCCTATCAAGCGCTGGCGTTGGTGCGTGAACACGGTATCCGGATCGCCGTGCTCAAGGCCAACAGCCCGTCGTGCGGCAATCTGCTGACCTATGACGGGACGTTCAGTGGCGTGAAAGTCAGTGGCGAAGGCGTGACGGCAGCCTTGCTCAAGCGCCATGGCGTGAAGGTGTTCAGCGAACTGGAACTGCCTGAAGCGGCTTTGGCGCTCAAGGCATTGATCGGCCATTGACCCTGAGCGGGCGCCGCGGCTCTTGTGGTGAGGGGATTTATCCCCGTTGGGGTGCGAAGCGCCCCCAAAATGGTTGAACGCTATTGACTTGAGAAAGCGAGGTGTCAGGTTTTGGGGCTGCTGCGCAGCCCAGCGGGGATAAATCCCCTCGCCACAAACTGTGTCCACCCTATTCTCGGTTCAGGCAGGAGGTGTCTAGAGCTCCTCGGCCAACTGCTCGATCCGCTCCTGCCGCTCTGCCTGGCTCAACCGTGCCTGAGGGTTCAGCGACGACCATTGCGGATACGCCCGGGCCTTGCTCAAGGCGTCGGGCAACTTGCCTTCGCGCCAGGTCTTGTCCTGGGGCGTGGCGATGCGGATGCTGTCCATCGCCGCGTGACCGCGCTCGTTGAGGGCTTGCAGCAGTTGTCGTTGGCGCAGGGCCAGCAGGCGCAGCACGCTGTCGTCCACCGTCAGTTCCCGCTGGCCCTTGAGTTTGCCCATCAGTCGGTTGCCATAGCTGCGCGCGGTTTGCAGGGTGCCGCCGACAATGGCCCCGGCCAGGGCGGCGGCACCGAGGGTCAGGCCGCCCACCAGCAAGTCCACCCCGGCGCCGGCCGCCGCGCCCGCCGCGATCCCTCCGCCCACGCGTACGCCCAGTTGCTTGAGGGTTTCGGGGTTGAACAGGTCATCGCCCCAGCGCCCGTCCAGCAACGGCAGATCGCTGGCGGCAGCGTCCTGGGGGCGGAAGGCGTAGAGCTTGAGCAGGGCCTCGACACAGCGCTGTTCGCGTTGACGTACCGCGTTGCGCAGCTCAGCGATGGCCTGGCGCTCCAGTTCGGCATCGCTGGCCACGCTGCGTCGGCAGGCGGCGCAGTCGATCAGCAATTCGGCGATCAATCGCGCCGCGCTTCGCTGACGGGCAAGGCGCTGGGCCTGTTGATCGGCGACCAGTCGTTCCAGTTGCCCGCGGGCGCTTTCCAGCAACAGCGCGAGGCTTTCATACAGACGTCGTTCACCGTCTTCGGGCGGAGCGACGCTGTCAAAGCGCACCAGGGCGTGCAGTCCCAGTCGAGCCAGGGCTTCACGCCAGTCGGGCTCGCGATGGTGGGCGCTGCTGACGAAATTCAACACCGGCAGCAGCGGTTTGCCACAACTGGCGAGGACTTCCAGTTCATCACGGTATTTGGCCAAGACCGGTTCCCGGGCATCGATCACATAGAGTCCGGCGTCGCTGGCGAGCAGCTGCCGCAGCACCTTGGCTTCCTGCTCGAAGCGTTGCCGCGCCTCGCTGCCCTCGAGGAACCGGGCCAGGCGCGCCGGGCCATCCAGGCGTTCACCGGGACGCTCCAGGCGCTCGAGGTAATCGAGCAGGGCGATGGCGTCCTCCAGGCCCGGCGTGTCGTACAGTTCCAGCAACGCTTCGCCGTCCACTGACAAGCGTGCGCCCTCGACGTGCCGGGTGGTGCTCGGGCGGTGGGACACCTCGCCGAAGCCGACGTCCCGGGTCAGCGTCCGCAGCAGGGAGGTCTTGCCAACGTTGGTATGGCCGACCACGGCCAGCTTCAACGGCTTCATGGACTCAGTCATGGCCGGTCTCCAGCCAGTTCAAGGGCGCGCAATCGGCGAAGGGTAGCTGCAACTGTTGCAGTGCGTTGTGCCAGTCACCCAGGCGCTCGGCGTCCAGGGCTTCGCCGGGCGGGGCCTGCAATAACCAGACGCGGGTGGCGCTGGCGTTGCGGGCCAGCTCGGCGATCAACGCCAGGCTGCCGCGATCCGGTGAGCGGCGTGGGTCGCAGGCAATCGCCAGTCGCGCCGGGGGAAAGCGCGACAGTTGTTCGAGGAGCCGGTGGCGGGATTCGCGACTGTCGAGGATGCCGGCATTTTTCACGGTGTCTGGCAGTTTCGGTGGCCAGGGCCGCTCGTCCAGTTCGATCGCCACCAGCAAGGCTCCGTCGCTTTCCTGCGCACTGACCGCACTTTCGATCTGATGCAGCTGCGCGGGCGCGGCGTCGTTGACGCCCAGGCGCTCACTGCTGGGCATCAGGCGTTCGCGCAGTTGGGCGTAGCCCGGCAGGTTCAAGTCCAGGCGCAACGAGGCCCGGCCGCGCCGCCAGCGCCACAGGCACAGCAGCGCCAGGCCCAGGCGGGGCAGCACACCATAGACCAGCAGCACGCCGACCAGCCAGGCGGCCCAGGCCTGGCGGGCGCTCTCGATGGCCAGGGCGCCGTCGCCGCTGGCGCGGATCATCTCCACGGTCGGCACGCTGAAGCCCAACAGGGCAGGCAGCGCGCCGAGGCCTCGGGTCATGGCGACGAAGGTCTCGCTACCGAGGATTGTCGTTTCCCAGACAAAGCCATAGCGCCGGGTCGCCATCAGTATCAGCACGATGACCAGCGCGCTGAACATCGCCAGCAGCCACAAACCATTGACCAGCGCACCGAGGGCCCAGCGATTGAGCTTGTGCCGTTGCAGCAACAGCAACAGGGCCGGCGCCAGTTGGGCGGCCTTGGCATCGCGGGCGAGTTTTTCGCTGAGCCACAGCCACAGGCGCCCCAGCGCGGCGCCGTGCTCGCCCGCGAATATCAGGCCCAGGACCCAACCGAAGAGCAGGATCAGGTTCAGCCCCAGAAGACTGCCCAGGGCCCAGAACACATTGACCGGGGTTTGCCCGTCGCCGAGCGCGGCGAACCCGAGGCCGGCGCCGCTGATGATGGCGAGCACCGCCAGCACGATCAGCGCCAGGCGCGCCCCTTGCAACCAATGGCGCAGGGCGTCGGTGAGACCATCGCGCTCGGCCAGCCAGCGGGCGCGGTGGCGGATACGGGTGGATAAATCGCCGCCTGCCGCTCGGGCCAGGCGATTGGCTTCCTGGTCTTCGAGCGGGCCGGCGTGTTCTTCACGCAGGCGGACCGTCTCGGTCAACCAGAGGTTCTGCAGTTCAGTCACGGGCGCTCCCGTCGCTCGAATGAGGGGTGAGCATAACCGCTGTAGCGCCCGTCGGGGTACGTTGCCAGGCGCCAAGCCTCTGGTATCCTCGCCGCCATGAAAAAAACTCTCCCCTTAAGCCTGATCGCAGCCCTCGGTGAAAACCGCGTGATCGGCGTCGACAACAGCATGCCCTGGCACCTGCCGGGGGATTTCAAATA
>Ga0213822_1001980_pt1 | contig 10425 bp, 11 predicted proteins | sample MC6MC0908MG_FD_179872 | JGI IMG/M metagenome (GOLD analysis project Ga0213822, IMG submission 179872) | Enriched soil aggregate microbial communities from Iowa State University, Ames, United States - MC6-MC0908-MG | ecosystem: Environmental > Terrestrial > Soil > Unclassified | place: USA: Iowa...
AAAAAAACATTTTTACTAAACAGAACAAATGTTTTGGTGTAAAATAAAAAAAGTGTGGGGTTTTGTGAAATAACCACAACAATTTATTCAGAGGTGGAAAGACAATTGAATGGTACAGCACATGCAGCATTTGGAGCGGCGACAGGATTTATCGTTGCAAACACATTTCAAACTTCTCCCTCTACGACACTCTTATTAGTCGGATTAGGAGGAGTATCTGGATTAATCCCTGATCTTGATATTGATGGGAGTCTTCGCGGTAAAATCACCATATCACATAAGGTCATTCGGACGGTTGCTCAACTAATTGGAGCTCTGATGATCCTTTATAGTTTTTTTGAGGGTGGAGCTGCAGAGAAATGGCTTGGTATCGGTATTGGATTGGCTATGATGGTCGCAGCATCGATGATAAAGCAAAAACATATGCTAACGATCACAGGAGTGGGGGTACTTGTGGGGGGATTCTCCTTACAAGAATCATGGTTGATTCTACTTGGGATTTATATTTTAATCGCATCCTTTGTAGCACACCGCAGCTATACCCATTCTATTTTAGGAGTCATTTTCTTCGGAATCATCGCTTCCAGATTAGAGGCGTCTCTCGGAATTGACGGTGTATTCTATACCTGTCTTGCCGGATACATCAGTCATTTGATTGCAGATCTTAAAATCCTGCCATTTAATAAACGGGGAATTAAACTGTTTTTACCTGTTTCATCGAAAGAAATCTAGGTTCCTGCTCCCAGCTTATAAATTGTTTAGAATGGGTGAAACTAAGAACAAGAAGCATTAATTTTGACAACAATTTTTGCCTTCAGTAAAATAACTTTATAAACCGTTGATATATCAACTAATTAAGGTGTTGGCTATGAAATATGAACCTTTAAACAATATCGGTGTTTCCATTCACACAGTGGATTTAGATATCACTAAATTTGTTAATCATAAGTTAAAGGCTATTCAGTTAACAAATGAGCAAAATTTATTAATGTCTCTTCTTTGGGAGCGTGAAGGAATCTCCCAAAATGAAATTGCGGCAAAATTAAATAAAGATAAAGCCGGTATTGCTCGAATGATATCCACGCTTGAAAAAAAAGGCTACATTCGCAGAAAATCTTGTCCAAGCGATAAGCGTTCCGTTGAAGTTTATCTCACCGATGAAGGGAAAAAACTTGGTGAAGATGTGATTCCAATTAATAAAAGTATCATTCAAGCGATCAATAAAGGATTAACGGATGAAGAAATGGCGGAACTTCGAAGGCTCCTGAGGAAAGTTCGAGAAAATGTGAATAATTCATAGCCTGGATATGCACCATGGTATTATCAACAAAATTTAATAATATTTGGAGGCAGGACCCATGAAAGTTGTTGCTATAATTGGAAGTATACGTAAGGAATCCTATAACTTAAAACTCGCAGAGTATCTTCAAAAGAAGTATAAAGAGCACATGGATATTGAAATTTTAAGTATTCGTGACCTACCACATTATGATCAGGATGAGGAATTGAACCCGCCACAAGTGGTGACTGAATTTAAAAGCAAAGTGGCAAATGCAGATGCTGTCCTTTGGGTAACTCCAGAGTATAATTATTCAATCCCAGGTGTATTAAAGAATGCAATGGATTGGTTATCCCGTGTGGATAAAGTCATGATTGGTAAACCATCTTGGATCATGGGTGCTTCGATGGGGGTATTAGGAACAGTACGTGCCCAACAGCATTTACGGGATATTTTGTTTAGTCCAGGGATGGGCTCTCCACTTTTACCAGGAAATGAAGTATACGTTGGGGCTGTTCATGAAAAAATTGATGAAACAGGCAACCTTACCCATGAACCGACAATTAAATTTATCGATATGGTTGTTGATAACTTTATTAATTGGTATAACAAAATAAGCTAAGGAAGCAAAGGGACGGATCTTTTCCATCTTGAAGGGTCAATTCTCTACTGCTTAATCTCGAGTGCCGGGCATCATCCAGATCAATGGGTGGTGCCTGGCACTTTTTTTGATATGTCCAGCTCCTAGGGACTCGGGTAGGCGGCAAAACCTTATGTTACTCCTGTCATCATTATCGCTATTATTTTTGTGATTTGTTATGTGGTGTATAAATGGAAATTTAAAAAAGTAGAAAAGAAATAGAAGTTTTTATTCGTTTTAAACGAAGCTATTTTAATGCCTTTTTAATCATGTATTCATTGTATCTTTAGGCTGATTGTTTACTATTATGCTGTAACATCAATGGAAATGGTGGAGGAGATGGGATTGAGAAGATCTCGCAAAGAAATATCAGTTGAGCCCTTCCCAGTTTACCCTCCTTGTAATGGGAGGTGGAGAAGGCTTTATCGGAAAGGGGATAACGACCTTTCAGGCTTTAGAGAATCTTTCATCGCCCATCCAACTGATCATTGTTTGCGGCAGAAATAAGAAATTAAGAAATCAACTGGAGGAAGAGCTTAGGAACACCAAGCATCATATTCTCCTCCTTGGATATAGCGAAAAGATAAATGAGTTGATGGCACTATCTGATTTAATGATTTCGAAACCTGGGGGTGTTACAACGTCAGAGGCGCTGGCGATGGAGCTGCCATTATTACTTTATCATCCGCTTCCAGGCCAGGAGGAAGATAATGCCCATTTCCTAGTGGATGCAGGATTAGCGCTTTTAGCCGAAAATGACCTAGATTTAATTGGAAAAATTGATGGTGTCAGGAAAGACTCGAAATCATTACTTAGGATGAAACAAAGGGCAAGAAAGTATCAATCCAAGACCTCCTCCGTTGACGCGGTTGATGCCATTATGCAGACGAGAAACCAAGTATATGAACAAAAAAATGCTTTTATTATGATGCGAATGAGACAAAGCGTTTGAAAATAAGGAGGAAAAATAGTGGAGTACTCAGGAAATAGAAGGAGGTCTTGGTCTAGGCATGGTTGGAACGAGCGCCATCTTCCTTGTAACGATTTTAAGTCTAGTCATCTACTTAACTAAAACGAAAAGAGACGAGCTTCCAAGCTAGGGTACAGTTATCCAAGCGGTCATGCGATAGTGTGCCTTTCCAGTTAATGTGAGGATTCCTTTCTGGTTAACTTCATAAAGAAAGTTAATGTAGACACCTATCTATTACTAACCAACTTTATGGTATCCTTATGTGTCTTAAGATTCGGTGTAAGCGGCAAGTAAAATGTCACTATTTGCTAGTTACATAGCGACATAGGGGAGGTACTATAATAACTGTCCCCTCAACAAGGCAGGACGCCAATCACGACCAAAACTAATAAATGTGTAAGTAGCTAAAGGAGGTCCATATGTATGAAGTCTCATACCTCTGACCATATAAAAATTCCGCCAGGATTTTGGGCAGGATTACGTCAATTAGGGATTGCCGCCCATGACGTAGCTCGCAAAGCACGACTGCCGCTCACCATTATTTCTGAACCAGCTGTTACCACCGCCCAATATTTCGCGATTTGGCAGGCTTATTCCGACCTCATTGGTGACACTGCCAAAGGAATCATCAAGCTTGCGACCGTCTTTGAAACAGCGCAGTACCCACCGACCGTCTTAGCGACTTACCACGCTCGTGACTATCGCGACGCTCTAAACCGAATGGCTCGGTACAAACAACTGTGCCCCCCCGAAAGCTTACGTATTACCGAGGAGGGCGAGAAATGTACAATCGAACTGGAATGGCTGTATACCGAGCAACCTGGTCCGCCGATGCTGGTTGGTATCACGCTGGCCTTTCTTCTGGAGCTAGGGCGCCGGGGCACAGGTCAACCTTTGACGGCACGGTCCGTCGAATTTTCGCACTCCATGGGCGACGTACAGGCCCTTGAAGCTTACTTCGGCTGCCATATCCGGATCGGTGCAAATTGTAACCGGTTGACGCTACATCGAAAAGATCTCGACCTCCCCTTTGACTCGTATAACGAAGAATTGATGGAGATTCTGACTCCTGTACTGGACCGATCATTGGATGAGCAGCAGCGCAGACGCTCTATATCCGAGATGGTCAAGTGGATCATGAAACGCAGTCTCACAGGAGGGCGCCCCGACATTCAGGCTGTCGCGAGCGAGTTGGGGATGAGCGATCGTACCTTGCAGCGCCGGCTTACTGACGAAGGCACGAGCTTCAAGCAACTGTTGACACAAGCTCGACATGAGCAGGCACGAGAGTACTTGGCAGACCCCTCGCTCGATATTAAAGAAGTGGCCTTCCTGATTGGATATGAAGACCAGAACTCTTTCTACCGCGCCTTCCGACTTTGGGAAGGTAATACTCCTTCAAATTGGCGTACTGAGCATATTGGTACAAATGGAATATCATAAGGACGACTAGGAATGCCGACTATTCATTAATAGAATTCCCAACCTACCCCATTCTACAGAGAGCTAGGATTTTCTGAGTTTTATCATTTGGCGTGTTAAGCAAGAACTTTGGCGCAATATGCTAGTTACTGAACGATCCAGACAAGGTAATATAATCCCTATCCGGAGCACCAGACTGTTTTTAAAATGATTTCTAATCAGCAAGTAAATTAAAAGGAGATATGTATTATGGATATGGGATTAAACAATAAAACAGCTTTAGTAACAGGATCAACGAAGGGTATAGGTAAAGCAATTGCCATTGAACTTGCCAAAGAAGGTGTCAATGTACTAATTAATGGACGAAATGATGAAGAGGTAGAACGAACTGTAAATGAAATTAAATCAGAATTCCCGGCAACCTCTCCTCAAAATGCTACAGCCGATATTGCAGATATTCAACAAAGAGAAGCTTTATTTGAAAAATATCCCAATATTGATATTTTAGTTAACAATATGGGTATTTATGAAATTATGCGATATGAGGATGTTGACGATGATGTATGGGAGAAATACTTCCGTACTAATGTTCTTGCTGCAAATGGATTATCTAAATTTTATTTACCTAAAATGTTTAAAAATGATTATGGCCGCATTATCTTTATTGCCAGTGAAGAAGCAATTATGCCTTCAGGACAAATGCCTCAGTATTGTATGACAAAATCAATGCTATTATCATTGTCAAAAAGCTTATCTAAATTAACAATAGGAACAGAAGTTACAGTCAATACGATCATGCCAGGACCAACACTCTCTGAAAATGTACATCAAATAATTGAGGGTATGTACCCTAATGAAGATATGACTTTTTCAGAAAAAGAGAAAGAATTTATGACTACAAATCTACCTCAATCTGAAATACAGCGATTTATCAAGCCTATTGAAATAGGCAGACTAACTACTTTTGTATGTAGTCCTTATGCATCTGCATTTAAAGGTTCTCCAATCCGTATGGATGGGGGAATGGTACCGACTATTTTTTAACATTTTTTCTATTTCAAATATTTATAATAAATAACATTATCTTTAGATAGGACGATTATGGGGAATATGGAAATAATTTAATTTAACATTTTTTCATAGGATACTTAACAATTGTTCATGTGGTGTGGTATAGTTACTGTGAAAAATGAAATATATAGATTAGATGAACACAATCGTCGATCAATGTTTTTATAAAATTTTGTTTGAAAGGGCAATTTCTTTTCTTCATAGAGAGGAGAAACTGCCTTTTCCTTGTTTAAAGGAGAGGATTGTTGTGGGCTTTGTCGGTTTATTTCTTTCAGGTGCCGTCTTATTTTTGAACAGTCTAATGCTGTTAGGGAAGGCAGACGGGAAGAGTGTTGGAGTTTTTAATCTTTTCGTAGGAATCATTCAAATTATTATTCCATTTTATTTACTCATGGTTTCGGATCAGAATAATTGGGAACTTTATAATGATGCAGCGATTTTCTTATTTGGCTTAACCTATTTATATGTGGGAATCACCGTATTGAAGGGCCTAGAGGGCAACGGACTCGGTTGGTTTAGCTTATGGGTTGCCATTATAGCGGTCGTTTATACCATTACATCGTTTGTCCACTTTCATGATGTAGTAAATGCATTAACATGGGGAATGTGGGCATTTTTATGGTTTCTCTTCTTTTTAGCCAATACACTTAAAAAGAAAATTGATCATTACCTTGGAATGGTTGCATTCGTTCAATCATGGGTAACACTCACGATCCCAGCACTGCTTTACTTTTTAGGTATTTGGAATACACCATCTGTCGCACAAATCTGGACTTACGTTTTAATTCTATCTATTATCTCTTTTGTTGTTGCTAGCCTTTTCAAATGGAAAATTTCCTTCAAAAAGGAAAATGACGCTAATGAGATGCAAGCAGTTTAAAAGCAAAGGCTTCATCGGCTTTATGAAGGACACTTCCTCCGAAATCGACGGAGTAGTGTCCTTCATCAGCTCCATAAATTACAAAATATCAAGTTATAGGTGTAAATGATCTAAATAGTTTTGACGCCTAGGAACCGTCCTCTTGCTAAAAAAAATTTAAAACCTATTATATTGATTGATTTTATAGGAATGGAAGCGTTTTATTTTAGTGGAATACTATTTTCTGATGATTGACAAAATAAAAATACATTAGTACTATCTAAAATATCTTAATAAACTTATAAAAACTTATCGAGAGCGACCGAGGGACAAGGCCCTATGACGTCCGGCAACCCCCTTTTTGGGAAGGTGCCAATTCCTGCAGAATGACTTCCATTCTGAAAGATAAGTCGAAATATCCCTTTGTATTTCGATGCCTCTTTCAGTTGAAAGAGGCATTTTTGCGTGGAAAAGAGGCGGAGCAGGGAAGATCAGTTAATCCATTCTATGTGGAAAATTTCGAATTAGGCGAGGTTCAGCTTTGCTTACACCGCCTTATTATTTCAAACTATTGACCTAGGAAAAAGAGGTAATCGTATGATAGAAATTCAGAATCTTACAAAGGTTTATAAAACGAAAAATGGCACGGTAAAAGGTGTCGATGATGTATCGTTAACCGTTCAAAAGGGCGAGATTTACGGGATTGTCGGCTATTCCGGTGCAGGAAAAAGTTCGCTCTTGCGCTGCATCAATCTGTTGGAGCGGCCCACTTCAGGCAGCATTACTGTGGATGGCACTGACCTTACTTTATTAAAAGGTGAGAAGCTGCGTCTAGCACGGTTAAAAATAGGGATGATTTTTCAACACTTTTATTTAATCAGTCAAAAAACGGTGTTTGAGAATATTGCGTTTTCTTTGAAAGCCGCCAACTATCCAAAGAGCCAAATCAAAGAACGGGTCGAAGAGCTGCTTGCTACCGTTGGACTGGCAGACAAACGGGATGTTTACCCTGCACAGCTGAGCGGCGGACAAAAACAACGAGTGGGGATTGCTCGGGCGCTTGCCAATAATCCAAAGGTGCTCTTATGCGATGAAGCGACTTCTGCACTAGATCCAACGACTACAAAGTCGATATTGAATCTATTGAAAAAAATCAATAAAGAACTCGATATCACCATCGTGTTAATCACCCACGAGATGAATGTTGTCAAGGAAATTTGCCACCGCATGGCAATCATGCAAGATGGAAGGGTCATTGAAGAGGGCGCGGTATATGACCTATTTGCCAGCCCACAGGCCGAACTGACAAAGGAGTTTATCGAAAGTGTTGTTTCCTTTGAGGTACCGGAGGCCATTTTAAAAAATTGTGAGGGTCCGATCATTAAAGTAACGTTCAAGGGGAAGGTCGCCGGTGAGGGCGTGATTTCAGATATGCTCCAGCAATTTAACGTCAAAGGGAACTTCCTTCATGGTTCGATTGAATATATTCAAGAATTGCCGCTGGGCATCTTTATTATGGAACTGAAAGGACAGAAGGAGGAAGTGGGAAAGGCACTTCAGTATATCGAAGACCGGGCAGCGCAAGTGGAGGTGGTACACGATGGGCTTTGATTTCCAGCATCTTTTGGAACTTATACCTGATATCAATACAGCATTTTTACAAACAATTTATATGATCATCATCTCCTTGGTGATCGCGATTGTCATTGGCTTACCAGTGGGGATTCTTTTATACGTTACGGATAAAGGCTTGTTTTTACAAAATCGTGCGGTCCAAGTCTGCATGGGCTTTATCGTCAATTTAATTCGGTCGATTCCATTTATTATATTGTTGGTGGCGTTAATACCCTTAACAAATTTTTTAGTCGGTACAACGATTGGTCCAACGGCAGCGAGTGTTTCACTTTCCGTCGCATCGATTCCGTTTTTTGCCCGAATTGTCGAGACGGCGTTACGAGAGATTGATAAAGGGGTTATCGAAGCAGCGATTGCTGCTGGTGCTACTCCATGGATGATTATAAAAGATGTCTTGCTCCTTGAGGCAAGATCGGGGATTATCTCCGGTATCACGTTAACGCTCATTAGTTTAATTGGCTTTTCAGCCATGGCCGGTACAGTTGGCGGCGGTGGAATCGGGGATTTAGCGATTCGTTTTGGTTACTACCGCTATGACAACACCATCATGATTGCTACGGTTGTCATATTAATAATTTTAGTTCAGTTTGTTCAGCTTCTTGGTGATTTCATCGCCAAAGCTGTCGATAAAAGAAAATAAGAGAGAAGGAAAGTATTATGAAAAAATGGTTATTAGCAATGGTTTTACTATTAGTCGTAGGAGCGCTAGCCGCTTGCGGCAGCAGTTCAGAAAGCAAAGATAAGGCAAGTGCAAAATCGAAGGATATTAAATTCGGGGCTACCGCTGGTCCATATAGTGATATGTTGAAAAAAGCAATTGTCCCAGGATTGGAAAAAAAGGGCTACAAAGTAGAGATTGTTGAGTTTAGTGACTACATTCAACCAAACAAAGCACTAGATAATGGCGATATTCAAGCAAACCTATTCCAACATTCCATCTACCTTGAAAATTTTGCAAAAGAAAATAACATGAAGTTATCTGCATTAATCTCTGTTCCAACAGCACCAATGGGGCTTTATTCAAACAAATACAAATCAATAGCTGACGTAAAAGATGGTGCAACGGTTACTCTTCCAAATGACCCAACAAATGCAGCGCGTGCCTTAAATACCCTGCGCGATGAAGGCTTGATTACCATCAAAGAAGGTGCCGACCCGCTTAGGGTGTCTGAAAAAGATATTGCAGAAAATAAGAAAAACTTGAAATTCCAACCGATCGAAGCAGGTCAGCTTCCTCGTTCCGTTGACAGTGCCGACTTAGCTGCCGTACCTGGAAACTTCGCCTTGGCTGCTAAAATGGACTTGCTGAAAGCAATAGCGCTTGAAAATATGCTTGATCCATACCGAAATATCGTGGCCGTAAAAACAGAAAATAAAGATTCCCAGCTGGCAAAAGACATTAAGGCCGTCATCGAATCCGCTGATTTCGAAAAAGTCATCGACGATCAATTCAAAGGCTTCGGAAAACCGGATTGGATGAAGTAAGCATAGGGTTCTTCTTTTGCTTCTTTATGAGCCAGTTCGCTATTGTTATAAAGTAGCAGGGGAATGAACCCTATATATGTATCCTTGGAAAAAGAGTGATGGAAAGGGAGGTCTTTTCTATTCGTGGGGCACCAAATTGCGGCTCTGAAAACTAGGTCAACCATCGCTAAAATCTGTACCTGCAGTACTTCATTGGCCTACGGGCTTTTTAGGAAAATCCTCCTTTCCATCATTCTCGCTGATGACCCATTTCAAAAGCAGGCTGGGTGCCAAAAGGCTATGCTGCTACCAGCATAGCCTTTGTTAAGTTCTCGTACCTGTCACTGGGGAGGGTGCCTACACGATTTATTGTTCCATTAACCACTCTGTAACAATTTTTGATTGGTCATCTGTCAGTAGATTACCTGGCATTTTATCAGTCCCCTCGGTTAGGATTTTCAATAGTTCTTTATCGGAGTATTTATCAGCCATGTTTACAACTGACGGTCCAACAGCCCCTTTTAAATTTTCGCCATGGCAGGCTGAACACTTATTAGTATAGATGGATTCACCATCCATCGCAGCTTCGTTGTTCGCACTATTGGATGAACAGCCACTTACTAATAATATGGCCAGCGAAGTCATAAGCCAGAGTTGTTTCATTTTTGGTTCCTCCATCATCATTAATCTGCAAAAAATTTTTCACAAAAAAGTTCCGCTATTCATTTGGAAAATGAATGGCTATTTCTATTACGATTATAAAATGAATAAAGAGCATAAAAGGGGGCAGAACTTGAACTTTTTAGTACAATTGAAACCATGTGACAGAAAAGAGACTATAATCTGAATAATCACGTCATTTCCTCCTGATTTCTTGCTATAATGCTGGTAGAAATATTGAAAATTAGGAAGGGGGCCAGAATCTTATGAAAATCAAGGTTATCATTGCGGATGACAACTCCTTTATTCGCGAAGGCCTGAAAATTATCCTTAATACATATGCAGAGTTTGAAGTGCTCGATACCGTTAGTGATGGAAAAGAAGCAGTAGACTACTGCCTCAGGCATACGGTCGATATTGCCCTG
>Ga0213822_1001987_pt1 | contig 10377 bp, 8 predicted proteins | sample MC6MC0908MG_FD_179872 | JGI IMG/M metagenome (GOLD analysis project Ga0213822, IMG submission 179872) | Enriched soil aggregate microbial communities from Iowa State University, Ames, United States - MC6-MC0908-MG | ecosystem: Environmental > Terrestrial > Soil > Unclassified | place: USA: Iowa...
GACGCCCCCAGGAAGCTCTGCTCTGCGCGAAAGCGAAGCGTCAGCGGCAAAGCGCCCAGTCGGAACGGAAATCAACCACACGTTATGGTGATGAGCCAAAAACTAATAGAATTACCGTCATTAGAGAGGTTAAAGAATCAAAACTATTATTAGGAAGAGGGGTAAACTTTGAATAAATTTTTCGTTTTTTTGATAATTATTGTAATTATTTGTATGGTCTTAAGTAATAAAATATTTTCAATTGCTAATAGTCCTTCCGAATCTAAGCTTTACATAAATGTGTTTGATCCTAAAAATTTGATGTTTACATTTTATCAATACGACCAGATTCAAAATAAAAGTAAATTATTATTAAGTAAGGAAACGGCAGATTATACTTCTTTCGCTTATTCTGAAGGTAATAATAAATTGTATTTTGCAGATGGTATATCAGATCGTACAATACAATTATTTGAAAATGACCTAAATACTAATCAAATGAAACAGTTAACCACTGTATTTAATAACGTTGACTTTATCCAAATAGACAAAGAGCAAAGAATTATCTTTATGAGAGTGCTATTAAGAGATGAATTTAAAAATTTTCATATGGCTACCTATAATCTTGAAACGCAGAAAATACAAATATGGGAAGAAGAAAACAAAGATAGAAGTGTTTTAGATTTTAATTATAACCCAAATAATAATCAATTAATTGTCGTTTCTTTCTCCGAGAACGAACATCAGAAGAAGCTTGACGAGGCTAATAAAAATCAAACAAAATTACAACCAACCAAATACAGTTTAGATATTTATGATATTGAAGGACAAAAAAAGAAACATATAGCGGATGTGGAGAGATTTATAAGTGGAGCATCATTGGCGCCAGACGCTAGCTCGGTTATCATCAGCTATGATGAAGCTGTAGACAGTCCTATTTCGCATGTTGTAGAAATAGATATTAAATCAAAAAAGGTAATGCCTTTACTAGATCGTAGTGGTATTTATTCGAAAATTCGCTCCGTTAAGTTCGATGAAAAAAAAGAAGGGTTTTATTTCTTATCTAGTTTTATTGATGAAAAAAAGGGTTATAGTATTTTGGAAATACCTAAAGAGAGCGTACTTTCATACTATGACATTAAGAAAAATAAAGTTAAACATGTATGGCAGGCTGAAAAAAGTGTCATTGTAAATTATTCAGCAGATAATTATTAATACTCACTTTTAAAAAACGAATAATTCAGAATATAAGATTGACTTTGAAAAGATTATCCTGTAAAATATTTCAAAATCAATAAATAAATTCGATGAAAAAGAGAGTAGTTTATGGTGGGACTGGAAAGCGAATTAGGGACGGTGTGAGCCTAATGCAGCAACCATAAATGAAACGCACTTTGGAGAAGGTTCTCGAATGAGTAGTAGAGAATATCGGGGAGTCACCTCGTTAACAACGGAAAGTGGTCATATTTTATGGCAACTAGAGTGGTACCACGGGATAACTATGCTCTCGTCTCTATTTTAGAGACGAGGGCTTTTTTTATCTTCATTCCGCAGAAAACGCTTATCTCTAAAGGTAAGAGATGAAAAGGGGAAGTGGTTCCTTTTCAGTGAGTTTCCAACCCCCTATTGAATGAAGATAATGTATCCGGCGGATGTCACGGATTTTGAAAGGAATGAATTGTGCGTACACAATTCAAAATCCGGATGCTATTACGCCAAGGCGAAATTGATTATATATTGGGAGGAGAAAAAAACATGTATACACAAATCGCGAAAAGCATTGCTGAGGCATTAAATAATGAGCTGTCTGTCAATGAAATTCAACATTTACTGGAGAAACCGAAAAAATTGGACTTAGGAGATGTGGCATTTCCATGCTTTACACTAGCTAAACAATTAAGAAAATCCCCTCACACAATCGCTGTCGATATTCAAAACAATTTAACATGTGACTTAATACAGGAAGTTCAAGTAGTAGGTGGTTACGTCAATATTTTTTACCATCAGCCGACGATTACAAAACAGGTGCTTAGTCAAATAGTAAAAGAAAAAAATTTATATGGAACCCAACAGGAACCAAAAGGAAATGTAGTTTTTGATTTTTCTTCCCCTAATATAGCGAAGCCTTTTTCAATGGGCCATTTACGTTCTACAGTAATCGGTAATGCTTTAGCAAACATTGCCGAGAAAAATGGCTATAAAGCAATTCGTCTTAATCATTTAGGGGACTGGGGAACACAGTTTGGAAAATTAATTGTGGCCTATAAAAAATGGGGAAATCGACAAAAAATTGAAGCTGCTCCCATAAAGGAATTATTAAAAATATATGTGCAGTTTCATGAAGAAGCGGAGAAAGATGATGCACTTAATGAACAGGCTCGTGCCGCATTTAAAGCATTAGAGAATGGGGATGAAGAGACATTAGCTCTTTGGCAATGGTTTAGAGATGCATCACTTGTAGAATTCAAGACCATTTATCAACTGCTTGGCATTGACTTTGATTCATTCGATGGGGAAGCTTTTTACAATGATAAAATGGCTGCTGTTGTGAAAGAGCTGGAAGAAAAACAATTGCTAGTGAAATCGGATGGTGCGTATGTCGTTGAATTAGACAATATGCCGCCATGCTTAATAACTAAAGCAGACGGTGCTACGCTTTATGCTACCCGTGATTTAGCAGCAGCTTTTTATCGACAAAAACAATATGACCCTAAAAAAATATTTTATGTTGTAGGGAATGAACAATCTCTTCACTTTACCCAATTATTTAAGGTTATTGAAAAGATGGGGTACAATTGGGCAAAAGACTTACAGCATGTTCCTTTCGGGATGATTCTGCAAGAGGGGAAAAAAATGTCGACGCGTAAAGGCAAGATTGTTTTATTAGCAGATGTACTGAAGGAAGCGATTGCTACAGCGAAGCGAAATATCGATGAAAAAAATCCAATGCTTGAGCAGAAAGATAGCATCGCACATCAGGTCGGTGTTGGAGCGGTCATTTTTAACGATTTAAAAAATGATCGTCTACACGATATTGAGTTTTCCATTGAGCACATGATGAATTTTGAGGGAGAAACAGGGCCATATATACAATATACTTATGCACGTATTTCATCTCTATTAGAAAAAGCAGAAGACAACGGTAACGAAGTATCTTGTGAAACATTAGGTGAGCAAGCATGGCCAGTCATTTTATTACTAGAGCAGTTTCCAAATGTAGTTACCAACGCTTTTGAGCAAGCAGATCCATCACAAATTGCTAAATATGCCCTACAATTAGCGCGTCTATTTAATAAATATTATGCGCAAAATAAAGTATTGGTCGATGACAACCAAAGAAGTTCACGATTAGCATTTTGTCAATGTGTATCTGTTGTTTTAAAAGAATCGTTAGCATTGTTAGGAATTGAAGCGCCTAAAAATATGTAGGCGCTTCTATATCATCGTTGTAGATGCATTTTCAGTCATTTATTGATATGAAATTGACCGCAACTAGAAAAAATGGTACAAGGAAATAGTGTGAAATTTAAGGTCTTATCAGAATGTTAGACTTTAGTGGGATTTTTCGAAATATATAGAGAGAAGGTTTTTAGAAAGTATGAAGAAAAAGCAATGGCGTGTTTCCGCGCTACTTGTGATTGTCAGTATTTTTTTCGTTGCACTCAATATGCGGCCAGCAGTCACAGGAATTGGACCACTATTTAATGTACTTTTGGAGTCACTCCACATATCCAATACAAAAATGAGCTTTTTAACGTCTATTCCGGTGTTTTGTATGGGACTCTTTGCACCATTCGCAGTACCATTACAAAGGAAACTCGGAACAAAAACAGCGATCACGCTACTACTAATCATCATCGCATTAGCGAATGGGCTACGCTTTTTTAAAGAAAGCTATGGACTACTTGTGGTCACAAGCTTTGCTGCAGGGTTTGCCATTGCGCTAATTGGTCCAATGTTAAATGCCTATATAAAAAAGAAATTCCCGACCCGTTTTACAACAGTTGTAGGTATTTATTCATTTGGAATAGGAACAGGGGCAACATTAAGTGCAGCACTAACAGTAACATTTTATAATCGTTTTCATGAGAGCTGGACTATGGCGCTCGGCAGTTGGGCAGTACTAGCAATGATCGCTCTTGTCATTTGGTTACTGACAATACAAAAAGACCAGGATGAGTTATCAGAAACAGATGTATTGAGTGAAAATGATGCGCGAAATCCATGGAAAAATGTTCGTGCTTGGACTATTTTAATTTATTTTGGTTTACAAACATCGTTGTTTTTCTCAATGATGTCTTGGTTAGTACCGATGATACAGGATAAGGGCTATTCACTTGTTACTGCAAGTTCTATGCTAACATTTATGTCAATCGTTCAAATGATTGGAAATATCTCTGTCCCTATACTAATGGAGAAGTGGGCGAATCGAATGGGTTGGCTTTTCTCTTTAGGAATCCTAGGTATTTTCGGCTTTGCACTACTATGGTTAAGTTCAGGTGCTATGTTGTGGATTGCCGTATTAATAATAGGGATCGTTTTAAGTGGCTTATTTCCAATTGGTCTATTGTTACCATTGGACGAGGCAAAAAATGATGAGGAGGCCAATAGCTGGTCATCAATGGTGCTTTCCGGAGGCTTTATGATAAGTGCCATCATTCCTATACTAATCGGCTATTGCTATGATGTGACGGGTAATCATACTTTTACCTATGCCATATTTATGCTGTTAATGCTTGGCATAGTAGCTACTACAATTATGCTAAAGAAAAAATAATTTTGAGGCATGCGAGAATTTACGCGCATGTCTTTTTTTTTATAAATAATATTACAAACGCGATTTATAAGTCATTTTTCATAGCAAAGCTAGAAAAGAATCGTTTTTTATAGGTATAACGAATTGAATAAAAGGGATGAGTAGTATTTTCACAACATGTCTAAACTAATAATATTATTATGTAAACTTGAAACGTATAAAAACCTTGTTTATGATAGAGTAGAAAGATCTTTAAGAAAGTTTTGGTGAATGTATGCGGAAAAAGATGCTCATTCTTGGAGCAACAGCTTTACTATTAACAGGCTGTGAAAATGATTCATTGGCAGAAATGTTTCATATTAAAAAGGCCGAGGTAAAATCGGAAAAGGTTGTTATGAAGAAAGAAGAAAAAATTGTACCAGAAGTAAAAATAGTTGGAGAGAACGGAATCGGTGCAGGCATTATTGTAAAAAAAGAGGACGCGAAGCTTTATATTGTGACAAATGGTGCGCTCGTAGCTTCAAAGCCAGCTGCTCTCGTCCAATTTAATAATAATAAGCTTGTGGAAGCCAATGTGCACTATATGTCTACAGCATATAATATCGCCATTTTAGAAGTTACCTACAAAGCATCGGTAAAGGTGCCAACTGTTTATAACGGGGAATTAAATCAATTAGCTGTTTTTGTCGATAGTTTACCGCACGTCATTAAAAAATATAGTGACAGAAAAGCAGCTTATTACATAGATGCAGAACAAAACATACCTTTAGGGAGCCCTGTTCTAGAAGCGGAGAGTGGTGAAATTGTAGGCATCTATTTTAAACGCCAGCAAAACGATGTTTCACAGCCGTACATACTGCCATTTAAAGATATTGAGCCGTTTTTAGATGAATGGATTGAAGAAGGTATGAAGACAAGAGATCGGTTATCTCAGTCAAAAAATTTATATCCATATATAGAACAGGGTGACAAAGAAGCCGTCCAGCAAGCTATTGATCGATATGGAAAGAACATTTTTGCTTATAATAGCGATGAAGTAAAACTATTTATAGATACATTTCATAAGCATTTACAAGCAGCTGTTGAGATTCATGATGCTAGTGTAATGAAACCTTTCGCAGGTACAGATGAGTTACAAAGCACACTGAATAATATGGTTGCGTATTATGAATCCAAACACGCGAAAATTCAATTTTCCAATACGACGATTAAAAACATCAAAATGGATGGACAAAATATTGTAGTTCGTGCAAAAACGGAATATGTACTAACGAATGCTGCTGGTCAAGAAGCACTTGCGAATTCTATGATGGTATATGAAATAAATAAAAATGAACAGGGCGAGTATCAGCTTATTCGTCTAACAACTGAGGAGTGAAAAGTTGGATGGAGCAAGCAAGACAAATGCTACAACATCATTTTGGCTATGATTCATTTCGCAATGGACAGGCACCAATTATCGAACAAACATTACGAGGTCAATCAAGTCTTTGTGTGATGCCAACTGGCGGAGGTAAATCAATTTGCTATCAAATTCCGGCACTGATGCTAGATGGACTCACAGTCGTCATATCCCCCTTAATTTCTCTTATGCAAGATCAGGTAGAAGCATTACGTGCTGCAAATATCCCAGCCGCGTATATAAATAGTACCTTAACCGTGCAAGAAGTGAATGAAACGATGCAGCTTGCGAGTGCAGGTTATTTAAAGCTACTTTATATAGCGCCAGAGCGATTAGAAAGTGCAACATTTTTACAAGTATTAGCGAATTTATCTGTTCCATTGATTGCTGTAGATGAAGCTCACTGTATATCCCAGTGGGGGCATGATTTTAGACCAAGTTACCGAGCAATCCAAAAATTATTTACTTTGTGGCCGCAAAAGCCAACTGTCTTAGCACTTACAGCAACAGCTACACCAGCTGTTTGTGACGATATTAGACAATTATTAGATATTGACGAGCAATCAACTGTGATTACCGGTTTTTCGCGCGATAATTTAGCATTCTCTGTGTTAATTGGTGAAAATAAAGAACGTTACATTAAAGATTATTTAGTGAAAAATAAAAATGAAGCGGGCATTATTTATGCAGCGACTCGAAAAGCAGTCGACGCCATCTATGAGCTTTTAAGTCGTTTGGGCGAATCTGTTGCTAAATACCATGCGGGACTACCAGAGGACATGCGTACGTCAGAGCAGGAGCGCTTTTTAAAAGATGAGGCACGTATTATGGTAGCAACCAATGCATTTGGAATGGGGATTGATAAGAGTAATGTACGCTTTGTCATTCATTATCAAATGCCGCGCAATATGGAGAGCTATTATCAGGAAGCGGGGCGTGCAGGACGTGATGGCTTACCAAGTGCCTGTATTTTGCTGTATGCATCAGGGGATGTCCAAACACAACGCTTTTTAATTGAACAGACGCAGGATGAAGCTCGCATTACGCAGGAACTAGCAAAGCTACAAACGATGGTTGACTATTGTCATACAGAAGGCTGTTTACAAAATGCGATCTTAACGTATTTTGGCGAAGAAGCAGGGGTGCCTTGTAGTCGTTGTAGTAATTGTAATGATGGACGGGAAGTCAAAGATGTGACAGTAGATGCACAAAAGGTGTTAGCCTGTGTCGTAAGGATGGGGCAAAAATTCGGCAAGACGATGGTGGCTCAAGTGCTAATTGGCTCCAAAAATCAAAAAATGACTGAATTTGGTTTTGCAAGGCTGTCTACCTATGGCATTTTAAAAGGCCAATACTCCTCGAAGGATGTCTCAAGCTTTATAGAATTTTTAATCGCTGAAGGTTTACTGGCTGTTAAGCATGGCACGTTTCCAACTATTTATGTACCTGAGGAAGGCAAAGAGGTGCTAATGGGTAATCGAACGGTTATGCGAAAAGAAGCGGTTACTGTGCGTAAACTCGCAGACAATGACCCGTTATTTGAGCATTTACGAGTATTGCGTAAAGAGATTGCGGATGAAGAACAGGTACCACCATTTGTTGTGTTCTCTGATAAAACATTACGTGAACTATGCGACAAAAAGCCAATGGAGCTTGAAGGGTTACGACATGTTAGTGGGATTGGTGAAGTAAAATTCGAAAAATACGGCAAGCGTTTCTTTGATGCCCTTCAGTCTTTTTTGAAAACAACTTAATAATATAGGAAAAAAGGAAGTGCTTAATTCAAAAAATTAGGCACTTCCTTTATATTCGTAAAGTATTAAAACTCGCTATTTCTCCCAAAGTTCGATCAATCGACCTTCAGGATCTTTAATCCAAATAAACTTTCCATATTCACTAATCTCTTCTTTTTTTTCAAGAGGTACACCAATATGTTCAAGATGCTTAATCGTCTCGTTAATATCATGTACTTGGAAATTTAACATCACTTGTTGTTCTGTTGGAAAATAGCCGTCATCTTCGGTAAAGAAAGAAAAGATCGTCTCATTTCCTGATTGGGGTTTAATCACAGCCCCATTCCAATTTTCTATTTCAATCTTCAACACTTCGCTGTACCATTTTTTGATAACATCAAGATTTTTAGTTCTCCAAAATATTCCTCCGAAACCTTTTATCATCGTATCTAACTCCTGTCTGTCTTTAAATTTGATTTTCGATTAAAAGATAAGTTCCTTTTTCAACTATACAGCTCCGTTAGACTAAGTACAATTTCAACATAAATAAAAAAATCACCGTAAAAAAGTATGATTTTGTACAAAGCTAAAGTATGGAAACAAAAATAAAAAACCCGGGAATTATATCCCGGGCCTGATTCTCACTTACTTATAGTGCTCCATGACACACTGCCTCGCTTCCGCATTGAATCTTAAAATTTTTTAAGAAAACTGTGCTTTAGCTTCATTCAGCTTTGATGGTCCTTCTGAGTTACCGGTCAGCCCCACTCATCGGGTTAACCCTCCTTGTCATTGGATTTGGAAGTGAAATCTTTAATAGTATAGACCGTTTATTCTTCAACTATACCGTTAGCCATCCATGAAATGCAAAAATCAGCACTTCACCACAGAAAATGAAAGATGATTAAGTTCTTTCATGGGAGTTGAAGTACAATTTTACTTAATATTTATTGGAAAAATTACCTCAAATAAATCAAAGCTACAATATCGAAAAAATAAAAACCCGGGAATAAATCCCGGGCCTGATTCTCACTTACTTATAGTGCTCCATGACACACTGCCTCGCTTCCGCATTGATCTTAAATTTTAAGACAACTGTGCTTTAGCTTCATTCAGTATTGATGGTCCTTCTGAGTTACCGGTCAGCCCCACTCATCGGGTTAACCCTCCTTGTCATTGGATTTGAAGTGAAATCTTTAATAGTATAGACCTTTTATTATCTTTTATACACGTCATTTAAATTTTTCGATTCAAAGAGATAAATTAATCAGAAAACGCTTTTTTCTCCCAATGCTCAGTGATGAACTGATCTCGACCTGACAGCGCACGATCTTTCTCATAATGCTCCGACTCTTTTTTATAATAGTCCTGATGATAATCTTCCGCAGGATAAAACTGTTTGGCATCGCGAATTGTGGTTACAATAGGTTTAATATAGCGACCACTTTTTGCTAGTTTTTCCTTGGATAATTCGGCAATGCGCTTTTGCTCTTCTGAATAAGTGAAGATGGCCGTCGTGTATGATTCACCACGGTCATGGAATTGACCATAGGCATCCGTTGGGTCGATTTGCATCCAGTAAATATCAAGAAGCTGCTCATAACTAAAAACGCTAGGATCGAATTCGATTTCGACTACTTCTAAATGGCCAGAAGTACCTTTTTTAACATCCTCATAAGTAGGATTTTTTAAATGGCCACCCATGTAGCCAGAAGTAACCTTATGTATACCATCCCATTCAACAAATGGCTTAACCATACACCAAAAACAGCCACCAGCAAACGTCGCTTTTTCAATCATATTGATCATCCTTTCTACTCTGTTTTGAAGAAATTATAGCATTATTTTGCTCGTTATTGGCATTTTAGGTGTAAAATAACGAATAGGTAGTTGATGATAGGCGCAGCAACGTTTAAAATGAAACTTTCCTTACGATGAATCGTTACATTAACTATAAAAAATAGAGGAGTTACTAGTTATGGAAGAGCAAGATTATACAAGACGCTCGCAACGTCCCAAAAAACGTCGATTGCGAAAAGGGAGAGTATTGTTCACATTGTTATTACTCTGTGTCATTGTCGGCGTGGGCTATGCTGTTAAGCAATATCGAGATGGGCTAGAATTAGCAAGCGATACAAAGGTAGCTCAGGAGGATTTCAGCGGCGACACAGTAAAAGGCGATATTGAAAACTATTTATTATTAGGAATCGATACACGTGGTGAAGAGAAATCACGAACAGATACAATGATGGTATTGTCATGGAACAAGAAAACAAATGATGTCAAACTCGTATCATTTATGCGAGATATTTATGCGGATATCCCTGGTTACCAATCCTATAAGCTAAACACGGCTTACTATCTAGGTGGTGTTCAATTATTAAAGGATACGATTAGCAATATGTTTGGTCTTCCGATTCATCATTATGCTATTGTCGATTTTAAAAATTTTGAATCACTTGTCGATATTTTAGCGCCAAATGGAGTAAAAATTGATGTAGAGAAGG
>Ga0213822_1001994_pt1 | contig 10333 bp, 11 predicted proteins | sample MC6MC0908MG_FD_179872 | JGI IMG/M metagenome (GOLD analysis project Ga0213822, IMG submission 179872) | Enriched soil aggregate microbial communities from Iowa State University, Ames, United States - MC6-MC0908-MG | ecosystem: Environmental > Terrestrial > Soil > Unclassified | place: USA: Iowa...
CTTCGGTACCGGCAAGATCAGCGATGACAAGATCATCAAGCTGGTGCGTGATGTGTTCGACCTGCGTCCATACGCCATCACCACCATGCTCGACCTGCTGCACCCGATGTACCAGGAAACCGCAGCCTACGGTCACTTCGGCCGCACGCCGCAAACCAAGACGGTCGGTGACGATACCTTCACCACCTTCACCTGGGAAAAAACCGACCGCGCCGACGCCCTGCGCGCCGCTGCCGGCCTGTAAGACCTGCCGTCACGAAAAAGCCCCTGGCGACTCGGTCGCCAGGGGCTTTTTTTGTGCAAAAAGATAAACCTCAGTGAATCTAGGTCCGTCGTGCCACCAGCAAAAACGACGCCGCACTGGCCAGCAACCCCGCACACATCCGATTGAACAGACGCTTGCCACTGGGCCGGGCAAACAGCCGCCGCGCATAAATGCCCATGTAGCAATACAAACCGATGGCGATGCACTCCAGCGCCAGGAACAAACCGCCCAGCACGGCGAACTGTTGGGTGACGGTGCCCGCCCGGTCGACGAACTGCGGCAGGAACGCGGTAAACAACAGGATCGCCTTCGGATTGCCGATCGCTACCAGGAATTCCTGGCGCGCCAGGCTGGTCATACTCATCGTCGTGATCGCGGCTTCGCTTCCGGCCTCAGGCTGAGCGCGCCACAACTGCACGGCGAGGTAGAACAGATAACCGGCACCCACAAGCTTGATCCCCAGGAACAGCAATTCCGAGGTGTGCAGCACAGCGGTGAGCCCTACCGCCGCCAGGGCGATCATGATTGCAAATGCCACCAGCCGACCGATGCCGCCGCTGCACGCCCGGACGAAGCCATAGCGCGAAGCGTTGCTGATGGACAGCAGGTTATTCGGCCCCGGTGCCATGTTCAGCGCGAAGCAGGCCGGAATGAAAACAGCGAGGGTCGTCAAGTCCATCGTGGGCGCTCCAGGCAGAGGCAGGTCGAGGGCTCATTCTGCGCCGGCCATCGATGGGTTCAAGGGACAGTTGTGCGGTTAAATCACACCGCACTGTACCGCCGCGACTTCGCCATCAGGCCCTGCAAAATCCAGTAACGGTCCAAGCCTCACAGCTTCCATCACAGTGACTAGCCTTTCAGCACACCACCCAAGCAAGGATGCTTAGATGCTGCCGTTATTGCGTGCACTCACCTGTTTTGTCCTCCTCACACCTCCTGTCTTCGCAGCGCCCTGCCCCGATTGGCCCACCGAACGCGCCCAGGCAGAGATCACCGCCCTGCAACGGCAAATCGACAGCTGGGACGACAGCTATCACCGCCTTGGTCGCTCCCTGGTCGCCGATGAACTTTATGATCAGTCCCGCACACAACTGGGCCGATGGCGCCGCTGCTTCAGCCTCGAGGCGCCCGGCGATCCCTTGCGCACGGCAGGCGGGAAGATACCGCACCCGGTTGTCCATACCGGCCTGGATAAACTCAAGGATGCCGACGCCGTGGAGGCCTGGTTGCAAAATCGCAAGGACGTCTGGGCGCAACCGAAAGTCGATGGCGTGGCGGTGACCTTGATCTATCGCGCAGGTCACCTGCAGCAGGCAATCAGCCGCGGCGATGGCATGCAAGGACATGACTGGACCCCGAATGCGCGCAAAATCGGCGCCATCCCCCAACGGTTGCGCCAACCTCTGGACCTGGTCGTCCAGGGCGAGCTGTATTGGCGCTTGCTCACCCATGTCCAGGCCAGCAGCGGCAGCCTCAACGCCCGGGGAACCGTGGCGGGCCTGATGGCGCGCACGAATATGACGGCGCAGGAGGCGGCGGACATCGGCCTGTTTGTCTGGGACTGGCCTGAAGGGCCGGCCACCCTGCCCGAACGGATGGCCGCGCTGAATGAACTGGGCTTCGCTGACACCCTCCTCTACAACCAGCCTGTCCAGGTTCTGGCCGATGCCGAGCACTGGCGCGACCACTGGTATCGCACGCCGCTGCCATTCGCCAGCGACGGTATTGTCCTGCGCCAGAGCCGCCGCCCACCCGCCGACCGCTGGCAGGCCAGGGCACCGTTCTGGAGCGTGGCCTGGAAATACCCCTATGCCCAAGCCTTGGCCGAGGTGCGCAAGGTGCGCTTCAAGATCGGCCGTACCGGGCGCATCACCCCCGTATTGGAACTCGAACCGGTCATGCTCGATGACCGGCGAATCCGTCGGGTGAGCGTCAGCTCCCTCAAGCGCTGGGAGGAGATGGACATCCGCCCGGGCGACCAGGTCGCCATCAGCCTGGCCGGGCTGACCATTCCACGCCTCGACAGCGTCGTACTGCGCAGCATCGAGCGGCAGGACCTCAACGCCCCCAAGGCAGCCGATTATCACTTCTTGAGTTGCTGGCAACCGACTCCCGGCTGCGAAAGCCAGTTTCTCGCGCGCCTGGATTGGCTCAGCGGCAAACACGGGCTCGCCCTGCCCCATGTCGGCCCTGGCACCTGGAAAAAACTCCTGGCCGCCGGTCGACTCGACGGATTACTGGATTGGTTGACCCTCGATGCCGCCGAGCTTGCTAACATTGCCGGCTTCGGTGAATACAGCAGCGCCCGCCTGCTCGCCAGTTTGCACAGTGCCCGGCAGCGTCCGTTCGAGCAATGGCTCAAGGCCCTCGGCCTGCCGCCGACCGGCGAGGCCCGGCTAGAAGGACCGTGGCAGGCGTTGGCCGAGCGCGACACCGAACAATGGCAAGCCGAAGCTGGCATCGGACCGGGACGCGCCGCGCAATTGAGCGCTTTTTTCCGCGACCCGCAGGTGCTGGCCTTGAGTGAAATATTACACACTGCCGGGGTCGATGGTTTTTGACGCAAGCCCGAGCAGTTGAACCCAAGGGGCAAACGTGCGTTCCAACAGCGCATCTGTACCGACCGCTCGCGAGTTTTTTACGGAGTTGCTATGAATTTCCTGTCCCCCGTTGCCCTGCTGGTCTTATGCAGCGCCATGGCCGCCCCTTTGATGGCGGACGAGCAAGCACCGCAAACACCGGAGCTCACTGGCTGCGCAGCCAAGCGCCAGGGCATCATCAACCAGATCGAATTGGCCAAGTCCCGCGGCAACCAGGACCAGCAGGCAGGCCTGGAAACCGCGTTGAGCGAAGTCACTACCCATTGCACTGACGCGTCCTTGCGCAAGGAGCGTGAAAACAAGGTGCTCGACGCCAAGCATGAGGTCAGTCGGCGTCAGGCCGACCTGGAAAAGGCCATGAAAAAAGGCGACGCCGAGCGAATCAACAAGCGCAAGGACAAGCTGGCAGCCTCACGCAAGGAACTGCAGGAAGCGGTGGATGAGTTGGATAAGTGAAAAGCTTCGAGCTTGCCGCTCGAAGCTTGACGCTCGCAGCTGCTTTTATTCAATGATCCCGAAACTCTTTATGGCAGGCGCTGCACGCATCCTCGACCTTCTGCACCGCCGGCCCCAGGTAACTGGCCTTGTAGGGCTGGACGTTGCTGGCGGTCACCAACTCACCGGTGGCCGCTTCAAGGCTACGGGCCAGGTCCTGGAAGCGCGCCTGCTTTTGCCAGACCTCATCCAGGGCGCTGGTGTGATCTTGCTCGCGCACTGGCGGAAAGTGCTTCCACGGTTCGTGGGACAGTTGATCCAGTTTCACCGCGCCTTCAGCAAATCGCGCGCCATCGAACGGGACTCGGCCACGCAACATGCCACCCAACTCTTCGTTGATCTTGAGCATCTGTTTGAAAATGGCCTTGCGCTGGCCCAGGGGAGAATTGGGATCGACGCCGCCACAGGCGGACAACAGCAAGCAGGCCAGCACGGCCATGGAAAATCGTTTTACAAACATCTTGGCCTCGGGACAGGAAACGGCAGTTAGTATCCTCGGGTCATCGGTAAAGACCAATGGCCCTATCAACAATACGGGTCGTTTGAGTGCCTGACAGCGTTCGAATGACTGCAAAGGAAATCTTCATGAACAGCCGCTTCAAGACCTGGCACAAAGGCTTGGCATTGACCCTACCGTTGATCGCGGTGCTGGCCGGCTGCAATCGCGGCGACAAGGTCGAAAAGCCACAGACACACGCCCTCGCCACTTATGTCAGCGCGCCGTGGGAAGCCTTGCCGTCGGTATCCGATGAAGACCTGCTGGCCGGTTTCGGCTCCTGGCGCAGTGCTTGCACCCGGCTCAAGGCCGACGCGACTTGGGGCCCCACCTGCGCCGCTGCGGCCAATGTGCCGCAGACCGCAGCAGCCGTACGCGATTTCCTCAAACAGAACCTGGACGTCTATGGCCTGCGCTCGGGGGACAACAGCCCCAACGGGCTGATTACCGGCTACTACGAGCCGGTCTACCCTGGCAGCCTCAAACAGACCTCCACCGCGAACGTCCCGGTGTACGGCGTGCCGGACGACATGATCATCGTGGCGCTGGACAGTATCTACCCCGAACTCAAGGGCAAACGCCTGCGCGGTCGCCTCGAAGGCCGGGTGCTCAAGCCCTACGACGACGCGGCCACCATCGAAACCAACGGGGTGAAGGCACCGGTGATTGCCTGGCTGACCGATCCGATGAACCTGCAGTTCTTGCAGATCCAGGGCTCGGGGCGCATCCGGCTCGATGACGGCCGCCTGCTGCGCATCGGCTATGCCGACCAGAATGGCCATCCTTACCGGCCCATCGGGCGCTGGCTGGTGGAACAGGGCGAATTGAAGAAAGAAGACGTGACCATGGGCACCATCAGCGCCTGGGCCAAGGCCAACCCGAATCGGATTCCCGAGCTGCTGGGCAGCAACCCCAGCTACGTGTTTTTCAACCGCAACCCTGACAGCAACGAAGGCCCGCGAGGTTCGCTGAATGTGCCGCTGACCGCCGGCTACAGCGTGGCGGTGGACCGCAAGGTGGTTCCGCTGGGCAGCCTGCTGTGGCTATCCACGACGCGCCCCGATGGCAGCGCATTGAACCGGCCGGTCGCCGCCCAGGACACCGGCGGTGCGATTACCGGCGAAGTCCGGGCGGATCTATTCTGGGGTACGGGCGAGGCGGCGGGACAACTGGCCGGGGACATGAAGCAACAGGGCCAGATCTGGATGCTGTGGCCCAAGGGCGTGGCGCTGCCGCAAGTGCCGCAGGTGGCGGATGCGGTCAGCGCCAACCCCTAAAGTAATGGGTTGGCTGGTCGGGCGCCTTCGCGGGCAAGCCCGCTCCCACAGTTGATCTCCAGTGGCCACAAAATCTGTGAGCCCCTGATATCAGGGTGGGAGCGGGCTTGCCCGCGAAGAGGCCGGGACAGACACAGTGAAAATCAGGCCGGCTCAGACCGAAACAAAGAAGAAACTCAGCACCAACCCCACCCCCACGAACCACACCAGCGAACGCAGGATCGCCCAGTCCGCCAGGTAGCAAATGATGTAGAGCAGGCGACTGGTGATGAACAACACCGCCAGCACGTTAATGGTCACCAGCTCGGCGTTGCCGGCCAGGTGCGCGACGATCACGGCGGCGGCAAAGAACGGGCTGATTTCAAAGCTGTTCAGTTGCGCGGCGTAGGCACGTCGGGGAGCGCCCTCGAGCAAGTCCAGAAAATCCCGAGGATCGTGGTTATCTTGCAACCGGTATTTCCCACCGGCCTTAGCGATCCCGATACACAGGTAAGGCAGGAGAAAGGCGATCAACACACACCACAGGGCAACCGTCATGAAGCAGTTCCTTCTTTGAGTTTTATGGAAAATCGAGAGTCCGGGCGCCGGTCAGAACTTCATCACCAGCATGCCAACCAGCACCAATGCGCAAGCTAAGAGCCGCGGCCGACCGAAAGGTTCTTTCAGGTAGCGCATGCCGAACAACACCACCAGGATCACACTGATCTCCCGCAGCGCCGCCGCCTCGGCAATCGACCCCAGTTGCATGGCCCACAGCACCAGAGCGTAGCTGAACAATACGCAGAATCCGACCGCCAATCCCAGCCGCCACTGCTCACGCCAGAACCCCATGAACGCCGATCGCTTGCCCACCAACGCCAGCAACGGAAATGGCCAGGCGCTGAGCAGCGTGACCCAGACCAGGTAATCCAGCGGATGGGACCAACGCCGCAGGGCATGGCCGTCGATGAAGGTGTAGCAACCGATGCACAGACCGATCAGCGCCACCACCGGCAGCATCGACCAGGGCAGCCGCTCGCCACCACCGCCTTGCCACAACAGGCAGAGCATGCCGAACGGGATCAGCAAGATGCCGATGATCTGCTGGGTCGTCAGCGCTTCGCCGGCAAAAATAAAGGTCAGGGCCAGCACGACTAACGGCGACAGGCCACGCATCAACGGATAGACCAGCCCCAAGTCACCGACTCGATAGGCCTGGATCAGCAAATAGCGATACAGCAGCTCAAACGCCGCCGAGGCCAGGATCCACGGCCAGAGCTCCAATGGTGGCAGCGCAACGAAGCCCAGGGCCAAGGCGACGAACAGCAACGCCACGCTGTCCATGCAGGCCACCACCAGCAAACGCTCGCCGCTGAACTTGATCAGCGTATTCCACGCCGCATGCAACAGCGCCGCCAACAACACCAAGGCCGTCGCAAGCACGGCACGCTCCTTATCCATTCAGAGAATTGATTCGCCATCCATCAGCAGCCGTTTATACTGCTGGCGACCACGCCGCACTCAGTTGCGCATAAGCCAATTCCAATAATTCCGCTGCTGCCCTGTTCGTTCGAACCAGGGCGCCGGCATGCGTATGCCTGATCAGAGCGTCAAGACTACAGACAGAGACCCTGCGCATGCCACTCGCCTTGCTTGCTTTGGCCGTTGCCGCTTTCGGCATCGGCACGACTGAATTCGTCATCATGGGCCTGCTGCCCGATGTCGCCCGCGACTTGGCGGTAAGCATTCCCCAGGCCGGACTGCTGATCACCGGCTACGCCCTGGGCGTGGTGTTCGGCGCGCCGATCCTGGCCATCGGCACGGCCAACATGCCGCGCAAGGCAACGCTGCTGGGCATGACGCTGATGTTCATCCTCGGCAACGTGCTCTGTGCCCTGGCACCGAACTACGCCACGCTGATGGCCGCCCGGGTCATCACAGCCCTGTGTCACGGTGCCTTCTTTGGCATCGGCTCGGTGGTGGCGGCCGGTCTGGTAGCGCCAAACAAACGGGCCCAGGCGATTGCAATGATGTTCACCGGCCTGACCCTGGCCAACGTGTTGGGCGTACCGTTGGGCACGGCCCTGGGCCAATATGCCGGCTGGCGCTCGACCTTCTGGGCGGTGTCGGTGATCGGCGTGATCGCGGCCATTGCCCAATGGGTCTGGCTGCCCAAGGACATCCCCATGGAAAAAGCCAACCTGGCCAGCGAGTTCAAGGTCCTGGGCAAGGTCAACGTGTTGCTGGCCCTGGGCATGAGCGTACTGGCCTCCACCAGCCTGTTCAGCGTGTTCACCTACATCGCGCCGATCCTGCAAGACATCACCGGCGTCAGCCCCCACGGCATCACCGTCATGCTGCTGTTGTTCGGTGTCGGCCTGACGGCGGGTAGCTTCCTCGGCGGACGCCTGGCCGACGGGCGCCTGCTGCCCTCGCTGGTGGGCATGGCCTTGGCCGTGGTGCTGGTACTCGCCGCGTTCAGCCAAACCAGCCAATCGGTGATTCCGGCGGCGATCACCCTGGTGTTATGGGGTATTTTCGCCTTTGCCTTGTGCCCGATCCTGCAACTGCTGATCATCGATCAGGCCCATGAAGCGCCGAACCTTGGCTCGACCCTGAACCAGAGCGCCTTCAACCTCGGCAACGCGGCTGGCGCTTGGATGGGTGGGTTGGTGGTGGCCAGTGGGGCTGACCTGGCGGACTTACCATGGGCTGGGGCAGCTGTCGGCGGCCTGACGACGTTGACGGCGTTGTTCTATATCTACCGACAACGGCGCTTGGCGGCAGTCGCTGTTTAAGGAACGCTTTCAGTCATCGCCTGAAGCACCTGCGTTCAGGCTCCCACCTACTCCGCGTCGATGCGCTGCCTTGCCGCTTTGGCAGGATTATCCTTGGGCAGGCCTACTTCGCTGCGAATCTGCGCATGACTGATCAAGGCAAAGATAAAGCTCCCGCCGACAATATTGCCCGCCAACGTCGGCCCAGCGAACACCATCCAGAAGTCCTCCCACGACAACTGCCCGGCAAAGACCAGATACGACACTTCGGCCGAGCCGACGACAATGTGGGTGAAATCCCCAAGCGCCATCAAGTAGGTGATCAGGATGATGATCCACATCTTGGCGCTTTCCATGGACGGGATCATCCAGACCATGGTGGCGATCATCCAGCCGGAAATGATGCCCTTGGCGAACATCTGGCCGGTATCGTTTTCCATGACCTTGCGGCCGATTTCCAGGAAGGCCTGGTCAGTGCGCTGGTCAAAAATCGGCAGGTGCAGCATCACGTAGGCCACCAACAAGGTGCCGCACAGGTTACCTACCAGCACCACGCCCCAAAGCCGCAACAGCCGACCGAAGTTGCCCAGGGTGGGTTTGCTCATGATCGGCAGCACGGCGGTCAGGGTGTTTTCGGTGAATAGCTGCTGGCGGGCGAGGATCACCGCGAGAAAGCCGGCGCAATAACCGAAACTGGCGATCACCTTGAAGCCTTCGTGGTCGGGCAGCCGGGAGTTGAGCAAACCCATCGCCATCAGCGACAGGCCCATGGTCAAGCCGGCGGCCAGGGCCGACCACCAGAGCGCGGCGATACTGCGCTCCAGTTCCTGATTGCCCTGGGTCCGGATGATTTCATGCAGCACCGCAGCGCGCGGCGGCTGGTTGCGGTCGACTTCGTGTTGCTCCTGGGCCGAAAGGTCAGGGGTCTTGCCTTCTTCGTGGGTGTCCATACAGCTCCTGAACCGGTGGCGTGATGTAACTACGACACGTGGCGTTCAGAGCTGTTCAGTGGTGCCCCAAATACAAAATGTGGGAGCGAGCTTGCTCGCGATAGCGGTGGGTCGGTTTGCATCAGTGTTGAATGTGCAAACGTCATCGCGAGCAAGCTCGCTCCCACAGGGGGGGCGGCAAACCTGAATCCCGACCCTCACCGCAGCTCCCTTGTGGGAGCGAGCTCGCGATGACGGCGCCGCCGATCTCACTCGACGACATCATCCTTGAACTGATCCTTGACGTACTTGATCTCGGTCCGCCCATGGGGCGCCGGCAAGCCGTCTTCGCCGAGATTGACGAAGACCATTTTTTCCACGGTCAGGATGCTCTTGCGGGTGATTTTGTTGCGTACCTCGCAAGTCAGGGTAATGGAGGTACGACCAAACTCGGTGGCAGTGATGCCCAGCTCGATGATGTCGCCCTGGCGCGAGGCGCTGACAAAGTTGATTTCCGAGATGTACTTGGTAACCACGCGCTGGTTGCCGAGCTGGACGATGGCATAGATCGCCGCTTCTTCGTCGATCCAGCGCAACAGGCTGCCGCCGAACAGCGTGCCGTTGGGGTTGAGGTCTTCGGGCTTGACCCATTTGCGGGTGTGGAAATTCATGTTCACTCCTGAGCGTCTGGCCGATGAATGCCTGCATCATGGCAGACCGGACCGCCCGGCTCTACGTCGCGGGCCCTATGACGGTCATCGGCAATTTTGATTTGCCGACAGAAACCCTTTTGGAAGATCCGATTAGCCCGTTATAATCGCCCCCGTTTTACCCGGTCCACGCTTTGGACCGTTCCCGCCACCTGTCCGAGGGGCGCTGCAGCAGGCTCGACCTGTCAGGCTCGGATGGGGCGTTGTTTGTACGGGGGCTCCCCGCACGGACACTAAACGCACAACGGCGCCCATTCGCATACATTACGAATGGAGGCTCTTCATGAGCGCTGTTATCACGCCTGCCGCTTTTACTGACTACAAAGTCGCCGATATGTCCCTGGCCGCCTGGGGCCGTCGCGAAATCATCATCGCCGAATCCGAAATGCCAGCCCTGATGGGCCTGCGTCGCAAGTATGCCGGCGAGCAACCGCTCAAGGGCGCTAAGATCCTCGGCTGCATCCACATGACCATCCAGACCGCCGTGCTGATCGAGACCCTGATTGCCCTGGGTGCCGAAGTGCGTTGGTCGTCCTGCAACATTTTCTCGACCCAGGACCAGGCCGCTGCCGCCATTGCCGCTGCCGGCATCCCGGTATTCGCCTGGAAAGGCGAGACTGAACAAGAGTACGAGTGGTGCCTGGAGCAGACCATCCTCAAGGATGGCCAGCCATGGGACACCAACATGATCCTCGACGACGGCGGCGACCTGACCGAGCTGCTGCACAAAAAATACCCAGCCGTGTTGGAAAAAGTCCACGGCGTGACCGAAGAAACCACCACCGGCGTCCACCGCCTGTTGGAC
>Ga0213822_1001999_pt1 | contig 10323 bp, 8 predicted proteins | sample MC6MC0908MG_FD_179872 | JGI IMG/M metagenome (GOLD analysis project Ga0213822, IMG submission 179872) | Enriched soil aggregate microbial communities from Iowa State University, Ames, United States - MC6-MC0908-MG | ecosystem: Environmental > Terrestrial > Soil > Unclassified | place: USA: Iowa...
ACGGTAACGGCGAACTGAGCCTGACCGTCATCGACCGCACCAATACGCATATTGGCCGCACTCAGATCCCCAGCAGCGCCTATACCGACCCCACCCAATTGGCCAACCTGTTGAAACAGGCCCGTGCTGAATTAAGCCAGGAAGGTTACAAACTGCAATCCTGGTCCATGCCTGAATAACGCGGCGATAAAGCCCGTTATTGATTGAAGACTTGGTATTGGGTCGAAAAGCCATCGTTATGGCACGAATCGCCCCTGTTTCTGTAGAACCTGACAGTTGTGCACTGTCTCGTTCAAGGATTGAATGTTGCCCTCATGCAGTCGTCGCGCCCTTCCAGGCCGGTCGACGCGCAAGGAGAGGCATGCATGCTCGATCAATCCGCGTTTGCGGTCCCTTTGGCTGCGGCTCACGCCGGGCAACTTGATCCAGGCTTTGCCGGTAGCGGTAAAGCCTGGGTTCATTTCGCCGACAGCACTTCGAGCCTGACCACAGGGCTGACCATCGACCACGCCGGGCGGATCCTGGTGGCGGCCAGGGTCGATACGGCCCACGGCAGCCGGTTCGGGCTGGCACGGCTCAATCACGACGGCTCGACCGATCCGGGCTTCGGAACCTGCGGCTGTGTCATCGGCTCTTTTGAACACGACTTCGAAGCAACCGCAGGCAAAGTGATTGAATTGCCCGACGGGCATATCCTGTTGTCAGGCCTGCATTACGAAAGCACCGACCATACCCTTCCGGCCCTGGCGCTGTTCGACCCCCAGGGCCGTGCCGTCCAAAGCTTCGGCAACGCCGGGCGACAGGTCATCCGACTCTGCGGCAATCTCTCCCAAGGCCTGCGCGACCCATGGTTGCCACCCGGCGTTCCGGGCCTTGAAGCCTGTGACATGTGCGTGCAGGCCGATGGCCGGATACTCCTGCTGGCTAACCATCATTACCAACTGTCTGACCATGTCGGCGTCCTGATCCGGTTGCTGCCCGATGGCGCACTGGATACCTCGTTCAACAGTCGCGGCTTTGTGATGGTCCGGCGCTTACTGAAAAACACCTGGCTGGGCTGCCTGACACTCCAGGCCGATGGCAACATCGTGGTGGGTGGCGCCATCGACTTGCCTCAACATGGCTTGATGGCCCGCTACGATCCCAGCGGCAAACTCGATGACAGCTTTGGTGAGGACGGCATCCTGTCGATCATGACGCAAGGGCACAGCGTCATGATCAGCCAAATCGTCCAGCATAAAAACGGCGATTTGCAGGCGTTCGGCAGCAGTCGCGATCCGATGCATTGCCTGTCCTTCAAAGTGCACCAGGACGGCAAACCCGACCGTCACTGCAACCACGGCCAGTGCCGGCTCCTGGAGATCGGACACAGCGCCAGCCAATGGACCGCCGCCGAGGTTCAGCCGGACGGAAAACTGGTGACCGTCGGCGCCACCATCGGCGGCATCGAGACCGATTTCATTCTTGCCCGACACCTGCCAGACGCCAGGCTCGACCCCGACTTTGGCCTGGGCGAAGGCTGGGTTCGCACGCGACTCGGCTACAGCCTGGACACCGCCACCTCCGTCGCCGTGCAGGCTGACGGAAAAATCCTGGCCGGGGGCTACTCGCTCCACGGCAACTATCGGGCGGTGGTGACACGGTATTGGGCCTGAGCCGAATTACCGCGGGTGGCGGTATTTATTCCTACGCTTGATATTCCCCATCTCTTACGGCAAGTTGCGCGCTTCTAATTAAAAGGAGCAGCCGATGTCCGGTCCAATGGCTCAAGCTTTCGCGCACAACTTTCTTGGGCACTCCCCGCGCTGGTACAAGGCGTGCATCATCACTTTCCTGATTCTCAATGCCGTGGTGCTGTGGACCCTGGGCCCGGTGGTTGCCGGCTGGATGCTGGTCGTGGAGTTCATCTTCACCCTCGCCATGGCCCTTAAATGTTACCCGCTGATGCCCGGCGGACTGTTGCTGGTCGAAGCCCTGCTGCTGGGCATGACCACTCCGAAGGCGCTGTACGACGAACTGCTGCATAACTTTCCGGTGATCCTGCTGCTGATGTTCATGGTGGCCGGCATTTACTTCATGAAGGATCTGCTGCTGTTCCTGTTCTCGCGCCTGCTCCTGGGCGTGCGCTCCAAGGCATTGCTGGCTCTGATGTTCTGCTTTCTCTCAGCGTTCCTATCGGCCTTCCTCGACGCACTGACCGTCACGGCGGTGATCATCAGTGCCGCGGTGGGATTCTATTCGGTGTACCACCGTGTGGCTTCGGGCAACGATCCGCGCCAGGACAGCAGCATCGATGAGGACCACGACCTGCCGTCGTTGCATCATGCGGACCTGGACCAGTTCCGGGCCTTCCTGCGCAGCCTGCTGATGCATGGCGCCGTGGGCACTGCCCTGGGTGGCGTATGCACCTTGGTGGGTGAACCACAGAACCTGCTGATCGGCCATGAAATGGGCTGGCATTTCGCGGACTTTTTCATGAAAGTCGCGCCGGTGTCGCTGCCCGTGCTGGTGGCTGGGCTGATGACGTGCGTGGCGCTGGAAAAGCTGCGCTGGTTCGGTTACGGCACGTTGCTGCCGGAAAACGTGCGCGCCGTGCTGGCCGACTACGCCGAGCAGGACAATCGCGAACGCACCTCACGTCAACGTGCTGCGCTGATCGTCCAAGGTATCGCCGCGCTGATCCTGATCGTGGGCCTGGCGCTGCACATCGCCGAAGTCGGCCTGATCGGCCTGATGGTCATCGTGCTGATTACCGCGTTCACCGGCATCACCGACGAGCATCGGCTCGGCAATGCGTTCAAGGACGCCATGCCGTTCACCGCGTTGCTGGTGGTGTTCTTTGCGGTGGTGGCGGTCATTCATGACCAGCAGCTGTTCACGCCGTTGATTCAATGGGTCCTGGCCCTGCCCGCCGATCAGCAACCGGGCATGCTGTTCATTGCCAACGGCCTGCTGTCGGCCATCAGCGACAACGTGTTCGTCGCGACCATCTACATTACCGAAGTCAAGCAAGCCTTCGTCTCCGGGCACATGAGCCGCGAACAGTTCGAAACCCTGGCGGTGGCTATCAACACCGGTACCAACCTGCCCAGCGTCGCCACGCCCAACGGCCAGGCCGCGTTTCTGTTCCTGCTGACCTCGGCGATAGCACCGCTGATTCGCCTGTCCTATGGCCGGATGGTCTGGATGGCCTTGCCCTACACCGTGGTGATGGGTGGCTTGGGCTGGTATGCGGTGACTTACTGGCTATAACCCTTGTGGGAGCGAGCTTGCTCGCGATGAGGTCCTTCAGCCAGCATTCATGTTGAATGACAGACCGCTATCGCGAGCAAGCTCGCTTCCACAGGAGATTGGGCGGGCTATCGCGGCAGGACGTACCGCTCGATCGCCAGGGCCGCGCCATCTTCGGTAACGGCTGCAGTAATGACATCGGCCTGACGCCTGATGGCCTCCTCCGCCTGCCCCATGGCAATCGACAAGCCCGCGCGATGAAACATCGCCGGGTCATTGCCACCGTCGCCCATGGCCGCCGTCTGCTCCAGCGGCACCCCCAGGTACTTCGCCAGGGTCGACAGCGCTTCGCCCTTGTTGGCCTGCATCGCAGTCACGTCCAGGTAGATCGGCTGCGAGCGCGACACCTGGGCCTGGCCTTTGAGCAGCGGGTGCAAGCGGGCCTCCAGCTCAACCAGCAAATCCGTATTGGCACTGGTGGCGACGATCTTGTCGATCCGCTCCAGGTAGGGCTCAAAGCTGTCGACCTGCACCGGCGGATAGCCCAGGCCACGAGTTTCCACCGGCACCATCGGACCGTTGGCGTCGCGCACCAGCCAGTCACCGTCGGCAAATACCCAGACCTCGATGCCGGGTTGATCGGCGTACAACGCCAGGGTGGTCAGGGCCGCCTCAGGTGGCAGGTAGTGCACGGCGAGGAAACTGCCGTCCGGATGCACCAGCGTACCGCCATTGAACGCCGCCGTGGGCAGGTCGACGCCCAGGGCTTCGATCTGCTGCAACATGGCCCGGGGCGGGCGCCCAGTGGCCAGGCTGAACAGCACTCCGGCCTCACGCAATGAGCGAACGGCTTCGATGGTGCGCTGGTTGAGACTGTGGTCGGGCAGCAGTAATGTGCCGTCCATGTCGCTGAGCAAAAAACGGATGGGGTGCTTCAGTTGATCACTCATCCGAGGCCATGCCAGACGCGGCCGTCGCGGGTCAGTAAATCATTGGCGGTCGATGGACCGTCTTCCCCGGCCTTGTAGGGCTGGACCGTGGCGTCCTGCTGCCAGGCATCGAGGAAGGGTTGTACGGCGCGCCAGCCGTTTTCAATGTTGTCGGCACGCTGGAACAGCGTTTGATCACCGGTCAGGCAATCGTAGATGAGGGTTTCGTAACCCGTGGACGGCTGCATTTCGAAGAAGTCCTTATAGGCAAAGCCCAATTCAACATTCGCCATGTCGAGTGCCGGCCCCGGCCGTTTGGCCAACAGGTCGAACCACATGCCTTCATTGGGTTGAATCTGGATTCTCAAGTACGTAGGTTGCAGTTCATCGACTTCGGTATCACGGAACTGCGCGTAGGGTGCCGGCTTGAAACAGATGACGATTTCCGTGTCCCGCACGCTCATGCGTTTGCCGGTGCGCAGGTAAAACGGCACGCCTACCCAGCGCCAGTTATCGATCATGACCTTGAGGGCAACGTAGGTCTCGGTGCTGCTGTCGGCGGCCACGTTGGCTTCCTGGCGGTAACCGTTGACCGGTTTGCCAGCCACTTCACCGGCGGTGTACTGACCGCGTATCGAGTTGGCGCGTGCCTGCTCCACCGACCAGGGCCGAATCGCCCCCACCACCTTGGCTTTTTCCCCGCGCACCGCGTCTGCGCCAAAGGCGGCCGGTGGTTCCATGGCCACCATCGCGAGCAGTTGGAACAAGTGGTTGGGCACCATGTCCCGCAGGGCGCCGGTGTGCTCATAAAAACTGCCACGGGTTTCCACGCCAACGGTTTCGGCAGCGGTGATTTGTACGTGATCGATGTAGTGGTTGTTCCAGAACGCCTCGAACAGGCTGTTGGAGAAACGACTGACCAGAATGTTCTGCACCGTTTCCTTGCCCAGGTAATGGTCGATCCGATAAATCTGTTTCTCGCTCATGACCTTGAGCAGGCAAGCGTTCAGTGCTTCGGCGGTTTGCAGGTCAGAGCCGAACGGCTTTTCGATCACCACCCGCCGGAAGGCACCTTCCTGCTCCTGAAGCAGCCCGGCCGCACCAAGGCGGCTGACCACTTCACTGAAAAAGCGCGGTGCGGTCGCCAGGTAGAACACCGCATTGCCGGTGCCGCTGGCGGCGATCTTCGCCGCCAGCGCCTGGTACGTGCTGTCATCGAGGAAATCACCCTGGACGTAGCTGATGCCCTTGGCCAACTTGGCCCACAGCGCCGGGTCAAGCGCTCGCCCGGCATCGCCGCCCTTGTTCACCGCTCCTTGACGGATGAAGTCCTCGAGTTTTTTGGCGAAGTCCACATCGCTGATGGCGTTGTGGTCGACTCCGATGATCCGCAGCCCATCGCCCAGCAGACCGTCACGACTGAGATGATAAAGCGCCGGCATCAGCAGACGCTTGACCAGGTCACCATGGGCGCCGAACAGGAACAGCGTGGTCGGCGGCGCGGGTTCTGCCTTGGATTTGCTGGCGATCGAGGTCATTTTTTCGGCGTCTCCACGTGGCCGCCAAAGCCGAAGCGCATGGCCGAGAGCATTTTGTCGCCATAGGTGCTTTGCTGGCGCGAGCGGAAACGGGCAAAGAGCGAACTGGACAGCACCGGGACCGGCACCGCTTGCTCGATGGCCGCCTCGATGGTCCAGCGCCCTTCTCCACTGTCGGCGACCTCACCGGAAAAACCGTCCAGTTTCGGATCGCTGGCCAACGCGTCGGCGGTCAGGTCCAGCAACCATGACGAAACCACACTGCCGCGCCGCCAAACTTCGGCGATATCGGCGACATTCAGGTCGAAACGCTGTTCCGCTGGCAGGCTTTCGCTGGACTTGGTCTTGAGGATGTCAAACCCCTCGGCGAAGGCCTGCATCATGCCGTACTCGATGCCGTTGTGAATCATCTTCACAAAATGCCCGGCGCCCGCAGGGCCCGCATGGATATAGCCGCGTTCGGCACGGTCGTCGTCGGACTTGCGGTCGCGGGTGCGCGGGATATCGCCCATGCCAGGGGCCAGGCTGTCGAACAACGGGTCCAAGCGCTTCACCACTTCGGCGTCACCGCCGATCATCATGCAGTAACCGCGCTCCAAGCCCCAAACACCGCCGGAGGTACCGACGTCGATATAGCTCAGGCCCTTTTCCAACAGGGCCTTGGCACGACGAATGTCGTCCTTGTAGTACGTGTTGCCGCCGTCGATGACCACATCACCCGGCTCAAGCAATTCGCTGAGGGCGTTGATGGTGTCTTCGGTGGGTGCGCCGGCCGGCAGCATGACCCAGACCGCGCGCGGTTTCTCTAGGCCGGCCACCAATGCCGGCAGATCGGTAACACCTGTGGCGCCCTCCTGGCTCAGGTTTTCGACAAAAGCGGCATTGCGGTCGTAGACCACGGTGGTGTGCCCATTGAGCATCAGGCGCCGTGCAATATTGCCGCCCATGCGGCCCAGTCCAATAATCCCGAGTTGCATGTGCTGATGCTCCCTACTACAAATAAAGGTGTGTCAAAGATTTAACACTATCGACTAATGGAGGTTAGTCCAGAGCATTGCTGCATAGTTTCCGGGTAATTCGAGCGATCACAAGGGGTAACGCTCAAGATCCGGCCGAAGACACAGCGACCATGAAAAATAAAAAAGTTCCAATCACAGGCAAAAGAAATCAGAATCGGCGCCGATAGTAGAGGTGTCGACCAAAAAGCTGGCGACATCTCTATAGTTGATGTAGCCATTTGCGAGGTGAGCAATGGGCCCTGTCGTTACCGCACGTCCTCCCCAAACCCTTTATGTGACCATTCGTCGCGACGAATTACGCTTACTCAAGGAAGAGCGTGATCTACTGCTTGATGAAGTGATGCAGTTGCGCATGCAGTTGCAACACGCACAACTCCCCCACCAAAGCCAGGCGCTGGCCCGGTAACCGCGCCCCAGAGGCACGGCATCAGGAAGTGACCCCGGCTACATCGGTGTCACTTCCCTGTAAACCCGACCGGTACGCTCGTGACAGAGGGCTTATCCCTCTACTTTGACCGCTTGACGGTCTCGAGCCTGTGCGTTCGGCCTGCCAGACAGATCGGCGATCTTAGGTTGCCGCGCAACCCGACGGGGATAAATCCCCTCACCCCAGACAAATTCCCCTGGTGATTCGCCTCCGAGTCATCTTTTGTTGCAAAAAACTCACAAAGTTTTCACACCCCTACCGCGATACTCCCGGCCTTTTAAAATAGTTCGGCGTATGCCTATGGACGCCAATCGGGCGCCAAAGGCTTCGCCAATGAAGGCTGGAGCGCTTGATGAGTTTGTTCAAACGCAGCAAAACGACTGCGAAAAGTTTCGACTGGGCCGGATTCGGCTGGCTGTTTCTGTTTTTCTGGTATTTCTCGGGCATTACCCAGTTACTCATTCTGCTGACCGACACCTCCGGCTTCACGGGGTTTCGCCAGGCGTTCGTGATGAGTGCCGTGTGGCTCGCGCCTATGCTGCTATTCCCCGCCCGTACGCGCGTACTCGCCGCCTTGATCGGCGTGGTGCTGTGGGCCTGCTCCATGGCCAGCCTGGGTTATTTCTTCATTTATCAGCAGGAGTTTTCCCAAAGCGTCATCTTCATCATGTTCGAATCGAACGTGTCTGAAGCTGGCGAGTACATGACTCAATATTTTGCCTGGTGGATGGTCGCCGCCTTCCTGGCCCACACCGCTGTCGGGTACTGGCTCTGGACTCGTCTGCGTCCGGTGTACTTGCCCCGCGGCCAGGCACTGGTGGCAGCGGTCGTGATCATGGTGGCGGTGGTCGGCTATCCTCTGATCAAGCAAACCCTGCGTACCGGCACCTTCGCCGGCGGCCTGGAAAAATTCGAAGATCGCATCGAACCCGCTGTGCCATGGCAAATGCTGGTGGCTTATCGTCGCTATGGCGAGCAGTTGGAGAACATGCAAGGCATGCTGCACAGCGCCAGCAAGATCAAGCCCCTGAGCAACCTCAAGGACACCATGGCCAACCAGCCGGCAACCCTGGTGCTGGTGATCGGCGAATCCACCAACCGCCAGCGCATGAGCCTCTACGGCTACCCGAGGGAAACCACACCGGAACTGGACAAGCTCAAGGACCAGCTCTCGGTTTTCGGCAACGTCATCACCCCGCGCCCCTACACCATCGAAGCCCTGCAACAGGTGCTGACATTCGCTGACGAAGAGAACCCGGACCTGTACCTGAGCACGCCATCGGTGGTGAGCATGATGAAACAGGCTGGCTACAAGACCTTCTGGATCACCAACCAGCAGACCATGACCAAGCGCAACACGATGCTCACGACCTTCTCCCAACAGGCCGATGAGCAGGTCTACCTGAATAACAACCGCAACCAGAACGCCGCGCAGTACGATGGCGACGTGATCGAGCCGTTCAACAAAGCCCTGGCCGACAGCGCCCCGCGCAAACTGATCGTGGTGCATCTGCTCGGTACCCATATGAGCTATCAGTACCGGTATCCGCCGACGTTCAACAAATTCACTGACCGCCAGGGCGTTCCGGCAGGCGTACGTGACGATCAAGTCGCGACCTATAACAGTTACGATAACGCGGTGCTGTACAACGATTTCGTGGTGTCCAGCCTGATCAAGGACTTTGCCAAGACTGACCCGGATGGTTTCTTGCTGTATCTGTCGGACCACGGTGAAGACGTGTTCGATTCGGTGGGCCATAACACCCTGGGCCGCAACGAAGCCAAGCCGACCGCGCCGATGTACACCATTCCATTCATGGCCTGGGCCTCGCCAAAATGGCGCGAAACCCATGACTGGAACTTTGCCGGCGACCTGTCACGGCCCTATAGCAGCTCTCACCTGATCCACACTTGGGCAGATATGGCGGGCTTGAGCTTTGATGAGCTGGACCGTAGCAAGAGCCTGGTCAGCGATGACTTCAAGGCTCGGCCGTTGTTGATTGGCAATCCTTATGAAACCCAGCACAAAGGGTTGATTGATTTCAGCTTGATGAAGCCTAAGGCGCCGGTGGCTGAGGTTGTGCAGAAATAGCCGGGAGCACCTCGCCTGGGCCACCTGTGGGGGCCAGCTTGCTCGCGAAAGCGGAGGGTCAGTTTGTGGTGATGTTGGCTGTGCTGACGCCATCGCGAGCAAGCTCGCTCCCACAGTTTTTTTGTGTCGTGTGCAGATGCTGTGAACACCCGCAACTCCATGTGGGAGCGAGCTTGCTCGCGATAGCGGCGGCTCAGCCACATAGTTGCTGGATGTGCCCCGCTCTTGCTTTGCTTTAGATCTTGATCTTGATCTTGATCTGAGCGCCCCATTAACAAAGCGCTTTGGTTACTTTCGCCTGGGCCGGCTTCCGGATTTTCGAAAGTGACCCGCCGTAAGGGCGGAACCGCCAGCCGCCGTTACCGAAAAAACGGATATACACACAAACCTAAAAGCCCAAAAGCATCAAACTCTCAAAGCGGCTTCGTCCAAAACAGCATACGCCCATGGGCCGGGTCAAACATGCCCGCGGCAAAACCGAACTTGGCATAACTCCCCTGGGCCACGGCATTACCTTCAAGCACCTCCAGGGTAATCTTGCAGCAACCGCGCTGACGGGCAATGTCCTCGACCTTTTGCAACATCTTCTGGCTCAGCCCGAGCCCGCGAAAAGCCTTCATCACCGCCACATCGTGGATATTGACCAGCGGCCGGCAGGCAAAAGTTGAAAAACCCTCGAAACAATTGACCAGCCCCGCTGGCTCGCCATTGACGAACGCCAACACACTAAACGCATGGGGGCGCTTGGCCAGCTCCTCGGGCAGATGCAGCAGCACCTCCGCCGGCAGCGAATGACCACCCCCCATCGGATCCTCCGCATAGCCATTGAGCACATGACAGATCGCTTCAGCGTGGACCGGGTTGGTGTAGCTGGCTTGCAGTACAAGGATGTCCTTGGCTTCTTCCATGACCTTCCATCTCACTTCGATAATACCGACGCCCGAGGCTGTCGGCGGGATACGGGATACAGGTCAGTTGGGCTGACCAAAACGTTGCAATTGCATTTCCTGGAGGCGACTGAGAGTACGGCGAAACGGGAATTGCAGATAGCCCTCGGTGTACAACTCATCCATCGGCACCTCGGCCG
>Ga0213822_1002000_pt1 | contig 10316 bp, 8 predicted proteins | sample MC6MC0908MG_FD_179872 | JGI IMG/M metagenome (GOLD analysis project Ga0213822, IMG submission 179872) | Enriched soil aggregate microbial communities from Iowa State University, Ames, United States - MC6-MC0908-MG | ecosystem: Environmental > Terrestrial > Soil > Unclassified | place: USA: Iowa...
TTCAATAGATATAGATGATAAGATTGATCTTTTAGTAGCAGAATTATTATTAAAAAACAATTTGAAAAGTAGGTAAGTGTTTATGAGTATTTTATTAAAGGAACTATTTGATTTATCAGGGAAAACAGCCTTAATTACCGGCGGAGCAGGTTATTTAGGAACAGAAATGTGTGAAGCTTTAGCTGAACAAGGAGCTAACATTTATATTGCCAGTAGAGATGTGAATAAATGCCGAATTTTAGCTGATAAATTAGTTGCTAAATATCCAAATCAAAATTTCAGTGCGATGAAATTAGATTTAATGAATAAAAATTCGATTGCAGAGACAGTTAGTAAAATTGATAAATTAGACATTTTAATCAATAATGCTTGGTCCGGAAATAAAAATTCTTTTGAATCAATTTCAAATGAGGATTGGGAATATGATATTGATATGAGTCTAAATTCAGTTTTTAGACTTGTAAAAGCAACACAACATTTATTAAAGCAATCTCAAGGCGTTATTTTAAATACTGCTTCAATGTATGGTCATGTAGCACCAGATTATAGAATGTATAATAACGAGAAATATACAAATCCTCCAAGTTATGGGGCAGCTAAAGCAGCAGTAATACAGTTTAGTAAGTATTTATCTAGCTTTTTAGCTCCTTATCATATTCGAGTAAACTGCATTAGCCCTGGCCCATTTCCTTTTCCAGAAACACAAAAAGATGAGGAGTTTATACGCCGACTAGGGGAAAAAAATCCAATGAACCGTATTGGTCAACCTTATGAGCTTAAAGGTGTAGTGGCATTATTATGCTCTGATGCATCCTCATATATTACGGGACAAAATATTTGTGTAGATGGTGGCTGGGGAGTATGGTGAAAAAAATAGGATTAATTGGCTTAACTGAAAATAACGGACATCCATATTCTTGGGGATCTATTATTAACGGGTATAACGATAACGCATTAAGTGATGCAAATTGGGATGTTATTTATAACTATGTTAAAAAGAGGGACATCTCTGAATTGGGTTTTCCCAACGTTAAAATTACTCATGTATGGACTCAAGATGATGCTATTAGCAATAAATTAGCAAATGCGATTTGCGCAGACATTGTTGTTGAAAATTATACCGATATGATCGGAGAAGTTGATGCAGTAATCATTGCTCGAGATGATTATGAACAACATTTAGTAATGGCTAAACCATTTTTAGAAGCAGGAATGAAAGTTTTAATAGATAAGCCTTTAACAATGGAAATGTCAGAGTTATTGTTTTTTAAAGAATACCTTTATAAAGGACAATTAATGTCAGTTGCAGGATTAAGATTTGCAATGGAACTTGATGAGATAAGAGCCAATATTAACACGTTTGGTAAACTAAAAGTGATTCAATCATCAGTTATCAACGAATGGGAAAAATATGGTATACATATTATAGACGGGGTTTTAGGATTAATAGATGAAAAGCCAAAATCGATTGAATATATTCCTAGCAATGCTGAAATATATATAGTTACCTTTGATAGTGGATTAGTCTGGACAATTAATATACTTGGAAATACACAAAAAACTTTTAATATAGAAGTTTGGGGAGAATCGAAAAGATCTAGCGTCGAAATTGAAGATAATTTTTCTATGTTTAGACGAATGCTTTATAGATTTGTAAAGTTAATAGATGAAAATGAAATACTTTATAATCCTGAAAATACTTTGATATCAATTGCACTATTAATAGCCGGAAAGCAATCGCGTCAAGAGAATAGAAAAATTACATTGGATGAGCTTTATCATTGCTTAGGAATAGAAGGGTAATATAATGAAAAAAGAATTTAAAAAGCTTTTTGATTTGCAAGGTAAAAATGCTATTGTAACAGGCGGTGCAGGGATTTTAGGTAGCCATTTTTGTATGGGGCTAGCTGATGCTGGTGCAAATGTAGCAGTAGTAGATATAAATATTGAAAAGGCTAATGAACTTGCAAGTATAATCGAAAAAGATTATGGAGTAAAAGCACTAGCTTTTTATTGCGACTTGACATCTGAACAATCGGTAAAAGAAATGGTTAATCAGGTTGTTACTGAGTTTCAGACAATTGATATACTTCATAATAATGCGGCGGGAAAATCTAATGACTTAGAGGCGTTTTTTGCTCCCTTTGAAGATTATGATTTGAACCAATGGAAAGAAATAATGAGTACGAATTTAGATGGTATGTTCCTTGTTGCTAAATACGTAGGGAAAGTAATGAAGGAACAAAAAAATGGAGGCTCTATCATTCAAACTGCTTCTATTTACGGCGTAGTTGCTCCAGATAATCGTATTTATGAAGGCTCTTTTTATTTAGATCGCCAAATTAATACTCCAGCTATTTACTCAGCATCAAAAGGAGGCGTAGTTGCATTAAGCAAATATCTTTCTACCTATTGGGCAAAAGATAAAATACGTGTAAATACAATAACCCCTGGTGGAGTGGAAAGTGGACAAAACGAAATTTTTAAACAAAAATATTCAAATCGTATCCCTTTAGGCAGAATGGCACAAGCCGAAGAAATGGTGGGAGCGTTAATCTATTTAGCTTCAGATGCTTCGAGTTATGTAACTGGACATAATATTATAGTTGATGGCGGCTTAAGTGCTTGGTAATTTCATTAAAAATGTTTTTTTAGAATAATATAATTTTAGTTGCTAAAATGTAAATACTATAGTAATTGAATTAAAAAAGAGGGTGAAATAATGCTTAAGTTAGGATCAATTGATGAATTTAAATCAAAAATCAATGAGGTATCTATAAAAAACGAGAAGTATTATTTAATAAATGAAGATAGTACTTTTAAATTATTATCTCGAAAATGTCCGCATCAAGGAACGTATGTAACATACTGTGATAATAAATTTATTTGTCCAGCACATGGTTGGAAATTTGGATTAGAGGGTAACTGCGAAAATGTGGTAAATAAACAGCTTACTAATTATAAAGTACTTGAACAAAATGGAGAGTTGTTTGTAAGTATAGATAGTAAGGCACATATACAGACTCAGAAAAGGTTTAAAGCAGACCCAACTTTTAAGCTTTACTCACATGCAAGTTTAGAAATTGAATATAACGGGTTCAATTTATTATGTGATCCATGGTTAGATGGACCAGCTTTTATGGGGGCGTGGTTACAGTATCCTCCTAGCTCTATCAGTGCCAAGCACCTAAATCCACATGCGATTTGGATTTCACATGAACACTCCGATCATTTTCATGAACCTACTTTAAGAAAAATAAATAAACTTACACCTGTATATATTCCTGCTTTTCCTAATAAACGAATGGAAGATAAATTAAGAAATTTAGGTTTTTTAAAAGTTATAAGTATGCCTTTTGGAGTTCCAATTAAGTTGAATGAAGACATAACAATTACAGTTTATGAGCCTGCTAGCTTATGGAATGATGCGATGGTGCTGTTTGAAATTGGAGATATGCGCTTCCTAAATTTAAATGATGCAGGTATTAACCATGATTTAGCTTCAAAAATAGGTCCAGTACATATTATTGCGACTAGTTTTTCACCAGGTGCATCAGGTTATCCATTAACTTGGAGTAATATGGATGATGAAAGAAAAGTGGATATTTTAAAAAATAGTAAAAAAGGTATTCTTATTATGTTAGAACAAGCAATGAAGATTTACGGGGCGCAGTATTTATTACCTTTTGCTAGTCATTTTGTTTTATGGCACGAATCACATGAAGATTATAAGACAAAGTTATTGCAAAATAAAAATAATGTTCAAGATGTAGTTGACTATTTTGTTAATACAGATATTAACGTTGTAGATATTTTACCTGGCGGCGTATGGTATCCATTACGAAATAAAATTAATAATATTTCGATTCCTACTGTAGAAGAAGCTATTAAGAAAGCAAGAAGAGAAACCTACTTTAGTAAGGTTCACCCTGATATGAATAGTATAATAAGCAAAGTAGAATTAGAGCATTATTTCTTGAATCTGAATAATATTCCAGAAATGATTTTTTGTGAAGATCTTACTTGTTTGATAAATATAAAGAAAAACGATGAGATTAAATTTAAACTTTTATTTGAAATAAAAAATGGTGAATTAAAAATTATTGAAAAAGTAGAAATGCCTAATCTAACAATGACAATTCCTGAAAATATATTGAAATTTATAGTTGAGAATAATGAATCGTGGGATGAGGCTACAATAGGATATTGGTGCGAGTTTAGCAGAGATCCAGATATATACCATGCAGATTTTTGGAGAATTTTACAAGCGCCTTATTATAAAAAGAATCCTCAAATTATCGGCTATGATAACGTCTCAATTGCTGAATTATTAGAACAAAAAGGTGAGCAAGCAGAGAGAGTTTTAAGTAGGTACGGTATGCACTGTATAGGCTGCTCTGGCTCTATTTCTGAAACAATACAGCAAGGTGCTCGAGCCCATGGCATAGAGGAAAATAAGATTATTAGACTAATTCAAGAATTGAATAGAATATAGGTGAATAAGTATGGAATTATTAGTAATAGGTATTGATGGTGTTTCTCCCAATTTATTATTTGATTATATTGAAGATTATCCTAATTTGAAGAAGTTGTATGAAGATGGTTCTGGGGGCTCATATAATGGATATGTTTATGGATATGGGTCACATGATAACTGGATTTCAATGTATACCGGTGTATCCCCGAAAGTACACGGGACTATAAAAGGACTGTACAATGGAAAAAAGTATCCGAAACCAGAATATTATTGTAATAAAAAACCTTTGTGGGAAATTTTGAACTATAATGGTTACAGCGTGGGATTTTGGAAGGGTCTAGCTACAACACCTCCTGTTAAGATAGATGGTTTTATGGTTAGTGGTGAAGCTGTATCTGAACATAAAGAAGTAAAAGAAGATTATATGAGTTTCAACCCTATAGTTTGTGAAAAAGATTTAAATATTATAAGTAATTATTACGGTGACATTTCAAATATTCCTTATCCAAAGACACCTGAACAGTTAGGAACTAGTTGGGAAGAATTGTTTGAAAACCCGAATATAATTGAAAATTATTTAACACCTGACTATTTTAAAGAAGGTTTAGAGTATTTTAAAGAAGTATTACATAATTCGTATATTAATATCGAAAACGCTTTCCAAAAAAAACCAACTGATGTATTTTGGTTTTATGATTTGACTTTTGACTATATAGGTCATTTTCAAATGCATGATGAAAACCATGAAATTATGAGAAAAGCACTTATTTATGTAGATGAATTTGTTGGGAAATTAGTAAAATTAATGTCACCTAAAAATATTTTATTTCTTTCAGATCATGGACAGCGGGCAATTGTGGATTTTTTTCCAAATTGTTCAAAAGAAGTGAGAAAAAATGCATTTGGTCTTTCTGATAATTGTGTTATTACAGAAAATCATATTATTATGAAAGGCAGAAATCCTGGCTTTTTATCTGCATTACATGACCTAAAAGGGGTAATGATTTGGTCTGGCGAAAAAATTTTAAAGGGGATAGAAACTGATGAAATGAGAACATTAGATGTATATCCTACAATATTAGAATTATTAAATATTACTATACCTAAAGATAGGGAAGGCTATATTATTCCTTTGGTAAACAAGGACATAGTAAATAAAAGTTATGAATATCCAAAAAAACCAAATGTAAAAAAGGTTCTATTTATCCAAACGATTCCCGTAAATGAATTTAATGGTTTTTTAAATGAATATTATTATGAGAATCGATTTACGCAAATAGATGTTGCTATTGATATTCGTTATGAACAAGTATTTAAAGTCAATTATCAAGTGAATGAAATTATTAACGTTGATAATCTAATGTCAGTAGATTATTCAAAGTATGATAAAGTTTTTGCGATTTTATCAGATAAAAGTCAAAAATATCAAATCATTATACATGAAAATGCAAGCTATGGTTTGTAAATGATTTTAGTTGTTGTTAAATAAAACTAATCTAAATTAATTTTAAAATCAGGTTAATAAAATAAACACTACTGAATCGTTTAAAAAAGCTCCATTTTTTTTTTTTTTTTGAGAATTTATTTTATAAATAGTATTATCTCCTCTATTGCTAGTAAAAAAAGAGCTTTTAATAGAAAAGAGGATATCACTGTAACTAACAGTGATATCCTCTTTTCTAAGATAACATTTGAAAGTATATTTTCTCAAGCTCGACCATAGGATGACAACTATCAAAGCAAGAAATTACAGATAAAGAGAATGGAGAATTTTAATGAGTTACATAAATAAACAATATTGGGAAGAATTTTATAAAGATAGAGTTGATTTAACTGAATCATCAACCTTCAGTGAGTTTATATTAAAGAAAAAAGAAAAGAATCTTAAAAATACAATTCTTGTTGATTTAGGATGTGGAACTGGGAAAGATACTTTTTATTTTGCTAAAAATGGTTTTGAAGTAATTGGCATTGATGGTTCTGAAGAAGTGATTAAAATCAATAATAATATAATGAATAAACATTTTGTTACTAATAACAATATATATTTTGCCTGTGTTGATTTAAGTGATATTAATGAAGTTCAAAAATTAATGAACAAATTTAATGAAATTTCGATAACACAAGGAAAAAGAATTTTATTTTATACTAGGTTTTTCTTACATGCTATTTCAGAGGAAACTGAAAATTTAATTTTAGAAAGTATTCTTAATAATATTCAAATGCCATGTGAAATAGTAGCGGAGTTTAGAACTAAAGAAGATGAGGAGTTAGACAAAGTTTTTGATGATCATTATAGAAGATATATAGATACAGATATGCTTCTTACCAAATTAATAAAACTTGGATTTTCAATTGAAGAATTTTCAAAAGGAAGAGGATATTCTATTTATAAAAATGAAAATCCATATTTAGCAAGAATTATTTTTAATAAGAACTAGGCAATATAGTTAAGGATTAATAGTACTCAAAGATACTATATTGATTTAATTAAGCAATATAATGGTATTGGTAAATATGTTTAAATAGCTTCTTGATTAATGATTTTCATTAACAAGAAGCTATTATTTTGATCATTTTAGAATTCGTCCAAATGAATTGTTAAAAAAGTGAAAAATACAGAATTTTTGCCGATACTATACAAAGAATTAATCGCTTGTAATAGATTCAAGGAGGAAGAAAAAACATGCGTATTTCAGCAAACTCTAATGTAGATACAATGACTGAAATGAAGACTACTTCAACTACTAAAAATGCAGTTGAGCAAGTAGTAAAGCAAGGAAGCAATACTACCAACATCTCTAAAGAGCAGTTGAAACCAATGGATAATAGTGAAGAAACAAAGGTGAAAGTCCAAGAAGCGGTTAAAGCTTTAAACGAAATGTTAGAAGTAACTCATAATGCATCGAAGTTTATGTATCACGAAGGATTAGAGCGTTATTACGTAACTGTGGTGAATAAAGATACAGAAGAAGTAGTAAAGGAAATTCCACCAAGAAAGTTGTTAGATGCATTTTATGAAATGAAAAAAATGCTTGGAATGATTATTGATGAAAAAATTTAAAATATTTAAGGAGGATTTAAAATGGTAATGAGAATTGGGGGCTTAGCCTCAGGTATGGATATTGATAGTCTAGTAGAAAAGTTAATGCAGGCGGAGCGTATGCCTCTAAATAAAGCTTTCCAACAAAAGCAAACGTTACAGTGGCAACGTGATTCGTACCGAAGTGTAAATGCCAAACTAAAAACATTTGATACATTTTTATTTGATAAAATGATTCTTTCAGGCAAAATGAATCAAAAAACTGCAACCTCTTCCAATGAAAGTTTAGTATCGGTAAAAGCAAATCCAGGTGCAACGGGCAATATTACAATTGGAGGTGTTTCCCAACTAGCTTCTGCAGCACAAGCTGTAGGTAGTCAGACTAAATTCAATGGTAGCTCAAAGTTAAATGAGTTAGAGCTAAGTGATCCAAACCTAAAATCGATTTCTATTAAATCAATTGGTGCTGATGGCCGTTTAGCGTCAGAAGCAACAAAAATAGAATTTAATGGAGATATGACAATAAATGATTTAGTGAAAAAAATTAATAGTAGTGGTGCAGGAGTCACAGCATTATTTGAAGGTGGAAAACTTTCTCTAAGTGCTAAAAATACGGGCAGTGAAAAAAGTGGCCAAGGTGAAATTGTTGTTACAGAAGGCTTAGAAGTCTTTAATAAGCTAGGATTTTCAACGGCTGATAATAAGCTTGCTAGTAATGGTAAAAATGCAATGTTTGAAGTGAATGGTATTTTAACAGAACGTTCATCTAATACTTTTACAATATCTGGTTATGAAATGACTTTGAAGCAAACGTTTAACGCAGGAACAGTGGCTGCTGGTCAAAAAACTGCTACAGAAACCGAATACAATAACGCGGTTGCAGCTCAACCACAGCTCAATCAAAACTATATTAATGCGATAAAACAGTATTTTAATGTAGATATTACAGATTTGGGAAATTTTGATGAAAAAAATTATACGAGTCAATTTAAACTTAATGCAGAAACAGCATATAAGACAGCATTTGCTAAGCCAACTTTAACAGATGATCAACAAGCTCTTTTCAATGGATTTAGTAATAAAAAAGCGTTAGCTAAATTAACAAATGATGATATTACAACAATTCAGACGAAGACATTAGAAGAATTAAAAGAAGATGATCGTTTTAAAAGTTTTAATGAGGCTGACTTAAAAAGTTTAAAAGAAAATGTTACTGATATTTCTGCTATTCGCGAACGTGCTATTGTAGACACTAGTGAACAAGCCTATAAAACAGTGAGCAAATCATTAATTGCAGATGATACTATAGTTAACTTTTTTAAAGATAATAAAGGAAAAAGCCTTAGCGAATTAAAACAAGCAATTAACAGTGAAACAGACGAAGATTTAAAGAAAAAGTTAAAAGGTATTTCTGATAGTAATCTCACATCTTTAAAAGACTTAGCAGAGATGGAATCTATTAATGGTGGCACACCTCAAGCAGCTAATCGATTAGAAGAACTTTCAACAATAGCAAAGAATCAAGTAGAATATGAGGCTGAATTAAAACAATTTAATGCGGCTAAACAAGCTTACCAAGCAGGCAACCAGCGTGTGGCTGATGCAAAACAAGCATGGGATAATGCTCAAAAAGTCAATGTACCAACAGGTGATACTACTGTAGCTCCTGTTACAATGCAAGCTTCTACCAATACAAGTGCCGCAAAAGAACAAATCAAGGAGTTTGTTGAAAAATATAATGAAATGATTGATGAGTTCAATAAGTTACTTAAAGAAACTAAATACCGCAATTATGCTCCACTTACTGATGAACAACGTAAAGAAATGTCTGAAAGCGAACAGAAACTTTGGGATGAAAAAGCAAAAAGTGGTTTATTACGCAGTGATTCAATTTTACGAGATGGTATGTCAAAAATGCGGTCAACATTCTTGGGCTCTGTTGGAGGGCTAGGAGATAAGTTAATGGATTCATTAGCTGAAATTGGTATTACAACTTCAAATGATGTTAAAGAAGGCGGTAAACTAGTCATTAATGAGTCTAAGCTTGATGCTGCATTAGCAAAAGACCCTGACCAAGTTTACAAGTTATTTTCTCAAAATGGAAAAGTGACAGAAACGACGGATGAAAATGGCCGTAAAATAACAGAGGATAGTCGAGGAATTGCATATCGTTTGCGTGATGCAATGAAAGATATGACGGCTAAAATTGAGAAAAAAGCAGGTAAAGAAGGAGCAACAGAACAGACTTATAGTTTAGGTAAGCAAATTGTTAATTCTGACGAACGTATTACTAAATTACAAGCTAAATTAAAGGACATCGAAGCTCGTTACTGGAAACAATTCACAGCTATGGAGCAAGCAATTAATAAAGCTAACTCACAATCAAGTATGTTCATGCAAGGTTAGAGTTCTGGAGGGCATCTAAATAGCAAGATAGGAGAATTTATGCAACTAATAAATCAACTATTGCAAGTATCAGCTAATTTATTCAAACTTTTAGGCGACATCCCAATAGGTGAAAATCGTGATGACTATATAGACAACATCAATACTATGTTGGACAAGCGAGGAGCGATTATCGAAAGTTTGGTTCAGGAAGGTTTTCATTTTGATGAGCAGAACCGAATTCATCGGACATTACTTGAATTAGATAATGGCATTAAAGAACGATTAACATCTGTAATGAGTGCCGTCAAGCAAGACATGGCAAACCTACAAAAAACGAAGAAAAGTGAACAGCAATATTATAATCCTTACTCGAATGTTCGCGTAATGGATGGCATGTATTATGACAAA
>Ga0213822_1002003_pt1 | contig 10295 bp, 5 predicted proteins | sample MC6MC0908MG_FD_179872 | JGI IMG/M metagenome (GOLD analysis project Ga0213822, IMG submission 179872) | Enriched soil aggregate microbial communities from Iowa State University, Ames, United States - MC6-MC0908-MG | ecosystem: Environmental > Terrestrial > Soil > Unclassified | place: USA: Iowa...
GTGATGTCAAAATCAAGGCCGGATGCAGCTAAGAAGCAAACAAATTGAACGCGTCGTATTGTTCCATCGTCTGATTTTGGGCCTACAAAATTCATTGTCTGAGAATAACGCGACATAATAAGCGAATCACTTCCCGTGGGGCCTTAAACGCATGGGCGGGCGCGAAAAGAAGGTTCGATGATGAAGCCAAGGGATTTGTATGCCGAGATAGTGGAAGGTTTTGCTGCACTATCGGATGCTCGGGATGGCGACCTGCATCTGCTCACCTTGTGCGTCTTAGTTCCCGGTCCTGAGGAAACGGGAAAGAAAGGTTGCGAATCCGAACGTGCGTACGGGACTGTGGATTTGAAAGCCGAAGACGTTGGCCAAGATGACGGAGCTATGGGCTAGGCATTGGGGGGCACGGGATGCAATCGGGTGAATGCGGTTATACGTAAATGTCAGTTTTCGGACAGAAGCGAGCGTTAACTAACCTTCTGTTTTAGGTTCGGAAGCGCCAACGAAACGGGGCCAAAGCGTCGGTAGTAGACCGAGACCGACGCTCCGGAATCGGCGCCCGTTGAGGCACCCCAGCCGAAGACAATTAACTCAGAATGGGAAATCCGATTCAGAATCAGCCGCCCCTGCCGAGGGTGCCTTTGGGGCTAGCGCGACCAGAGGTATAACCGCAGAGATAGGAGTGCTCGATGGCTCGACATTCTCGTTAATACCGGACCCAACGGCAACAATGGTCGCCGTTTCTGCTCCGGCTGCGGCATCACCAACATTGCGTATCGAGTTTTCATCTTCAGCCGCATTCTCATCTGGGTCTAAATCGACAAAGTTTGGGCCCATCATCATTTTATAATGAGGCATGTGGTCCATAGTTTTGAAGACTTTGAAGAATATTTTCATGTAATTGTGCGCCATGCCATCGCTTATGGCCACATACAGATCATCTGGTGAATAGTGAGACCCGTCGTTCACCCAGCTAATCAAGGATTGGCACTGAATTTTTTCCTGCCCATCGAACTTTGCGAGAATGATGCTCGTATCTATATTCCCCAAAATTTTGAAGTAATTCTCGAGGATTCTGCGCATGGTATTTTGAATCGTAAGCGCAGGCAGCGGATTTTTTGTCAGCTCCGCCCATAAAAGCTGATAGGAAGTTTTAATTGGATTGGTCTCAAACCCCTCTATTCTCGAAAAATCGTCGGGCTTGCGCACTATCCAAAATGTCTCGTCCTTAATGGGACTGTCGCCAGCCCTCTGCGGGTTGAAGGTTATTTCTTTATGAAAGTGTACGTTATGGGTCAGGACAAAGACTTGCTTGATATTGTTCGTTCTCTGACGAACCTCATGAAAAAGTTTTTTTATCAAACTACTTACGATGAACAGTACATCGCTATCTAAGCTTGATACCGGGTCATCAATGACGACAATTCGATCAGTGTTTATACCTGAGGCCGTGACGCTTCCCCTCACCAGATGATAGAAGTACAGAAAAGTAACGAAAGTCTTCTCGCCTTCACTTAGGGTTGCCTTCGCATCAGTTCCGTCGCTTCTAATCAGACGATATGAATCGTCGGTACACGCAGTGTCAAGGGAAAAGCTTCGGAATCCAAAGTCTTTAAGAATTTTATTAATTGCGATGACTGTGGGTTTCACACTTGTCAATGAAGTCTCAATCCTTGCAATTTCTGCGTCAGCTATGGATATGTCTAAATTTGCTTTCTCCATGCTTCCACTGATGCCAGTAATTGCTTTGCTGATACGACTTATATCAGCGGCGTAATCAGCAAGTGTATCTTTGAGCTCGACATCAAGAAGATGTCGCCACACCGCACCTGTTAACTTCCTTTGCTCAGCAGAGAAATCCGAAACTAGACGATTGTGCTCAGTGACCTTGAGGTTTGCTGTGTTAATCAGCTCCGAAATTCTAGGCTGAATTTCAGTGAGACCTTCCAGTGCCATAATGACACTGGGGCTCGCCAATTTTTGATCGATGCGCTGCCTGTTCACCAACAGGATCGCGTTTACTGTTTGCAATTCAGCTTCGAGCTTTTCTTTATCCAAATGAGCATAGTCTGCGGTCAGCAGTGTGTGAGCTTGGGCCAAAATGCCATCTGCCACCGAATTATAATTATCGCGGAACTGCAATAGCGCCCTTGTGTCAGCCTCGAAAGTCTCGTCGAAGTAATCTTCTAGGCTTTTCTCGAAATCATGCGGCAATTTCTGTTGGCAAAATGGGCAGTCACCATCAGTATGGCCTAAATACTTCGTACCTTGTCTAATCCAGTCACTGTTCCCCAAGTGCTGAATCATCGCAGATACGTTCACATCCTCTTTGCCAACCACCTTTTTGCTGAGCACAGCACTTTCCTCAAAAGCGACTAAGCGAGCAAGGTCTAGGTTAGGAACGGCACTCATGGGTGAAGGTGCGTCACCGTAAAGAACGAGTGCTCGCTTGCGCAGATCTTCGATATCCACCAGCTCCGAAGTATTTTCCTTGCTTTCTTGCAAGACCCTATTCTTGAACGCTTCTTTGTTGTTTCTAAAGCCTGTAAAGGCTACATGAAACTCCTTGTCATGCTTTTGTTTCTGCTCCCAGCACCGTGTTAGCAGCTTCGCTTCCAGCGCATTTTTTTCCCCGATCTTCCCGCTCTCGCCATCGGCGCCATTCAAGTTTTCTTGCGCTCTGCTTCTGATCTGTTCGCAAGCGCGTCTTTCTCTTTGAAGTTCCTCCAAGCGATCCCGCTGGTCCTTCACGGTTTGCCCTAGAGTAAATACACCTTTGAACTGTTTCGAGTCAGTGAAATTCGCTGCGATGAAATCGTTGTTGTATACCATAGCTGGGATCGGATTGCCCTTTGCCCAAACAACCCTTGAGTTAGCGGACAGGGCTGGATTTTTTATCAACCGGCTAATTGTTGTCTTGCCTGCTCCGTTTGCACCGTAGAAATAGTTCACAGCCTTTAGGTCTTGAACTATTTCAGGGACTTTTGAACTGTAGGTAGCTATGCCTGAAAGGGTAATCGATTCAATCATGTCTCGCATCCGTTGAAAGGGGAATTGGGAGCAGGCCGAGGGGTTGCCTAAGCATGAAGCACAGCACTCCGAATTTGGAGCGACAAGTTGTATTTTGCCACTGAAGCGTAGACCCTCGCACCTAGTTGTGAGGCCCAAAGCCTGGCAGGAATACTGCGGCGAGTTCCGGGGTTGGCTCTACGCCGGTTCGTTCGTCGAACGCATCACCGAAAAGAGGCTGGTTTTATATTTCTATAGGCGTCCGCTTTTAGCTCGCCGCTTGAGGCCAAAAAAGCGAACATCGATAACAACTTTCAAGCGCGCGATCTCACGCGATTGCAGGTGAAGGACGTTCGTCATGAAGGCCACTTGGCCGCGAGAGCCACAGTCATGCAACAAAAGACCCAGTATCTAGTTCAATTCGAGATCACGGAGCAAACCCGTGGGAGCCTTGAAGCATAGATTGATGTGCGAGGCCGAAAGGCAGCGGGATTCTGTTTCTCCAGTTGTGTACATGCGTCGCCGCATCTGTCGACTTGGCAGTACGCCCGGATGGTGCATCGCTCGATCGCATCGATTAGTTTCGACGGTACCGCATATGGCACCCACACGATGCGCCGTACAGAAGCCGCGCTGATCTACCGTCGGACGAAGAATCGTCGAGCAGTGCAGCTGCTGCTCGGGCATACGAGCTGGGAAGCACAGTTCGCAATCTCGGCATCGAGGTCGACGATGCTTTTGAGATTGCCGAGCAAACTGAGAATTGATGCGTTCTGGCCGGCGAGCGGTCGCTTGCCGGCCAGCAGCGGAAGTTTGCACGTTCGAAACTAGTGCCCGCTGAACACGGGTCCGAGGTATGCGCGCACGAGTGCGCAGGACCTTGATATCCTTAGCAGTCTAGCCTGTAGTTTAATATTCACTACGCAATCACAGATATTCTTTGAGGAATACATGGGCAGCGCCATCACGAGTGACTACGTACAGAATCTGGAAATAATAAAATTAGGTCTTTTGTCACTCAAAGCCACGGGAGTTGATGGCTTTGAAGGACTTCTCCGTGTCGTTCTGACGAATTTGACGGGGATTCCGTTTCGTCTTTCCGCTAGTGGATTACAGGGCGGAATGGATGGTGACGCTGTAATGCCGAGCGATCATGTATGTTTCGAGGCAAAGCGATACTCAGGCGAAATTCACAGAAATGAAGTTTTGACCAAACTCGCAGATTTAGCTCGAAAGAAGGATGCCGCTGATCGTCTGTGGATTCTCGGCGCAACGACTGAAATCAATACACAGCTAGCAAAAGCTGTTGAAGAGGATGGCGATAAAAACGCCATCTCTACGCTCATTCTGGACTGGACCTCCGCCCCGCTACCACTTCTTGCGGTTGCTGTGGTTTCCGCTGGTGATGTGGCCATCGACTTTATAACCAATAATTTCGATTCAAAAACGAACCAGAACAAGCTTAGCGCTAGCGATCTAAACCTGGCATTCTTGTCTATCTCAGGCCATTCAGAATTCGAAAGCCTACTCCAACGCCTCAAGTCGAACTTCAATGTCTCGAAAATGGCTCTGAATCGAGCCGTTTATTTGAACTCGGAGTGGAGACAAGAAACATTTGGCGCTACCCGCCACACTAGGGAGCGTCTCGGACAAGGGCTTGCAGTTCTACAGGATAAGACCTTCCCGTCAATGCGCGATGAGCTACGTGGGCAGATCTTAAATGAACTAAAAGCCGGCAAAGAAGTCATCCTGCTAGGAGATGAGGGGCACGGGAAATCATGGCTTGCCGCTCAATTATGTTCCGATGCTGTAGGCTTGGGGCTATTCGTCAGCGCGGAGAAGCTTGATGGTGTGACTGTTGATGACCTTGATGATTTTTTGATCGATCTTCTGATAAAGCAAACTGGCGATGTGGCCCACGACACAATTCAGCTTAGGTGGAGACATCGCCTGGAGGCGTGGAGAGTTACACCACCGCTTTCTACCGTTCTCGTCGTCGTCGATGGTTTAAATCAGCGGCAAAATCTCCGTTGGGATCGACTGCTTAATGGCATCCAGTCCCGATTGTCGGAAATTGGAGGGCGAATGGTTGTGACCGTCAGGCCGCACTTCTGGCGGAAGGAAATTGCACGTGGATTAGCATTCGCTCCGAAGACTATAGACGTTCCAGGCTGGTCGCCCAAGGAGCGCGACAACATCTTGAAACACTATGGAATTGATCTTGGCTGGCTTGACCAAGAAACCCTGCAAGCACTCCAAAATCCGAGACTTCTTGCCGTCGCAGTAGCAACTCTTCCGCATCGCGAAGCAATCACATGGAAAGGGTTGACCACAGACAGATTATTGATGGAGCACCTTCGTGCGTCGCAGCTTGAGAACTATGAAGGCGAGACCTTTGCAAGCTTGACCAAGCGCCTCAGTGAGCACGCAACGAAGGTTTTGCAGCGGGTGAATACGTCTTCGGACGGACCGCCCAAAAACTTTCAGGCTAACTCTACCGCCGTGATCGAGACCCGTTTTTTTCGACCACTCGCGGGGCCGGGGGACTTATATGAACTGCGTGATGAGGGCTTGACCCTTGCTCTTGGATTCACGCTAGTCGATCAGCTATGGCAAACACATTCAGCAAATGGCGATTTGGCAGTCCGGGTTACTCAGCTCATCGAACCTGTAAATGCGATGGATCGAACTGCCGACGTCATTTTTGCATCTTTACTGATCTGCGCTCTTGACGATTTCCGCTTCGATGCACGCATTTTTTCAGCTCTTTTGGACGCTTTCGCAAATCTCCAAAATGTAAATGATCAACGCTTCGAGGAATTTGTTGAGATCGTCAAACATCAGCCAGAGACGCTTTTCGATGTTGTCAAGGCTCTTTGTCTCGAAACAGGGCAGCGGATCAATCATGACTGGTTTGTCCACGCTGCGTTCGTGGTCGCGTCAACCCATGCAGGTTGGCACGCAGCGAAACCGGTCATCCATCATTGGCTTCACTGTTACAACAAAGACCCCGTAGCGCAGGTCTGGCGCCATTACAAGCAAAGTGACGCTGATTACGGAGAACAGGTCAAGATAAAGAAGGCAGAGATCGACGAAGAGTTGAACAGTCTCTCTGCGTTTGAAAAAAAAATACTGAACCAAATGACCGAAGTGTCGAGCGAGCCTGATGAATTGTTTACGTTGGCTCTTCGTTTGCTCGCAGGCCGTCCATTAGCGGATTTCGCCCATACATTTGTTTCGATGGGCGTGGCGTTCGCATTGAACAAGAATCTTCACTCTTCAAGGAAAGCATTTCAGCAGCTTACGACTTTTAATCGAGCAGATCGCACCGCGGCTAGAAGCGCTTTTCAAAACGCGATTGAACCGCTTCGGACGAAGGCCGCCTCGCCAGGTGGCCAGTGGACCGTTGTTCGAATGCTCTACGCGAGTGGTGAGGAAGGCGACGCCGCCGTAGCCAGCGCACTTGCTGAGGAGCTACGAAAAGATCGGTATCACTTTGAGCCTCCATCACCACTCGAATGGCGTCAAGCCAAGGTTGCAAACCCTAACGCAAGTCGACCAGTGGACTTGGATAGCGGTTTGCAACAGTTTAAAGCTCTCTCTCCCGACAATCTTTTACAGTCGATGGGCCTTGGACACGAAGACCACAGTTTCAGGGATTTTCTGCCGGTTGCCTGCCGATTTGAACCTGTAGCCGCCTTGGGAAAGACCAAAAATATAATAGGAGGTTTGCTTACAAGGGAAGGGTTTCCCTTGCGACAGGTCATTTTGAACTGTGAATATCATCTCCCATTAGTTGATCCCCAGCTGGCGAATGGTTTGATTAAGAGAGTTGTGGAAAGCAATGCCTTTGAGACACTGCCGGAGAATGATCAATCGATCTGCCGAATGTTTGCGTTCTACTACAGCGCAGGACAGATTTCGGCGCGCGAACAGCTTAGATGCATGACTGGTAAGGATCTCGGGCCTGACTACCTGCTTTCTGTCATCCCCAGCCTTAAATCGCAGGCAACAGAAGAAATAATATCGGCAGTTCGGGACGCACTTAACCGAAAAGATGAAGACGCAGCAAATGGTGCTCTAGCAGCTGCACTTTATGGGCAAACGTCGATAAATGGCGAACTTGAAAGCCTAATACTAAAATGTTCTCAAGGAACGTCTTCTAAGCTTCGCGGCATTGCTTATCAGCTGGCGACGCTAAGAGGGTTGTGTAGTGTTCGCCAAGCACACACGCGCAGCAATTGGAGAGCAGCCTTAGCAGATGAAAACACCCGCGAAGAATGGTTTGGATCAATGTTGCTGGTTGAAGCATGCGCGCAAGGTGAAGCCCTTGTCTGCGATATTCTGAAACGCATCAGCCCAAAAACATGGATTGCCTCGACGGAACGGCTCGGAATATCGTTTGCCGAGCCTTTGGTCAATTTCTTTATACAGCGACTTCGAGGAGGAGTTGCAACTGTGCAAGAGATGCGGCTTCCTCCCGTAGATTTTGAACTCTCAAGGACCGAACTAGCTCCCTTTCCCTTCCTATCCATTCAAGAAACGGATCGAAATAGCGAGCGCTTCCCCAAACGACAAAGCCCAAAGGAGTTTTGGGGTTCCGATGATGATTTCGATGAGAAACAGGAAAGACTGCATGCGATGGCAGATTCATTCTTCGCGGAAATTAAAGAGTCGGATGCGCGCCTTCTAGTCCAAGAGTTCACTATCGAAAATCTCCGTCGCCTTGTTTCCGAAGTGCCATCGCTACTGGATGAATTGGTAGAGACATTGGACCAGGCAAACAGTGCTCATTTTATTTGGCTTAGAAACCTAGCTTTTGCGGTGGCAAACCTGATCTCTGCACGGTCTTCTGTTCATGCTGTTAATTTGCTGACGCGGGCTTCGAAATCACAGGGTTTCGTCACGCAGTCTTTGGAAGACGGCTTAACGCTCGAGCATCAAGCGATTTGGGGAAGCGAAGTATCTGAGCCAATTGAAGAAATGTGGCGTCAAAGGATCATGGGTTCTGAAAATGATGAGATCCTTGCTCGGGAGATTCTGGCAGCCGAACGCTTTGGTGCGGCTGACTTTATTAAGTCTGTCGTTCTTCAGCTAGCGTCGAGCGAAGATGGCTTGGATCAGACATATGCAATCACGATTGCTGGCTACTCAATCCAGTCGGATATGTTCGCTGAAACAATAGGCGGACACGCGCGTGATAAGGGCCTAACTGGTCAAGCCGCCAAGCATGCGCTAATAGAACACGAAAACGCTATATGGACGCAGTATTGGGTTGATCACATGTGGAACGCTCCCACGGCCGAGGAATTTTGGCGATGCTTGATGGTTGCAAAGACATCGATGGATGCGCGAGTTAGTAACAAAACACCAGGGAGCAGTTGTTGGGCGCTGTACGCCCCTGTGTTTCGCAGGGTAAGAGCGCTGGCTATAAAGGACCGGAACAAGGAACGAAAGAAGAGACTTCTCGGGCAGGATACACCCGAACCAATATTTGTTAGATCTTCGAAATAAACTTTAAGAGATTGAGATTTTTCCTCTGAAGAACTCGTTGTTACATTAAAATTCCCCATGCTTAGCTCAGCGTCTGCTTTGGGTCGTGCATTCAACCGGTCATTGCACTGAGCTAAAAAGGTCATTCTCGTTATTTTCCACTTAGCTCCCTGCCGTATACTCCCCCCACTACCGCAACAACGGTAGTCCGGTTTGGAAGCCGGTCGGCTATAGGCGGGCAACCGCCGCTCAGGCGGCTTATTTGTGCCCGCGCGTCTCTGTACGTCCCTATGGACGGGCCTTGGCGGGGGTGCGCTTGCGCACGCCGGGTCCTATAGCTCCGGTCTTCCAACCTCGACTCGTGCCCGTCCTCCCCATTTGGAAGTGGGGCGCGGGTTTGTTCGCCGCTATAGGAGATTGTCCATGACGCAGCACTCCCTTACCCAAGACCCCTGGTTCGTCGACACCAATCCAGAACTTGGCCTGGTTCCCCTCTCCCACCTATACAACATCGATCGCGCCCGCTATGCCATCGCGTCGATCGCTCGCATCATCGGCAACAGCGCCTCCGAACCAGACGCCACTGGTGCGCAGCCGCTGGACGCATGGACCGTGGCCGGGTTGTTGGGCGGCGTGGAAGGATTGTGTGAGCACATGGGCGTGATGACAGAGGCCATGCTGGAAACGGCACGAGCGTGCGCACAGGACGCCGATTTCGCAGACCCCACGCACGACGCGCCCGCGTCGATTCAATAAGCGAAAAAAGACTCGGGCCTGCCGCGATGTGCGACAGGCCCGAGTCTTTCGATTTCGGCGATTACGTCCCCCGAGCTCGGGACCTTAAATAGCTGGCCGTCACGACTCACCCATCTGCGCTGCCTGACCGCCCGCATCCCCCGCCGTCACCAATGCATAGTTGTACCCCCGCCCCGACCAATAACGCGCCAGCAGCTCCCCATCCCTGCGGCTCCCTTGCGCCAAAAACTGTCCCCCCGGTCCAGGCGGCCGAATATAAAACGTAGCGCGCTGCCCAGCATTCTCATAAATAACAAGCGCAGCCGGCCCCTGATCAGTAGCCAACAAACGCGCACCAACAGGCCTAAACCCACTATCGCTCAAATTAGGCAACCGCTCGGCATGCGCAAAATACGCATCCAACCACCCCTGCAAATCCCCAGCATCGGCCCGCACATCCGGCTGCGGCGCATCCGCAGACGCAAACAACCGATAAGCCTGCATCGCGTCCTGCATCGGCAGCACCCGATTCGCCAAGGCCGTATCGCGAGCACTCCATCCCGTAACGCCGCCAATCGCCACCGCCACAACAAGACTAGCCACCATAGCCATACGCCGCCGCGTGCGGACTCTTAGCCCCGCACGCACCGCAGCAGGATCCAACGCAGGATTACCCGGCAACCCATTCCCGCCAGCCCCTTCCCTCAGCCGCTGCGCATCCCGCCGCCAAGCCTCCAGCTCCTGCGCCTCATCCGGATGCGCCCGCAAATACGCTTGCAGCTCCTGCAATTGCGACGGATCCAACTGTCCGTCCACATACGCATTACGCGTCAGATCATCAATCGAGCGTTCTTTCATTTCAATATCCTCAGACGAGCCTCGCCGGCCTGGCCCTCATGCAGTTCACGCAAGGCACTCCGCGCGCGGGACAGGCGTGACATGACGGTGCCTAGCGGTACGTCTAAAACATCGGCGACGGCCTTGTAGCTCATGCCTTCCACGCTGACGAGCCACAGCAGCGTGCGCTGCGCGTCGGGCAGGCGTTCGAAGACATCCAGGGA
>Ga0213822_1002004_pt1 | contig 10291 bp, 12 predicted proteins | sample MC6MC0908MG_FD_179872 | JGI IMG/M metagenome (GOLD analysis project Ga0213822, IMG submission 179872) | Enriched soil aggregate microbial communities from Iowa State University, Ames, United States - MC6-MC0908-MG | ecosystem: Environmental > Terrestrial > Soil > Unclassified | place: USA: Iowa...
GCGAAGGGCTGTCGCGCCGTGTCCTGATCAGCGCCATTTCCGGTCAATGCCGTGAGCTGGAGCTGCTGGTCACGGCGCTGTACCTGTCCAAGGCGGACGTGGGCGTGAGGATGTTGACGATCGGCCTGCCATTCGACGAACTGACCCTGGTATGCCAGAAGATCCAGCCTTTGGCGCTGGTGCTGGTTTCCAACCATGCGCCGACTTCCGAATTCCCCAAACGCTTGGGGAAACTGGCGATGAGCCTGGATTGTCCGTTAATGCTGGCCGGTGATGTCTCCGATCTGGCGCAGGACAGCCTGGCTGGATCGTCGATCGGTTGCCTGGGTAATGAGGGAGCGGTGATGTCCCATCGCTTGCGTCAATTTCTGACGGGCAATCTGGACACCTGAACGGGTGCCCTGTCTCACACGTTAAAGATGCATGGCCGGATGGGTCAGCCGATGTTGCTGCAGGATGTACTGGCGCAGGCGTTCAGTCTCGTCCTGGTCATTCTGGTTCAGATGGTAGGCAAACATACCTTGATCGGTCTCCCGTTCGAAGGTGCCTCGCAATGAAATTCTCTCGTAGCCTGACGGGCTGAACCACAAGGCGAACTGCTTCAGCGGCTTGATACGACTGCGGTTTTCCAGCAAGACGCCTTTGCAGGACACCTCGTGGACCCAGAGAGATCCTAGCTGGCCCTTGATATTTTCCAGCGCCACGGGCTCTTTGAGGGTCAGGCGCCATGGGCGTATCTTCGGTCCGTCCTCGTAGATACTCGGCACACCCAAACGCAAGTGCATCGCATGGAATTCGTCTTCCACCAGATGCAACGGAAAGGTCATTTGCTGGTTTTCGAAATTGGCTTGCAGCGTTACTTGCTCATTCGCCGCCAGGCGCGTCAGCAGGTCACGGATCTGCGACCCACCGTTGACCAGCAAGCTCGACGTGACATCCCGCTCGTTCAATTGCGGGTTGTGCTGCATGGTCCGGATGAAATCCAGTTCATCCTGAGTCAATAGGGCATCGCGCTGCATGGTCTACTCGAAATGATAATTTACATTTTCACTGGTGATTGTAGTGACTGACCGTTAATTCGCCGGTTTGTTTGTGCCGTTCGTCGCTTCGAGCCGGGCAATCGTTTCCCGGGCTTCGGCCAGTTGCTGTTCCAACTGGGCGATACGCTGCTGGGCCTTGACCTGGACGGTAACGTCTTTCTGGACGCCGACGAAATAGGTATGGCCGTCGGCTTCGCTTTTAACCGTTGATAACGACAATTCATTCCAGAAGGGCGTGCCATCCTTGCGGTAGTTGCGTAGCACCTCCCGGCACGCCCCCCCTTGCTTCAAAGCATTGCGGATCAGCTCGAGAGCGGGTTGGTCGCGATCACCCGATTGCAGGAACCGGCAATCCTGATAAAGGATTTCGTCGCGGTTGTAGCCAGTCAGCCGTTCGAAGGCCGGGTTCACGTAGATGAGAATATTGTCTTCGTCGCCTTCTTTTTCAGCGATGACGATCCCGTCGTTCGAAGCATTGATGACCAGTTGCATCAGTTGAGCGTTGATCATGTAGAGGCCCCTTTAAACATCCTTGTTGAAATCATACTTTAGAGGAAATCGATAAGCTGTCCACTTGCTATTACGGCTCTATTGAGAGCCATTCGCAGTCCGGCGAGCGCTGCTGTTACTATCGCAGCTCTCTTATTTTGGTTCAGGATCAGATTGATGAAAGTCGCCATTCTCTCCGGCTCGGTCTATGGCACCGCCGAAGAAGTCGCCCGACACGCTGCCAAACTGTTTAGCGACGCAGGTTTCGAAGCCTGGCACAACCCTCGCGCCACCTTGGCGGATATCCAGGCATTCGGTCCACAGGCCTTGCTGGCGGTGACCTCTACGACGGGCATGGGTGAGCTGCCGGACAATTTGATGCCGTTGTACTCGACCCTCCGCGACCAGTTGCCTGGATTCTTTCGCGGCTTGCCCGGCGCGGTGATCGGCCTGGGCGACGCCAGCTACGGGGATACCTTTTGCGCTGGGGGCGAGCAAATGCGCGAGTTGTACGCCGAGCTGGGCGTGCGCGAGGTGTTGCCGATGCTACGGCTGGACGCCAGTGAAAGCGTCACCCCGGAAACCGATGCCGAACCGTGGCTTGGCGAGTTGATCGAAGCCTTGCGTTGAAGACGTTGGCCGAGCGTCAGGGTATCCATTGCGATGACCCGCTCGGCCAGTAAGCTGGCTGCTAATGCAACTACCGCTCCCCCAAGAGCTGACTAGACTGATTTTCTTGCGTACGAAGTTTTTGTTAATGAGCTTCATATAATAAGAAACCAGGGGGTCCGAGCCGTGAGCGTAGCGCCCATCCAACCGACACTCAGCATCAAAGACCAAGTCAGTGCCGCCGAATGGCAAACCCGGGTCGACCTTGCCGCCTGTTATCGGCTTGTCGCATTGCATGGCTGGGATGACCTGATCTTCACCCATATTTCCGCCAAGGTTCCCGGCACGGAGGATTTCCTGATCAATCCGTTCGGGTTGATGTTCCATGAAATCACTGCGTCGAGCCTGGTTAAAGTCGACCAGGCCGGCAATAAGTTGATGGATAGCCCCTACGAGATCAACCCGGCCGGCTACACCATCCACAGTGCGGTGCATGAGGTTCGCCATGATGTGACCTGTGTGTTGCACACCCACACGGCGGCCGGTGTCGCAGTGTCGGCGCAGAAGCAGGGCGTGCTGCCGATCAGCCAGCAATCGCTGTTCGTGCTGTCGAGCCTGGCCTATCACGCCTAAGGGGTGGCCTTGAATCACGAGGAAAAAGCTCGCTTGCAGGCGGACCTGGGTGACAGCAACTTCCTGATGCTGCACAACCATGGCCTGCTGACCTGTGGCGGCACCATCGCCGATACCTTCCTGATGATGTTCACCTTCCAGCGGGCCTGTGACATCCAGGTCCTGGCCCAGGGCGGTGGGGCCGAGCTGATCGCCATCGAGCCACAGATCCTGGCTGGCGCCCGGGCGATGATCGCCGGGGTGACCAGGAGCGCACAGGGCATGGGAGGCGCGTTGGCCTGGCCGGCGTTGCTGCGCAAGCTTGATCAACAAGACGCGGGGTATAGAAGTTGATGCCTCTGGTCCAGATTCCCCTGCGTATCTGGCGCCAGCGCAGCCAGACCTTCATGTTCCGTGGCCATGTCATTCATTACTGGGTGGCAGGGCAGGGCGAGCCGCTGTTGTTGATCCATGGTTTCCCCACCGCCAGTTGGGATTGGCATTACCTGTGGCAGCCATTGGCGCAACGCTATCGAGTAATCGCCTGTGACATGCTCGGTTTTGGTGACTCCGCCAAGCCGTTGAATCATGCCTACAGCCTGCTGGAGCAGGCGGATCTGCAACAGGCCTTGCTGGCGCATCTGAACGTCAAGCAAGCGGTGCATGTGTTGGCCCATGACTATGGCGACAGCGTGGCCCAGGAACTGATCGCCCGGCATTGTGAGGCGCGCATCCAAGTCGCCAGTTGTGTGTTTCTCAATGGTGGTCTGTTCCCGGAAACCCATCGTCCGTTACTGGCTCAAAAACTGTTGCTTAGCCCCGTGGGTTGGTTGCTGGGGCGGCTGTTCTCCCGGCAAAGCCTGGTCAAGAGTTTTCGCCAGATTTCCGGCCCCAGGACCGCGCCCACCGAAAGTGTGCTGGATGATTTCTGGAGTTTGGTGGAAGTCCATCGCGGCCCGCGGATCATGCACAAACTCATCGCCTATATCCCCGAGCGACGGGTGCAGCGTGATCGCTGGGTGCGTGCGATGCAGCGCGGCGAAGTGCCGCTGCGGGTGATCGACGGGGCGGTCGATCCGATATCCGGTGAGCACATGGTGGCGCGCTACGAGGCGCTGATCCCAAACCCTGACACGGTGCTGTTGCCAGACATCGGCCATTACCCCCACACCGAGGCGCCGGTGCAGGTGCTCCAGCATTACCTGGCGTTTCGCGAAACCATCGCCACCCCGCTCAGGCAGATGGCCTATTGCTGAGCAATCCTTGCGAGGCTTGCTCCCACAACAGAATCCGCGGGCATCCGCGACCCGTGTGGGAGCGAGCTTGCTCGCGATGGCGCTGGTTCTGCCGGTGAAGACATTGAATGTGCCGCCGTGGATGCAAGCTACGGCGATCAGGCTTTGGCTCGCATCATCCCCCCACCTTATCGCCCACCATTCACTCCCAACCGTGTTGATTGTGACCGGTCGACTTGTGCCGGACACTCGTGCCCATTGTCCTATCGGCCTGCTGGAGTTCTGCCATGAGTGAGTCTGTGCGCTTCGAAGATAAAGTCGTGATCGTCACGGGAGCCGGTGGTGGCCTGGGCCGCGCCCATGCGCTGCTGTTCGCCAGACAGGGCGCGAAAGTGCTGGTCAACGACCTCGGCGGCTCGGCGCAAGGGGAAGGGGCCAACGCCTCGGCGGCGGACCGGGTAGTCGCCGAAATTCGCGCAGCCGGCGGCATCGCCGAGGCGAATCACGACTCCGTCACCGATGGCGACAAACTGGTGCAGAACGCCCTCGACGCGTTCGGCCGGGTCGATGTGGTGGTCAACAACGCCGGTATCCTGCGGGACAAGACTTTTCACAAAATGGACGATGCCGATTGGGACCTGGTCTACCGTGTCCATGTCGAAGGCGCTTACAAAGTCACCCGCGCTGCGTGGCCGCACCTGCGTGAACAAAACTATGGGCGGGTCATCTTCACGGCCTCCACATCCGGTATCTACGGCAACTTCGGCCAATCCAACTACGGCATGGCCAAACTCGGCCTCTATGGCTTGACGCGAACCCTGGCCATCGAAGGCCGCAAGAACAATATCCTGGTCAATGCCATCGCCCCCACCGGCGGTACCCGCATGACCGAAGGCCTGATCCCGCCGCAGGTATTCGAACAACTCAAGCCTGAACTGGTCAGCCCGCTGGTGGTGTACCTGGCCAGTGAAACCTGCCAGGAAACCTCTGGTTTGTTCGAAGTGGGCGGCGGCTGGATGGGCAAGGTGCGTTGGGAGCGCAGCCTGGGTGCCGGGTTCGATCCGCGCAAAGGCTTCTCGCCTGAAGATGTCGCCGCCCACTGGCAGCAGATCTGTGATTTCGAGGATGCGGTGCACCCGAATGACAACCTGGAAGCGTTGAAGGAAATGATGGCGAATCTGCAACGCTACGCCGTTTGACTCGCGGCCTCGACCGGTTGCCGTCAGCGACGGCAACGCCGGTCAGGGGACGTATTTTTTCACCAGCGCTGCCAGGTTCGCAGCGGTCTCGATATCCATCACGCCGTCATGTTTCGCCGGACGAAAGTGCAGCTGAAACGCGCGCACCAGACGCTGAAAGCCCGAACTTGTCGTGGCGGCTGACGTGTCATACCCATATTTCTTGAACAGCCCGAGCAGTTGTTCGCGAGTCGGCAAGCCGTTGCATTGGTAAGCCTGCGTGTAAGCCTTTTGCGTAGGCCCATCAAACCAGGCGCCGATGCCTTTGGCGTACAACGCCTGCCAGGGAAACATCGGGCCTGGGTCGCTTTTCCTGCCGGCCGCAATGTCCGAATGCCCCACCACATTGACCGGGCTGATGTCCGGATAACGCTTGAGTATGTTCAACGCCAGGAATTCGATCGCCTCGATTTGCTGGGGCGAATAAGGCGGGAACGTGAACTGCCCCTGGTTGTCCGTGGCGAGATTGGCGATTTCAACGCCAATCGAGGTGTCGTTCAGATTATTTCGACCACCCCAACTGCTCACCCCCGCGTGCCAGGCACGTTGGTCCTCGTCCACCAGATTGAAAATCTGCGGCTCGTTGAAACCTGCTTTCAAGTAACTTGGGTCGGTGAAGTCCGGGATAAGGTAGTGAGCGCTGACCGAAGCGCCGGTCAATGCGTTGACGGAAGAAGAGAAGTTCGCGGCGGTGTAGTGAAAGACCAGAAAGCGGATTCGGCTGTTATAGCCGTTATTTGATCGATAGCTGCTGTAGTTGATTGGCGTCATAAGAACTCACTGAAGTTAAAAGTCGAAGCAGAATGCTGCGACTGACTTTCAGCGTATCAGTGGATTTTTTATGAGCTTGTAGTGGGGTTCTTACATTGTTGTAGGAATAGGCGTTTGGGTGTTTGGGAATTGATTGTGGTGGATGTAATGGAGTGATAAGCCAAAGAGTCCTCTGAATACTTGCTTACGCGGATGAAATGATTCCGTGGCGAGGGAGCTTGCTCCCGCTTGAGTGCAAAGCGCTCACAAAAGGGGGCCGCTACGCAGCCCAGCGGGAGCAAGCTCCCTCGCCACGATGATTGAAGAAAACCTCAAGTGAACAGCATTACCCATAACGTGGAGTCCATCAGGTCATACCTCTCCCGCACGGCTCAACATCCAGGCAAAGCGCTCGGCGGACCATTCCTTGCGGTCTGACACCTGGCCGTCGCCCAGCTCGATTACCCGCAGTACACCGTCTGACCTGAGCGCGACGTCGATCGAGAAAAAAGGACTGTCGATCAGCCGTGCGCATTCGATCACCAACTCAGGCACCTCGTCGGTGACGCCATAGGCCTGCCCGTGGAGCACAAAGTAACGACGCTCGGTTTCTTCAAGGTATTCCTCTCGTCGTCTGACGCATATACCGCCTTCAATCTGGCCACGATATTGGCGCATCTTTTCAACAAGCGGCGCTATACCTTCGGGAGTGTTCACCAAGCTGCCACTACCGGTGTTAAGCGATTTTACGTAGTCCTTGATGAAGTAACCTGGCCATTGCAGGCCTTCGAGTGCCTGAGTGAAGTTTGCATCACTGGCCAACACCACCGTTTCGCTCGTGTTGGCAACCAGCAATGGATACCATTGCGGCAAGTGATGACAGAGTCGATATTGCGTAGCGTCGGTCATTCCAATGATGCCCTTTTCGCACAGGTGGCTAACCAAAGCGGCATACGCGTCGAGTGTCAGCATCCACCCGCGATATAAAGTCGAGTCTCCAGACGTGAGGGGCGCAGAAGTCCTGAAAAGACCTGCTTCGAAATCTTCAAAAGAGAACAGCGCAGTCCTCAGTCCCGCAGTCATTACCGCTTCGTACTCTTCAGCGTACTGCTCATCGGGACGTTTTTTATCAAATGGGTCGCTAGGATAGAGGAGGTGCATAATGCTTTTTACCGATGAGAAGTGGAGGGTCAAATGCTGCTGGATTCGGTACCATCATGACATGGAGTCGAGAGAACCTGCTGCCGATTATTCAGCAGCAGGGTCGTTTAAGTATCTGGAAGGTCAGGGTTGTTTGAATCCCGGTTTTCCGTTGGCGGTGCGCCAGTTCTTTATCTCATCTACTATTGCTTCTGAGCTTTCCTTGCCAGGCTCTGGATAGAATAGTAAATCTGACCCGGCGGGATGCTCTGAGATTCTCTCGAATTCTAGTACCGCGTCGATATCCGCTTCTTCTGAAGGATAATTCCCCTCTGAAATTTCTATTACAAAGGCGAGAAATTCTTTCTCGGTTATATCTGTTATTGATTTTTTCATTGCTTGCATTCTCTATGAATTTCAATGTGTCTTTTAGGGGTGGTGAGAGTCATGTTGTCGATGTCGTAAACTTGACCATTTAAAGAAATGAAATGTTTGTGATGAAGTTCATATTTTGTTCGGCCGCCAATTTTTTCAGTTTTCCTGACGTAGGCAGAGCGTCCGTTCTTCATACGAGCCCGATTGCGTAAATTAAACTGTTGAGAAAGTATAGGATCGTCAGCGACGGCTTTCCAAAGAGCCTCCCGAAACTCCTTGAAATTCCCAAACCCTTTCCCCCTCAACTGATCCGCAATCTGCGACGGAATGGGTGCCCCTTCGCCTTTCGATGCTGCGTCCGTCCACACGCCTAAAACCGGGGCGCCTGTTCCCGTTGCAATCCCAGGGTCTTTCCGTCGATCCCTGAACATGACGTACAGGGGCGGCAGGCCTGAGTCGATTGGGAAAACAAAAACATAATCATCGAAACTGTTTTGGGTTATCTCAGGGAATGGATCGATTCGCCCCACCGCGGGCGTTACCGATGCGCCTGTATAAGCAGGTGGGGTGGGTGGTTCGGCTGGAAGTGCAGTGGAACTGTTTCCGGGTTGAACGGCCGGGGTCCACGTCAAGGTTCTGGGTGGGGTGTCTTCAGTTGTAGCGGTGTAGAGGTTCTGTTGTGCGTTGTAGGTAACCGGTAGCACCCGGACTTTCGACGGGTGGGTTACACCGTCAGTGTTGATCACGAGGATTTCTGACTGACCATCCGCCGTCGCTTGGGACGTGAGGCGTACGGGTAAGTCAACGGTCCCGCCGGCCGCCGCGATGGCTTGCAAATCGGAGTGTGGTGTCGGTGCGAGGTCTGAGAGTGGCGTGCTGAACGCATATCGCTCGGGTAATTCACCGTTCGCCAGCTTGGGTGAATAGAGCAGCGCCGCAACACCCGCCAAGGTCGGCGCAGCCACTGCCGTGAGCGATTCGACGGCCATGGCGACCGCGGCTCGCAGTGCAGCCTGGATTGCCAAGGTTGCTTCCGAACTTATGACCAGGCTACTGCCAACGAGCGTGAACACCGGACCGGTTGCGGCTGCCGCGCCCAGCATTGGGAATGCGCGACTCGCCAGGACGTTTCGCAGGGCCTGTTCTTGGGCAGTACGCTGGGCCTCGGCTGCTATGCGTGCCTTCTGCGCGGCAACGCGTCTGGCTCTGGCTCTGGCTCTGGCTCGTGCTCGTGCTTTTGCCTGAGCTGCGGCTTTCTCAGCCGCCGCCAGGCGTTGTGCCTCCGCTGCAAGCCGTGCTCGTTCTTCGGCAGCGCGTTTAGCCTCGGCGTCGGCTGCCATGCGCGCCGCCTCTGCGGCAACACGTTTGGCTTCGGCCTGGGCTTTTGCCAGAGCTGCAGCTTTCTCAGCCGCTGCCAGGCGTTGTGCCTGCGCTGCAAGCCGAGCTCGTTCTTCAAGAGCGCGTTTAGCCTCGGCCTCGGCCGCCTTGCGAGCGTTTTCAGCCTGTTCCTGCGCTTGAGCGACCGCCAGCCTTTTGAGCAACTCGGCTTGCTGTTGATTCAGCACGCTGATTGTCTGGGACAGCAGCTTTGCCTCATGCGCCGCCTTGTAGGACGCGGTCCAAGACTGTATTGCGGCGCCTTTCGGCTTGATTGGCTTCTCCATGGTCTGGGCTTTTCGGTAAAACTCCGACTTAGGTTTGCCAAGGGGGTCAGCGCCGAAAAAAAGATGGGCCAGTGCTGTTTGCCGTTGGAGTTCAGCAGTCTTGCGTGCCAGAAGTTTTTCGCGCACTGCCAATTCGCGGTTAATGGTTTCCACCGGGGGAAGTGGGAGCGTCGAACCCTCCAGTCGGGTAGCGGCCAGTTCGTATTCGATCGTGTTGAGCAGTTGCTGTGAACGGGCCTGATAGTCTCTTTGGGTTTCCTCCGCAGTCCCCGCCACCGTAATGGCAACCTGTGCCTCTCCCGTGTCAAAACCGCCGTGCTCGAAACCGGAGTAATAACTTCCGCCTCCTGCCGAGACGCCCAGTCCGCCGGCTCCCTTGCCGGAAGATGAAGTTGGCGTCATAGGCCTGCCGTGGGTGACACGAATATTTTTTTCCTGGGGCATGTCGACTTCCTTATCGATGCATGTATTCGGATAAATAGGGCGGCTTGAATCGCCGGAGACAAATAGTCCCCGTCTAAAGTCGCGAAAAAACTATGGCGTTAATTGCATAAGTTGGGCAGGTGAGCGTTTCCGACAGTGTTGTAGGAATCGAGAAGTTTCTATCGAGAAATAACCCGCAAATAAAAAAGGCCGCTGCAAAAAGCAGCGGCCTGAACATGACGTTGCAAAGGAGCTACAAATCAACGTCGGTAAACACGGGATGATGGATCGATACGCCAATCCATCCGAAGGACGGTACGCCAGGCGTGAGGGATGCCGTGGCGGCTTGCGCTTGCAGGCCCGTTGCCCTGCAAGCCCGGCCAGCATAGGGATCGAGTGCACCAGGAAACAGCCTGGATTCGGACATGCACCGTTACGGGGGATGCAACAGTCGCAATGGCGGCGATGAATATGCGCACGGCTGATAACCCATCATCCAGTCCGTCCATGCTCGACGCAAAGGCCCGCCTCGCATGGGCAGTAATCCTTTTTAGGTACAACGCGAATACCTCCTTGGTGCGCTTATCGCTCCTGTGCGCCGGCAGTAGGGTGAGGCCTTCTGTCACTCACCGGGGAAGACGCATGACAAAAACAACAATGCGCGCCATCTTCACACCGCAGGCGCTGGCGGCCGCGGTCGCATTGGGCTGCTGTGC